>Ga0315279_10001778_pt1 | contig 34772 bp, 23 predicted proteins | sample YL17G06_20_MG_FD_203694 | JGI IMG/M metagenome (GOLD analysis project Ga0315279, IMG submission 203694) | Sediment microbial communities from Yellowstone Lake, YNP, Wyoming, USA - YL17G06_20 | ecosystem: Environmental > Aquatic > Freshwater > Lake > Sediment | place: USA: Wyoming | collected...
CCGTAAGTAAAAACGGACTATACCTTGTCTCCGGTAGCGTCCCTCTTCTTGAAAAAATCATTAACTACGACAGTAAATGGGATACCTGCCAGTGGCAGGAGGGCAAGACCTACCCGCGACAAGAAACCTATACGTTATGCCGTTGTGGGCAGTCGCACAACAAACCGTTTTGCGACGGAACGCATCTCAAAGTCAACTTCGACGGGACGGAGACCGCAAGTCACACGCTCTATCGTGATGAAGCTGTCATGCTTGATGGCCCTGGCCTGGAACTCGCTGATGCGAAGATATTGTGCGCGTCCGCTCGTTTTTGCCATCGAGCGGGCGGGATTTGGAATATCATCCGTACTTCGAATAATCCCGGGAATAAAAAAATCGCGATCGAAGAAGCAGCAGATTGCCCTTCCGGTCGCCTCGTCGTCTATGACAAAGAGACCGGGAAACCAATAGAACCTACCCTTGAACCATCCATCGTTTTGATCGAAGACCCCTATATTAAAACAAGGGGCCCTCTCTGGGTCCGCGGTCGGATCCCGATCACCTCCTCCGATGGTACTCCCTACGAAATTCGCAATCGCGTGACGTTGTGCCGCTGCGGAAAATCCCACAATAAACCATTCTGCGATAGCAGCCATTGGCCTGAATAAAGGAACAGAAGGTGTGCCTCATGAAGACCACGGACATGTGTATCCTCATCAACAATGAGCAAGAACTCGACAACATCCTGAGGACGAAGGACAGTATTTTCATTCTCTTTTATGCGCCTTGGTGCCCCTTTTCAAGGCAGTTCCTTACGGTGTTCGAAAAATGCTCAAAGCAGACCAGCAAGCAGTGTTACCGGATGATGATCGATGAATACCCTGATCTCTACGAGAAATACCAAGTGCAGGTGTACCCCACGGTTCTTTTCTTCGAACAAGGGAAGGTATCGAAGCGCCTCGATGGAATCCACGGGGTTGGTCTCAGCGAGCACCAATTCCGAGCATTGATACGCGCGTGTGAGTCGCCCCAAAAGTAAAACGATAGCTTTCGTCTTTCTCATCAAGGATCAGGATATAGAGGGTTGTAAGTTGTACAAATACATGTTTGCATTCGATGTTCGTACTTCTATCCTGTGGCCATCGGTACCCAGCGTCCCAATGACGTGCGTCTCTTCCAATAAAGATACGTTAAGGGTTATCCCCTGGACGGTCACCTTGGCGTTGGATGTCGCCATATCAACGGTCGCATTAAGCGAGGGATTGAGGTAGACCGTAATCGCGGCATTGCTCGTATCGATGCTGATGTTGCCGCGTACGTCATGCACCTCGGCAGAGATTGCAGCGTTCGACGTATGCGCACCGGTGATACCTGTTGTCCCTTTTATTTCTACATACGCATTGCTTGTTGCCGCGGAGACAAACCCGGTAACATGATTCACAAGAATCGCCCCATTGGAGGTAGAGAGGATCGAATCTCCTTTTGTGCTTGAGAGATGGATCGCGCCGTTGCTGGTTGCGACAGCATCGATCGTGACGTTATAGGGAACCTTCAGTGTCATATCGACGCTCGGCTGCGTCGTGCTCGGGCCGGTGTATATCGTCCTAATGTTGAGATGGTTGTCGCTGGTGGTGACGCTGATATTGATGTTCTTGAGGTCAGCCTGGCCGACCGACGATTTCTTCACCGCAGTGATCGTCACCGTGGCACCGTCCCATCCTGTGATTTCAACCAGGCCGTTAAAGCTTGAAACAGTCACGATAGTATCTTCAGTAGCCGCATATACCCTTGTTATGGTTTCTGTGGCTAACGGGCCAATGCAGCCATTCAATCCGCTGAAGAGAAGGATAGTGAGAATCCCTGCTAGTATAAGTGGTTGTTTCATGCCATTATCACCTCAAAGCATCCCGATATTCTCTTACCTTTCTTAAATTTTTAGGAGAAGCTTCAACCCATGAGGGGAAAAAATAGCGTCCATCACCGGTAGAAATCTTCTGCAATATGAGAGGGAATCGGTCCTTTTATGAAGGTGCCTTGGTCAAGCTCCTGAAACGCCTTCGCAAGCTCATCCTGGGTGTTCATAACGATGGGACCGCCCCACGCAATCGGCTCATGGAGTGGATTGCCTGCGATAAAAAGAAATTTCGCGTTTCCTTGGATTGCTACTTCGCCTTTTTCGGTGAGGAGCGCCCCATGATTTGATGAGACCGCTGTTCCTCCTATAATGACAGAACCTTCGTATACATAGAGAACCGTGGTCTTCTTTTTTGTACTATGCGTGAAATCACCGGTGAGATGCACGTCGAAATACTCGACATCGACGAAGAGATCTCGCACCGGACCTCTCTTGTCACCTATCTGGCCTGCAATGATGTTGATTTCAGCATCGTCTTTCTGGACGGTGACCATGTCCTTCTTCGTGAGACCTCGATATCGAGGCTCCGTCATCTTCCTGTTCCGTGGGAGATTCACCCAGAGCTGGAACCCCGTCATGGTTCCCTTGTAAGGCTGCGGCATCTCCTGGTGGATGATGCCTGAGCCCGCGGTCATCCACTGGATGTCCCCTGATCGGATGACCCCGGTGTTTCCGATGCTGTCCCCGTGTGCCACCTCGCCTCGTATCATGCACGTGACCGTCTCTATCCCCCGGTGAGGATGCCAGGGGAACCCCTTGATGTAGTCATCCGGATTATCGGAACCAAAATGGTCAAGCAGAAGGAACGGATCAAACGCCGGAATCTCGTCCGACCCGAAGATCCGTCTCAGCCTCACACCTGCGCCTTCGAGAGTCGGCTTACTGGTGATTATTTTTTTTATCGACCTCATTCAGTGGCCTCGTATTTGTTATATCATCGGTATAAATAAAGGATGATAATCTGCTTCACAAAGATGAGGGACAAATCAATTCCCGGAGATTCTTTGTTTTATCAGCATTATAACAGACCATGAAAAAAGAACAACACCAGCACCCATGAGCGATACGAAGAACACAAGCAGGATCGCGTAACTCACCTGTGAAATCAGGCTGAACAGCACGGTCGCGCCCAACAAGAGTACGACACATATACTCAGATCCCGAACGGAAAAGACAGTTCGTTCTACAACCCTCCGCTGCGGTGTGAACCGATCGATCCAGAGCAGACCTATTGCGAGAAGATACCACAAGAAGATGAGCAAGTACGGCAATACCGTCCTCGGGAGCCGCTCCGGTAAAATAAACACGGTCGTGGCACCATAGAGCACAACGAGATACATGACGAGCACAACCATTCCTCTTTTCCCAAGAACGAGGGACTGACGGGTTTTCCCAGGAGTAAGATAATGCAACAGCATGATGATCACTAGTGTCCCCGCAATCGAACCAAGCGACACAAGCATATTGTACTTCGCCCCGTTGCTCTGAAAGACCGCACCAGTGACGATCAGAATCGCAACCCCGATCATGGTGATGCGGTTTTTCTGTAGCAGCCGCTCATGACCAGGGATGATGTCCTTGCTGAGCAGCTCATACGCAAGAATGGGGATGAGGAACGACATCACCGGATGCCAGAACAATACCAGGGTGAGGAACTCGCTCCAGGCGATTCCAAAAAAGTAGCCGACCGCAGGGCCGGTGGCTGTTGGATACCCGAACCAGAGGACCTTGGTGATGAGCGCCTCGTACAACCCGAACATCATCCCGAAGAAGTACAACTGGCGAAGCGATGTGCGGTTCGTACGGACCGCGACATTGAAAAAGAACAGGCCATGTCCGAGGTACAAGGGGAACGTCAGCAGAAGACCCCAGACGGTGAGAAACCACAAGGTCGACGCCCCGGAGAACACCTCCGCGAACAGCATCGAAAGCACCCCGAGAAGAAGGATCGACAGGGCTTTCTTCATCCCGGGTAAGAACCTCTGCTTGTTATTTAACCATACTGACAAAAACCGTTATTCCTCCTATCCTTTTGAAAAAAAATATGTAGAAGACCACCTCGAATGGACAGATGAATTAATGCAGTCCGATGATAAAAAATAAGATCACAGTCGCTGAAGAGGTCCTTTCCATATAAGGAGCATTATCTGCCCAGAATGCAATGGTAAGCTGTATTTTACCAAAACCAAATATCATCCGGGACTTAACAACAACTTTTTCGCCAGGGAGCAATGGTTTCGGAGCATCGAACAACGAATCTCTACCCCGGAGAATGAACCCACCCTCAACCGTTTGTCTAAAGTGTACCATGAATGCAGTCGTATTCCCAACATTCGTGATTGTACCGCTGAAACCGAGTCCACCATGAAGGGCGAATGCCAGCTGTGTCATCCCGTAAGGAAGCATTAAGGGATAGTGATCTTGATTGAATCCACCCGGGATATCGTACGGTGTATCACCTACACCGTCAGGCCCGGATTCATTCTGGCCGGGACCTGATAAATGATCCACCCCGGTATAGCTGTACCAATGATTCCCTGCTGAAGGATATCCGTTGTTCCAGTTATTTTCCCCGTCATCAAACACATGATTTTGAGTGATGAAATTGTTATAGTAAATGAGGTTATTATTACTCGATGAAAGATAACAATCCAAATCATTCCCATCGAAAGTGTTCCCTATGATGCTATTATTATTGCTTGCATACGAAAGCATGATGCCATTCGTGTTTTGGCCGATGTAGTTATTTTTTATGATATTGTTATTCGATTCAGCCAAGGATATACCATCACCATACGCGGAAATACCTGTAATAGAATTATTACAAATAGTATTTCTATTTGAATCCTTCAAATCAATATAAATAAAGCCTCCTCCAGTAAAACTATTATTTGAAATGATATTATCACAACATGACCCGCCCATCATATAACTGTACTCGGTCCATCCTCTGAAAATATTCCCCTGGATGCTACTATTCCTGAGGCCTCCTAACCCTAAAGGAGGCCCACTTGGTGGCCCTATTGTCTTGCCTATAGTTCTTCTGAGAGCAGTAAAATCATTATAATGAATATTACAATTACTCGAATATTGGATAACCACAATAATATAATTTAAATCAAAAATATTATCCAAAATACTGATATTACTTGAGGATTCTACATCAATCCCTACCCCGGTTTCGCTAATTTTATTCGAAACGATAGTGACATCATGAGAAGAATATATCCCAATTCCACCCGGGCCATCCCGTATTGTAAAAGAACTTACCACCACGTTATCAGCAAAAACAGTGATGATGTCATCATTATAATAATACGCTTTAATCTCTGTTGTATCTCGATTTTCTCCCAATACAAAAACTGACTTATTTATCTTCACGTTTTCAACATAGGGTGAGGAATCATCATAAACAAACACCGTGTCACCATCACTTGCATCGTTGATGGCATCTTGGATGGTCGTATAATTCCCTGGACCACTCCCACCAACATACAACCAATGATCTTTTGATGCTGGTTGAGATGATTCCTTTATAACCTGTGCAATCGCGGGAATGATACAGGTTCCAATGAACAAGAGAATGATTCCAACCGCCAAACATTTCCCCACTAGAGGATATTTGTTCATATCTTTTCTCCCCGAATTACAATTTTATATCAGATATCCTCTTTAATAGAATATCTTTGAATATTATTTGCCGTTTCTATCTCATTTCTGTATATGAAGTATAAAAAATCCGAACACAAACGCTTTCGTCCTTTTTTCAATTGGAGGCGCATTTTCACCTATCACGTTGGTTATGACCTGATATACACCAAATCCGAATAGTGGTCGAATTGTATTAACATATTTATGTTCTCTTGGAGGAAGGACTGAAATGTTCCCTTGTCCGAATAAGGGAGAAGCACCCGCTCCTTTTTGAGTATGGATTTTCCAGGTTATATTTGTTGCATTATTCTGTCCAATATTTGTTATTTCAAAACCGATTTTCCAGAAGAACCCAGAAATGTTCGAAATATTGAGAATGGTTCCCGGGAAGATATGTATTGCCCACGGATCTGAGTTATAAGAAGCTCCATTTATGTCCCTTAGCATAACCCTGATTTCATATTCTCCAACTTGACTCCATGTATGAGATGCATTGACAATGGTAAAAGATTGATATGGACCTAACCAACCACTATAGTTTCCATCATCCCAACACCAGTTGATAATAAAATCACTTCCTGGTATTTCAAAAGGAATGATAAAATAAAAGGTATAGTTTAACCCAACATATCCCATCGAAGGTCCATAGGGAGAATCTATGGTTGGATTAGATGCTATTTCTCCTGAAACAATTCCAACTCCACTTATAATTAGAATCCCTATCATTGACAATGGGATAATTTTGTTTATGTTCTTTCCCCCGCAAAGGTAACTTCTTTTTTATCCATGCAAAGATACATTATGGGCTAGAAGGCAGCATGCATACGGACCTATTGTCCCGATGTGCAATCCTCCAGAAATTGTACACATAGTTAATGCATCAAATCTAAATCGATGAGTAACTCTATCAAAACCAATAAACCACAACGGAAATTCGGTAACAAATCCATATTTGTATATTGCAAAATGAAACAAACCCCTATCAGCGGAATCAATCATTCCGAAGATAAAAGCAAATGAGTATTGACCAGCCAACGGAGTCGGCATTTTATCCTGTTTCTTTGCTAAGACTGACATACTTGAACAAGCGAAAAGCAAAATGATTCCAACAGCTAAACCTTTCCTCAATAAGGAAACTGTTTGCATTTCTTTCCCCCGTATACAATTTTATAACAATCTTCTCCTTTATAAAAATATCCTTTAAAACTCATGTTTTGTGCTAATACTTAACAGAAATAAAGAGGAAAAAAGAGAGGTGATTTTCTAATATCCTAGCAACTGTCTTAATATCGGGAACGCATGCGGGAACCGTTCAAGCAATTGATGAAGCCACATGTAGGAAGTACCTCTATACTCAATCGGCATCCTTATTATGAACCGGCTCCATTCACTTTCACCACCAAAATTATCCTTAGCTTTCGCACGAATAACATAGAAACCCTTTTCTTTCCATTTATGGCCGATTATTGCCTCAGTACCTGATATATACGGTCCTTTCCAGCCACTGGCAGTGTCATCGCCCCAATCAACATAATAATAGACCAAATCCCCACCATCAGGATCAACCGAGGTAAACGTATAATTATAAACCGTCCCGCTCTTTCCTATTATTGGACCTGTTATACTAGGTTTGTCTGGTGGATTGTTCGTTTCCTTAATTTTTACCCAGGTCATGTCATCAGAAGCATTGCCAGAATTGTCTATCACCGTGAACGAAATTGTATAATTTCCAGCGCTGGCATAGTCATGTGTTGGGTTCTGCTGCTCTGAGACGGCCCCATCGCCGAAATCCCAGTGCCAGCTATAGGGCGGATCCCCGCCTTTTGCAGCACCGGAGAATAAAACAGGTTGATTAATCAGCCCCCAATAGGGGCCTTTGGCATAGGCTTTCAATTCCCTAGGCCCAAATTCATACCAGCCGGTATGCTGTGGATCATGATGGAACATCGGCCATTCCATTGTACTTTGATTAAAAACAGTGCTTAACTCCCAGATGTATATGCTATCCCTATTTTTCCATAAACCGGTTTCATAATCCCATTCCCAGGTTGAACTCGCTAAGAGTTCCACCATTCCGTCGTTATCAATATCAGCGATCGTCGCTGAAGCCTGCGCATCGACATCTGTCACCTTCGGGAAACCGTCTATCAATGTTCCATCAAGATTCCATGCGTACACACCACCGTCCCCAAGATGATCAGGGTCAACACCATTACCCGCAGTGGTCAGAACATCAGGACATCCATCGCCATTCACGTCACCCACGATAGGAGAGCGATAATCATTCCAACTCGTCTGCTGCGGCCACCCGGGAAGGATGTTGCCTTGGTAATCAAAAACGTAGGTTCTAAACGGTGATGCAAGAGTACTTGCCACTATCTCAAGGTACCCGTCGCCATTGAAGTCGGCTAACGCCGGTGATGTTAATATACCATAAGTTACACCAACTAACTGGGGCCAACCTGTAACATTGTTGCCGAATCGATCCAAAGCATACAAACCAAAATCAGGAAATTCGTGTCGATAGGTGCCAAAAATTATCTCGTCATATCCATCGATGTTAATATCGCCAACAGCAGGGGAGGAAAAGATTCTCCCATCGACATTAACAGGATAACCATTTAGAATAGATCCATCAAGATTGAATACATATACCCGTCCTTCAGCAAACGGTTCGTCAACAATGATATTCCTGCAACAACCGACAACGATCTCCAACTCGGAATCATCATCGAAATTGCCTACCGCTGGTACAGATCCACAAGTAGCACAAGCATGATAATAACCACCAGGAACCGAATAATTATACACACGTTGTGGCCACCCTGGCAGCATGGTACCATTCGAATTAAACACAGCGACGGATTCCCCATAAAAATCATCTGAATGTTCGTTATATATTTTGATGATCTCAAGATATCCGTCACCATCTAAATCCGCTAACATTGTATCTACCGAAGGATGGTTTGAATAAGATAAAGCAATAAATTTACGAAAGGAACCGTTATGGCTATATACATACAGACCTTCTTTAGCATTGATGATTATCTCTTTATATCCATCCTGATCAATATCTCCAACTGATGGTGAAGCAGTACGCCCCAGCATGTGTTCATTTTCAAGCTCCACTGGCCATCCGTCAACAAAACTTCCATCGGGATGGAATGCATAGATCATAAACGGATCATAACTTAAAAAGACAAAAATCTCCATTATTCCATCGTTGTCAACATCGCTGACAACAGGTTCGGCGAAACCACCCCAATAGGCAACATTCCCCTCACGGTACTCATACAGCCTCTTTGGCCATCCTTCCTTCAAGGTCGGATCAAGATAAAGGTTTTTGATATATCTTATTACGACGTTGTCGAGAACGGTAACAGTTCTGCCGTCACTATTACCCATAAGGAGGTTGTAAGGTATATTTTGTGGAAAAACAGGTCGTTTTTTTAATATCGAGGCAGTCGTATTGCCTGAATAATGCGTCGTTATTCGAAGTGTAAAGAAATCAGGCTCGCTGATATGGCTGGTATTCCAAATCGCCACCGTATCGTTGACGATCGGGGAAGTACCACCATTTATCAACGTAATGCCTGTCGTATGCCATTCTGTCGGCTCCGCTCCCTGACCATATTCTACGACATAATACATGAAATTCTCGCCAGTGATCGTCCCGTTGATAGAGACGGTATCGCCTGCTCTCATTACATCATTGCTCAATGGATTTGTGAAATTTATATCATATCCATTAAGAGTCACCTGAGAATGATGTTTCCTCTTCACGATTTCCTGATAACAGCCTTCATCTATTGGAGAATAGCCATGGTAAATTCCGTCCTTCGGAGCAAAGACGGTCTTTTTTACCTCGCCGTCATTTGCGATAATCCGTCCATCATACGGCACACTGTAATCCTTTTCTAGTTGCCTGGCAGTCGCTGGGATAAGACTAGAAAAAAATAATATAGTTATGCCAATTGCAAAAACTTTCATATATTTTTCTTTTCTTTTCGTGATTATTCCTCCCTTTTCTTATTTCGATGGATTGCATTATAAATAAATATTTCTCAACCGAAATAGATTTTTCAGCTCCTTCTTGAAATTCTTAACTCCATGGTTCTTCATGGCAGCCATGATAAATTTTATCTGGATTTGTAATTTATCTTCCGAGGACAATAAATATTAACGAAGCGTTGTTATCATTTTGCTTAAGGTCGTCTATATTAATGGTTGCTTGCAGTTTATAAATCACAAATAAACCCACTGGAGTCAGTGAACCACAGTGTATAATTTCACTATGATTTCCATTGGCGGGTATTGCACCGATTTCAATTTTATCACGTTTTAGTTCTCCAGGCTTATAGCCTAGAAGCGCAAAATATGTGAGTTCTACAGTAGAGCCACTACAGTTGGTAGGTCCCTCGTTAGAGATAAATATTTCGAAATCCTTGTCTGCACCTTGTATATATATCCTAGGGAAAATTTTTCGAACTGGATTGATCTTCACAACAAGATTGAAATCTTCCTTTCCAATCGCTGTTGGAATAGAGACCAGCATCAACAGGCAGATAGTACCCACTATCAACCCTTTTTTTAGGATTTTGTCCATGATTCATTTCCTCCTTATGGAATGTTAATGCATGTCATATATTTAATTATTTTCTTTGAAGAAAATAAGCAACAACGGTAACAAAAAATCACGAGACCTATTTCATTTCAACATAACGATAATCCTTCGGTTACTTCGTTAAAAACATATCTTTAAGGACTCGTTGCTTTCCCCCTTCCACAATTTTTCAATACCCAGGAAAAAATAGTTTATTTTATTCAACAGATCTGAATTCCTGTTGGTTTCTGAATATTGATGATGCTGATAAAGACTATTGAAAACTCCTAAAGAACCGAAGGACAACAGCATAGAATAAGTCGCCATATCGTCGTTTCCATCATCAGCATACTCATGAAAAACATCGCCAATTCCCGTAACATTATTAATATCAACAGGTTCCATTAATGGGTATCGATCCTTATTTCTGCAACCTGGTATGTTATATGGTGTATCTCCGACGCCATCGCCATTTGCATCTATGCCGGTGTAGTTATCCCAATAGTTCCCCTTTCCACTTTTAAGATTATACCAGAGATTTATACCATTAAAGTCAATAACATTCCAATACTCACTTCTTACGATGTTATTAAATGCAATGCGGTTGAAAAAGCATCGAAGTTCCCCCCCAGGCCCTCCAAGCATAATGCCAATTTTATTATCTGAAATGGTATTCGCAAGTATATCATTCGCGTAAGCCCAATAACCTATTATTCCTCCTTCAAGACAATGCGAAATCTTGTTCTGATAAATGAGATTTCGAGTTGCCTGGTCATATAGAACAATACCGTCCCAACTAGTGTTTATAATATTTCCTTTGATGATGTTATGCGCAGAGAAGCTACCTACAGCAATTCCAACAGGTGTGTTGATAATTGTGTTATTCGAGATCAGGTTGTGTCTCGTGAGGGGAATCCCGCTACCCATTTGGATGGCGCTCTCGAGATTCATAAAGAGATTCCTTGAAATGGTATTCCTCGGTGCAACACCCATTTGAATCCCCTGTCCAAGTAAAGGATCCGATGATGGATCTCCAAGGAACTTATTGTCGTTCATAATAACCTGTGTGGATAAACCAATAGCAATTGCCAGCGGGTTAGTAAGACCATATAATTCAAATGTATTTGAGGAAACGTTGCAATTAAATAAGTACGCTAATTCCATTCCAAAGTTGACCGGTTCAAAGATATTTCCAGAAATAGTACAGTTCGTTGAATGACCGAGGGTGAGACAATCAGGTTGAGAAAGTGTGAGAGTTTTCCATGTGAAGCCACTGATGGTCAATCCATGAGCATGCTCAAACCAAATTTTACCGATAATAATCGTTGTATTCTTGTCCTCACCAAGTAGTTTTATTGAGGACGTATGATTAATTCTCAGAACATTTACATGGTATGTGCCGTTATAAACATAGATGGTATCACCTCGCTTCAACACATTCGCAGCATCCTGAATTTGCTGATACGGATGTTGTAGAGTTCCATCCCAAGGACCAAGGATGTTATCATCGTCTACATAGATGGTTTTACCAGTTGAAGTTGGGAAAGATGGTTTTTCTATATCTTGTGCACTAGATGGAATGATACCTGTCCCAACGAACAAAAGAATGATTCCAACAACTAACCCTTTCTTTAAAAGTGGATAGTTATCCATACCTTTTCCTCCATTCAACAATTTTATAACGACGCTCTTCTTTAAAAATTTATCGTATGGATGTCCTGGGTCCATTTCACCTTAGCCAAGAACAGGAACAAGGAGACATGTGTCACTCTTATGTTCCCTACCGTCCCATGACTTATCGCTAGGACAGTCACCTCTATTAAGCCAAGGCCGAGAACAAAGCAGTGAATCCTCATCCGCCCACCTGCAGGAATCGACGGGATCACACCCGTTTTGTCTGTGGGGGTGACAAAGCTTCCTTCCAACATAACAGACCAAGAGACATTCGTCGCGGGAGTGTCACCATTATTTTTTAAGATTACGACAACTCCCACTCCTCCGCGTATTTGGATATCGATTATTGGTTTCATGAATATCATGAAAGATGACCAATCGCTCTCAGCACCATGACTGTCCTTCGTTTTTGCCTTAATTCCGCAAGTTCCTTGTTGTCCCCACGTATGGTTCTGATGCAGCGGCTCACCAGAGGCGACCGGCCCGAGCCATCCGCTTGATGAATTGTCGCACCAGTCAATATAATAAAAGATCGTATCGTTATTTGGATCTGAAGATAAGAACGAAAACTCGTATGTGAGGGTTTGAACGACGGTCGACGGACCATCGATGAAAGGTGCACTTGGTGGCTCGTTTGGTGTTTCAATTATTGCTTGTGTCTCATCAGTTGCATCACTCCCCGTACCGTCGGTGACGGTGAGCGTCACCGCATACGTCCCCGTTGTTGCATAGATATGAGTGGGGTTCTGCTCCGTCGAGGTCGTAGAATCACCGAACTCCCAGTACCAAGAGTACCCGGGTTGACCGCCATACACAGAGCCAGTGAAATGTACGGTTTTGTTGACAATGCCCTGATACGGGCCGTTCGCATCAGCAAGGAATTCGACCTCACCGAACGCAAACACCCGCCCGTCACCGGACGCGACAAACACCTTGCCTGCGGCGACAGCTGCAGAGGATTTCATATGATATAGCGTGTTGAAATCATGCGTCCAAAGCACCGCTCCGGTCAACGCATTGAGGCAGTAGAAAATCTCAGAAAAACCACAGCAGGGATCTGCACCGAAGTACACCTTACCATCGGCGACCGTGGGTGACGCCTCCACCCCACTGTTCACCTGATAACTCCACACGAACGCACCCGTGTCTTTCTGAAGACACAACAGGCCTTCGAGGTTTGTCCCTACGTACAGGTTTCCGTACGCGATCGCGGGCGATGAATGAACCTCGCTTGGGGCGGTATAGTTCCAGATAAGGCTGCCGTCGGACGCATCCAGACAGTAGATGTTGTGGTCGTTTGACCCGAAATACACCTTGCCAGCATCGACAGCGGGTGAAGAGATCATTCCCTCCTGCGTTGGCCTGCTCCAGATGACGCCTCCATTATTAGCATCCAGGCATAGGAAGGCACCGTTGGAAACGCCGAAATACACCCTGTTATTCACCACAGCAGGGGAAGATAAAATGACGTTCCCGGTTTGATGTTCCCAGAGAAGCGCCCCATCCTCGGCATTAACGCAAAACAAAGAACCGCCACTTGAACCAAAAAATACTTTACCGTCTGTAACAGTCGGTGAGGATTCGACAAGGAAATCCGTGTCGAACGACCAAAGAAACGTTCCATGAACTGCATCCAGGCAATAGAGCTTAGAATCCTGTGAGCCGATGTAGACTTTCCCGTCGGCAACAGCCGGTGAAGAGGTCACCTCACCGTCGGTCGAATAATTCCATAAGAGCGCCCCCGTATCCATATCGAAACAGTACACATTCCGATCCCAAGAGCCAACATAAACCCGCCCGTGAGACACCGCGGGTGACGATGAGATGAAATACTGGGTTTGAAAGGACCACAACACCTGATCATCTATCGGATCGGTTGAGGAGGAAAAACCTGAGTGTGCTACATCATGATGAAACATCGGCCACCAATCATTCCCACCAGGAACGTCCATAGTTTGAGGAATGGTTCCATGAGGGCCGATCGATCCTGCTACGACGCTTACTAAAGCTCCATTGATGAGAACGACGATGAAGAAAAAGGACAGATATTTTTTCCACAATATAGTGCTGCTCATTAAGCATCCTCCGATGAATTTTTTATGTTAGCAAAAACTACATGCTACCCCCTATTTAATGTTAACGACTGTTAAAAATATAAAGACACCATGGTGAGATGAAGGAGAAATCAACCCGCTAGAGGAACCCCCGTTGGAAAAGTGCCGCAATGGGTCCCTATGGTGTTATAGAAGGCTGTTTGAAGCTTACAGCGACGATTCGTCCTGTACCACCTTTCTTGTTCTTAAGGAAAAACGAGTACCCGACGCCACTGAAGACCACCACATGCGGCCCTGGCCTCATCTTCACAACATCCGCCGCTGTCCCATTCACGATCCTCCAGATCATGGTGAGCGCAGTCAGTCCGGTATACACAATAACCCCTCCTAGACAGAACCCCTTTGAGTTCCTCAGGTGAGGGAGTTTCATGAACAGATGTAGCGAGTTTCCGGAACCTGAACTTGAATACATGAGGTAGCCGTTGGTTTCATTTACCATGGCTTGTTGCACCTGCTGCCACGTTTCACCACCCATGATGTTTTGTAGGTCTGGCATCGTCCCTTGTTGTGGACTTTGAACGGTGTGTGCAATATCATCCTGAACTATCGTGGGATTGTACTCATGCTGTGCATCAGCCACAACGCTTAGGCAGGGCCCTGCAAACAGTAATACAAGACCACACACCAGCCCTTTGTTGATTACGACATGTTTCATTTCTTTCCCCCATTATTATCTTCTATCAATGGTTTTTATGAGGCTAGCCTCAATACATCATAAGAGGGTAGGGGATTTAACTCTTACGAAAGGGGATATTATGCACCAAATATGAGTAAAAAAAGAACAAGTGGCCTGAAAAAATACATATTTCAGCGTGCGTCCGGAAAGGAATTTTGTACTATCTTTTTATAGGAGATCCATAATCTTCCCTCAGTGAGCAGATGAAATATGTCATTGTGTATTGGTCACGGTACGGAAACGGAAAGAAGCTTGTAGAACACCTCGCAGGAACGCTGAGTAAGAAAGGGGAAATCAAGGCATTCACAACCGAAGAGACAGATCCTACTAGCATGCCCGCAGCTGATACGTACGTATTCTCTGCTGCGACGGAGGCATTGAACATCCAGAAGAACATGCGGAGTTTCATGAAACGCCTAAAGGGGATGGACGGGAAGAAGTACGGCATCATCAACACCCACGCGTTGGACAAGAATCGATTAAACAAGATGGAAAAACTCCTCTCAAAGAAACATATGGTGAAGGTCGCGGACGCTGATTTCAGGGTCGCGGGAGATGGGACTGAAACCGGTAACGGCCTGATGCAAGGCTGGGAAGCAAAGCTTGACGAATTTGCCGGAAAGCTATAATAATAGGTTTAAAAAATCTTAAATGAGAGAGGATCTCCGACATTTTACCGTTGTAGTATAGAAGCTTTAATTACAAGCAGTTTCGAGTGTAAGAAAAGGTAAAAGAAAAAAAAGAGGGGGAGGGAGGGCTTGCTCCCTCTATGGTTCTGGTCTGTTTCAATTCGCGCTTACAAGGTGATTCTAATAGAAAGCGCCTTTGTCGTCGTGGCACCAATACTGTCTGTTAACCTAACAGTGAAGCTGAAGAGACCAAGCCTTGTTGGTGTTCCTGAGATCACGCCGGTTGCTGCGTTAAGAGAAAGTCCTCGCGGTAAAGCGCCTGCCGATATTGACCAGGTGTACGGAGCCCAACCACCCGTTACTGCTAGCGTCTGTGAATATGCACGGAATATCCGACCATTTGGTAACGAAGTCGTGGTAATTGTCGGTGCTATTTTGATGGTGATGGTGAAAGCCTTTGTCGCTATGCCGCCAACACTATCAGCCACCATGACGGTGAAGCTGTAGGCGCCCGCGGTTGTTGGTGTGCCAGAGATTATCCCGGTTGATGCACCAAGAGACAACCCAGGTGGGAGGGTTCCAGCAGATATCGACCAGATGTATGAGGGCGTACCGCCTCCAACCGTGAGAGTTTTGCTATACGCGAATCCGATATCACCGTTGGGAACTGAGGCGGTGGTAATGGTGAGCACGGCGTTTATGGTGATCGATAGGACCTTCGTTGCTGACCCGCCAACACTGTCTGTTACTTTGACGGTGAAGCTGTAGGCGCCTGCTGTTGTTGGCGTCCCAGAGATAATTCCGGTTGAAGGACCAAGAGATAACCCGGGTGGTAGAGAACCTACCAATATGGACCATGTGTAGGGTAGGGTTCCGCCTGTTACTCCAAGGGTCTGGTGATAGACCACTCCGACGTCACCAGCTGCGAGCGATGATGTGGCAACGACCGGTGCGGGATTAATAGTAATGGACAGAGCACTCGTTGCTATCCCGCCAGCGCTATCAGTCAACTTGACGGTGAAGCTGAACGTACCTGCAGCGGTCGGCGTTCCAGAGATAATACCTGTTGTAGCGCCAAGAGAGAGGCCTGTTGGTAAAGATCCTGCAGATATTGACCAAGTATATGGAGTCAATCCGCCAGTAGCTGTGAGCGTCTGACTGTAGGCGACTCCTACGTCACCTGCGGGTAGCGATGTCGTGGTGATTGCTGGTGCCGGTCGTATTATGATTGACAGGGCTTTGGTCGCAGTGCCACCGACGCTGTCTGTTAAGAGGACAGTGAAGCTGTAAGTTCCTGCGGTTGTTGGCGTCCCAGAGATAATGCCTGTTGATGAACCAAGGGTGAGTCCGCCAGGTAGAGATCCTGCAGATACTGACCAAGTGTAGGGGAGTGTACCACCGGTGCCGGTGAGAGATTGACTGTACGCGATGTTGACTTGGCCGTTCGGCAGTGACGTGGTGGTGATGGTCGGGGCGACATTGATGAGTATCGACAAAGACTTGGTTGCTATCCCGCCCATACTATCGGTCAACGTCACCGTAAAGCTGTACGTGCCAGCGGTCGTCGGTGTCCCAGAGATAATGCCTGTGGACGCACCAAGAGACAATCCGGCAGGCAACGCACCAGTGGATATCGACCAGGTGTAAGGAAGCGTGCCACTCGTTGCAGAGAGGGTTGTACTGTAGGCGACTCCGATATCGCCGGCTGGGAGTGTCGTGGTGGTAATGGTTGGGAGAGCGTTGATGATGATAGAGAGCGGCTGAGTTGCGACACCGGTCAAGCTGTCGGTGAGCATTACCGTGAAGGTGTACGTGCCTGCGGTCGTCGGTGTTCCAGAGATAATGCCGGTGGACGCACCAAGAGAGAGTCCCGTTGGCAAAGTCCCGACAGATATCGACCAGGTGTACGGGATCGCGCCACCGGTTGCGCCAAGAGTCTGGCTGTATACAATGCTCATCTCGCCGTTTGGAAGTGTTGTCGTCGTGATACTCGGAACTGTACTGATGGTGATGGAGAAAGGCTGAGTCGCCACTCCACCAACGCTGTCAGATAACATCACTGTGAAGCTATACGCACCCGCGGTCGTTGGCGTTCCAGAAATCGTTCCGGTCGAAGGACCGAGGGATAATCCGGGCGGGAGAGCGCCGGTAGATATTGACCAAGCGTATGGAATCGTGCCTCCGGTGGCCGCAACAGTCTGGGTGTAGACGATGTTCACTTCGCCATTCGGCAAGGTGGTTGTGGTGATCACTGGTGCAACATTGATAATAACCGTGTAGGCTTGTGTCGCTGTTCCGCCAACGCTATCGCTTAACAGAATCGTAAAGCTGTATGTGCCAGCGGTCGTTGGGGTCCCAGAGAGTATACCAGTTGCTGGTGCAAGAGACAAGCCAGCCGGTAGCGCGCCCACGGACACCGACCAGGCAAATGGTGAGGTTCCGCCAGTCATTCCTAGGATTTGGCTGTACGCTACCCCGACATCGCCGTTGGGAAGCGTTAGGGTGGTGATCGCTAAGACGGGGTTAATGGTGATGGTAAATGGTTTGGTCGCGGTGGCACCGATATTGTCGGTCACCATGATAGTGAAGCTATAGGTGCCGACTATCGTTGGCGTCCCAGAGAGAATACCTGTTGCAGGTGCGAGAGTGAGTCCCGCCGGAAGCGAGCCGACCGACACGGACCACGTGTAGGGAAGCACCCCGCCGACGGCTGTCAAGGTCTGACTGTATGCAACGCTGACATCTCCTGGTGGTAGCGAGATGGTGGTGATAATTGGTGCTAAGGGGCTCAGCGAGATAACATTGGAGGGGGTTGAATTCACTGTTACAACGGGGAAACCAATCGCCGGGGCTGGGTACACCGTGGTATCGCCTATGACATCATTGGCGAGAACCCTGTAGTAGTTCATCTGATTTTGCGGTACGGGTGTGTCGGTATATGTCGTCACATTTTCTCCGAGAACAACATTCACCAGGTTCGTCGTAAAGTTTACATCGTTAGCCCGTTGGACGGTGAAGTTGGTCTCGCTAAGGGACTTATCAAACCAGTTTAATTGGGCACTTACGTTCCCGCCGTTAATCGATGTAGCCACAGTGAGGTTGCTGGGCGCCCTTGGTGCGACGGCAAACCCGATCCCGTGCATCATATCCATCTCTTCATGACCGAGGATGTGGCAATGCCAGACGTACTCCCAACCGTAATTGATCTTGTGGTTGATGACGGTGACTGGTTCCCCAGACGGGTCGGAGAACCCTCCTGGAGGCCCCGCGAGGGTGACGCCTTCCGGCATCGTCGGATCAATGAGGCGAACGCTGTTGGGGACATCAAAAGGCAATGTTTGAGCCATTGGTCGTAATGCGACGATTGTCTGTTCCAAGGGATTGACCCTCACGGTGTCCTTCCATCCTAGTTCGTTGGCATCGGGCGGGAGAATCATGTTGTCCCATCCAACTCGGTTGATGAGTTGCACGTTGAACAGATGGAAGTGTATCGCATGAGTATCGATCCCGTTATGAGTGATCCTCCAGATTTGCGTTCCATCTCCCGCTACTGGTCCAACAGGAGATATAGTGCAATCGGTGATGATATCTGTAATGGGACTCACATAAGGATACAGGAGGAAGCCCACTGCCTGCGGTCCTCCGTTCATTAGCTCGATTCCTTCCATACCGCTTGCTCTGCCGAAATCATCATAGACGGCGCTCATTTCGTCATGTAGGGCCTTATCCTGGAATGGTATTGTGAGCGTTGTATTGGCGATGGTTTTGAAGGTATAGGCGGTGTCACCAATTCTGACGAAGTTATCCACGGGGAAGGTTTTGTTATAGGCTGAATCGTGGCCTGCTTGTGGGGCGATAATCGGGTCGTTATCGGTTTCAAAGACGCCTCGCTTCGCAGCGGTCTTGGCAAATACTGCATTTAAAGCCGTGAGATTGTAAGGCGCTGCTGGAGTGGTGTTGTTCACTCTGAATTGCAGAATGGTTCTGGTGTTCGGACCATATCCAACCATAGTCGTTGGAGCACCACCAGAAGCGGTATTGTCCATGCATCCGGTGAAGTAATCATTTCTTGGGTCTGCTGCTGGCCATGCCGCCGGACCATCATTATATAAGATGATGGTTTTCCCTGCGAACTGTGAAAAGTCGATGATGACGTCGGCTCGTTCCGCTGGTACGAGGGCAAGTGCATGATCAAGGACGTTCCCATAGTTGAAGGTCTTCGGGTTGAGGTTGAAGGTGACTGGTTGGTTTGGAATCACAGTTGGTGCGGGGAGGAAACCGCCTTCGGTTCCGATCTGGATGAAATTCGGACCTACTGTGGTTGGGTCAGGCGCCCCACCGTCACGACCATCCGTTGGCCATGTGTCAGGGAACCCAGGTGTTGGAACTGCCGGAACCATCTTGACCTCGGTGTTGGTCCTTCCATCCCAAGTTGTGACGTTCGGGTCAGCTTGATATAACTGTAAGTTCAGGGACCTGTCGTTCCCAACACTCAGTATCTTGAAACGATATGCTCTCGGCTCTACATTCATATACGGATAGGCGACACCATTTACTAGCGGTGTATCACAGAACGCTTCCATAACCATGGATGTGTCCGGTACTCCAGGCACCAATCGCGGCTCCCAAGGTGCATTCACTGGATCGTAATAGGGGTTTGTTACTGGCCCATACAATATGTCGGTGGTTGGCGGGAAGAACCATGGACCGTAGTCCCATCGTCCGAAGGCATTTGATCCATCGATTGCACCGGCATTCTGGTTTGGTATATAGACATGGGGGAACCAGAGATCACCGGTATGTGCCGTCCCAGGCGTCGATCCCCATCGCCAAAGTGGATCCTGATATGCAATCGTACTGGCGTCGACGAATGTTTTATCTTGAATAACCAAGGGTATTCCTATATCTGGGAGAACCTGCAAATGATTCGGGTTCACACCAGAGACGTTCGTGCCTGCGATCAGGTCTTGTTCCACTTGATCGGTGAGAACATATCCTGCTGCTTCTCCGGCGTACACATTAAGACGGGTGATCCCATAGGCGTGATCATGGTAAAACATCAATCGAGCGCTCTGTTGATTGGTATAGTAAAAGGTCAGAGACCCGTTACCGGGATTCGTTGATGCTCCAGCTACCGGTGGTGTTGTTTGTCCCACGGTATTGGGGACAACGGTGCCATTCACGAACCACATGTCCGGAACATACTGGACGCTCACACCCTTGGGGTATTGCGTCATTTCTCCGGCGGGTGTGGTCCATTGATGAGGCGTACCATCGCTTATCCAGGGAGTAGCACCACCATGGAGGTGTAATGTCGCGCGGTTCTGCGTGTAATTTTCCTTCATACCCGGCATTCCAGGCATATCCAAAGGTCCCATTCCTGCACCCATAACCGTGGTATCGACGGGTATAAACAAATTCCCACCCATCCCGGTCGGGAGGTAGTTGGTGAATTTAATGCGCACCGGGCGGTCACGGAACGCAACAATGGAAGGTCCCAGATAATGGGGGTTGTCCACTGCATAGACCTGATTGCCATAGGGATCACGGATCGCACTCCCGTTCAGATAGGTTAACGGTATATGTGACCCAGGAACTGTAGGCGTTGATATTTGGACATATCCTTCGAGCATGGTTGGCGGGAGATCCGTATGCATCTTTTCTGTGTATTGAACAAGCCCTATCTCATAATAATCACATCCCGGGTATGTTGTGGTGTCCGATGACGCAATTACAAGATATTGTCCAAGAGTGCTCGCACCAGATGGACCAAGGCCGGGGAGACTGTCAACGAATTTCCTGATACCACCAGAAAGAGTTCCACCGATTGTTGCTGTTGCGACAGCGCCAGAGCCGGTTGAATCAGATATCGTCACGATTGGTGAATTGTAATCCGAACCGCCGGTATTAAGAACGATACCCGTGATCACTCCATTTGTTACGGTCGCGGTTGCGGTCGCCCATGAAGTCGGATAATAATAAAGATTAGTAATATTCACTATTGGAGCTGTATATCCTTTACCTCCTTTTACCAGTGTAATGGTAGTCACAGCACCTGTTGGCAGTGGACTGTTCGCCCAATTTGGCCACGGACCAAAAAAATGCGGTTTTGTTGATCCATTCACGGGAAGAGGCTGAGGATTATTTTGTCCATTCTTATTTTTTACTACCGAGAAATACAACTCTCGAAAACGTTCACCTGCAGCCTGCCGTATCGCCGGTAAATCTCGAGCTGCTTTCAGGTAATCTGCCGCGCGCTGTAGTTCAGGTGATACCGATACCGAGGTTGAGTCAGTGTTCGCATCACTCGTAACTCCCGAAGCTATTGCAGAGTTTCCCGAAGGAAGTGTCGATGTAGCGGTGATTTCACCACTTTTCACAACAAATGTTGTAAATCCCGTAGACATCATCGAAAGTATGATGATGCCGATCATCACTTGCTTCATTATTTCATTTTTTTTGGTCAATATTCTCATATTGCTTCCTCTACCCCATCATAAATCGTTTCACTATAGAAACAAAATTGAAAAATGATTAAGAAACGATTACAAAACAATTAAAATTTAAGACTGAAAAAAATAAAAATACCTTTTTTGGATATTGGCGAGAAAGCCTCAGTACGAAAACGTAAAAAATCCTATCGAAGAGAAGGCTTTGGTGAAGATCGGTAAGTGGATCATGAGTGGCCCCCATTATGAAGTCCTTCAACAAATATATATAACAATGATGATAACAGAAGCGTTTTATTTCATATCTTGAAAAACCTACGTTCAAACCGATTGACACATGATTTATTTCATTTTGAATATCATGCGCAAGGAGTTGATATGAAAAATATGCGGAAATACGGATGCGCTCCTTTCTCTGTTGCAGTCATCCATGGAGGTCCAGGGGCTGCTGGTGAGATGGCACCAGTTGCACAGGAGCTATCCCGGCATCAGGGAACTCTTGAGCCGTTACAGACAATGATTACCATCAACGGGCAAATCCAGGAACTAGCGCACATCATTGAACGTCATGGAGATCCCCCGCTCACGCTCATCGGTCATTCATGGGGAGCGTGGCTTGCCATGATGTACACGGCGCGTTATCCGTTGTCCGTGAAAAAAATAATCCTTGTCGGTAGCGGGCCGTTCGAAGAAAAATATATCCCGCAGATCACAAAGACCCGCATGAACCGCATGAACGATGAAGAAAAACAAACGCTCCAGAACCTTGTCGACATACTCAATGACCCGCACGGGAAACGAAAGGACAAGGTATTTGCCCAGGTGGGATCGATGATCATTCACACAGATTCCTACAGGCCTCTCGACAGTACTGAAATGACTCTACGGGTCCAATACAGGATTTTTGAACACGTGTGGAAAGAAGCTGACGAGATGCGACGGAGCGGAGCATTACCGGACCTTTGCAGGCACCTGCACTGCCCTGTGGTCGCGATTCACGGGGACTACGACCCGCATCCTTTTCAAGGAGTGGAAAAACCACTCTCAAAAATCCTAAAAGATTTCACCTTCATTTTATTACAAAAGTGCGGGCATTACCCCTGGATCGAAAAAAATGCAAGGGAGAGTTTTTACAACATCCTTTTCAGGGAATTACGCGAATAGAAGATCCGAACAGTTTATTTTTTTTCCGCGATTTCTATAATCTCGAATACCACGAGATCCTCCCAACGTCGAGTCCATAGTGGAAATAATCCAGGATCATCTGTTTCCATCAGTTGAAAGCAACGGTCACCGTTCTTTTCTAACCAACTATCGATATACACAAGTCCGTTGGGTAACATTCTTCCTTTTTCATGAAAGCATTCATATACCTTTTCTTTACACCCTGGTTTAAAGGTTTCAATGACCATGTACCGCTTCATTTTTCTCTTCCCTTTTAGCCATAAAACCGTTTCAATGTTCGCAGTGCAAATAGTGTGATCCATTTGCTTGGTTTGCCTTTCTGCTCGATGTTCATCTGGAAACGCCCGTTGAACGATTTCTCTAGCATCCATCGACCTTGGTCGTCCTGCTTTGAAATCACGACATCAAGCGCTTCTTTCATACGCTCATCTTTATATCCAAGTTTGGTCAAGATTTCGAGGATCTCTAAGGCATCCGTTTGATACATGAGCGGAAAACAAAATTGCAACCACCCGGGTTTCGCTACGCGGCTCACATCATGACTCCTTTTGTAAATATGATGAATCAGCAAGTACTCCACACCCGGTTCAATCATCAGTTGCACATCATCTGACCGTTTCTTTTCTGGGATCTCCGCTAACGCTTTGAGTGCTTTCACCGCACCCATATGACAGGTATGTCTCCCTAAACATCCTGCCTTCAACCGGTCGTACGGCCACCCCTTCATTGGTTCTGGTATCCCATCATCGAACCGCTGATAGGCCGTAATCCATCGTATACCTGATTGAACACGAGCGTCGTTCAGATACCCGAGTCTGATCAAACTCCAGACCATGTTCCCCGTTAAACAAGGGATGACCTCACTATGTCTCCCTCCCCCTTTTTTGATACTCGCAGAATGAGAAAAACCAAAACTTTCCAGATCCTGTGAATGGCCGAGGATGAACTCGCACGCGTTTCTGATCTGGTCGTTCCTCCCGTCTGCACCAAGTTCAGCGAGGATCATCAGTTGCCACACGGTGCCTTTGTACTTCGCTGTGTAAAATGATTCCGGGGTTTCCCAGTATCCTTCTTTCTTTTGTTTCGCAAGGATAGCGGGTACGACTCCGGTATTCATGATGTCCTGTTTGGCCTGCCGAACCTCGTGACTATCTTCCGATTTTCCTAGGATATCACGCAACGTAAAAAATCGTACAGAGGGGTTACTACACTCCAATAACCATTCCGTCGCATCAGCGTTGACTATTGATTTCCATGTACTCATAACGACAATACCTTGTGGAATTTTACCTTCTCCGGCGGTGCTGGATAATCGTCGAAATAAGCGGTACAGATAAATGGTCATCCAATAAAATGGACCATAGACGAGAAATCATCGACATGGTTAATACGTTTATCGCCTTATTTTGGTTCACATCTCTTCACCAAAAATTCAATATATTATCTCCGCTTATTATACTATAATATATAACATCTAATCTGGGGATTCGAGATATGGAATTTCATGATCTGATAAAGAACCATATGAGAAGAGACATCGTGTACACGACGATAGATGAACGACTCGCGGACGTCATTTTCAAGATGTCACACGCCAAGACCGATATCGCGGTGGTGAAATCCAAGGACGACCTTGTTGGGGTGATTACGGAAAGTGACATCTACTTCGCGCTAGTGAAAGACGTGCTGCCAGACCCGGTTGATAAGCAAAAAAAACCACGAGACATCACCGATCTGAAGGTGGCGGAGATCATGCGGGGACCACCAGCCCAAAAGGTTATGGACTCCTGTGAACGCGACGGCATCCACCCCTGTGTGGATACGTATGAGGATGATACGATCGAGAACGCGATCCGTGTCATGCAACGGAGCGGGCTGCATCATCTGCTCGTCAACGATGAACACAACAGGCTCGTCGGCACCCTCTCTTCAGGTGACATCATTAAAAGTTTCGGGAGAAGCAAGGTAAAGAAATAATTGGTGTTCTGAAAAAATATTTAGAGAGATATCATAGAAATTTATAAGAAGACTGCGGTATTCGGTCTGTTACGAAATGTGGAGATCTGAGTATGGGTATCCTGGTGAAAAATAATGTCTCATGGGTCGGGAAAATCGATTGGGAAATACGGAAGTTCCATGGGAACGAACTGTCCACCCATCGTGGTTCGTCTTACAATTCCTACCTGATTCGGGAAGAAAAGACCGCGGTGATCGATACTGTGTGGGGACCGTTCGCAAAAGAATATGTAAAGAACCTGTCCAAGGAGATCGACCTGAAAAAAATCGATTACGTCATCGCGAATCACGGGGAAACCGATCATAGCGGCGCGCTCCCTGAACTGATGAAACACATCCCTGGGACACCAATTTATTGCACGGCGAACGGCGTGAAATCACTCAAGGGCCATTATCATGAAGACTGGGATTTCAAGACCGTGAAGACCGGAGAACGCCTGAGCCTTGGGAACAAAGAACTCATCTTCATCGAAGCGCCGATGCTACACTGGCCTGACAGCATGTTCTGCTACCTGACCGGCGATAACATCCTGTTCAGCAACGACGCGTTCGGTCAACATTATGCCTCAGAGCTGTTCTTCAATGACCGGGTGAACCAGGCGGAGTTGTACATAGAGGCATTGAAGTACTACGCGAATATCCTCACCCCCTTTAGCGGTCTCGTCGAGAAGAAAATAAAGGAAATCCTCGCGCTCAACCTACCGGTCGACGTCATCTGTCCAAGCCATGGAATCATCTGGCGGGAAAACCCGCTGCAGATTGTCGAGACCTACCTGCAATGGGCTGCCAAATATAAGGAGAATCAGATCACGATCCTGTATGATACCATGTGGGGCGGCACCCGCGTGATGGCAGAGCAGATTGCGAAAGGAATCACAAGTGCTGATACAACCGTCACCGTGAAACTGTTTAATATCGGGAACAGTGACAAAAATGATGCAATCGCCGAGATTTTCAAATCAAAGGCGATCCTGGTTGGGTCACCGACCATCAACCGGGGGATATTAACCGGAGTTGCTTCGATACTTGAGGAGATCGATGGCCTAGGGTTCAAGGAGAAAAAAGCGGCTGCCTTCGGCTGTTACGGCTGGAGCGGCGAGTCCGTGTCGCTTCTCATCGAAGAGTTGAAGAAAGCCGGGTTCAGCGTGGCTGACGACGGGCTGAAGGCCCTCTGGAACCCTGATGAGACGAGCAGAAAGGCTTGTGTCGAGTACGGAAAACGTATAGCAAGTACACTCTAGAGCGATGCTCACCCTTCTTGCTGTACAAATGAATGAACAAGGAGGAATGCTCTCTTTTCATCGATATAGTTGGGATAACTATTATAACGTCCTTCTCCATGTAATATTGTGTGCTACAAAGTAGCAAGATATGTTGGGAGAGGTAAAAGATTCTATGGCAAAAAACCCCTACACGGTTTAAATATCAAAGCAACAAATAAAAATTCATGCGGCATATATATGTCATAGAGGGAACATGAAGACATCACATCAGATCATCAGCTTCGTCCTTTGTTCGTTGCTCATCTGCGGTACATTGTTGAGTGCCGCTGAGGTGCCTGCAGCCAAACAAGATGTTTATCGTGTTAACGATAACATAACCGTAACCATCCCTGTCGGTGCCTATGAGATGAAAAGAACAGACCAGAGAGATGAGCTTTCTCTTGAAAATTATGGGTGCCTGTTGATTCCTGGAAAACCAATACTACCAGCAAAGATATTCTCCATCGCAATTCCACCAAAAGCCCAGGTCCAGGATGTCACGTTCGAGACGGGGCAAGGCATCCTTCTCCAGGGATCTTATCGGTTTCCGCCTTGCTCGATTCCAAGAATCATGGGCGAGGAAAACCCGGCTTTCTCCGCGAATGAAGAATATCAATACCAAGAGAACCACAGAATGATATACGGGAGCAATACTCCGTTTCCACAGTCCATCGGGGAGGTTATAGGAACAGGAGGTTATCGCAAGTATAATCTTGTTGATGTACGGGTCACCCCGTTTCTCTACTATCCTCTTTCAGGCAAGATGATGCACTACCCAGACATCAGTGTCACGGTACACTACACGCTTCCAGAAAACGGCGCTCCTCAGACCATCATGAAAGACAACCTCTCACGAACCGAACTCATTGCACACGAAATCATCTTGAATTATGATCAAGCCCAGAGTTGGTACCCACGTGATCCAGCGTCGGGGCGGGAACAGTTCAACTACGTGATCATCACACTTGACAATTTGATATCGTCGGTCACACCCCTTGTCGACTGGGAAAACCTCAAGGGAAAAAGCGTTGGTGTGGTTACCATATCCTGGATTAATACCAGCTACGAAGGAGACGACCTAGCTGCGAAAATACGGGCATTTCTCCTTGAGAAGTACCCCTCAAGTGAATGGGGGATCGAAGATGTTTTGCTCGTCGGGAACCGAGATGACGTCCCGATGAGACAAATGGCGCAGGACATCGGGGACGGACCACCAGAGACAGATTATTACTATGCGGAGCTGTCACTACCGGACAATCAATCCTGGGATGCGAACGGCAATCACGTGTACGGTGAATATTATTACGACCCAATCGATTTTGAGACGGAAATCAATGTCGGACGGATACCCTGGAGCGACCCTGACATTGTCCACAGCATCTGCGAAAAATCCGCTGCCTACGAACAAAACAACGACCCGAATTTTAAACAGAATATCCTGCTGTTGGGCGCGTTCTTCGAAAACACGACCGATAACGCAGTGCTCATGGACTATAAGTCGAACGCGAGCCACAACCCTTGGATGTCAGGGTGGAAAAAAACACGGATGTACGAACAGGATTATTCTGCCTATCCAATGGATTATGATCTGACGTATACGAACGTGAAGAATGTGTGGTCCACGGGTACCTACGGGTTTGTCGACTGGGCAGGTCATGGATCACCCACCGAGTGCGTACGCTATCACCCAAGCATGGTCGATTTCGTGAATACCAACACCTGCCCCTATCTGAATGATACGTATCCTTCCATCATCTTTGCCTGTGCCTGCAGCAACGCTGATTCTGATTATGTGAACCTTGGTCAGGAGATGATGAAGCAGGGTGGCGTCGGTTTCCTTGGAGCGAATAAGATAGCGATTTGTCATTTGGGTTGGAGCAGCCCCATTTCCGGTTCAAGCCAAACAATGGACTACTATTTCACTTCTTTCTGTACCTCAATGAATTATACACAAGGGGCAGCGCTCCAATGGGCACTCTATCAGATGTACATCACGAACGGGTGGAACAATTACAGATACGAGACATTCGAATGGGGGTCACTCTGGGGGAACCCTGATCTAACCATGGGACCGGTGACCACGAGCGATCCACCGCTCACGCCGCCAGCCCCTACGGGACCAACGCACGGAAAAATAAACAAGGAATATACCTTTTCGAGTTCCACCACTGATCCGAACGGAGATCAAATCTATTACATGTTCGACTGGGACGACGGGACTCCTCATACCTGGCTCGGCCCGTTTCCCTCAGGCACCCAGGTCTCCGCGGTACATTCCTGGTCTCTGAATGGGACTTACAATATTACTGTAAAAGCGAAAAACTCCTTTGGGGTTTCAAGCCACTGGTCAGAGCCACTACCGATAACGATCGTTTCAAGTGACCCGCCGAACACACCAACAGTATCAGGCCCAGCGACAGGGAGACCCGGGATCATATATCTCTACACGTTCCAAACAACAGACCCTGATGAAGATAGCATCTCCTACTATGTTGACTGGGGTGATAACACGACGAGCGGCTGGCTCGGTCCGTATCCTTCCGGCGTACCAGGATCCGCATCCCATAGCTGGAGCCAGAAAGGAACGTATACTATCAAGGTCAAAGCAAAAGACATCTGGGGTGGTGAGAGCGACTGGGGCACACTGCCAGTGCATATACCATTGGTGACTCCTATACCTTCGTTTCTCCTTTGGTTGTTCGAACGATTCCCCCATGTCTTTCCCTTGGTACGCTATTTCCTTGGGTTCTAAAAGAATCTATCGTCTCCTCCTTGTTCTTCCGGTTCAGTAACAAAAAAAAGAAAGAGAGAGGGATGTTTTTTAGAAATATCTCCGATAATACAACAAGACAATAGCCGCAATGATCACAACCACGATAATGATGACGGCAATGAATAAAAGTGAGATTCCTCCGGCTGGCTGAGCAGCCCCGGTGATTGCAAATGTGGAGAACCCTGGTGTCGTTGCCTTATAGTGAACAAAGGTAGCATCTTCCGAGCTAATCGTCGGTGTAAGTACGTTCCACCCGTTAGCATATCGTAAAAGTTTTACCGCTGATTTATCAATCTTGTTGTCTGTGAGCCATTTTTGTTCAACCTTGAATGTGATCACTGCTGAGGAGATAGCGGTGGTTTCCACATTAGTGTCTATGACAAGATACAGATAAACAGAATTTGTTGGAACAGTGACCCCCTCTGGTTTCACACCAGTTATTGTACAATGAATGGTGATGCTTTCCATATTGTTTGCAGCGGTTATATCTATTTTTTCAAGGGCAGTCCCTGAATCCGTGAAATCAATTGTCTTGGTTTCTCCAGCCGTTATGTTGGTAATCGTTTTAGTGAAGTTATGTTCCTCTGCAATTACGGTAAACGACCATGTCTTTGTCGCCTTATTGCCCGCCTGGTCTGATACCTCCAAATTGACTGTGTATTCTTTATAAGAGAGTTGTGTTGCTGGAATGTAGGTAATCTTCGTTGTTGTTATCGTTGCAGATGTGGTCACATCGGTGCCATCAAAGGTGAGTTTGACTGTACTGATGTCGATTCCACTGCTGTCTGAATAGGTTGCCTCTATCGTTGGTGTCCTATCGGTGATAGTTGCTCCTTCTTTTGGTGATACCACAGTAACGGTTGGTGCGGCGGCGTCTTTTACGGTGAAATTATAGGTAGCAGATTGTTTTTCCAAAGACTGGATGTCTAATGCGACAATGTAGTAGGTTACACGGGTTCCTGCGGCAAACGGTCCGATGGTTGCTTTGTAAAGATGAACTGATTGCAGGCTCATTGGTTTTGAATGTAAGGTGCCATCATTCCAGAACAAATCAACACTTGTGATAGCGCTTGCTGCGGTTACGGTTGCGGAAATAGTCACCACGTCTGAAGCGGTGACCGTGGTTGGGGAACGAGTGATATCTGAGATGGTTGGAACCGTATCCCCACCAGATGGGGGGGTTCCTCCTTGTTGTTCTGTTTCTACGGTAAACGACCAGTTGTAATACCCGGTATGACCGACATAATCCTTTGCTGTGATTCGCACCGTATGCGTCCCAATCGCTATGGTTGGGGCGGTGTATCGAACTAAAACTGAGGTCACGGTCAGGTTTGCATACGGAATTTGTGCACTATCAAGTTGGAGGGTGACTGCACTGGCATTCACCCCAGTTCCGCTATCACTTAATGTTGCACGGATAGCAAGATTCGCCGTAGTTGTTGTCGTTCCACCAGATTCAGGTGATGGGCTAGAAATCGAAGGAGCAGCGGTATCAAGAATAATGGTATCAGATTTTGTAGCAGCGACATTTGCATAGGTTGTTGAACCTTGATCCCCTATGGCGTTATCTTCTACTTTGAAATAAACAGTCCTTATCCCTTCAGCGGAAGAAAGATTCCAAGATTTTGTTGTTGTAAAACTCTCCCAGTTGGCACCACTGAAATTTGCATAATTACTGATCTTCATCCACGTAGCGCCGGTGGCCCCTAAGGTTAGGGTAACTGATGGTGACGTGGTATATGACGCATTATCATTAATAAGAAGAGTAACACCAGAGGGCGCCTGTGTGTCAATAGTAAAATGATAAATATCAGAATAATCCGATGAGGTAGTAGCGTTTCTTGACCGTACCCTCCAATATGTAACATTTGTATTTCTTAATTCTGGGGTAGTAATCGTGTATGATGTCCCATATTGGGTGGAAGTCCCACTGTAATTGAGATTCCCTGATGTGCGACCATATTGTACATCATAATAGGTTGCACCTGTGATTGCAGTCCATCGTAATATTACCGCGATATCGGTGTTATTATAGTAGCTGTTATTAGCCGGATAGGTCGGTGACGGGATTGCAAGTCCAGTGACTGATATCGTGAATGATCGTTGGCTTGTTGTCTCATAATTACCCGCATGATCATAGACAGTCACCTTCCACGAATATGATCCAGGAGCAAGAGTAGTTGCCGTATAGCTTGTGGAATCCCGATAACTGCTTTGAATCGTGGATCCTGATTGTATGATTTGGAGGTAATACTGTTGGGTATCACTATTTGGATCTGACCAGGTGAACGTTGGTCTTTGTGTCGTAACAGTTTGACCATCTGTTGGTGTGTTCAGGGTCGCTGATGTCGGGGTAGTGGTATCAAGGATGATTGTCTGGGTCTTTACAGTAGCATTATTTCCTTCGGCATCTGCTGCCTTATAATACACTGTTTTTTGACCATCTCCCGGTAGAAGGGTCCAAGGAAGTGATGATGTATAGCTATATCCTCTCCAGGTGCTGCTCGTATTACTGAGATACATTCGCGATGGGCCGCCACTTGCTGAAAGCGTGAGTGTTACTGACGTACTGTTTGTATAGGTGGCACCGCTGTTTATTGAAAAAGATAAATTCGATGGAGGAGTCGTATCAAGTGAGATTGAAGCAGAGGTCGTTTTTATGTTTCCGGCGTCATCTTTTACTCGGAGGCATACCGTTCGTGTCCCATCGAGGCCTCCAGGTAATCGGAAACGGGAGGTGTTTGTTTTTGGAATCCAACTCGTCATATTGGCAAATCTAGTGTTGTTATCGATTTTCATATATTTTGCATCATTCGCAGTGATAGTAAGAGTAACTGTTCGATTGTTTGTAGAATTAACTCCATTATTAATGGATAAAATTGGGTCATTAATTGTTGTATCTAAGGTTATCGTCGCAGAGGTTGAAACAGTGGCACCTGCAATATCTCGGAATGTGATGTACACTGTTTTTGTACCATCGTTTGTCGTAAGTGTCCATTGTCTTGTCGTTGCATAGGTCTCCCAGGTGGCACTCGTAAAATCTGCAGAGTTGCTGATTTTCATTTGTGACGCACCAGTCGCACTAATAGTAAGGTTCACATTTCTGGAAAGGGTATAGGTCGCTCCACCATTAATGGTAAGAAACGGTGAACCCGGTGCTGTGAGATCAACATAAACGGTTCCGATGGTGTCTCCGTATTGAGAAGGATTCTCCGAGACTCGCACGGTATATATCCCCTGTGGTACAACACTGCTGCTATCGTCTTTTCCATTCCATGTGTATTTGTAAGTTTTAGCAGGGCTTTCTGACATGATGCGGTGATTCGCTACAAGCGCCTCCGAGCTTTGGTTGAAGATATTTGCATAGAGCGTTGTCACAGAATTGTCTAGCACTATGGTGATAGTAGTCGTATCGTTCAGACCGTTTCCATCAGGACTAAAACTGCTGGGGGCGATACTTGATTCTGTGACGGAAAATGCATACGCTGGGAGGATGAAGAACGTCTGAACTAGAAGAAGAAATGTAAGGAGACAGATTGAAAAAAAACGGGCATTCATAGGTAGGCGCCTCCCGTGATGTGGGTGTAGGGGTTTATTTTTATCTGTAATTCTTCCCAGGAATCCCCAGCATTTTTTATGGATAGGCGGAGGTAGGCAAGATTGTATGGTGCTTCAACCCCTGAAGCGTTTATTTCATCTCTATCAAAGGCAAGACGCACAATGACATGCCCAGTCTGATTATTGAAATAGGTCATATTTTTTGCATGGGTGACATAGGTCGTGCTTGTATTATCAAAAAGATCACCATATACTTCATACTGCCTTGTTGTGGTATTCACGTTAATGGTAATATTGATAATAAGCTGCCCTCCATCCGTATAATTGCTGTAGCTTCCAATAATGGTAGCCTCTGGCGGTAATTCTTTGAAATCAGCATAATGATAGATACCCGTAGTGTCTGTTATCCGATCGTATTCAAACGAGTGCCCTGCATCAACTATTCTCGCTCGGAATTCGAATGACCCGTTGTAATGCTTGTCATTAATCCGTGTTCCGTTGAACGAGACATTCACCTGATGCGAGGAAGTTGAGATATTTGCTGATGCCGTCGTAATAAAAATATTCGTTCCGGTTTCGAACAAATCCGCATAGATTTTGTAAGTACCAGTTGGCGAACCAGTGATATTCAAGGGAACGGTAACGTTCAAAGAAATATTTTTTAGTTCTCCGTCACGATATGGTTGATAGGTTATTGTCCCTGTTCTATCAAACATCACTGGGGCTACCATGAAGTTACCACGGGAGTAGTTATGTGTTGTTGTATATTCATTCACCCTATCGATTTCCGCACCGGTGGTCGTATTTCTAACCGCGATCCATGCGACAAGTGGTGTTCCTCCGGGCCATTCTGTGTCTTGTGCTGCTCGTGTAATCTGCATCCCATTGAAGGTCAGTGGGACTATGTGCGTTCCTGCTGTCAGGGTGATGGTTCCTCCTTGCCAGGTGAAAAATCTCCATTCAAATCCAGTCTTCCAGTGAAGAGCTGCTTCGAGGGAGTAGGTACCGGTCCTATTCACGTTCACGGTGACATTAAGGGTTAGATTTTTATCATTTTTAAAATCAGTAACCCCGATGATTTGGACAACAGGTGGTGCAAATGCATCATAGTGATAGATTTTTGTCGTTGTATATTGTTCATGCGCGAGATCTTGCCAGTTTCCAGGACTGCTGATGCCGATCCACACCTCATAGGTTCCATTGTGCCTCGCACTTCGTATTGCTCCACCGGTGAAATTGAGGGGTATCGTCATGTTATGGGTTAGATTGTCGATTCTGGTTCCATATCCTGTAATATATTGCCATTGGCCATTTTCTTTCCAGTTAAGACCCGTGTGGATTTCGTAGGGGTGGTTGAGGCTTTTTCCTGTTGCGTTGATCGTTACGTTTACTGTCAGGAACTGATGTGCATTGTTGTAATCACCGGTGCAATGAACGGTGAGACTCGGGGGGTTGAAACTACCAGAAGAATAGCTACGAGATGTTTGATACTGTGTATGGGCGACTTCTTCCCAGGTTGTTCTATTTTGTACACCAATCCATGCGACAAGTCTTCCATGATAGCCTTCTCGTAACAATGTCGTGTAGATGTCACCGGCATTGAAATTTATTGAAATATTATTAGTTCCATTCCTAAGCTGACGTGGAGATCCCACTCCTGTGATAAACATCCAGCGGTCTCCACCGCTTGAGTTATCGATCCAGTTGATTCCTCCATGGACATCATAGTCACCTGATGTATTATGAACAGTCACGGTAACGTTTATTGTCAGAGATTGGTCACTGCCTGAGGTATTGACATAATCACCCAACGCAGTGACGGTTATTTGTGGTCCTGGGAAATTCGCTTTATGATATTTTTTTGTGATATATTCTATATGGCTCAGTTCAGTCCATGTGCTTGTGTTGCTTAACCCGATCCATACCGAGAGATTATCATAATATCCATCTTGTAAACCTGTTTGTATCTCACCAGCGTTGAAGTTGAGACGTATATTGTTGGAATGATTACGAAGCTGAATCCACTTCCCAGAACCGGTAAGATATTGCCACCATCCCTGTGCGTTCCTGTATGCTACTCCACTATGGAGATCATAAGGCCCACCGGCATACGCAGCATTTGTGACATTGATAGTGAGATTGACCGTGAAGTACGAGCCGTTAATGTACCCATAGGATGTGTTCCCTGCGGGCATTGCTTCAAATCTAATGGGTGGCGTTGGCAGCGTTAAATAAAGTTTTGTCGTATATTCAGAACGGTCTATCTCTTGCCACGTTGTAATATTTCG
>Ga0315279_10001780_pt1 | contig 34767 bp, 34 predicted proteins | sample YL17G06_20_MG_FD_203694 | JGI IMG/M metagenome (GOLD analysis project Ga0315279, IMG submission 203694) | Sediment microbial communities from Yellowstone Lake, YNP, Wyoming, USA - YL17G06_20 | ecosystem: Environmental > Aquatic > Freshwater > Lake > Sediment | place: USA: Wyoming | collected...
ATAAATATACTTTTGATTGCTGGAAGCTCAGCGATGTCGGAACCAACATCGGCATAGCTATACCAAACCTAGTTGCCGCTTCATTAAACCTCTCCGAGCCTGAACCGCTCAAAGATATTAGCTCTATAAAATTGGATGCACTAAACGAAGAATTATTAGTGGACGTAGAGGACCTATACATTTTATCAAAGCTCCTCGTGACTCTTCAAAAAGAGGGCGGTATAATGAGACTCAACATGCTTCGGAAAAAAATTCAGATAACGGCAGAAAAATTAGCCGTGTACAGCTGGCCGCATTCGATTTGGTCGGAAAAACCCCTCTTCGAAGTCGCAAGAAACACGCCGACGATAAAAAGTCGACTTTTGAAAGTGTTTGGCTACGTATCTGAGACAGATTTAGCCTTCTCATTGACTGAGGAAGGTTCAAGAATAGCCGAGAAAATGTTGGGGAAAAAATAAAAATACTTTCTTCCAGTTGTTTTGAAGATTAGGAATTCAAAACATGATTAAAGGAGTTTTCAGGAGGTTACTCCGGGTTATAATGGTAGGTGATTTGAACTTAACAGAGCTGACAGTGAAACTGATATGTCCTGTCATGGTCTACATGTGGTAGTGTCCACGATTGGTTGAAGATAGACGAATGATTTACACCAAACTATCTAACGACATACGCGTCGTAACAGAGGAGATGCCTGGAGCGAAGTCAGTCGCTATCGGTCTTTGGACGAACGTTGGTTCACGTGACGAAAGGAAGGATTTTTCCGGGTGCTCGCATTTCCTTGAGCATCTCCTTTTCAAGGGAACAGAAAAAAGGACCTCCAAGGAGATCTCCACGATCATAGAGGCGAAGGGCGGGTACCTCAACGCCTTCACGGACCGTGACATGACCTGTTTCCATGCAAGAGTCCTCGAGAAAGACACGGAGCTGGCCATTGACGTCCTCTCTGACGTAGTTCAGAACCCGCTCCTCCGTCAAGAGGACATCAAGAAGGAGCTTCAAGTAGTACGCTCCGAGATAAGTAGAAGAGATGATGATCCAGAGGACCTAGTTCATGATCTATGTGTAGAGAAGGCTTGGAGAGGAAACGACGCGGCCCATTCGGTCCTTGGTGACTACGATCGATTAGTAAAACTAGGTCAAGACGACGTGAGGAAATACTACGAGGAACATTACATTCCTGCAGGCATGACACTTATCGCTGCGGGGGATATAAACCATGATAAACTCATAGATTTAGCCGAAAAGTACCTTAATTTTAAAAGGCCTGGGGGACTACAGAGAAGGATTAAACCCTCTTTTAATTCTGGCATCAACGTTATTGAGAGAAAATCGAGTCAGGCACAGATCGCTATCTCATCTGAGGGCTCCGCCCATGGAGACGATAGAAGGGCGCCTCTGACCCTTCTACACTCTTACCTTGGCCTCGGTGCGAGTTCAAAGCTATTCCAGGAGGTAAGGGAGAAACAGGGGCTCGTCTACTCAATATATACGCATAATTACTCCATGAGTGATGCTGGGCTCTTCACAATCTACGCTGGTGCCAAGGAGGAAAATGTTGTGAAGGTCGTTCAAACGACTCTCAACGAACTTGAGGCTCTCAGAAACGGCGGTGCTTCAATGAACTTGGATGAAGTGAAGCAGAAGACAATCGGCTTCACCATTCTGCGGTCAGAGAGCCCTGAGAGCCGTATGATCCAGCTAGGCGTCACGACCATAAGGACCGGGAAGCCTAAGACGATAAACCAAGTCATAGAAGAGATCGAGGGCGTGTCATTAGCCACTATTAACAAAATTTCGAAAAACATCTTCGATAGAGAAAAACTTTCTCTAACCACCCTAGGTCTTTCAAGGGAGTTTATTCCTAAGGTGGAAGCTTTACTGGGCTAGGGATGGACATAGGACTTAGCCGTTTCCCATAGATGCTCGAAATATATCTTGGCGATCATCGTAAGACCCACGTGATCTGACCAGATAGCGATGTTCTCCTCCCCGCCCTTGTTTCCGCTGAGGAAAAGTAAGGATATTTGGCCGTCGGCGACGAGGCCTCCCCCGAATAGATCGTCTCTCACCTTTATCTCCGCGAGGCTAAAGAACTGTTGAGGTAAAGATGCGATTGCTTCGTCCGTTGTTAGAAGCTTGATCTCAACCTTTGTATCCCTCATCATCTCGATGTTCGGGAAGAGTTGCTGGAAAAGCTTAGGTGAGATAACCGGTATGGCGACCATGAGCTCGTGTTTTACGTTGGACATGGTTTCCTTTATCTTGGAGAGAATGTTCTCCTCGCCTCTGACTATCCATATCTCTGGTTTCTCCTTGATCTCTCTCTGCTCATATAGGGCTTGTACCTCGTCGATGATGAGGCCCCTACTTTTTTCGAATTTATTCTCCTGCCTTAGCTTCTCGGCCCTTAGCGCCTCAACTGGGGATTTAGGGTAAAAAAGCCTAGGGCGCCCACTCTTAATCTCGATCCAACCCTTCTTCTCAAGGCTATCTAGAACGGTGTACACTTTCGAGTACGGAATCGACGTGTTCTCGCTCACCTGACCCGCAGTAAGCTCGCCGTACTTGACCAGAGCAAGATACGCCATGCATTCGTACTCCGTAAGGCCGATCTCTTTTAGCTCTTTTTCGACCTTGATGCTCACGAAGGCGACCGACAAAGAAGCTCCCTCATGAGCAACTCTTTTATCCCATTATTTACCTCTGTTGGTGGTCACAATAGTTTCACTACCCAGAAGGTGAAACAAACGGGAACGTTCATAAAGAAAGGTGAAAGTTAGGAAAAAGAGGCAGGTCTTAAAATTGAAAGAGATTAAGGAGACAAAGAGTCTGTGTCCAGAATGCCTGAAGGTGCTCCCTGCGACGATATTCGAGGATAAGAACAAAGTTTACATAAAGAAGACCTGCAACGAACACGGCGAGTTCACCGACCTTTACTGGGGAAATTATGAGCAGTATGTGAGGGCTCAGAGTTTCGAGGAGTTGGGAACGAAGCTCAATAACCCCAGGACGAAGAAGTCAAAGGGGTGCCCCTACGACTGTGGCATCTGCCAAGAGCACAAGTCTGAAACCGTTCTGGCCATAATCGACATCACTAACCGATGCAATCTAAGATGCCCCATCTGCTTCGCCCACGCCGGCGCCGCTGGCTACCTCTACGAGCCTACTAAGGAAGAGATCCTGGGCATGATGGAGAACTTCCTCTCAAATCGCCCCGTCCCGCCTCCCGCCCTCCAGTTCAGCGGTGGTGAGCCTACAGTCAGGGACGACCTTCTGGAACTGATCAAGATGGCTAAGAGCCTAGGCTTCAGACACATTGAGGTCAACTCGAACGGCATAAAGATGGCCGAGAGCGTCGACTACTGCAAGAACCTGAAGAAGGCGGGGTTGAGCACAGTTTACCTCCAGTTTGACGGGGTCACCCCTGAGCCATACAAGGTCACGAGGGGCTTCGACTTATTCGAGATCAAGAAGCGTGCCCTTGCCAATCTTAAGGCCGGGGGCTTCAGGAGCGTTGTCCTCGTCCCCGTCCTCGTTGGAGGCGCAAACGACGACCAGATCGGCAACATAATTAGGTTCGCGATAGAGCACAGGGATATCGTCAGGTGCATCAACTTCCAGCCCGTCTCCATAACCGGCCGCATCAACAAGAATGAGCGGGAGAGGATGCGGATAACCATCCCGGATCTCATGCGCCTCGCCGAGGAGCAGACGAACGGTCTCGTGAAGCAAGAGGACTGGTATCCGGTGTCCACCGTCATGCCTTTCATCAAGTTCATCGGGAACCTGAAAAGAAGACAATACATCGACTTCAGCGCTCACCACCACTGTGGAATGGCCACCTACCTTATAGTAGAAGGAGATAAGGTCGTACCGATATCAAAGCAGCTCAACATTGATGGCCTCTTAAAGGCTGTTTCTAAGGCCAACGAGAAGTTCATGAGCGGGAAGAAAAGGAGGGCTGAGGTAACTGCAGTAAGTGGCGTGATGAAAAACGTGAGGCTAGGTGCCCTGAGGAAGTACATGCTCCCGGTCATAACGAAAGGAGACTACAGTAGCTTGAGTAAACTCCATCACAACATGATCATGATTGGCTCAATGCACTTCATGGACCCCTACAACTTCGATTTGGAGCGGGTGGAGAGATGTGTCATACACTACGGAACGCCCGACGGGAGGCTAATACCATTCTGCACAATGAATACTCTACACAGGGGAGCTATCGAGAAGAAATTTGCTAAACCATTGGACGAGAAGACTAACACTCCACTCTATGACGTTGAAAAATTGACTGAGAAGATCGTGAAGGAAGAGACCTCTAAGGCCTCTTAGCCTCCAGCACCGCACCTTTGTCGGCGGAGGTAACCAGCGAGGCGTATCGTGCAAGGTAGCCTTTCTTTATCTTTAATTCGAGGGGCTTCCATCTTGACAGGCGTTTAGCTATCTCCTTCTCAGGAACTCTTAGGTCAATCCTTCGTTTTTTGATATCGATGCTGATGCGATCTCCGTCCCTGACGATTGCGATTGGTCCCCCAGCCGCGGCCTCCGGCGAGATATGCCCGATACATAGACCTCTAGAAGCACCAGAGAACCTGCCGTCTGTAACTAGGGCCACCGACTCCCCTAGACCATAACCAACTATCGCGCTGGTCGCTACAAGCGTTTCGCGCATGCCTGGACCGCCTTTAGGTCCCTCGTACCGGACGACGACGACATCCCCAGCTTTAATTTTACCACCGTGGATCGCAGAGACTGCTTCCTCCTCACGGTTGAAGACCCTCGCCTCACCTTCGAAGACCCACATCTTAGGGCTTATAGCCGCCATTTTCGCGACGGCTCCATCCGGCGCTAGGCTTCCTGTAAGGATCGCTATCCCACCTTCTCTGTGGACGGGGGATTCAAGAGGCCTTATCACATCGTCGTCGAAGACCTTTGCCTCGGCAATGTTCTCCCTGAGGAGCATGCCAGTCGCGGTCATGACGCTTCCATCGAGGAGGCTCTCAACTCTTTTCATGACCGCAGGGATTCCGCCGGCTCTATGGAGGTCGGAGATCTTGTACGGGCCTGCGGGCGCCATGTTGCAGAGGTGAGGTGTACCCCTGCTGATCTCGTCGAATAGGGACAGATCGAGGTCGTAACCAAGCTCGTGGGCTATTGCCTTCAGGTGCAGCACGGTGTTTGTAGAGCCTCCCAGGACCATGTCGACGGTTATCGCGTTCCTGAAGGCTCTCTCCGTCATGATCTTGCTCGGAGTGATATCCTTCTTCAGGAGCATCATGATCTTTCTCCCAGCCTCTATGGCGAGCCTTGCCCGTTGCGCTCCTGTGCTTGAAGCCGTCGCCATGAAGGGGATAGTCATCCCGATGGCCTCGATGAGACATTGCATGGTCATAGCCGTGAACATTCCGCCGCACGCCCCGGGGCCTCCACAGCATATATTCTCCAGGTAATAGGCCTCTTCCTTGCTCATCTCACCGGTCTTGACGAGGCCTGTGACCTCAAACATGTCTTGGACCGTGATCGTCTTTCCCCGGTATCTCCCCCACGTTGGACAACCGGGCTCCATGGGTCCCCCGAGGCAGAAAATGGTCGGTATATCCATTCTAGCCGCGGCCATCATCATGCCGGGGTCGATCTTGTCGCAGCTGGTCAAGCAGACCATGGCGTCGAAGCCGTGGGCCTCCACCATGATCTCTAAAGAGTCTGCGACTATCTCCCTGCTGGGAAGGCTCATCTTCATTCCGTCGTGGCCCATTACTATGCCGTCGCAGACGGCTATCGTGCCGAACTCGAGTGGGACCCCGCCTGCCTCTGATACTCCTTGTTTAACATACTTGGCTAGTCTATCAAGATGGGTGTGACCGGGGTTTATCTCGTTCCAAGAGTTGGCGATGGCTATTAGGGGTTTCCCCAGATCCTCGTCTGTAACGCCCACTCCTCTCAGGAGTGTCCTCTGGCTTAAGCGATCATCTCCGTCGAAAACCTTTGAACTTCGGTGCCTAATGTTTGACCCCATGTCAAAGTAGGGGTTACCTGAATAATATTAAACTTGCCAACATGGTCAAAACCCAAGTCCTAGGGATTTACCCCTTTTCGTCATAATAATTTGAGACAAAAAGAGGCATTCGGACTAAACCCGCTGTTACCCGTTAAAAACATGTTTAGACATGATCGTTGTCCAGAGATTTTTACGCGGTATAATAAGACTCATTCATAAAGACAGTTAAGATGTAAATAGAGTTATGATAAAATTACTTTTTTGAAATGCACATGTTAATTTGTGGTCGGCTTTTCTTAGGCTTTTATTAAATATACCTTCAAAATCATGGCCAGATTAAGTATCCAAAATTTGAGACTAGTTTCTCCGCCTTTTCTCGGCTTAGCTAACTAACTAGGAAAAGGGAATAATAACCTTCCTGATACTAAGGTTGATGCGCAGCCACCACAAGAAACGAGTCAAAAAGATGTACGATGAGCTAGGCGGCAAAATCTACGATCTCAGATATCATGAAGAACAACTCTCAAAGTACGATGAAGTTTTACGGTGTCTGAAGTTAAGCCCAGACGAGATTGTACTCGACGCAGGGTGCGGGACGGGTCTTTTCCTCGAGAAGATTGATGGCGTGTACGTTGGCTTGGATCTGTCATCGAACCTGATCTCGTTTGCGTATCGGAAGGCTCAATCTTTGGCTGACAAACATTTGTTTCAAGGAGATGCCGAAAACTTGCCTCTCCGCGATGATGTGTTCGAAGTGCTTTTCTCCTTCACTCTCCTCCAAAACTTGTCAGAACCAGCAAGGGCATTGTCCGAGCTCAGAAGAGTCTCGCGAAGAAAGGGATCGATAGGTGTAACGGTGTTAAGGAAAACTTTCTCAATGGACGCCTTTTATTCGATTCTGATTGAGAGTGGCTTCAAGTCGCCTACTATCCTTGATACTGATTCTCACGACTGGATAGCCATCATAAACCCTTGAATGATTGTGTGTATTTAGTTGGTGTTTCAGAAGCTTTTTATAATAACCGCTGAGGCTGTATAACTGAACTAAATAGACGGTGCCTGTATGGAACCTAGCAAGAAGCCGCTGAATGTCCTCATCAAGAGCGTAGGGAACAACGTAACAATCAGCCTCAAAGGACGCGGGGAGTACTGGGGAAGGATGACGCATGCCGACGGCTACATGAACCTAATGCTTAAAGGGGCCAAGGAGTACGACGAGAACGGCTTGGTCGCAAACTACGGCGACGTCTTCATCAGGGGAAATAATATCTTGTACATCTGCATCGACCCTCTTACCCCACCTCAGCCGAAGGGTAAGAAGGTAGAAGAGGAAGATGAAGACGAGTAAAATAGTCAAAAACCTCTCTGAGACGCTGTTTTAAGCTAATTTCGAGCGCATTTACCTATCTTCTTTGGTATCAATATAAGCGGCTGATAATGACTATCACTGGCGCGAGCGCTATTATAACCTCATGAACGGTAGAGTCGACGAATTAAGCCTCCTGTGATAACTCTAGACCAAGCTGGTCTAGATACGCCCTCATGAAAGAAATCCTATTCTCCGCCATCAATCTCGCATCTTCTGTATAGAATAGGTCGGATAGCTCGAGGAGCTTATCGTGGAAGTGGGCTACGAATTCCTCTATACCCCTCGATTCTTCCCCGCTGTAAGCCGCGGCCCGATAAATGCCAACAGCTCCCAATGCGTCGAGTTTGTCAGCGTCCGATAGGACTTTCGCCTCGACGCTAACAGCAATCTTTCTCTCCGAGAAACTGTGTACGGATATCGCATCAGCCACCATTTTGATCCTCTCCTCTGTGAAACCAAGCTTCAAGAGGATCGACTTCGCCTTCTCAGCTCCCGCCAATGCATGGTTTTTTTCTCCACGTCCAATGTCGTGGAGAAGGGCTGCCGGTAGTAGGATGGACTCGTCGGCGCCTACTTTACCACCAAGAAGTATGCATGTTCTGCAGACTCGCTCCGTGTGTTCATAGCTGTGAGTGCCGTGCCTTGGAAGATAACTGATGGCCTCCTCTCGAAGTATCCTTAAAATATCCTCGTCAAGCAACCGATTTCACCCTACTTTAATTATCCCGGAATCTCGGCCGACGTTGATCTGGATGATCCCCCTGAAGGAGGTGATGAAACAGTTCTTCATCTCAACAAGATCTCCTATCTCGATTCCTTCAAGTTCAGCGATTTTCTCGTTCCAGACAGTGACTGATACATTACCTGAGTCGTCAGCTACTTCACCTTCCACCAGGGTGTGCTCTAAGCCGGAGTAGGTTTTGACTTTCCTCGCCTCGTTAAGCTTCATTACCCTCACCCTGAAGTTCATGTGCTCCATGCCGGGCCTCAGATCCGCCAGCCTCAAAGTCGTCTCCCCTATGTTCAGAATACGAATGTAATGAATTGTATAAAGAGTTGATTGATCTGAGTTGAATCCTTAAAACCCACAAGAGTGTAAATCAAGTAGAATGAAACCACGCCTCAGCCTCGTCTGCTCCCGCTGCGGGTATGTCTTCCAAGCTGATCACGGTAAACCTTCCTGCGAGAAATGTGGCGGCCAGCTGGAATACGTCTTCGACGAGGAGTACCTGAAGAAAGTGGAGCTCGTAGGCGAGCTGAGGTTCTGGAGATACCGACCGATCATGCCACCTGTACAAAAGGTGGTCAGCCTCGGGGAAGGGGGAACGCCCATACAGGGGTCTCAAAGGCTCGCCGAATCCCTTGGGCTCAGCAACCTGAGGCTCAAGGACGAGACAAGAAACCCCACGAGCTCATTCAAAGACCGTTCAGCTGCACTGCTCGTCTCCGACGCCCTCTCAAAGGGATTCGACTCCATCGTCTGCGCCACAGACGGGAACCACGGTGCATCCGTGGCTGCGTACACCGCCAAAGCGGACATCTCATGTCACCTAGTTGTACCCAAGAGCATGGACCTAGGGAAGCTCGCCCAGATGATGGCGTACAATGCTGACATAATCGAGGCCGGGGAGACCGTCGAGGAGGCCGTAAAGAGGGCTAAAAACTTAGAACAAGAGAAAGGCTGGTATCAGGCTACAACTGAGCTCAACCCCCTATCTATCGAGGGATTGAAGACTATCAGCTACGAACTGGTGGAGCAGGGGGTTGCAACCGACTGGCTGGTCGTGGCAATGGGTAGTGGCGTCACAATCCATTCGCTCTGGAAGGGATATCGTGAACTCAAGGTGATGGGGCTCGTAGAGGAGCCTCCCAGGCTCATAGGTGTGCAAGCTGTGGGTTGCCCACCCATCGCTCAAGCCTTTGAACAGGGGCTAGAAGAACCAGTAAAAATCGTCAAGGGAACAACTGAAGCGCTGGCAATAAACGTAGCTGAGCCTCTTTTCGGCGAGCTAGCACTGAGGGTACTCCATGAGTCAGGTGGCTTCGCAGTGACCGTGACAGATGAGGAGATGATCAAGGCCGGCGGAGAAATAGCGAAGCTCGAGGGCATCTTCCCGGAACCGGCCAGCGCTTCTACGGTCGCGTGCCTCAAGAGCTTAGTCGAGGCAGGAAAGATTGACAAGCGAGATTGCGTCGTAAGCCTCATAACAAGCAGCGGATTAAAGACCGACGACATCCTGAAGAGTCTGACTAGAAGAACGAAGACTCCTGGATTGGGTTCCAAGCTCTCCACGAAAGAGAAGATCCTCCGCATAATCTTTACTAGTGGAAAAACATACGGATACGAGATCTGGAAGGGGATGGGACAAGATATGACGATAGGCGCCATCTACCAGCACCTAGCCGACCTAGAGGGTAGAGGCCTAATATCGTCGATAGCCCAAGGAAAACGCAGGTACATTGAGATAACAGAGAAGGGGAGGCGGGTGATGTCAGCACTCGACGACCTTCAGGTCCTTTTATAGCCCCTTTTAGAGGAATGATAGGTACTTCTTGATGGGCTTCACCAGGAGGAGCGAGATCACGATGCCCACGATCATCTGCCCGACGTTTATCGGAACCTCAGCTATGGCTACGACCTCTATCTGGAAGAGCGGGCCTATAAGGAAGTACTGATAGATGAAATAGCCGGTAACCATCGCCAGCCCACCGACCGTCACGGTGAAAATTGTCCAACCCATCTCGGGGTCGTGCTTCCACGCCAAGTAGGTTATCGAGGCAACGACGAGGACCGAGAGAACAGCCCACAGGGTCTGTGGGATGTTCAAAGTGAAATAGCTTGACCCAAGGGCGACTTCAACGTCTCCGCTGTAGTAGTTGATCCCAAAGTAGCCTAGGAGGCCTCCTATGATCAACCCCAAGGTCAGGGTGTAGATCCTCCACGAGCCGACGGAGAAGCTCGGCTTTCTTTTATTCAGTTCTCCTACTATGAAGCCCTCGAATCCTTTTATCACCAGTGTGGCTGGCGCGTAATATGAGTATCCGAGGAGCAGGTCAGCGAGTCCAGAACCTACTCCGCCAGCGAACGCACCGACCAAGGGACCGAACAGAAGAGCCGACAGGAAGACCATCGAGTCGCCGATGTTGAAGAAGCCCCTGGTCGCGGGGACATAGACTGAAAATGACATAGTAACTACACAGACAAGAGCGGTGAATATGGCAGTTACCGAGAGCATGAACGGCGAGCTTCTCTTTTCGCTCATGGCTAAACTAGATCCTACGAGGAGATATAATAGTTTCTACTATAATATTATACTTCACGCTATCATAGGATCGGTGGGCAACGAGGATATAATCAAGTAGTCGGATCTATACAACGTGTCCTCAGCTGAAAAGGCGGCTCTATTGCTAACACGCCTAGATCCACGTGAGCTGAGGGTCTTATTAGGAATCGAACTGGGAATGTCCAAGTATGAGTTCGTGCCGATAGATGTTCTGACGAAATACTCCGGTCTGAGCGAGGAAGAGGCCAAGTTCTGGCTAGGCGAGCTTGACAAGAAGGATCTACTCTACGGTCAGGCGGAGTCCTATTCGGGCTATATTCTGAACTATAATAGTTACGATCTACTCGCCTTGAACGCCCTCGTCAAGGGCGACGTGCTGCAGGCACTCGGCATGCCCGTGGGCATGGGGAAGGAGGCTGACGTCCTGGAGGCTATGACGCCGCGGGAAGAGAAGGTCGCCGTGAAGTTTCACAGACTCGGAAGGGTCAGCTTCCGAGACACACGGAGGAAGCGGAACTTCATAGGCAAACGCAGGCACATGTCCTGGCTCTACCAATCCAGGCTGGCGGCCGAGAGGGAGTTTGAGGCACTCACGAAGGCGTATGAAGCCGACGTCTCCGTCCCTAGGCCCATCTCCCAAAACAGGCATGTCGTGGTAATGGAATTCATAGAAGGTCATCAGCTCTCGGAGGTCTCGGAGCTGGACGACCCAGAAGCCTTTCTAAATGAGATACTGACCAATGTAAAAAAATCGTACGATGCAGGGGTAATCCACAACGACCTGAGCGAGTTCAATTTGATAGCCTCAAGCGAGGGAAAGATCTACCTTATCGACTGGCCGCAGTACATATCCCGAGGCGACCCAAACGCCCAGATAACCCTGAGGAAGGACATGGCTAACATTCTTCGATTCTTCCGGAGAAAATTTAGAGTAAACAAGAATATCGATGACGTCATGGCTCTTTTATTCTAATGAAAAAGAAACCAGAAATGGTTAAAATAATGGGAAAATTGTTTAAGCTAATTCACTTCGTAAATATCCAGTGATCAATTTTGGCCGAAAAAGAAAAGGGTTTCGCTAAGTCCGACAAGGGAAGCCCCAAAGATCTCTACGCAACTCTGAACGATAGAGTTTTGAAGGGCGACATTTCGTCGGTCGTCATGGCTAGCAGGAACGGTAAAACAGCCATCGAGATGGCCGGCAAACTAAAAGGTGTGAAAGTCGTGAGCGTGACTGAATTTACCTACACGGACGATGTCAAGAAGGAGATGAAGAAGCTCGGAATCAGTTTCATAGAGAAATCCGAGCTACCCATACAAGATAGGGGTGAGATGAGGGATGCCCTCCTTATCTTCGGCCCCGGCGTGAAGTCAGCTATAGAAGTCGCAGCTGTCGCCGCTGAGAAGAAGCTTGTAGAGGGTAAGGTCATTGCCGTAGCTGGCAACAAGAGGAGACTCGACACAGCTCTAGTTCTACGACCATCCACCGCTTTGGACATCTCTAACCCTGACCCGTCGAAGAGGCTGTCGGTTCTGGAGTTGCTGGCGTTTCCTACAAATTTGTAGCGCCACAAAACATAACGATTAATTTTTCTATCTTCAATCTAAAGAGATAACCGATGATCCTAGGCCTATGCGGGAGCCCCAGAGCTGGCGCTACCGAGTATGTATTGCGTGAAGCCCTCAAGATGATCGAGGCAGAAGGCTACTCGACCAAGTTCTTCTCGGTCAGGGGCAAGACGATCAACTACTGTATCCACTGCGACTACTGTCTACAGAAGAATGGGTGCACCTTCAAGGATGATATGGATGAGTTGTACCCACTACTAAGTGAATTTGAAGGAATCATCGTAGCCTCCCCCGTTTACAACGGCGGCGTTACCGCTCAGACGAAGGCCGTCATAGACAGAACTAGGGCCTTGGTGGCAGCTGACCCTCGGACCTTTAGAGGTAAGAAGGGTATGGCTATAGCGATAGGTGGGGACAGAGTGGGCGGCCAGGAGCTCGCTATTCAGCAGATCATAACATTCTTCATGCTCAACGGGATCATCGCCGTGAGCGGCGGCGCCTTCGGAGCGAACATCGGCGCGACCTTCTGGTCAAAAGACTCCTTGGAGGGAGTGGAAGAGGATGAGGAGGGGTTCAGGAGCCTGAGAAAAACTGTCAAAAGGTTCATCGAGCTCCTGAACGAGAAAGACGAGCGTAAGAAAGAGCAGGCGGATGATCAATGAAGACAGTTAGGGTCAAGGTTGCCTGGGGTATCACGGGTAGTGGAGATAAGATAATTGAAACGGTGGAAGCTATGACGCTAGTTAAAGAAGAATATATGACTGTCGATATCGAGGTCTTTCTTTCCAAAGCAGGGGAACAGGTCGCCAAGTATTATAAGATATACGACAAGCTAAGGGAAAGCTTCGCCAAAGTTTATACTGAAGAGGACGCGAACACGCCCTTCCTAGCGGGACGAGCGCAGATGGGTGACTTCAAGTTCCTCATCGTGGCGCCAGCCACGTCAAACACTGTGGCAAAGATCGTACACGGAATCGCCGATACACTCCTGACAAACAGCGTTATCCAGGGGCTGAAGGCAAATGTCCCGGTTTACATCATGCCATGTGACTACCACGAGGGCAGGACGAAGACTACGCTCCCCGATGGTCGCAAGCTGAAACTGAGGGTCAGGAAGGAAGACGCGGAGAACGTCAAGAGGCTGCAGACCATGGAAGGCCTTACAGTGTTCGAGAAACCTAGAGAGATCTCAAGTATTTTCCGGAATGAGTTAGGGACCGCGGTTTAAGGCCTCCAGCCCTCAAGTAGGAGGAGGAAGATCGACGCCGCCGTAAGGTCAGCCGTTGTCCCAGGATTCATCAAACCTGCAGATCTCTGGAGCTCCCGATCCAGCGCCAACGTCATCTCTCTTCCCCTTTTTGAGCCGAAGCCACCGACGGACACGATGGCTCGGGCCTTCCCACTCACATCCAAGGCAGCTTTACGACCTTTTTTTCTAGAGATAAGCGAGTCTGGCTCTTCGGAGAGGAGATATAGGAACGTATCCACGACCGCCACATTGATGTCTCCGGAGCTCTTTAAGGCGTTGAACAGGTACGGATAGCCTTTCGTAAAAGTTGTCTCGAAACCCGACGCCCATTCCCTACATACGGCGTCCCTGCCGGCGCACCTCTCGAAGACGCCTTGAAGAGTTATCGCCTCGCGGTTCAAACGTTCAAGAGAGGAATCATCCCCGACGTCGAGCTCTTCAACTCGTCCCAGAACCCTGTCAGACATCGCTATGCGGATGGCTTTGTACAGGTTTATCGAGTCGATGGGGGTTGTAGATTTTGGTAAGATCTTTATCGTATCCCTGATTTTTTTCATGTCTAGGGGACCGTCTTTCAAGGCGCACCCGGCCGCTATAGAGATCGGTGTGAAGAGGAGAATCACGCCGAGGTTCACGTTACCACCGCTTTGCCACCTTGTCGAAGCCTCTACGGCAGCCAGGATCTTGCTACCTACTCCAACATTCTCCCAGGTCTTTTGACCGATTCCTACATCGTAGCCACTCATGGCGAGTTCCCTTATAACAGGGGAAATAGCCACGCTTCCTGCAAGGAAGTGCTCGTACCTGGTCGACGGGAAGTTCTTGAGCCTGTGCACGTTCCCAGGCTTAGGGTACGCTGAAACCTCTAGAAGGGTGGCGAGCTGTGCGCATCCGCTCACGTAGTCCCCTGCCTCGTCTCTCCTCAAGTCTGACCAATCGTTATTCTCGTCCACATCCTACTTATATGGTTCTCACCAATATCGTTGGATCGTGGTGGCGAAGTTCATCGAGGGGGACTACCTGGAGACGGTGGAGGGTCTCTTCTTCGCAGTTAAGGGCTTCCGCCATCCCCGAGGCAGGGTGATAGCCTACCTCAGATACATCCCTGATCCTGCAGGCGAGAGACTTCATCGAGGGAAAAGGTATCGTCGAGTATACGACATCGAAGACACCACAGAACTCCTCAAGGCAAAATATCCCTATTATTTCGGTGAAGTCGATTACCTGGGTCAGAGTCTACAGACGGTTCTGGTCGAAAGGATAAAAAAGGTCTACGACCCTGGAACAGCCCTCAAAATGATTATAGAGAACCCGATAACTAGCCTCGAAGAAGAAGCTAAGAAATTCGTCTTAGCTTTAGTTACTGAAAGCAAAGTTCCACCGAAATGTCTGGGCATTTCAGGCTCCTTGATGACCGGGTTCGTTACGAAGGAATCTGACATAGATCTTATCGTGTATGGGAAGAGAGAAGGTAGGAAGCTCTACGAAGCGCTTTCAGCCCTCAGAAACAAAGATGGAGGCTTCAGAGCTTATAACAAAGACGAAGTCGAGAAGGTCGCGAGATCCAGATGGGGCGATACAGGTCTAGACCCCCAAAAATTCTTCGATATTGAAACAAGAAAGATTCTTCACGGCTTCTTTTTTCAAACCGAGTATTTCGTAAGGCTGATAGGAGAACCTCGAGAGGCTGAATCTTCGTCCAAGCCTATCCATAAGACGATGTGCAGAGGCATAATATCCGAGGACAAAGACTCAATCTTCACACCATGCAGATACGGGCTACGCGAACTAACAGTCATTGAGCCAAAAGGCAGCCTAGACATATCAGAGCTGCTGAGTTACCGTGGAAAGTTCACTGAGCAGGCTAAGAAGGACGACTTCGTCGAGTTCAGAGGTACTCTGGAGGAATACATTCTCAACGACGAGAAATGTTATAGAGTTGTATTGGGTGCCCCGGGAGACTACCTCGTACCTGTTGAAACGTTTGATCGATAATCTTTAGTTTTACGAGAAGGAGTATTTTTGAAAAATTGATGCCCATCAAGGCTCAGAACCTCGAGGAGGCTCTAGATAGGATCGGATTCAGCAGGGGGAGCATAGTGGAGACGGTTCTGACGACGCTGAACTCGGACGGATCGGTCAACGCAGCCCCGATGGGTGTAGCTCGGAAGGGACCAATTCAATTTGAAATAAGACCTTATAGATCAAGTAAGACCCACAGCAACTTGAATCGTAACCCAGAGGCTTGCATAAATGTAATAAATGACCCTGCGATTTTCTTGGTTACTGCCTTCAAAGAGGAAAAATTCGACTTCTCACCGCCAAAGTTCAGCCACGACAATTCCATTGAGCAGGCGGACGCAGTCGTTTTTCTGACAATGTTGAAGAGGGAAGAGATCGATAAAGAACGCTCCTCCTTCGTCGGGGAGGCTTCGTCAATCAAGTTGATTAAAAAGTCTCCGATCGTTTTCAGCAGGGGTAAAGCTCAAACGATAGAAGCAATTATCCATGCTACACGTATTGAATACTACTTGAAAAACCGTAAATCGGTCGAAGCTGAAGATCATATTGATGGGTTTAACAGGTGTAAACAAGTAATATTGAAGGTTTCGCCACAGGGTTCACCCGAGACGAGGACCGTGGAAGCACTTGAGAGACTGATCGACCATTGGAGGGCTCAGGCATAGAAGTAACTATAACGACGCCATCGAGGCTACATTTCAGCATAGTTGACATGAGGGGTGACCTTGGAAGAATACATGGAAGCGTAGGCGTCGCCATCCAGGAGCCTAAGATCGTCCTTAAGGCCTCGCCTGCTAAAACAATGAAAGCTATGGGGCCTCGTGCCAACCGAGTGCTCGAGTTCGCAGGAACAATTCTCAGAGATTACGGCGTGGATATGGGCATAGAGTTTGAGGTATTATCAGATATACCTGAGCATCAAGGCTTCGGGTCAGGCACCCAGCTCGCCCTCGCCGTAGGTTCCGCTGTTTCACAGATCTACGACTTGGATCTCTCGGTCGAGGATATTGCGATGATACTATCACGGTCTAAGATATCCGGTATAGGTACACAGGCCTTCAAACACGGCGGGTTCATAGTGGATGGCGGCCACAGGACGGATGAGCCCAATTCGATACCTCCGCTGATCTTCCACCGCGATATACCCGAGGATTGGCTCTTCGTCGTGGGCGTCCCAGAGATAAGCCATAATGTAAGCGGTGAGATCGAAAAGAAGGCGTTCAGTATGTTCGAGCCGCCGCCTGAATCCCTCGTAGGCGAGGTGGCTAGGCTTGTCCTCGTCAAGATGATCCCCAGCATCATCGACGCCGACATAAAGGCCTTCGGCGAGGCCATGACAGCCATCGACTACAAGTTCGGAGAGTACTGGCTCAAGGTTCAAGGTGGGCGCTACAGCCACCCGCTGATTGAGGCGGGCGTTGGTTTCCTTTTGAATTCAGGCTCGTATGGGGCGGGCCAAAGCTCGTGGGGACCTGCTTTCTACGGCCTTGTCGAGGGCGAACAGCATGCCGAACTGGTAAGAGGGAAGCTGAACAAGTTTCTCAACTCAGAGGGCAGAAGAGGAAGCGTCTTCTGCACGAGGCCGAATAACGAGGGCGCTAAAATTAGAATTACTAGTTGATCACCATAATCAACAGAGGGCTTGGATAGACATTGAGGGTCCTAGCTGTTACAGGGTTATTGGCTGAAGATATAGTGAAACACTCAGCTTCAGAGACAGGAAAGGAGATCGACGTAGTCTCGCTGCCAATTACAGTAGCCGCCTTCATAACGCCCGAGTATGCTGCCAACCTCCTCAAAAGATTGGATCTGCGTAGCTATGACATGATTCTGATGCCTGGATCAGTGCAGGGGGACGTATCATCGGTCGAGGAGGCTACCGGCATCCCGACCTTTAAGGGCACGATACGTGCCGCGGACCTAGCGATATGCTTCATGGAAGGTTTGAATCTGTCGAAGACAACGCCCGCATCAGAGCTTGCCAGAGACATGATCAGAACGAAGGCCGAGGCCGAGATAGAGGAAGCTCTGACGAACTGGCGCGAGGTTTACGTTGAGCGCGGAGGATTAGTAATTGGTTCTGGTAAAGGAGCTGTTCCCGTCGGCCAGGGCTTCCCTATGCCTGTGATAGCGGAGATAGTGAATGCCCCTCAAAGGAAGCTGGACGAGATAGCCAGACTCGCCAGGTACTACGAGGCAGAGGGGGCTCGGATAATAGACGTGGGTATGATGGCAGGAAAGCCTGCTCCAGAGAAGATCGGGGCGATCATCGACGTCCTGAGAGCTTCGGTCGATCTCCCTATAAGCATGGACACCCTTGACGCGTCGGAGATAAAGTCTTCAGTTAAGTCAGAGATAGACCTAGTTCTCAGCGTTGACGCAGGAAACGTCCTTGAAGTATACGAAGAAGTATCAGAGACCCCGACCGTCGTCCTCCCATCGAACATGAAGAGAGGAATCTTGGCGAGAGATCCTGCGAGAAGGGTGGCTGATCTGGTCGAGAACATCGAAAAGGCAAGACGCTTAGGTTTGAACGAGGTTATAGCCGACCCGGTCCTTGAGCCGGCTTTCCAGCCTGGTTTGATGAACTCTCTCACCGCCTACAGGCTCTTCCGTGAGAAAGATGGACAGACGCCGGTACTCTTCGGCCTAGGTAACGTCACAGAGCTCATCGACGTGGATTCTGTCGGCGTCAATGGGCTGCTGACGGCCCTGGCTTACGAGTTAGGCGCCAACATTCTGTTTACGCCGGAGTTCAGCGTCAAGGCCAAGGGAAGCGTCCGCGAGCTCTCTACGGCGTCTAAAATGATGTTCCTGGCTGAGCGGAGATCCATCTTGCCCAAGGATTTGGGCGTCGACCTCCTAGTACTGAAGGAGAAGATGTGGATAGAGGAACCACCCATTAAGAGCGATGAGGCAGAGGTCTACAAGGCATCTAAGGACGTTCGCTTCACTCCGGACAAGCTAGGCTGGTTCAAGGTTCAGCTCGATAGAGATGCGAAAAAGATAGAAGTTATTTCTTACCATCATGGCGACAAAAAACCCGCCGCCGTAGTCGTGGGGGGCGAGGCAACTGAGGTATATCAGACGATTGTAAGAGAGAAAATGGTCGGGAAGCTCGAACACGCCGCGTACTTGGGTCGGGAGCTGGAGAAAGCAGAGATCGCCCTGAGGCTGGGGAGATCGTACGTTCAGGACGAGGACCTTTTCTGAGGGCCATCCACAAACCTCAAGATGACTACAGGTACGTGCTCGATGCCCTCCAACATGTCTAGTGAAACCCCGTTCAGCTCCGTCCCGAACCTCTTTGACATCCCCCAGACCGTTCCACCGGCCCCTGATCCTCTAGCTCTATGCGCAGCCGCTGCGAGCCACAGAGCTCTGTCAGGATTAATCACCTCGCCGGCATATGCGATGGGAGTTGGCCTAGCCCTCATTCCTAGGCCTCTTCCGACGACGAACGACAGGAAACCACCGACGTGGATGAGCCCCGGGAACTTGACTCGCCTGGGGGCGAGGTGTAGGTTCCTCCAAGAAAAGGTGGCGTCCCCATCCACAATCAACACTGTGACGCTGTGCCCAGTCAATTTTTGTAACGCTTCTCTGATCTGGCTTGCGTTCTCCTGAGGGTTTGGGAGGGGGAGGCTGACCAATGAGTAAGGTAGGTTGCTCGCGTCTATCCCACCCTCGGAATAGTGCCTGAGCGCTTGCAGCAGCCCCATTTTTCTGAGGGCCAGCTGCTTGTGAGCGGAGCCTGCATGGATCGGGTACTCCCTGAGGTTCTCAAGAGTCCGTGGTTTAAGCTTCGTAATGCGCCCAAGAGGGCCTCCCCACACTTTTCGCATCCAAAACTTCGCGATGATCTTGGCCATCAGTCCAGGATTGATCTTGGATTCGTCTATTACTAATCCCTGAGCGGTGGCTAGCGCCTTCTCGGAGACGACCACGATATCTCCATTATTCAAACCATTGGAAAGGGCCGATGTAATCTCGTTGATGGCGTTCGTTCCGGGTTTCCAATACCTCGTCCTGATCTTCCTTATCTTGAGTTTCAACGAATAACCTAGCCTAGGGTGATCTGAACCTCGCCTCTTAATCTGAGGCGTCTCGTGTTTAAAGGATTGGAGATTAGAGGCTGTAGTGCTCCTCAAGGTAGTTTTTAAGCTGAGTGATAGCTAGCACGGCGGGGGATTCCGGGGCATAATCTATGAGGGGTATTCCCCTCATGTCCGACTCTGATACGTTCTCATCGAACGGGATGTACGCCGCGACTGGTATCTGCAGCTCCTTCATCTTCTCCTCTATGAGGCTCCTTTCCTCCCCTGAGCTGACCTTGTTCCCCACCGCAATGACGTCCTTGACCTCTATCTCGCTCGCGAGCTTCATTACCCTGCCAGCTGTCTCGATTGCCTTCATCCTCGGTTCAACCACAGCGAGCATCACGTTCATCCTCCTCGCCGTGCCCCGCCCTAAGTGTTCCAGCCCAGCCTCCATGTCCATGATAACGACCTCGCCTCGCTGGATCAGGATGTGCTGAATCAGTGCCCTCAGGAGGGCGTTCGCCCCGCACATGCAGCCGGAGTTTCCAGCCTTCACCGTCCCCATGACGAGAAGGTTGACTCCATCCGGTCCGGCGATCCCGAATTTCTCTACGATGTCGCCGACCTTAGGCGTCATGTTGAATACGCGGCCTATCGATTCTCCGGGTGCCACGCCCGTCTTCTCCTCGATGAGGGAGTCGTTTTCTGATATCGGCACTATTTTAGCCGCGACCTCTTCGGATACGCCGAGGGCGGTTGCGAGATTGATGTTTGGGTCGGCGTCCACAGCAAGAACTCTGTAACCGTCCCTCGCTAGCAATCTAGCCAGGGTGCTCGAGATGAGAGTCTTACCGACGCCACCTTTTCCTGCTACCGCGATCTTCACGCTCAACACCCCTCGTCATTTCCGAGCCCCCTGGGGACAAGTCACTTTCGCTTATACCCTGCCTTCGCCACGATCTGCTTGACTGACTCGTATGCTTTTGAGTCCTCGGGAAGGTCGAGCAGCGTCCTGCCTTCTATGTTGAAGTCTCTTACAAGGTCGTCGTATTCTATTCTGCCTAGATACGTGTAGGGTTGTTTTCTGGCGTCTTCCTCGAACCTCTGCGAGAAGGTGTGGCCGCCGACGAGGTAGTAGTTGTCGAATGCTATCCCAACCTCCTTCATGATCTTGTATGTCCGTTTCGCGTTGTCGATACTCTTCTTCGAGGCATCGAGGATATTGAAAACATCCTTGACCCTCTTCGTTATCCTCCGATTCAGGTGCTCGACTCCAGCGGGAGAGTCTACGAGAACGTAGGCATAGTTCTTCGCCCACTTCTCCATTATTTGGCCAAGGGAGTGGTCCGGCAGGCAGTAACAGCCCTCTATCCACTTTGTTCCGACGCCGATGAAGTCGAAGAAGCTGCTACCCTCGTAGAGGGTCTCCTGGAACAGGAAGGGCTCTATCTTGTCTGTGGGGCTCATGCCGACCATCGTGGACATCTTCCTCTCCTCCAGGATCTTCGCGAGGACGTCGGCTATCGACTTCTTGTTCTCCGATTTCAGGTCGATGCCCATCATCTCGGCCAGGCTCTCGTCTGGATCGGAATCGACGAGGAGGACAGGGGTTAGCTCAAGCTCTCCGAGGTATCGAGCCATGAGGGCAGTAAACGTGCTCTTCCCTGTCCCTCCCCTCCCCGTCACGACGACGATGTTCTCATATCTACCTGACATGGTGACGACTAATTTTAGTTATGGTGGGTGATAAAGTTTGATCCTTCAACCGCCCCTAGCGCCATGGTTGTTCACGGCGTATGTCGGGAAATACTCCTTTGCGCCCGGGATGTAGAGCGCCCTCGAGTACTCATCCATGAATTCGACGTCGACGAGGAGGTCAACGTAGACCGTCTTAGCGGCGATCTCCCTGGCCTCCCTCCGCTTCTCCATCGACACAAGCGTGATGTATGCGCCGGCCAGTGAGCCGTTGCCGATGGGACGGAATGCAGCGTTCGGAAACTCCGGGAAGATGCCCAGCCTCGTGGCGTTATCCATGTCCGTGTAAGAGCCGAAGGCCCCGGCTAGATAGACGTTCTTCACGTCGCGTATACCAATCTTGAGCTTTTTCATTAGGACCGTTATGGCGCCGCAGGCAGCGGCCTTGGAGTCTATCACGTAGTCGAGGTCCCCCTGCGTCAGGACGATATCCCGTTTGATCTCTGTCTCCTCGGCCGGGACTACGACGTACTCAAGCCCCCATTTTCCATCTCTCACGAGCGGGGAGGAGTTAGGGACGAACTTTCCGGCGAAGTCCATCAGACCGACCCTGAAGAGCTCCGCCACGAGGTCGATGAGGCCCGAGCCACAGATCCCCTTCGGCCGACCCCCTTCTATGACCGATATCTTCGCCTTCAGCGTCTTCGGGTCGATCTCGACATGGTCTATCCCCCCTCTCGCGCCCCTCATGCCGTGCCTCACCCCCTCCCCTTCGAAGGCCGGCCCTGAGGCGCATGAGGCGGAGAAGAGCCAGTGACTGTTGCCGAAGATTATCTCGCCGTTCGTCCCGAGGTCGACGACGAGGTTCATGTCCTCCGATTTATGGATGTTCGCCGTGAGGATGTCTCCGATCGCGTCTCCCCCAAGAAAACGGCTGACGTTAGGAAGGCAATAGACATAAGCTTCAGGATTGATATTGAGGCCCAACTCCTTGGCTTTCTTGACAATTGGATCCCTAGATACCTCGACGTTGGCTTCCTCAAGATACCTAGGATCAAGCCCGGCGAACAGGTGGTTCATCACCGTGTTGCCACCGACGCTCACATCGGTGATGGCGTTGCTAAGGATTCCAGAACCAGTGACCAACTTCGATACGACATCGTTGACTGTCTCTACGACTATTTTCTGAAGCTTATACAAGCCCTCAGGGTCTCTGGCGTAGGCTATCCTCGTGACGAGCTCCTCGCCGTATGTAATCTGCCTGTTTATTTCGGATGCTTTTCCTAAGACGTCGCCGGTGTTCAAGTCGACGAGGAGGCCGACTATTGTGGTCGTCCCTATGTCCAGCGCGATTCCGTAGTTGCTCCCTGTTTTATCTCCGGCCTCCACATCTATGATCTCTGGGAAGCCTTTTGTCTGAGAAATTGTCGTTGTCGTTGGCCCTTTCTTGGATAATGCCTGTATTTTGGTGTAGGCATCCTCGCTTATCCTCGGCTTTATCCCCTTATAATTGGTCAGCTTTATCCCCCTTACAAGGAGGGAACTGTTCTCAACGTTTTTCGGAATCTCGACGATATACCTCCTAGAAGCCGGGTCGAGTTCCATCGAGGGAATCTCTGCAGTTAAGAGGATCTTCGGGTTCTCGACTCTGCTCTCAGTAGGGATCGTGAAGACGCAGTCACCCATCACGCGTGTCGTGCAAGCTAGGCGATATCCCTCCTTGATCTCCCTAGGGTGGAGGAGTTTGTCAGGCAATATCGAGACTTTTTCTACTAGACCCTTCTCCAAGATGACCTTGCATTTACCGCACTCACCCTTGCCCCCGCAGAGCGCCTCAATCCTCACGCCTTCCCGCCTCATGATATCTAGGAGATTCTCGTCCTTCTCCGCCTCGACGACTTTTCCCATTGGATTAAAGAGTATCTTCAGGGGCAAGCTTGGATCATTAGCGGTAGCGTTGTGGTCTTTAAAAAAGTTATAATTAGAAAAAAGTATTAATGGCAACCACTTTTCTGAGAAAAGATAAGGAAAAATGGTTTTTATCCTGGCTCTATTTTAGTCAGTAGTGTTTTCTTTGAGTTGTCCCTGGGTGGCCTGAATGTCGTGAAGAGGTCGAGTCTGCCCTGCTCCTTCAGGTTCTTCCAGATTAGGACCCATGCGCAATCGTTCTCGTATTTGCCAACCTCACATTTCCCTTTGACCTGACCGCCGCATGGGCCGTTCAGAAGCCCCTTAGCGCACCTCGTGATGGGGCATACACCGCCTGTCTCGTCGAGTACACACTCGCCGCAGGCCTGACACATGTCGTTAAACTTCCCTAGGCGCTCTGTCTCACCGATAAACAGGGTGTCCAAGGCTGGGAGTACGATCTTGCTGGTGTACTCGCCGACCGCCTGGACTCCTGAGCCGCAGGACATCACCATTATGGCGTCCGCGCCCTTGATCACGTCCTTGTATGCCTTCAGGTCGCGTCTGTCGAGGCGAAGATCGCAAGGCTCCTCGACTACAGACGTTCCCACGACCTTGGCGCCCAACTTCTCCTTCATCGCGGCGACCTGCTCCTCGCCTCCCGTCTGGCAGCTCGTAGCACAGGAACCGCAGCCGACTATGAAGACCTTCTTGAAGGGTTGAAGCATCTCGTTGATCTCTTTCTCTTCCTTCTGCTTAGTGATTATCATCCATGCTCACCTCACATTGTCTCCTTTAGTAGGGGCTCGAAGATGCGCTCGTAGAGGACGGCCATCACATGTATGCCTGCGGCTTTCGTTGTCTTCTTGATCTCCTTGATGAAGGGGGCGAAGAACTCTATGTTGACCTCGTCGTAGAGCTGGTATTTTCTCTCCTTGTCCGGCTCGTCCTTGGCCTTCTTCATCTTCTCCAATAGGTCCGGTGGCACGTGGACGCCCGGTATGTTCTTATCGAAGAAGTCAGCGATACCGAATGACTTGAGAGGGAAAATGCCGACGAGAACTGGGCAGTTATACTTCTCGACCTCCTTGAGGAATGTCTTGACTAAATCTATGTCGAAGACGGTTTGGGTCTGGATGAAGTCCGCGCCCAATTTCGTCTTCCTCCCGATTTTCAGGACCTCGGGCTCAAGTGGGTCGGCGTTCGGGTTAGCCGCTATGCCAACATTCAACTCCACTTTCCCGTGGATCTCGTTCCCAGCGATGTCCACGCCCTCGTCGACCATCTTGTGGAGGAGGTATACGAACTGAGCTGAGTCCAAGTCGTAGACGCTTAGTGCTCCTCTGTTGTCACCTAGGACAGTGTGGTCGCCAGAGATGGCGAGGATGTTCTTGATGTCTAGGTAGGATGCCGCGAGGACGTCTGAGACCAGAGCAAGTCTGTTCCGGTCTCTGATGGTCATCTGATAGACCGCCTCCAGGCCGACCTCCTTCTGAACCATGTACGATGGCACCAGAGAGTTCATGTAGGCGAAGGCGAGGGGGTTGTCTGTCACGTTCGCTGCAGTGACGTAGGGTTTCATCGCCCTCGCACTCGCCATGATCTCCTCTAAGTCAGTCACCTTCTCCGGTTCCAGCTCGCCGGTGAGGACAAAACGACCGGATCGCAACTCCTTAACAAGCCTGCTGTAAGCAGGACGTTTAACGCTCATAGTGATATTTATAATAATTATTTGATATAAAAAATTAAGCATTAAAATCGGAATAAAATAAAAGGCTTTAATGAGTGCTAACAAAATAATATTTATACCAAATATTAAGTATAGTAAGAGTTAGCAGGGTTGGGAGCAATTGCCAAGGAGAGACTTAAGGTTAAAGGTGGATGAGTTCTCCTCGTCCTTGGGGAAGCTTAAGGGCCTTGAGATCGAGATAGGGAAGATCTACGCGGAGGACTGGGACGAGCCGATGGGGCCAACGCCGTGGCCAACCATCGGCACCCTTAGGGAGTGGGACAGGAGGCTTTTGAAGAGGTATAAGCCATTCTACATGCCTTTCTGTGACCTTTGCTGCCTATGCACATTTGGAAAATGCGATTTGACAGGGGATAAAAAGGGCGCATGCGGGTTGAATATGGCGGCTCAGCAGTCGAGAATCGTCTTAATAGCCGCATGCATCGGGGCATCGACTCATACGGCTCATGCGAGGCACATGCTCGATCACCTCATCGAAGAGTATGGCAGAGATATCCCGTTGGATGTCGCCTTGAATACGAATGTCGAGGCTCCCAACATCCGGTTAGTCTGCGGGATTAGGCCTAAGACGTTGAAGGATCTTGAAGATGCTCTGGACTATGTCGAAACACAGATAGTGCAGCTCGTTGCAGCCACCCATACAGGCCAGGAGGGAGACAATATCGACTTCGAATCCAAAGCGTTCCATGCCGGGATGCTCGACCACGTGGCGATGGAGGTCGCTGACATCTCCCAGATTTCGACGCTTGGGCTGCCGAAAGGGGAGCCCGAGACGAGCCTGACCGATCTCGGGTATGGCGCGATAGATGCGTCGAAGCCCGTGATAATGTGCATTGGCCACAACGTCCTGCCGAGCGTCGACATCATCGACTACCTGATGGGAAACGACCTTTTCGGTCAGATTGAGGTCGGGGGCCTCTGCTGCACCGCTCATGACATGAGTCGATACGACAAGCGAGCAAAGATAATCGGACCTATCTCATGGCAGCTTCGATTCATCAGAGCTGGGATACCGGACCTCATCGTTGTTGATGAGCAGTGCATAAGAACCGACGTCCTTCAGGAGGCGAAGGCTATCGGCGTTCCAGTGATCGCGACGAGCGAGAAGAGCTGCTTAGGCCTCCAGGACAGGACCGGCGATGACCCGGAAAAGATCGTCGAGGACCTTTCGACGGGCAAATCTGAAGGAGTGCTTATAATCAACCCTCGAAAGGTCGGTGAGGTCGCTGTCAAAACCGTCATCAACGTCTCGAAGCAGAGGCAGGGCAAGAAGGCGTTCTTGATCGAAGACATCTCCAAACTAGCTAAGAGCTGTAGGGCATGCGGCGAATGTGTGCGCGCATGCCCAAATAACCTGCCAATCGTGGATGCGATGAAGGCCGCGAAGGAAGGCGACTACTCTCAGCTTGCCTCACTCTACGATCTCTGCGTAGGCTGCGGACGATGCGAAAGCGCATGCCCCGTCAACCTTCCAATAATCTCGATGATCACGAAAGCCGACGAAAAGGCCGCCATTATGGAGAAGTATCCGATACGGGTGGGAAGGGGCGCCATCCAAGACGTCGAGATCAGGGAGGTTGGCAGCCCAATCGTATTCGGCGAGATACCCGGGGTCATCGCGATGGTAGGCTGCGCCAACTACCCAGCCGGCGGCGGCGATGTCGCTAGGATAGCCGAGGAGTTCCTGAAGCGGCGGTTCATAGTCGTTGCCTCAGGCTGCTCCGCGATGAACATAGCGATGACCAAGGACGAGGAGGGTCTCAATCTCTACCAGAAGTACCCGGGAAACTTCGACGCTGGGGGCCTCGTCAACGTCGGCAGCTGTGTGTCGAACTCTCACATCACTGGCGCGGCGATTAAGATCGCGAACATCTTCGCGAAACGTCCCCTGAGGGGCAATTACGAGGAGATAGCTGACTATATCCTCAACAGGGTTGGGGCAGTCGGAATCGCCTGGGGGGCCATGTCACAGAAGGCCGCGTCTATTGCAGCGGGCTGCTGGAGACTCGGGATTCCTGTGGTTGTCGGCCCCCACGGCGCCAAGTACAGGAGGATGCTTCTGGGAAGGAAGGAAAATGAGGAGGACTGGAAGATCTTCAACGCGCGAGACGGACAGGAGGTCTACGTCGGCCCGGCACCGGAGCACCTCTTCTACGCGGCGGAGACGGCAGAGGAGGCTATCGTCATGACGGCCAAGCTAGTGATGCGCCCCAACGACACGAACAAGGGGAGGGCTGTGAAGCTGAGCCACTACATCGACCTCCACCAACGCTACTATGGCTCTATGCCCGACGACCTCCAACTCTACGTCAGGAGGCTCCAGGACATCCCCTTCACCATGAGGGACGAGGTCACCAAGGTCCTGCAGGATAGCGGTTGGGTAGAGGATAGGATAGCATCACCGGACCCAACTCTCCTCGACAGGCTTGTGAGGAGGCGCCAATAATGTCTGGGAAGATGATCTTGGGTCAGACGGCCGAGATACCTGGGCCTAAGAAGGCCCTCATCCTCCCGAGTGCCGAGGTTGCAGCAACCATGATAAAGAAGGCGAAGAGGCCTCTACTAGTGGTCGGCTCGGAGGCCACTAAGATTACCACCAAGGACGGCGACCTCGTCGACTCAGCCATCAGGGTCATGAAAGGCCACAAGATCGCGGTGGTCGCCACCGCACACCTCGCCGGCGAGTTCAGGAAGCGGAAGGCTGATGGAGTGTTCAGCATGCCGCTGATGAACCTAGGGGATCGACTCAGGGACACCAAATGGACGGGTTTAGATGGGAAGGGGCGATACGACCTCGCCGTCTTCGTGGGCCTACCTTATTACCTAGAATGGCTGGTTCTATCCGGTTTGAAGAACTTCGCGGGGGACCTCAAGACGATCTCCCTGGACAGGACGTACCAGCCTAACGCGGGCTGGTCTATGGGTTTGATTGTCGAAAAGGAGTGGAAAGAGGTTATGGATAAGATAGTATCTTCTTTAGGGGAGGCAAGTTAGGATGTCCATGTTCGAGGATATCCCCGTCGGGATAGGGATAATCTACGAAGGAGAACGGATCAGGGGCAAGGAGATGCAGGTCGAGCTCGGAGGACCCCGTGAGCCATACAAGTTCGAGCTAGTCCAGGCAAGGAAGCTTGATGAGGTCGAGGATGGGAGCATCAAGATCGTCGGCAAGGACCTCCCTGAGCTGGAGGTTGGGCAGAACTATCCCTTCGGCTTGCTCATAGAGGTTGCTGGCAAGGAGATCGAGAAGGACCTAGAAGGTGTCATAGAACGGCGCATGCACGAGTACGCCAACTTCATCGAGGGATTCATGCACCTCAACCAACGCTACGACATACAGATTAGGCTCAGTAAAAAGTCCTATGAGAGAGGGCTCAACACCTTTAACCTCATAGGAGAGGTCTTGAAACGCCTCTACAAGAGCGAGATGTCGTTCATAGAGAAGATACAGATCACCTTCATGACGGACCCAGCTGTCGTGAAGGAGTGGTACGAGAAGGCGATGAAGATCTATGATGCCCGCGATGCCAGGGCAAGGGGGATGACGGATGACGATGTCAACGTCTTCTACGGCTGCAGCCTTTGCCAGTCCTTTGCGCCGACGCACTTATGCGTCATAACGCCCCAACGTTATGCCAACTGTGGCGCTATCAGCTGGTTCGACGGTAGGGCGACGTCGAAGATCGATCCCAAGGGGCCAGTCTTCGAGATACCAAAGGGTAAGAAGATCGATGACCTGAAGGGCGAGTACGAGGGGGTGAACCAGGTCATCAGGGAGAAGAGCCTCGGCGAGATAGAGCGCGTCACCCTCTACACAGCCTTCGGCTACCCTCACACGAGCTGCGGGTGCTTCGAGGGTGTAGCGTTCTACATACCCGAGGTCGATGGTTTCGGAGTCGTCCACCGGAACTATAAGGGCGACACCGTGAACGGTCTCTCCTTTGTCACCATCTCCGACCTCACGGCAGGCGGCAGGCAGGTCGACGGATTCCACGGCCTGTCAATCGAATACATGAGGAGCCCGAGGTTCCTGCAGGCCGACGGCGGCTGGAACAGGGTCGTCTGGATGCCGTCCGAGGTCCGTGAGCGAATCAAGGAGTTCCTACCTCAGGAGATAATACCGAAGATACCGACCGAGAACGATGTGAAGAACCTCGAAGAGCTGAAGGAGTTTCTGAAGCAAAAAGAGCACCCTATCGTGAAGACCTGGGTCGAGGCCACTGCCGTGGAGGCTGGGAAGGGTGAGGAGATCACTGTTCCTACACTTGAGATGCCGGGGGAGATGATGCCTATCCAGGGCATCCCTTCAGGCTTCGGCTTCAAGATCATCCTGAAGAACGCCAAGATCAGGGCCGAGAAGATGATCATAAAGGCCGAGAAGAGGTGACTAGGCTGATCAAGAAGAAAGAGAAGAAGGAGACGCTGCCCATCAGCCTCGACATCCTTGAGGCCCTCGCCAAGTTCCAGGAGATAGAGCTCGACGACGTCGAGATAAGCTTCGACGAGCTTGAGCTCAGCCTGACGCCCAGCATGATGGCCGGAGTTCCTCGGCTCAAGACGCCGAGCACTGCGACCAAGGTGAAGCCTGCCTCCTTACTCGAAGCTAAGGTTGGCATCCCCATCCAAGAGTACTCCAGGAAGATAGTCGAGGTGAAGCTCGGCGCGACGAGGGCCGAGGGTGGAAGCAGGAGCAGCTCCATAGTCATCGGCGGGGAGACGGTGCCCGCCTACTACAACTTCAAAGCGCCTCCGCCTCACAAGCCCGTGGTAGCCTTCGACGTCTTCGACTGGCCGAAGGTTTCGCTTGCGAAGGCGGTGAAGGAGCACTTCAGGGATGTCGTCCACGACCCCGCGGAGTGGGCGAAGCTATGCGTCAACAAGTTCAACGCCGAGATGATAAACCTCCACTTCATCACGATAGATCCCCTCATAGAGGATACGCCGCCGAGCACGGCTGTGAAGGTCGCCGAGAACGTGCTCCAGGCCGTGGATGTGCCCATCGCGGTCGGAGGCTGCGGCGACGCTAAGAAAGACCTCGAAGTATTCACGGCCATAGCCGAGCACACTAAGGGTGAGCGAATACTCTTCAATTCGATCACTCTGGACATGGATATAGAGAAGTCGGCGAAGATGGTCCTGGAGAACGACCACGTCGCCATCGCCTTCACTAGCATGGACATGAACAAGGCCAGGGAGCTGAACAGGAAGCTCTACGATTTCCTCCCCAAGGAAAGGATAGTCATGGACACGACGACGGCGGCACTGGGGTACGGCCTCGACTATGCTTTCACAGTAATGGAGCGGTGCCGCCTAGCCGGCCTTAAGGGCGACCCGGAGCTTAATCATCCGATGTCCTCTGGTTCCACGAACGCCTGGGCGGCCCGCGAGGCTTGGATGAAGATGGACGAGAAGTGGACACCGAGGGAGCTCAGAGGCCCTCTATGGGAGACCATAACAGCCCAGACCCTGCTCCTGACAGGGGTCGACTACTTCATGATGATGCACCCAGCCGCGGCCAACGCCATAAGGGGGTTGATCGACAACCTTATGAGTGGCAAGGCGGCGGCGGAGCCCGTCGAATGGGTCTCCCTCAAGGTTTAGGTGGTTTGAGATGCCCGCGAAAGAATTGAGCCCGATCGAGATATACAAGCACCTGCCGAGGACTAACTGCAAGGAGTGTGGGGAGACGAACTGCATGGCTTTCGCCGCGAAGCTAGTCAACAGGGAGGCGACTCTCCAGGAGTGCAAACCGCTCCTTGATCCCAAGCAGACCGAGACATTCAGCAGGCTCTGGGCCCTCCTCAAGCCGCCGGTCAAGGCCGTCGAGGTCGGCGTGGGTGACTACAGGAAGAAGCTCGGCGGAGAGTACGTCCTGTACCGCCATGAGTTCACCTACTTCAACCTGCCTGCGTTAGCCATCGATGTCACGGACGATATGCCCGACGAGGAGATGGAGGCGAGGGTCAAGATGGTCAACGAACTCGTCTACGAGTATATAGGGATGAAGCTCACCCTTGACATGGTCGCTGTCAGGTGCACCTCCAACGACGCCTCGAAGTTCGAGGCAGCCGTGAAGAAGGTGGCGAAGCTGACGAACAAACCGTTGGTCCTCTGCGCCCTGGACCCCCCCGTCATGGAGCAGGGGCTCGCTGCTGCTGGCGATAAGAGGCCCCTCATCTTCGCCGCGACAAAGACCAACTGGAGGGAGATGGCGGACCTCGCCCTCATGTACAAGTGCCCCATAGTAGCATCTAGCCCCCAGGACCTGGACACGCTCAAGTCGATATCTAAAACCCTCTCAGAGTACGGAGTTGAGGATATCGTCCTAGACCCCGGCACCCAGTGGGATGAGGGTATCTCCAAGACTGTGGACGACTTCACCATCCTAAGGTGGGACGCGATAAACGAGGAAGAAGAGTATCTGGGTTATCCTCTCCTCGGGACACCCATCGTCGCCTGGGCGAAGCCGACGGAGGACCACGTCCTCAACGAGTGGAACGAGGCGATGCTCGCCTCCGTCCTGGTGACAAGGTACTCGGACATCCTGATCCTTCATAGCGTCTCGGGCTGGTCGCTCCTGCCCCTGATCTTCTTGAGGCAGAACCTCTACACTGACCCTAGGAAACCCGTCTCAGTGGAATCAGGCATAAGGAAGTTCGGCGAGCCTAACGACATGTCGCCCGTACTCCTCACCTCGAACTTCGCCCTCACCTACTACACTGTCGCCTCGGACATAGAATCGATGAAGCTCAACTGTTACCTGCTCGTGGTCGACAGCGAGGGGATTTCGGTGGAGAGCGCCGTCGCCGGCAGGAAGATGACAGCCGATACCATAGCTGAGACCATCAAAACCACAAAGCTCGATGAACTCGTGAAGCACAGACACTTAGTGATCCCGGGCAGGGCCGCGAGGCTGAGCGGGGAGATACAGGAGGCTTCAGGCTGGACTATATCAGTAGGTCCCATGGACTCCTCAGGGATAGCGAAGTATCTTGAGGAGAAGTGGAAGCCGAACCCGGAATAATCTCCCTTTTTTCAAAATTACATCGAGTTGATAGCTTTCCTAAGATGCTTCGAAACCTCGTTACCCTTCTCGGCTGCGAGCCTTATGTTACTTGAGGTCTCCTTGAGCCCGAACTTACCAGCCTCCTCGGCGGCTTCCCAGAACCTCGCGACGTGATCGTCGTTGTGCTCTATCCAGTGTTCGAGAAGCTTCCTAAGCCTTAGACTCTCTTCACCCATAAACATCAACCTTCAATAACCAATCTCGTCGAGACTACGTTTACCTCGACGATCCTTGCGCCGGAAAAGGACTTTGAGTCACCCATCACGTCCTTCACGACGACACCCTTGCTGTCAGCTCGAGCGAATATGACATCCTCCATAACCTTCTCTCCCCTTAGGTAAACCTTGAACTCACACATAGAGGGACCACGGAAATAGACTAGTGGACCTAAAATTTAACGGTTTAAGCCTTATGGAGCCGCTAGACCAGTTTTATGTAAGCTCCGCTGAACCCTGATCCGCCGACGACAACCCTGTAAAATGGCTCGGCGCCTGAGACCTCTTCCAAGGTTCCCGCGAACTCGACGCTCTCACTCTCCCTGAAGACGTCGCAGAATATTCCTTCGTAGGAGATGAGCTGATCGACTTCAATTTTTTGAGGGGTCTTCAGTTTGGCGTTTTTTACCTTGTAAGTGGCTGGCAGGAATATGGACTCTCTGCTGTCGCTCACTTCGGCGGTTCCTTTAGCAACTCCAAGTTGATGATAGATGCTTTCTCCGTAGTTTTCGGTGATCTCCTCGTCCTCTCTTATGGGGTGGAGGGAGACGTATGTTCCTCTGTAGAAGCAGTAGTCCCATCTCCGCTCTGCGATCTTGTTGATCTCCCCTACGCTCAACGGGAACCTACTGGATCGAGCTAGGCACCACTTCTTCAGTTCCTCCTCTTCGTAAGGCTCCGTCTCGCCCCCTCGGGTTCTCGTCCTATTCACGAATCTCTTGACTATGTTTGAGGCTCTTGAACCGTATATCGTGAGGTCGATATCCGAGAATGACGGGTTATGGTTCCGGGTTAGGATGGAGCCGGTCACGCCGAAGTCGGAGCGATCCAGCCCCGTCTGTGTCTTAAAGAGATCAACGAGGCCGAGGAGCTTCTCCTCGAGGGGGTCACTGGCGCCTTTATTGAAGAGCTCCAGGAGGCGTTCCTTAGGGTGGTAGTATCTTCTCACGCTGCTGTGCGGGACAGAGGAGACGGTGATATTCATGACGGGGCATCTGAACAGGTACTGGGGGTAGCTCTTTCTGAGGAAGTCGTAGGTGTTCTCAACCTGGGAGACGTGGTAGAATGGTACGACGCGTGAGTAACGGGTACCATCTCGGCTCCACTTCCCATCTGACGCCGGGACATACTTCAAGTAGGCTGTGTACCTGTCAGCCGGGTGGAGGTAGCCTATTACGCAGAACAAGAGCCCCTCAACAGTCTCTACGAAGTCCCTGTCCTTCGGCTTCGTGGCTCCCATCATCCCGACCTCGACGATATTCTAAACGGCTATCTGATCTTGCTCAACAGGTGATCCACTACCTGGTCTGAGATGCTCTCATCCGTGACGGTCTGGAGCCCCTCCCAACCTGGAGTGCTATTAAGCTCTACGACGTAGAAATCTTCGCTCCTCTCAGACTTCAGGATGTCGACGCCTGTGTATTCAAGCCCCACAGCCTCGGCAGCCCTAACGCTTACCTCAGCCAGCTTCTCCTCGAGCCTGTATGGCTTAGCCTCTCCACCGCCCGCGATGTTCGTCTTCCATCGCTCTGCCTTCCTAAGCATCGAGGCAACTACTCTGCCGCCTATGACAAAGGCTCGAATATCCTCGTTCCTGTGAGGGATGTACTCCTGGATGTAGTAGACGCCGCCTATCATCTCGAGCGTCCTGAAGACCCTGTAGGCGATGTCCTCATCATTGACTCTGGTCATGCCGAAGCCTAGGGAGCCAAAGAGAGGTTTAACGACGACGTCGCCGCCCAGGTCGGAGAAGGCCTCCATCGCCTCGTCGAACTTTTCGGTGACCACCGTCTTCGGCGTAGGTATCCCTACACCCTCTAGGAGCGCCGAGGTGTAGTACTTGTCAACGGATCGCTCAATGCCGTCCGGGGGGTTCATGACGTAGACGCCCATCTCCTCGAGCCTATGGAGCGCGTCCATCCTGTAGAAGACCTGCTCCGCCAAGCCTCCAGGGACTTTCCTGACGATGACAGCGTCGAAGTCGTCGATAGCGTGCCCTTTAACAGAGGCTCTCGGTTTAGCGCATACCCTAGATAGTAGGCGAGTGACTGGGAAGACGTAGGCCTCAGCCCCCCTTCTTTTTAGGCTCTCGAGGAGCCTCTGGACGTGCCACTCCTCCCGCTCGGAGGCTACGATGCCCACCTTCAAGGATTACCCTCATCAGTTATACGGCTGCTATGAATATCTCGCTGTTGCCCCCTATGGCTGTGTCGCCATGGTAACGCTTGAAAGGTGCCTCTATGAACCTCTCCGCCTCCTTCACTCCCAGCCTATCGTTTAACTCCCTCATGTAGAGCTTCATGAAGGTTGGCTTGTAGGTTGAGTCGTAGATGTATGTTGGCAGCATCGCCTCGACCTCGCCGAGGCAGACTATAATACCGCCGTTTCCCTTAGCATCTGCGCCGAGTCTCTTCGCCGCGCGTCCGAAGATGAATATTTCGCCACCGTTCATGTGGACTCCAGCGAAGGGTCCTACGTTGCCCCGGATGACTATCATGCCTCGGCGGAGGAACGAGCCCACCTCCTGGCCAGCGTTGCCATCGACAACTATGCAGCCACCAGTCATCCCCTCTGCGCTACCCCTGTAGACCGAGCCGAGATG
>Ga0315279_10001781_pt1 | contig 34767 bp, 40 predicted proteins | sample YL17G06_20_MG_FD_203694 | JGI IMG/M metagenome (GOLD analysis project Ga0315279, IMG submission 203694) | Sediment microbial communities from Yellowstone Lake, YNP, Wyoming, USA - YL17G06_20 | ecosystem: Environmental > Aquatic > Freshwater > Lake > Sediment | place: USA: Wyoming | collected...
TCGCGGAAGAACGGCACGAACGGGATGTAATAGTGCAGGGCCTTGAGGCTGCCGAGGACGAAGGGAATCGCGAACCCGATCCACATGATCGGGTTGCGCAAGAACGGTGTCAGCGGATGGGCGTCGGCGCCGCGCACTATCTCCAGCGGCAGCTGCGTCAGCGGAAAGGCCAGCCGCTCGCGTTCCACCCACTGCTTGCGGATGATCACCATCATGGACATCATGACTAGGTACAGCGCGCAGATGAAGGGCAGCCACGCGACCAGCGGCTTCGCCCACGCGGCCCACGGGATATGCTGGCCCTTGGGCAAGCCCTCGTAGAAATACTGGATGGTCTTCTCGCCGGCGGGCGACAGCCATGGGCGCCGATGTAGCATCGGGAGTATGTACTTCATCCACTGCGGATTCTCCGGGCCGTAGTAATAGGGTGCGCTGATGATGGGCAGGAGCTGGCTGGTGAGACCCATGGTCACGATCGCCGAGGCGACGATCATCATGACGTAGGCCGTCATCAACTCGCCGGGGTTGAGCGCCCAGCGCCGGCGCAGCCGCCCCAGCGCCGTATTAACCAGGAAGGTGAGAACGAAAAAGATGAACACCGCGCCCGGGGTGCTGAAGTCGAGCGCCATGTAGGAGCCGTGGATGACGTGAATGGCGTAGGGGTCGCCGACGGCGATGACGAGGGAGCCGATGGCGCCAGCGAGGATGGCGCGAAAGGTGAAGGATCGGGGATGCTGCTCCGGGCGGCGGGCGGCGGACACGGTTACACACTTCGGCCGCGAAGCGCGGCCGTCGGCGCGAACTTGCTGTCGGACGCGGGCAAGCCCGGGGCGCTCGCGGCCGGGCTCGTGACGCTCGCCCACCCGCGCAGCTTGCACATAGATGCTGCGATCGGGCTTCGTCCGTGGGGCATGTGGTTTCGTTCGACGCTGGGTGATGGCGCACCTTCCGCCGGCCCACCCGTTGGGTGGCTGCGCGCGAGGCGCCGGCTTTCTCCGATGCGCGCGGGCATAGGCGACCGGGCACGGCAGCTAATCACTGCTCAAATTCATCTAAATTTCACCCAATTGTGTGGAATAAGCCTCGACGGTGCTTGATTTGCCGCTGTGCGGCCGACCAGCCGCCAGGCGCCCACAACTGAAGAGAGGAGTGCTCGCCGATGCACGCGCCGCCCGAAATGGCCATCTACCCCATGGGGACGGTGGTCAGAATCACCGGGGTGGCAGCTCCGAAGCTGAGGTTCTGGGAAACGAAGTATGGGCTCATCCAGCCGGCGCGCGACCCGATGGGGCGCCGCCTGTACTCGAGCAACGACGTGAGGCGCATCAAGCTCGTCAAGGGGATGCTTGACCAGGGCCTCAACCTGCTGGTGGTGAGCCACATGCTGGAAGCCGAGGAGCAAGGGGAGTTGCAGCGCGCTTGACGCGCAGGGTGGAGCAGGGGGAGTCATAATGCCGCGTGACCTCATAGCCGACGTGACGCTGACGGCCATGGAGAAGGTTCTGGACTCCACGGCCGCGCGTCAACGCGCCATCGCCCACAACATCGCCAACATCGACACGCCGGGCTATACGCGCCGCGACGTGTCGTTTCACGACCAGCTCGCACGCGCGCTCGAGGGCGCCGACGAGAATCCGCTGGCGGCCGCCTCCCGGCTCGCCGAGGTGGAGCCGCGCACGGTGATTGACAACCTCAGCCCTCGCCGCGCCGACGGCAACAACGCCGACATCGAGCGCGAGATGTCATCGCTCGCGCAGAACACGCTCGAGTACGAGGCCGCGGCGGAGATCGTCAAAGGCAAGCTCAACATGCTGCGGGCGGCCATCAGCGAAGGAAGGAAGTAAGCCGTGGGTGATTTTTCAGCCATAGACGTCAGCGCCTCCGGGCTGTCCGCGCAGCGACGGCGGCTCGACACCATCGCGGAGAACATCGCCAACGCGGAGACGACGCGCACCGAGCGCGGCGGCCCTTACCGGCGCAGGCAGGTGGTGTTCGAGGAAATCGCCTCGCGCGAGCTCGCGCAGCAGGGGGTCAAGGTCAGCCAGGTCACCGAGGATGCGCGCTCGCCGCGCCTGGTGTATCGGCCGGGGCATCCCGACGCCGACGCCAACGGCTACGTGGCCATGCCCAATGTCAGCATCGTCGAGGAGATGGTGGACATGATGTCCGCCACCCGCTCCTACGAGGCGAATGCGGCCGCGCTCAACGCCTCCAAGGCCATGGCGCGCAAGGCGCTGGAGCTGGGCCGCTAGCGCGGCCATGCCCGGTTAGCGCCCGGGCGGGAGCAGGGAGATGCGAATTCAACCGCTGGTGACGATCGACCCGATAAAGCCGCTGCGCGAGACGCAGCAGAGCGCGCAGGCGGGCGGCGCCGCCGCCAAGCCGTTCACCCAGGTGCTGGAGGAGTCGATCGACCAGGTCAACAACCTGCAAACTCAGGCGGATAAGCTGTCACAGGACCTGGCCTCGGGCAAGCTCGAGGACCTGCACACGGTGATGGTGGCGATGTCGAAGGCGAGTCTGGCGCTGGAGTTCACCATCCAGGTGCGCAACAAGGTGATCGAGGCATACCAGGAGCTGATGCGCACCCAGGTGTAAGGTGACGCATTGTAGGGCGCGGGTTCCACCCCGCGCCAAAACGGACGGCGGGCCGTGGAAGGCCCGCCCTACAAGCGGGGGAGAGAGATTTGGGAGCCCTTTCGCGGCTGATCGGGCCGGTGGCCCGACTCTGGCGGGAAGCCGGCGCAACGCAGAAGGTTGCAGTCCTGACGTTCATCATCCTCGCCGTCGGCGCGGTGTCGGCAGCGGCGTTTTTCGCCACGCGGCCGTCCTACGCGGTGCTGTATTCGAACCTGCAGGACGATGACGCGGCGCACATCGTGGCCAAGCTCAAGGAGCAGAAGGTCACCTACCGGCTGGCTGCCAACGGCAACGCGATCGAGGTGCCGGACAACCAGGTGCACGAGCTGCGCCTGGCGATGGCCGGCCAGGGGCTGCCCCAGGGCGGCAACGTCGGCTTCGAGATCTTCGACCGCTCGCAGCTCGGCCTGTCCGAGTTCGGCGAGAAGCTGAACTACCAGCGGGCGCTTCAGGGCGAGCTGGCGCGCACCATCGCCCAGCTCGATCCGGTGCAGTACGCGCGCGTCCACATCGTCATGCCGCGCGAGCGCCTTTACGCCAACACCCAGGAGCAGGCATCGGCATCGGTGGTGCTGCGCCTGCGCCCCGGCGCCCACCTCCAGGCCGGACAGGTGCGCAGCATTACCAACCTCGTGTCCAGCGCCGTGGAGGGCCTGCAACCGCAGGCGGTAACGGTGGTGGACACCAGCGGCGCGCTGTTGTCGGCCGACGCCGAATTGAGCGGCGAAGGGAGCGGGGCGGGCGCCGCCGCGGTGCGCCTGCGCCTGCGTAGGGAGTACGAGCGCGAGATCGAGCGCAACGTGCAGAGCATGCTCGACCGCGTGCTGGGGCCCGGGCGGGCGGTGGTGCGCGCGAGCGCGACCATTAACTTCGACAAGCACGAAACCGAACAGGAGAACTTCCAGCCCGTCGGCGAAGGCACCGGGGTGCTCGAAAGCCAGCAGCAGAAAACCGAGGTCTACCAGGGAGGCGCGGGGATGTCGGGCGCGTCCGGCATCCCGGGCACCGCCTCCAACATCGCCCTGGCGCCGGCGACCAGCGGCGGCGTCAGCGGCGGTCACGACAACTACCAGCGCACGGAGACGGTGTCGCAGTACCGCGTGTCGCGCAAAATAGAGCGCACCACGGTCGAGCCGGGCCAGGTGGAGCGGCTGTCGGTGGCGGTGTTCGTGGACGGCAACCTGGAGTCGCCGCAGCGGGACGCCGTGGAGAAGGCGGTGGTCAGCGCGGCCGGCATCGACACCAAGCGCGGCGACGAGGTGGTGGTGGAGGCGGTGCCCTTCGACACCACCGTGGCGGCACAGCAGGACAAAGAGGGCGCGGCCCAGCAGCGGCGCGAGCTGATGTGGAGCATCGGCAAGAACGGCGCGGCGGTCCTGCTGTTGATCGTATTCCTGGTCATGACGCGATCATTCTTCAAGGTCAAGCCTGCCGGAGACGAGGAGCCACTAATCACAGCCCAAATCGCCGAAACGCGACCCATCGCACCGTACGCCTCCAGGTCTCTACAGCAAGGGCCACAGCAAGCACTGCCGGACCTCTCCAGCGCCGATCCGGCAGGCTTGGCCAAAATCGTCCGGGGACTCATCAGGGAGGAACAGGAATAGCCCATGGCGACCGCAACCCACAGCCAGGCTCTCACCGGGATCGAGAAGGCAGCGGTGCTGCTGATCGCCCTGGGGCGGGACAAGTCGGCCGAGGTGTTCGCACACCTGAACGCGGAGGAGGTGCAGCGGCTGTCGCAGATGATGGCCCAGATCCCGTATGTGGCGCCCCAGATGCGCGACACGGTGATGGATGAGGTAAGCAAGCTGGTTGACTCGGGCGACTACTGCGAGGGCGGGGTGGACTACGTGCGGCAGGTGCTGGAGAAGGCGTTGGGGCCGCAGAAAGCGTCACGGGTGCTGGACGGCATGAGCCAGGAGGAGCGCGCCCGCCCGCTCGAATCACTGGCCGAAGCGACCACCGACCAGCTGGTCGCCGCGCTGCGCGGGGAGCACCCGCAGGCCGCGGCGTTGGTGCTGTGCCACCTGCCGGCGGAGAAAGCGGCGGCGGTGCTGGGCAGCCTGTCGCCGGAGCAGCAGGGCGAGGTGGCGGTGCGCATCGCCGTCATCGACAGCGCCGCGCCGGAGATGGCGGAGCAGCTCGAGAAGGTGCTGCAGACGCGGTTCTCATCGGGCGCGACGGCGAGCCGGGTCACCGGCGGCGCCAAGGCGCTGGTGGAGATGCTCAATTGCGCGGATCGCAGCACCGAGCGCACCGTGCTGGAAGCTCTCGCCGAGCGCAAGCCCGAGCTGGCCGACGACGTGCGCAAGATGATGTTCGTGTTCGAGGATCTCGCGACCCTCGACGGCCGCACTATCCAGCGCGTGCTGCGCGAGGTCGAAAACGACGACCTGCGCGTCGCGCTGAAGGGCGCCAGCGACGACATCAAGCAGTTGATCTTCCAGAACATGTCGGAGCGCGCGGCGCAGAGCCTCAAGGAGGACCTCGAGCTCACGGGACCCGTGCGCGTGCGCGACGTCGAGTCGGCCCAGCAGCGCATGGTGGCGGTGGTGCGGCGCCTCGAGCACTCCGGCGAGGTGATTCTCAAGTCCGGCGAGGACGAGGAGAAGCTCGTTGAGTAGCGGCGCCCAGCCATACCTCAATTTCGCGCCGCGCCCCTGGCGCGCGCCCGACCTTGCCGGCGGCAAGACGCGCCCGGCGGTCAGGCCCCAGGACGCGTCCTCCAACGACCGCCCCGGCGATCCGGCGGAGCGCGCCCTCGCCTGCGCGCAAGCCGAGGCGGCGCGCTTGATCGAGGGCGCCCGCGCCGAGGCCGACAGCATGCGCGAACGCGCCCACGAGCAGGGGCTGGCGCAGGCGCAGCAAGCCATCACCGCCGAGCGCGAGTGCATGGTCCAGCAGCTTACCCTCTCCACCGAGGAGCTGCAGATCGAGCGCGAGGGCTTCCTGCGCCAGGCCGAGCCGGAGATCCTCAAGCTGTCGTTCGCGATCGCGGAGAAGGTCATCGGGCGCGAGGTCTCCGAGCATCCCGACATCGTGCTCGACCTCATCCGCAAGTCGATGAAGCGCCTCAAGGACAAGGCCGAGCTGCGCATTCGCGTCAACCCGGAGGACCTGCAACTGGTGAGGGAGGCGCGGGCGGAGCTGCTCGCGTCGGTGGACGGGGTCGAGAAGATCGAGGTTTCCGACGACCGCCGCGTGGGCCGCGGAGGGTGTATCATCGAATCGCCCAACGGCACGCTCGACGCGCGCATCGCCACGCAGCTCGGAGAGCTCGAACGCAGCACCGCCAAGGTGGGATCGCATGGGCCAGACGGCGGCGAGTGATCTCTCGAAGTACTGCTGGGCGGTCAGCCGCGCCGACCCGGTGCGCTTCAACGGCCACATCCAGCAGGTGGTGGGGCTGGTGGTCGAATCGGTCGGCCCGGCCGCGCGCATCGGCGAGCTGTGCGAGATTCACACCAGCCGCACCGATCCCCCTATCCGCGCCGAGGTGGTGGGCTTTCGCGACAACCGGGTGCTGTTGATGCCGCTCGGCGAGATCGCCAACATCTCCCACGGCGACGAAGTTCGCGGCACCGGGCGCACGCTCACCGTCCAGGTGGGCGACTGTCTGCTGGGGCGCACGCTTAACGCGGTGGGGGCGCCCATCGACGGCGGCGAGCCGATCGCGAGCGGCGAGGAGCGCGAGGTGAACCAGGTGCCGCCGCATCCGCTGCGCCGCCAGCGCATCGCCGAGCCGCTGGCGTTCGGGGTGCGGGCGATCGACGCATTCCTGACCTGCGGCCGCGGCCAGCGCATCGGCATCTTCTCCGGCAGCGGCGTTGGCAAGAGCACGCTGCTGGGCATGATTGCGCGCAACTCCGACGCCGACGTCAACGTCATCGGGCTGGTGGGCGAGCGCGGCCGCGAGGTGCGCGATTTCATCGAGAAGGACCTGGGTGAAGACGGGATGCGCAAGTCCGTGGTCGTGGTTGCGACCTCCGACCAGCCGGGCATCCTGCGTCTCAAGGCCGCCCTGGTCGCCACCACTATCGCCGAGCACTTCCGCGACCGGGGCCTGGACGTCATGCTCATGATGGACTCGGTGACCCGTTTCGCGTGGGCGCAGCGCGAGGTCGGCCTGGCGATCGGCGAGCCACCCACCACGCGTGGCTACACGCCGTCGGTGTACGCCATGCTGCCGCGCCTGCTGGAGCGCTCCGGCACCTCCAATCGCGGCTCCATCACCGGCCTTTACACCATCCTGGTGGAGGCGGACGACCTCAACGAGCCGGTGACCGACACGGTGCGGGGGATCCTGGACGGGCACATCGTGCTGACGCGCGAGTTGGCGATGCGCAATCATTTCCCGGCGGTGGACATCCTCGCCAGCGTGAGCCGACTCATGCCCGACATCACGCAGGCGGAACATCGCGGCGCGGCGTACTCGGTGCGCGAGTTGCTGTCCGTGTACCGCAGCGCCGAGGACATGATCAACATCGGCGCCTACGTCAGCGGCACGAATCCCAAGATCGACGCCGCCCGTGCCAAGATCGACCGCATCAACACGTTCCTAAGGCAGGACGTGCACGAGCAATCTGCGTGGGAACACACCATCGCCGGGCTGCGCTCGCTGGCGGCATAGGCAAGCAAGAGCAGTGATCCGCAGATTGCGCACGGTTCGCGGAATCAGCGGCTCAGTCTGTGCAATCTGCGTAATCTGTGGATAGTCTTTGCGGATAGCCTTGACCATGCGCAAGTTTCGCTTCAGCCTGCAGGCTCCCCTCGACCATGCGCGCCATGTCGAGGAGCAGCTCGAATCGGCGCTGGCTCAGCTGCAGCGCCGCCTGACGATCGAACGCGATAAGCTCGTCAACTTCGTGCGCCGCCGCACCGACCAGCAGCTCTCGCTGGCGCGGGAGTGCGCGGGCACGCTCGACCTCGAGCAGGTGCGCAGGCGACAGCGCCACATCGATGCTCTCGGTGAGGCGGTGGAGCACCAGAAGCTTGCCGTGGCCGCAGCCGAGCAGGCGGTCAGCCGCAAGCGCGAGGAGCTGGTGGCCACCATGAAGCGGCGCAAGACCTTCGAGCGCTTGCGCGATCGCCGCGCGGCGGAACACCGCAGCGAGATGGAGCGCATCGAGCAGAAGTTCTCCGACGAGATCGCGGTGTCGCGTCACGCGCCTGCAGCTGTGCGCAGCAGCGCAGCGCCTTCGCTGCGAAGCACGGGCCGCGGCGCACGCAATGGCGTGACCATGGATGTGAGATGAACGCGGGCATTCCCGACAGCGTAAGCGCGGTTCGCGCCAGAATCGCCGAGATCAAGCGCGCCTTCGACCAGCCCGAGGCGGGCGCAGGCGGTTTCGCCGCCTGTCTGCGCCGCGCGTGCGCGCCGGCGACACCCGACGACCCCGAGATCGCCGGCGCCATCGCGGAGTGCGCCGAGCGCTACAATCTCGACCCGGCGCTGCTGCGCGCCGTCATCCATTCCGAATCCGGCTTCAACCGTTCCGCGGTATCGCCCAAGGGGGCGCAAGGCCTGATGCAACTCATGCCCGGCACTGCCGCTGGCCTCGGCGTCAGCGACCCCTTCGACGTCCGTCAGAACATCGCCGGCGGCGGCGCATACTTGCGCCAGCAGCTCGACCGCTTCGGCCGGCTCGACCTCGCGCTCGCGGCCTACAACGCCGGACCGGGAGCCGTTGCGCGCTACAACGGCATTCCTCCGTTCCAAGAAACGCAGAACTACGTCGCGAGCGTGATCGCAAGCTACGAAGCGGCGCGCGGCGCGCAAGAGTAGCCGACGCGCGAGCGAATGCGCGGCGAACCGACCCCGGCCCCGCGACTCCGTCCCACCCCGATGGCCGCAGAGCACCCCTTACTCACGCCGTCCGGTTTCCCCAACCTTTCGCTCAAGTCGCGCACCGGCGAGGGCGATAATACATAGTGAACGCATTGTCGGCGGCACTTAGGACTTGCCGCCCGGCGCGCGTTTGCTTGGCACTCGGTAATGAATGCGATCCCGATCCAATTGGGGCTTCTCGCGGAGGAGGCGCCGCCTGCCGCCGCTGCTGCCGGCGTGGAGGGGGCCGCGCCTGGGTTCGTGGACCTTCTGCTCGGCCTTATCGAAGCGCCGGAGCCGGCGCAGGCGTACCCGCACGATGCCGTGCTTGCGGCGATGCTGCCGGCGGGCGGACGCTGCGACCCCGCGCCGAGCACGCGGCCCACGCACACAGCCGCCGAGGAGGACACTGACACGCAAGCGGCGCCGCAAGATCGGCCCGCGCGCCCTCGCGGGCTGCTTGTGGAGGCGCGCGAAGTGCCGCCTTGCCTGCGCGGGCTCGTGCTGCCACCCCTGCCGGCAATCGCCCCTGCCGCGCCGCCGCAGGTCGCAGCCCTGGCGCACACGCCCAACCCCGAACCTGCCCGCGCTGGCCTTGGCGTAATCCCCGGGGGCGCCCGGTGGTCGAGCGGAGAGGCGCCCCTGCTTGGCGGGGCAACTCTAGTCTCCGATGCTCCGTCGGCCAGCCTCGAAACATCGCCCTTGGCGGCACCGGCGGTTCCGTTCTCGTGGCCCGCTTTCCCCCCTCGTCATTCCGAGGGAGCGCAGCGACCGAGGAATCCCCTATCGGGGATGCTGGAGGGTGTAGATTACGACCCCGGGCGCACAGAAGGTAAGGGATTCCCTTCGACGGGCTCAGGGCAGGCTCTCGCGGAGTTTACCCCGAGCGCAGTCGAGGGGCTCGGAATGACATCCTCATCCTTAAGCATAATCTCGGATAGTCCGCTATCCGAGGTGGCCAATGCCCCCACGGCGTCTTCCGAGCGGCCAGCGAATTCCATCCACGCAGCCGACGCCCGGGAGATCACGCCGGCAGCGGCCCAGCGTACGGATAGTCCGCTATCCGAGGTGGCCAATGTCCCCACGGCGTCTTCCGAGCGGCCAGCGAATTCCATCCACGCAGCCGACGCCCGGGAGATCACGCCGGCAGCGGCCCAGCGTATCGTAGAGCCCGAAGCCATAGCCTTGCCGAAGGCCGAGCTTCCGCAGCCGACGGCGATTCACACCGACGTGCTGCTGAGTGCCGCGATCCGCGCCGCGCGCGCGGAAGCCGGCACAGAACCGCCTGCGCAAGGCGAAACCTCCTCGCGCCCGGACGGTTCACCCGCCGTGCCTACGCAATCAGCGCCGAGCGACACGCTGTCGGGGACGGGCCAGCCGCCACGAGCGGGCGCCCTCGCCGCGGATGTCCCACGTGATCCGGGTGTCGAGATTCCTCGGTCTGCGGAGTGGGGCCTATCCGGCACGGATGCGGACTCAACCGCCGAGGCGCCTCCCCTGACCGATGGCGGGCCGCGAAGCGGCGGTGATTCCGCCTCCGCCGGCCGCACGATGGTGCCGCCAATCCCCAGCCCGGGCTCCGGCTGGGAGCGCGTCGGCGCTTCCGATGTCACATCTTCCGATAACAAGAGCATCCCTGCGCGCGCAAGCGATGACACGGCAAGGCAGCCCTTCCGCGCAGCGGAAGCCACAGCCGTTATTCCCGGCGGCCAACCGCTCGGCGAGGAGCCGTCCGACCGGCTGCCTCGCATGTGGCCGTCGCTGGTGGACGACGACGTCGTCGTTACCCGCCACACAGCCGGCGGACAAGCCCGCCCATCGCTCCAGGTAGCGGCCGCGCCTGCCGAGGACGCGCCCGCCGAGGCGGCGTCAACGCCGACGCGCGAGGGCGCTTTGCGCCCGACAGAGCCTGCATCGCCGTCACCGCCTGCCGCGGCATCTGAGCCGACGCCGGCCACGCGCGGCGCTGCGGCCGCTGAGCCTCCGCGGCAAGCGGAGCTGACATCCCAGGCCGGTACGGATGCGCGGCCGGCCGCCGGCGATGTCCCTCCGGCTTCTGGAGCGGACAGCAGCCCGCCCGCGCGACCGGTTGCCCAGTCCGACGCGCCCGTTCCGCCAACCCGCGACAACAACGCGGCCGCCACCGCGTCGGCTGTGACGCGCGGCAATCAAGGCGTCACCCCGGCCGATGCCGCCCAAGCCAACTCGGTGGCGCACGGCGGTGCCGCAACCGCCGTGCGCCCACAGCCGACCACCGGGCAGGTCTGGGGCGTCTTGCAGCAGCCGCGCGCCGATGCGGAGCCAGTCCTTAAGGCGCCCGACCCTGCCGCGGGCATCTTCAGCGCACCCCGGATAAGCGAAACGCCCCCGCCCGATTCCCAGCGCGGCGCGTTCGACACGTATGCGGCGGTACGAGAGGTGAGCGCGCGCCCCAACCCGCCGGCGCCCCAGGCAACCGCGCCGCCAGACTCCGGCGAGACGCAGCCGCAAGCGACGACGGTGCAAATGCCACAGGCTTCTCAAGTCGCGCGCGCTGCCGACGGCCCGACCGACGGGGATAGCGCGAATCCGGCGGCGGGCACCGCGGCGCAGGATTTCCGCAGGCCTGCGGACCGCCCGGCACAGGTGGTCACGCCCGCCGGTGACCATCCCGCCCCGCCCCAGGGGCGTACGAACACGGCCGTGGCCGCGTCGCAGCCCCCTTACTGGCAGACGGAGACATCCGCTCCTCGCGACACTGCCGGGCGAGCCCAGCCCGCAACCGAACTGCAATCATCCGACCAGCCTTTGCCCACGGGGACGCGGAATGAGCCGTCCGCCACTCAGGCCCTCGCTGGAAAGACCGACGTGGTCGGCACGCCGCAGGACCGCAGACCTGTCGGCCCAACCCCGGCACAAACCGACGAGGCCCCTGCACAGCAGCCACAACCACAGCCCCAGTCACGGCCTACGCCGCTGACCGAATCGAAGCAGGTGACGCAGGACGCTCATGCCGCCGGAGAGATTGCGCGGCCGGACGCAGGACCCATCGCTGCCAATACTGAGGGACACGCCCAGCGCGAGGCCGCGCAACTCTCCCCCGCGCCGCCGCCGACTGCGCCGCAGGTGGTCGAGCAGATCGCCCGCGCCGCGCGCGCACAGCTTGACGGCGGCCACACCGAACTGGTTGTGCGCCTCGACCCACCCACCCTGGGCACGGTGCACATGCGGGTGGTGTCCGAGGGCGCCGCGATGACGGCACACCTGCAGGTTTCAACCGAGGCAAGCCGCGAGCTACTGAGCGCCAACCTGCCGGCCTTGAAGGAAGCGCTCGCCGCCGCGGGCCTCGACATCGGCCACGTGTCCGTGGGCGTCGGCGCACAGCATCAACAAGGCGCAGCGGCCGGCCAGCCGCGGCAACCGCACTGGCACGACGAACGCCTGGCCCCACAGGCGGATAACGGCGGCGCGGCGATGGCGGCGGCGCTGCGCGACGCCGCGCACGCGGGCGGCCGGCTTTTCGACGCATTCGCGTGAGCCGGCGCTTGGTGGGAATGGTGGATGCGCAGCGGCAGGGCGATGATGGAGCCAAGCTCGGAGGGAGTAAACAATGCAACTAGCCAGCATCAACAGCACAACGGCGGCGAGCGGTAGCAGCACCTCACCCGCGCTCGAGGAGACACTGGGCAAGGACGCGTTCTTGAAACTGCTGATCACCCAGATCCGGTATCAGGACCCGCTGAGCCCGCTCGATAACAGCGAGTTCATAGCCCAGCTCGCGCAGTTCTCGTCGCTGGAGCAAATGCAGCAGATGAATACGGGGCTGTGGACGGCGCAGCTGATGGCGGCGGGCACGCAGGCCCTGTCCCTGGTGGGCAGGCACGTCATCGCCCAGGAACCGGGCGCCGACCCGATCGAGGGCACCGTCGACGCGGTGAGCTTCCGCGACGGCACGCCGATACTTCTGGTTGGCGGGCAGGAAGTCCAGTTGGCCTGGGTCAGCGAGGCCCGCTGACGCGTACAAGGGGCGCCGCGTGGGAGCGCTCCGGATGCGGGGATCTGCCGGTACGTGCGAGGGGAGCCTGGTGATTCGCATCAGTCTGGAGCAAGCTTCGCAGAACGATAAGCTGGCGAAGCCGGTGTTCGATATGGACGGGACAATGCTGCTCAACAGCGGCGTCGAGCTCAACGAGGCCTACCTGGCACGCCTGCTGGAGCACGGGGTGAGCGAGGTATACGTCCGCGCCCCGAACGTTCACATCGCTGCCGGGGAAGACGCGATCTCCGACGCGAGCCGCATAGAGCTTATGGCGTGCGCGCACGCCTGCCTGCTGGCCGCGCAGGATAACGCGGCGCTGCCCGCGCGGCGCGTGATCGAAGCCTTGGAGGGCGCATGTGACGACGCCCGCCGTATGCGGGATATGACCGCGGCCGTCTCGCCGGCCCGTTCCGGCCGCGACTGGTGGGAGGTTCATGCGCGCAACGTCGCGGTGCTGTGCGTGGTGACGGCCCAGGCTATCGGCCTGGGCCAGGCGGAGATATCCCACGTCGGGGTCGGGGGGCTGCTGCACGACGTCGGCCTGGTGGGGCTGTCGGCCGAGCCGCTGTGCACCCCGCAGCAGGAGGTGCAGGCAGCGGGCCGCGGACATCCCGCTCTGGGATTCCAGGCCCTGATAGTGGACCCCGGGATCAGCGCCAACTCGGCCGTCGTTTGCCTGCAGCACCATGAACGGCGCGATGGCAGCGGCTTCCCAAAGGGCCTCGCGGGCGACCACATCAACCTGGCGAGCCAAGTGTGCGCAATGGCGGATACGTATGACCTGCTCATCGCGCCCGCGCCGTTCGGCAGCGGCGTCATGCCCCACCTGGCGCTGCGGCAATTGCGCCCACGCACCGACCTCGCGTCCCCCGAGGTGGTGGACGCGTTTATGCGGGCGGCGGCGCCCTACCCGCCGGGCACGATGCTGCGATTGAGCGACGCCACCACCGCGGTCGTGGCCGAGCCGCGCGCGGCCGGCGCGACGGCCGTGCGCGGGCGCATCGTCGGGAACAACGGCGCGGCCGCCACGGTGGACCTCGACCTCGCCCGTGACGCCGACGTGAAGATAGTGGAGGTCTTATGAGCGAGCTATTGCCGAAGGCCGTCGGCGGTGCGGAGCCGACACGAGGGCTCGAAGGCGTCACCCCCGTGCGCCCGCTCGCCGTCGGACGCCCACACCAGGGCGATTTCGCCGAGCTGGTGGCGGCGCGGCTTCAAGCTCAGGGCGGCGTCAAGCTCAGCGCACACGCGAAGTCGCGGATCGAGGCGCGTGGGCTGCAACTGAGCGCCGACGACAGCCGGAGCTTGCAGGCGGCGGTGGACCTGGCGGCCGCCAAGGGAGCGCGCCAGTCGCTGGTCATGCTCAACCAGTGCGCGCTGATCGTGAACATCCCAAGCCGCACCGTGATAACCGCGATGGAGAGCGACGGAGCCAGAGGAACCGTCTTCACCAATATCGACAGCGCAGTCATCGCGCAAGGAGGTGATACAGGCACAAGTCTGCAGCAAACGACGGAGCTGGACCTCCCCGGAGGAAGCTCCCGCCGCTGACCGATCGAGGCGGCACACACACCATCTTTGACGGAAGTGGGAGGTTTTGAACGATGATCTCGATTTACACCGGCGTGACCGGCCTCAAGGCCCACGAACAGGCGGTGGATGTCATAGCCAACAACATCGCCAACATCAACACCACGGGCTTCAAGGCCGCGCGCGCCAATTTCCAGGAGGCCCTGAGCCAGACGCTGCGGGCCGCCTCCGCCGCGGGCGGCGGGCGCGGGACGATGAACCCCATGCAGCTCGGCCTGGGCTCGCAGATCGGAAGCATCGACAACCTGATGACGCAGGGGAACCTCAAGTTCACCGGCAACACCATGGACCTGGCCATTCAGGGCAACGGGTTCTTCCTGCTCAGCGACAACTCCGGCGAGTATCTCACGCGCAACGGCTCGTTCGCGCTGGACGGCAACAACCGACTGGTATCGGCCGGAAGCGGCCTGGCCCTACTCGGGTGGCAGGCGGATCCGATCACCGGCGCGATACCGACCAACGAGATGATCACGCCCAGCTCGTACCTGACGATCCCCGTCGGCGTGATGTCCATCGCCAAGCCGACGGCCAACGTCGCCTACCAGGCGAACCTCGATGCCGCGGCCGCGGCGGGGACGACGGTTGACACGTCGTGCTATGTGTACGACTCGCTGGGCATCCAGCATCGCGTGGACATCGCCTTCACCAAGAGCGCCACCGACAACGAGTGGGCCTGGGCCGCGAGCAGCCCGGATGCCGACCCGGCCGTGCCGGGCAGCGCCGGCACTCTGATCTTTGATGCCAACGGGCAGATCACCACGCCCACCTTCAGCCTGTCGGTGACCCTGGCCGCCTCGGGCGGGGCCACCAACCCGGTGGACGCCGGCCTGTCATTCGCGGGCGTGACCCAGCTCGCGGGCGCCTCGACCGTGCAGGCGGTGAGCCAGGACGGGCTGCCGATGGGGACGCTGCAAAGCTTCAGCATCGACGACCAGGGGATCATCTCGGGCACCTTCACCAACGGGATGTTCCGCACCCTGGGGCAGGTCGCGCTGGCGCGCTTCGCCAACCCGGCCGGCCTAAGCAAGGTCGGCGACAGCCTGTGGCAGGCGAGCGTAGCCTCGGGGCCGCCCGCAGTCGTGTGGGCCTCGACTGGCGATGCCGGCACGTTGGCGTCGGGGTATCTCGAGATGTCCAACGTGGACCTGGCGGCGGAATTCGCCAACCTGATCGTGACCCAGCGCGGGTTCCAGGCGAACTCGCGGGTGATCACCACGTCGGACGAGATGCTGCAGGAGTTGCTGACGATCAAGCGCTAGTGACGAGGGCCCGGGCACCACGGCGCTGATCCAAGCGGGGGCCGGCCGCAGGCCGGCCGGCCCCCGCACACCGGAGCGATGACGATGATAAGGGTAACCAGGATCAACGGTCAACCGTTGGTGGTGAACGCGGAGTTCATCGAGTTCATCGAGCCCACACCCGACACGGTCATCTCGCTCACCACCGGCAAGAAGATGATGGTGCACGAGACGGTGGACGAGGTGATGGAGCGGATAGTCGAATACCGCCAGCGAGTGGGGTTCGGACCGCGCGTGACCGCCCAGGCGAGAGGCGGCGGCGCGGCGGGCGAGCGATCGGAAGCGTAAGGGCGATAGGCGCAAGGGAAGGCGAGGACGATGGATATCGCAACCTTGGTTGGATTGCTGCTGGCGTTTGGGGCGCTGGGCGTGTCGGTCGCGATGGAGGGCGGCGGGGTGGCGGGGTTCATCAACGTGCCGGCGATCATCATCGTGATCGGCGGGACGCTGGGGGCGACCGTGCTCAGCTTCCCGCTCAAGCAAGTGATGAGCCTGCCGGCGGTGACGAAGCACGCCTTCATGTTCAAGGAACTGGACGCGGTGAAGGTGATGCAGCAAATTGTGGAATATGCTCGCAAGGCGCGCCGCGAAGGGATCCTCGCCCTGGAGCAGGAGGCGCGCAACACCGACAACCAGTTCTTGCAGCTCGGCGTTCAACTCGTGGTGGACGGCACCCCGGCGGAGCTGGTGCGCGAGATCCTGGAGACCGAAGTCCACAGCATGAAGAAACGCCACAGCGTGGGCGAGAGCATCTTCTCGACCATGGGCGGGTTCGCGCCCACCCTGGGCATTCTGGGCACGGTGATGGGGCTGGTCAACATGCTGGCCAAGCTCAATGAGCCGGGGGACATGGGGCACGCCATCGCGGCGGCGTTCTGCGCGACGCTGTACGGCGTGGGCATCGCCAACCTGGTGTTCCTGCCCATCGCCAACAAGCTCAAGGTGCGCAGCGGGCACGAGGCGGCGCTGTACGACCTCATCGTCGAGGGCGTGCTGGCGCTGCAGGAGGGTGATAACCCGCGCGTGGTGCAGAGCAAGATGGAAGCATTCCTGCCGCCCAAGGAAAAGGCTAAGCTGCAGCAGCCCCAAGGCGCGTAGTGGGCGCGCCGGGGTCGCGGTCGCCAAAGCGACCTAGTCTCACAAGGAGCGGAGTAGATGCCTCGGCGTGAAGCAGACGCAGAAGGCGAGGGCGGCGGCCACGACAACGCGGGCTCGATGCGTTGGCTGCTGACCTACGCGGACATGATCACGCTGTTGATGGCCTTCTTCATCATGATGTATTCGATGTCGGTGCTGAACATACAGAAGTTTCGCGAGGTCGCGTTCTCGATCCGCAGCGGGTTCGGCGGGCCCATCGACGGCGGCGGCGCGGGCATGCTCGCCTTCCCGCAGGCCAACGACAACATCGCCCCCAGCATCAACGACCTCGTCGAATCCAGCGGACTGGGCGCGCTGCCCGGGGCGGCCAAGCAGATCGAGGCGTACATCAAGGAGCAGGGCCTGGGAGAGATCGTCCGCATGCGGGTGGAGAAGCGCGGCCTGGTGGTGAGCCTGGTGACGGATCAGGTGCTGTTCGACATCGGCCGCGCCGAGCTGCGCCCGCGGGCGAAGCAGATACTCAGCAAAGTCGGCGCCATCGTCCGCAACATGCCCAACGAGATCGCGGTCGAGGGGCATACCTGCGACCTGCCGATCCGCACGCCGCAGTTCCCCTCCAACTGGGAGCTGAGCGCGTCGCGGGCGACCACGGTGGTGCGCTTCCTGATCGATCATGCGGGCATTGCGCCGCGGCGCGTCTCGGCCTCCGGCTACGCCGACAGCCGGCCGCTGGCGCCCAATGACTCCGAAGCGCATCGCATGTCCAACCGCAGGGTGGACATAGTCATTCTCAGCAACGGCATGCGGGACATCCCGCAGCGCCTCAGGGACGAGCCGCGCGTGGGGAACATCTGACCGCGGGAGGGCGCGCAACGATGAAGCGCATATTCAAACAGTTCACGGTTCATTTCATCAGCACCGCGGTGTGCCTGGTGGTGCTCGGGGCGGCCTTCCTGTTCCTGCGGCCGCAGCTCGGCGCGCGCCACAAGCCCGCTGCGCCCCCGCCGCCGGCGGAAGCCGACTACGCCACCATGGAGCTGGAGGAGTTCACCGTCAACCTGGCCGACACCGACCGCGCCCGCTATATCAAGGTCAAGGTCGCGCTGGAGGTCACCGACGAGAAGGTGGCCGCGGAGATCGAGAAGAAGCATTTGCCCCGCGTGCGCGACGCCATCATCATGACTCTGTCGCGCCAGTATTTCACCGTTCTCACCACCGCCGACGGCAAGGAAGCCCTCAAACGGCAGTTGACGAAGGCGGTCAACGAAGCGATTCCCGCCGGCTCGGGCAAGGTCGTCGATATCCTCTTCACCTCGCTGGTGATGCAGTAGGGGAAGGTGCCATCATGGAGCACAGCTCGTGCTTCGTAGCGAAGGAGCTTCGCCACTTCGCAGAGTAGCACCGCCCCCCTGCTGTGTGTTTCATGGAGCACAGCCGCCCCCGGCTGTGCTTTTCTCCGGAATGCACGCGATCGCCCAAGCCCCTGCAAGAATGCCGGCCGCCACGGATGTATCCCTCTTGTCACGTTAGCCGGGTCACGTGGAGCAACATGAGTACCCCACCCCAGCAGGATTATCCCTGCGGCACGATGGATGGTCTGGTATCACTTCCGGTTTGATTCCAGACGGAAGACCCTGTATTGCCATCCCACGTGCGCGTGAGCGCGCATCGAACTGAAGGTAGTCACGACCGCCCTAACACCGTGACTATGATCCCGAAGATCACGGTAGGATCCCGCAGGCGCATTGCGAGTACTCCGGCTCCCGCGAACACGAGTCCGGAGAACACCAGGGCCATTGCGTGGCGCCACTGGGAGACCTCCGCGCCGAGAATCTTGGTGCCCCGTTCAACGGCGGACTGGGTATCCCGCCGGCTGAATACGATGATCAGCAGCCCTTGAATCGCTAGTGCTCAGTTAACATAGTCTTGCCATCGGCATCGATCCACCAGCCGTAGGGCAGGAGCTTGCCTCCTGCCCAGGAGGGTGGGCAGAAGCTGGTCTTCTGCCCATCTTGTTCGTGCTCTGCGCAGGAGGCAAGGCTCCAGAGGTTTACCCGCCTCTGGCGGGCGCCTGAAGCTCCTGCCCTACGGGGACCTCAAGGGTCTGGAAACCAATTGTGAGACAACCCCAGGCGATCGGCCCCTACGCGCCGCGTGCACAGCCCGCAGGGGGCGGGCTGTGCGGAGCCAGCCACAACCCGGCAAGCGTCCCGAAATGTCTTCTCGGTCCGGGCCCCCCCCCGCGTTCCCGCCGCTGCCGAGAATCCCAGTTTCGCCCCTCAAGTTGCGCTTCGGCGGTGCCGAAAAGCACCTTAGAGGCGCTGGCCCGCTGGCCGCGGGCGAGTAAACCTCTGGAGGGTTCCTGCCATGGTTCGCGGCCTGTATGTCGCGGCGAACTCCTTGCTAGTCCAGGAGGCCGCCCACGACACGATTGCGACCAACCTCGCCAACGTGAGCACGCCCGGCTATCGGCGCGCCGTGCCGTCGGTTGAGTCTTTCCCGGCGGTGCTCGGCCGCGTCGCGTCACAGCCGGACCTACTTCGCCAAGGCTTCGTAGGCCAAGGGGCGGCTGTGCTACAATCGCTGTCCACCGCCGAGCAGGCGGTGCCTCACCTCTCCGCACGCCAAACGACCGATTTCACGCCCGGCGCGCACCAGCAGACCGATAACCCCTGCGACCTGGCCCTCGATGGTCCAGGCTTCTTCGTCGTGCAGGCCGCCACCGGCGAGGCCTATACCCGCGCCGGATCATTCACCCTGGACAACGAGGGCTACCTGACGACCCCCGGCGGTCACCGGCTCATGGGCGAGGCGGGGGCCATCAAGGTCAGCGGGCGCAACTGGAGTGTCACCCCCAAGGGCGACGTGGTATGCGACGGCGCGGTGGTTGACCGCGTGCGGGTGGTGGATTTCGAGGGCAAGCAGTCGCTCTCGCGGTTGGGGGATAACCTGTTTGCCGCCGGCGAGATGCAGCCCGTCGCCGTGGACGAGGTCGCGATCCGGCAGGGCTACATCGAGGGCTCGAACGTCAACGCGGTGAGCGAGATGGTGAACATGATCACGGCGCTGCGCGCGTTCGAGACTAACCAGAAGGTCATCCAGGCGGTCGATTCGACCCTCGACCGCGTGATAAACGAAGTGGGACGGGTGTAGACGCGCAATGGCGGCGCCCGCCGCCAGGTAGAAGGTAGCGCAGGCGTCTCGCCTGCGGACTAGACTGGCAGCCGGGACGGCTGCCCCACCAACAGGGTGCGGAGGGGAGTCAACGAAATGATGAGCGGATTGTGGACCGCCGCCAGCGGCATGGAGGCGCAGCAGCTCAACATGGACGTGGTGGCCAACAACCTGGCCAACGTCAACACCACCGGCTTCAAGCGCAGCCGGGTGGACTTCCAGGACCTGATGTACCAGACCATCCGCCCGGCAGGGACGGCGGTGGCGGAGGGCTCGCAGGTGCCGACGGGGATCCAGGTCGGCCTGGGCTCGCACCCGGCGTCGGTGCAGAAGATCTTCAGCCAGGGCGATTTCCAGCAAACCGGGAATCCTTTTGACGTCGCCATCGAGGGCGACGGGTTCTTCCAGGTGCTGCAGCCTGATGGCACCATCGCCTACACCCGCGACGGCACCTTCAAGCTCGACAACCAGGGGCGGCTGGTCAACTCCGACGGCTATACCCTGGAGCCCGAGCTCGCCATTCCGGCGGAGGCCAAGCAGGTCGCCATCGGTGCCGACGGGACGGTGTCGGTGCTGCTGCCGGCCCAGGCCGCGCCGCAGGAACTCGGCCAGATTCAGCTCGCCAAGTTCCTCAACCCCGCAGGCTTGAGCAGCCAGGGCAAGAATCTCTACCTCCCCACCGGCGCGTCGGGCGAAGCCATCACCGGCACGCCCGGCCTCGACGGCTTCGGCACCCTCGCCGCGGGCATGGTCGAGATGTCGAACGTGCGCATCGTGGACGAGATGGTGAATATGATCGTCGCCCAGCGCGCGTACGAGGTCAACTCGAAGAGCATCCAGACCGCCGACGACATGCTCGCCATCGCCAACAACCTGCGGCGGTAGAATGGCGGCACAGCCCGTCGATTGACCTGTGAGCAGGAGGCAAGTCGCCGACGCTCCACAGCTATGGCGACGGAGCGCTCCTGCCCTACGGGACTGAGAGATGAAATGATGAAGCTCGCAGTGGCTAAAGCGGTTCCGGCCCTGGCCGTGGTTGTCGCGGTGGCCCTCCCCTGCCCCGCCGGCGGCATTCGCCTGGACATCGCGCCCGCCGCGATGGTGAGCGGCCCGCAGGTGCTGCTCGGTGACGTCGCGGCGGTGACGTGCGATGACGCCCAGGCCGCCGCCAAGCTGCGGGCCATCCCGGTAGCTTCCGCGCCGATGCCGGGCAAGTCACGGCCGCTGGACTCGCAGTACATAAAAGTGCGCCTGCGCCAGCACGGGTTCGATCCGCAGCAGGTGCAGGCCGAATGGCCGGACCGGGTGCTGGTGACGACGCGGTGCATGGTCGTTTCGGGCGCCGACCTCGTGTCCACCGGCGAGCAGGCGCTGCGCGCGCAACCCGATCCGGCGGATGCCCAAATCGCCATCACCTGCTCCCGGGCGCCGTCCGACATGGTCCTACCCGAGGGCGCGCTGGAGCTGAAGGCGGAGCCTTTGGGCGGCTTCGCGGGCACGAGCCGGCTGGTGAAGGTAACGGCGTGCGTCAACGGCGAGGCGCAGTCCTCGCAAACGATCTGCTACCAGGTGCGCCGGTTCGCCGCGGTGGCGGTCGCCGGCAAGCAGATAGAGCGCGGGCAGGTGATCGCCGCCGAGGACGTGAGCACCGCGCGCTGCGAAGTGAGCGCGACCTCGGCGCAGCCGTTCGCGGACCCGGCCGAGGTGGCCGGCATGCGCGCGCGCAGGACCCTGCGCGCGGGCGAGATGATCACGTGCGCCGTGGTGGACGAGCCACCGGTGATCGAGCGCGGGCAAAAGGTGTGGGTCACGGTGGTGTGCGGGGCCATCCGCATCCAGGCCGAGGCCATCGCCGCCGAGGACGCGCCCGCCAACGGCCCTGCGCGGCTGAAGAACGCCTCCTCGGGCGACTCATTCACGGCGCAGGTGGACCGCGACGGACGCGTGTTCGTGACGCCGTAAACGGATGCCATCCGCGACTTCAGGAGAAGCCGCGCCCGGACCACATACCTGGCACGAGACGGAGCATACCAGCATGAAGCACATCATCACAGCCGTAGTCATAGCCCTGAGCGCCGCGGCGCTGGCGCAGCCGGGCAGGAGCGATTCCCTGTGGCCGGCGGAGCGCCAGGGCTCCCTTTACGCCGACCAGCGGGCGCACGCCGTGGGCGACCTACTGACGGTGATCATCGTGCAGTCGAGCGTGGCCTCCCACGAGGCGCAGAGCGACACCAAGAAGAACGCCTCCGCGTCGGCGAGCCACGGCACCGGGCTGCTTAGCTTCTTCCCCGACTTCGGCTTGGGGGCCGAGCGCTCGACCTCGGGCTCGGGCTCGACGGTGAGCAAGACGCAGTTCGCCGACCGCATGACCGCGCGCGTGACCGAGGTGCTCGCCAACCGCGCGCTGAAGATCGAGGGCGTGCGCTCGACGGTCATCAACGCGGAGAAGATGGAGCTGCGGCTCACCGGGGTAGTCCGCCCGCAGGACGTCTCGCCGGACAACACGGTGCTGTCCAGCAACCTCGCCGACGAGCAAATCGAGTGGACCGGCAAGGGCCCGATCGCCGAGAAGCAGCGCCCGGGCCTCATCAGCCGTCTGCTGCACTTCCTGTTCTGAGTTTGCTTCAGCCCGTCCCAAGGTTCGCCTTGAGTGGCTCAAGAGGTTAGACCGATGAGATCACGGATCGCAGCCGCCGCAGTCATCGCACTTATCGCCTGCTCCGCCGCCGGGGCCGGTGCGGTGCGAGTCAAGGACATAGCGCACATCGACGGCGCCCGCAGCAACCAGCTTATGGGCTACGGCCTGGTTGTCGGATTGGACGGCACGGGTGACAGCAAGCAGACCATGTTCACCCCGCAGGCGGTCGCCAATATGCTGCAGGACTTCGGCATCAGCGTCCCCGCGGACCTGATTCGCGTCAAGAACGTGGCGGCGGTCATGGTCTCGACGGATCTGCCGGCGTTCGCAACCCCCGGCGATCGAATCGACGTGACCGTTTCCTCGCTGGGTGACGCGCGATCGCTCCAGGGCGGCACCCTGCTGCAGACGCCGCTGCAGGCGGCCGACCGTCAGGTCTATGCGGCGGCCCAGGGGCCGATCAGTATTGGCGGGTTCAGCGCCGCCTCCGCCGGCACCCAGGTGCAGAAGAACCATCCTACCGTCGGGCGCATACCCGGCGGCGCCCTGGTGGAGCGCGGCGTGCCGACCACGCTCGACCACGGGGGCGCGGTCAACGTGTCGTTGAGCGAGCCCGATTTCGCCACCGCCAGCCGCATCGCGGTTGCGGTTAACCAGCGCCTGGGCCAGTCCCTGGCAACGGCGTGTGACGGCGGAACGGTGATGGTGCAGATCCCGCCGGAGCGGCAAGCGGACCTGGTGGGGTTCATCGCCGACATCGGCCAGGTCGATGTGCAGCCGGATGTGGCGGCCAAGGTCATCGTCAACGAGCGCACGGGAACGGTCATCATCGGCGGCAACGTGACGATTTCGCCGGTGGCGGTCGCCCACGGCGGCCTGACCGTAGAGATCAGCAAGGAGCTGCTGGTGTCGCAGCCGCCGCCGCTGGCGCCCAAGACGGGTGAGACGGTGGTGGTGCCCCACAGCGAGGTATTGGCGCACGAAGCGGAGGGCGCGCTGACGCCGATGAAGGGGCAGACGGTGGCGGAGCTGGTGCGATCGCTGAACGCAATCAAGGTCTCGCCGCGCGACATCATCGCCATCCTGCAGGCGATCAAGCAGGCGGGTGCCTTGCAGGCTGAGCTGGAGATAATCTGATGCGGGTGAGCGACAACGACGGGCGGATGCAGCAGCAGCCGTTGTCGGCGAGCGCGGCCAAGCCTCTCCGCGCGAGAGACGAGCCTGAGGCCCCTTCGACGAGCTCGGGGCAGGCCTTGCGCCAGGCCTGCGAGCAGTTTGAGGCGGTGTTTCTCGCGCAGTTGCTGCAGAAGATGCGCGACACAGTGCCGGAGGACCCACTGCTGGGGGACAGCCGGGCCAAAGACATCTACTACAGCATGCTCGACTGGGACATGGCGCAGCAGATCGCGCGCACCCAGAGCGTCGGCCTCGCCGCCATGCTCTACCGCCAGTTGAGCAGCCATGCGGGCGACACGGAACCACAGGGCGCCGATAAGCCGCCTGTGGAGGGCCCGCAGGCGGCGGTCTTGCGCCCGCTGGAGCGCAAATAGGCTAAAGTCGCGGCGTTTTTCAGCCGTAGTACCTAATAGTGGGCTGGCGCTCCGCAGCGAAGGAAGCTCGCCGCGGCGCAGAGCAGCGGGAGTTCAGCACGAGACGTGCGTAGGCGGGATGCCGATCAATCCCGCCGGGACGGCTGCGCCATCAGCCGGAAAGCAGGTCAGCGATGAGAGTCTCCAACGGCCAGATCGAAAAACTGCTGGAGATACAACTCAAGGGCGCTCAGCGCACATCGCGCGCCAAGAGCGGCGAGCCGACGAAGCCCGGCGACAGCGTGAACCTGTCGCGGCGGGCGGCCGACGTCGCGCGCGCCAAGGAGCTGGCCGCCAACGCGCCGCCGGTGCGCGAGGATAAGGTCGCACGCCTGCGCGAGCGCATCGAACGCGGTGAGTACGAAGTCTCCGCCGACGAGCTGGCCGACAAGATCCTGAGCGAAGCGCGGCTGGGGCGCGTCCTGCGCAAGCTCTAGACGCCCGGCGGGAGAGCAGCGGCGCCGCGTCGGTACGTTTCCCCTGTCGCAGCGGCCGCGCGAGGTGTGACCGTGGACACTGTGCACCAGTTTCACGACTTCACTCTGTCTGTGCTGGAGAAAGAGTCTCGGGGCTACGCGGAGCTGCTGGCGCTCGCGCGGGAGCAGCGCGAGCAACTGCTCGCGGGCAGGGTCGGCGCGCTTGCCGCCATTGTCGATCGCCAGTCCGAGATCATGAGCCGGGTCGCCAGCCTGGACCGCCAGGCCGACTCGTGTCTGCAGCGCATCAAGGCGACGCTGCGGTTGGACAGCGATCCGATAACCCTGGCCGCCATCGCCGCCGCAGCGCCCGAGCCGTACTCCGCACGATACCGGGAGTTGGGCTCGCGGCTGCGCGAGCTGTCGGACGAGATCCGGCGCACGAGCCTGGGCAACCTCGAGCTCACGCGCAACGCCATGGCCTACATAGATTTCTCGCTGCGGCTGGTCGGCGCCGCCGATAATTCCGAGGCCTATGCCGCGGACGGCAGCCCGGCACCGGCCGCCGCGCGTCCCTTCGTGGATCACAGAGCCTGATCATCGTTGGAGCGCACTCTGTGTCAACCTTCTTCGGCATAAACATCGCCCTCAGCAGCCTGCTGGCGCAACAGCGAGCCCTCGATACCGTTGGCAACAACGTGGCCAACGTCAACACCCCGGGCTACCGCCGCCAGGAGGCCGTGCTCACTCCGGGGCCGGTCTATCCTCCGGCGGGCGCGAACGGGCTGCTCATGGGCGGGCAGTGGGGCAGCGGCGTCGAGGTGCAGATGATCCGCCGCGCGCAGGATGCCTACCTCGACCTGCACGCGCGCACTGTGCACCAGGAGGCCGCCCAATGGCAGAGCGCCCAAACGGCGCTTGCGGAAGTCGAAGGCATCATCGCGCCCACCTCCGATTCCAATCTCGGCGCTTTGCTTGACCGATTCTGGAACGCCTGGCAGGACCTGAGCGCGCACCCGGAGGAGCTCTCGGCGCGGGTCAACGTCCGCCAGCAGGGCATTACCCTGTGCGCGGCGGTGCGTCAAACCGTGGCCCAACTGCGCGAGAGCCAGGCGGGGATCGACCTGACGCTGACGGGAAAAGTCGAGGAGATCAACCGCCTGGCCGCCGACACCGCTTCCCTGAACCGCCAGATCGCCGCCGCCCAGGCTGAAGGGCGCCAGCCCAACGACCTGCTCGACCAACGCGATCAGGCGCTATCGCAGCTCGCGGACCTGGTGGGCATCACCGCCTTCGCCACCGACCGCGGCGACGTTATCGCCAGCATCGGCGGTCGCCCGCTGATCCAGGGCTCTGCATGGTACGGGGTGACGGCCGCCACCCGCCCCGACGGGCACATCGAGCTGCGCTGGCAGGAGGACGGCGCCGCAGTGAACGTGCAGGGCGGCGAGGTATTCGGCCTGACCCAGGTGCGCGACTCGGCTATCCCCGGCTACCTAGCGCAGCTCGACACCCTGGCCGCCAACCTGGTCGCCGCGGTGAACGCGGTGCACCAGACCGGTTACGGCATGGATGGTTCGACCGGCAATGACTTCTTCGCGCCGGGGACGACTGCCGCCAACATTGATCTCAGCGCGGCGGTGCTGGCCGACGCGCGCGCGGTCGCTGCCGCCTCCACGGCGGATGCGCCTGGTGATGGCAGCCTGGCGCTGGCGATAGCGCAGGTGCGCGACCAGGCGCTGATCGGAGGCATCACGCTCAACGATGCTTTTCGGTCGCTGATGGGCGACGTGGCAAACGCCACGCGCAGCGCGGCCGACACCGTCGCGGCCAAGCAGCTGTCACTGCAGCAGGTAACGACGCAGCAGCAATCGCTGTACGGAGTGTCGCTGGACGAAGAGATGACCAACATGATCGCCTACCAGCACGCCTATGATGCCGCGGCGCGCCTGATGGCGACCATGAATGATATGCTAGACACGTTGATCAACAAGACGGCTTCGCCGTAGAAGAGGCTGAAAGATGCGCGTTAGCACACCGATGATAATGGGCAATCTGGCACAGCGCATCGCGGACAACGCCGAGCGCCTGTACCGGCTGCAGCAGCAGATCTCGAGCGGCAAGCGCATCCAGGCGCCGTCGGACGATCCGGTCGGCGCCAGCCGCGCGGCGCAGATGAGGTCGAGCCTGGCGCAGCTCGCCCAGTATGCCGCGAATGTCGACCTGGGATCGCAGAAGCTGAAGACCGTAGATGGCCTGCTCGGCGACCTCGCCACCACCCTGCGCTCGGCGCGCGACTTGGCGCTGCAAGGAGCCAATGGCGCGCTGGCAGAGGATTCGCGCAGCGGCCTGGCGAGCGTGGTTGACGATTTGATCCGGCAGGTCACGGCTATCGCCAATTCAGAGAGCGGCGGCTACTATGTCTTCGCCGGCTTGAAGACGCTCACCACTCCATTCGCCAGCACCGGGGGCACGCCGCCGGTCAGCTATGCGGGCGACAGCGGCACGCAGAATATCGAGGTGGGGCGCAACGCCACCATAGTGGTCAGCGTGTCGGGCGACCAGGTGTTCAACATGAACGGCGCGGCCGACCCCGCGCTGGACGATGTGTTCACCACGCTGACGAAGCTGCGGGACGAGATCCTCGCCGGCGACAACGCGGGCGTGTCGCAGCGGATCACGGACCTTGACGCGCAGCTGGGGCGGGCGCTAGTGCTGCGCGCCGACGTCGGGGGCAAACTCCAACAGCTGGACCTTTGCGCGACACAGCTGCAGAACGTGCAGCTGTCGGTGCAGGACGCATTGTCGAAGACCGAGGACGTGGACCTGGCCCAGGCCGCGGTGGACCTCCAGGCACAGCAGAACCTGTACCAGGCGACGGCGGCGGTGGCGGCCCAGGTGAGCCAGTGGACGCTGCTTAATTACCTTACATGAGCGCGCCGATCGCCGGGCAGCATTGCGACGGCGGGGATGTCGCTGTCGGCTCTTGAGGCGGCGATTTCAGCGGAGGGTTGACATGCGGGTAGAGACGGAGAAATTCGGCGAACTGGAGATCGCCCCGGAGGCGATGATCGAGGTCCCGGAGGGGCTGTACGGGTTCGAACACGCGAAGTGCTTCTGCCTGATCGACCACGACAGGAGCAACTCGTTTCGCTGGCTGCAATGCCTGGACGTGCCGGCGCTGGCGTTCGTGGTCATCAATCCCTACGACTTCTTCACCAACTACCAGGTGGAGCTCGAGGACCAGGAGGCGGCGGCCATCGAGCTGCGCCAGCCGGAGGACGCGGTCATTCTCAACCTGGTGACTCTGGGCAAGAGCCGCGAGGAGACGACGGCCAACCTGGTGGGGCCGATCGTAATGAACGCGAAAAACCGCAAGGCGAAGCAGGTGGTGCTGGCGAATCAGGCGTACACTACGAAGCACCGCCTGCTGCCGGAGAACAGTGGAGCGTGCCCGCCCCAGGTGGCGGCTAGGCCTGCGGCCACCGTGGCGGTTGCCGCAGACGACCTAGCCACATAGCCGGCCCCGGGTGCGTCGGGACAAGTCACAGGCGAGGGCGCCTGTGCTCCACTGTCGGTGGCAGCGGTCAGCGGAGAGGGCCCATGCTCATCCTTACGCGCCGCCGGGGAGAGAGCATAGTAATCGGCGGAGACATCGAGGTCACCCTGCTGCAGGTGCAGGGGGATCAGGTGCGCCTGGGGATCACGGCACCCAAAGATGTCAGCGTCCACCGCAAGGAGCTCCTGGAGCAGATCCGCGCCGAGAACATCGCCGCCGCCGGCGCCGACCCGGAGCGGTTGTCGCAGATGGAGGACTTGCCACAGGGCAGCGGGCAGCCAAGCGCCCCGCCTGATCCTTCCTCGCAACGCGACGCCCAGTAGCCGCAGCACGTCCCCGGCGCAGCCGTCAGACCCTGGATCTCGTTACGCCGGCAATGTCCGAATTCCGCACATTCCCGCACAGGATTTGTGCACAGCGCCTGCAATTGCGAACCTCGACGCTGCCGCCCACGCGCCTCAGCCGCCTGGCGGCTGGGCGTGCGGGGGAGCCGCAACGAAGGGAGGTTCGCGATGGCGAAGGTGTTCAAGTGCAGGGATATTGGCGTGGCGTGCGATTTCGAGGCCCGCGCGGAGACCGAACCTGAGCTGATGCAGAAGCTGGTGGAGCACGCCCGCACGGCGCACAACCTGCAGGAGATTCCGCAGGACGTGGTCGAGAGAGTCAAGGCGGCGGTGCGCGAGGAGTAGCAGCCGTCGGGCCGGCCACAACTGAGACTTCCCCGCCCGCGGGGGGCGGGCAAGCCTCGGGCGCGGCGAGCGTGCCATGTGAAGCGGCGCAACCAGGGGGCGGCGATTGGGACCGCCGCCGGTTTTATGGAAAAAAGGCTTAAAGTTCGGGGGCGGTGCTGCCGAAAAGCGAGATTAGAGGGCGGTGCCGCCGCCTAGACCAACGGAAGGGGGTGATCGTATACACTAGCCGAAGCCGCCCGCAGGGGGCACGCGCCCTGTGAAGTGGCATCGGGCGGCCGGATGTAGAGGCGCACAGCCGTGCGCCCGCACGGATGGCCGCAGCACAGCGTGCACACCTTAACCTAAGAACCAAGAGGCAGGAAGCCAACGGCTGGCGACCGCCAATCGCCAGCAGCTCATTCAAGGAGGAATCCACCAATGGCACTTCGCATTAACCAGAACGTCGCGGCGATGAATGCACATCGCTGGTTGACCGTCACGGACGCAGCGCTCAGCAAGTCGATTGAGCGCCTCTCCTCTGGCTACCGTGTGAACTCCGCGGCGGATGACCCCGCAGGTCTCGTGATTTCGGAGAGCCTGCGTGCCCAGGTCTCGGGCCTGGGGCAAGCCCTGGCCAACACTCAGCACGCGGTCAACATGATCAAGACGGCTGAGGGGGCGCTGGGCGAGGTACACAGCCTGCTGCGCTCGATGCGCGATCTGGCCATTCACGCCGCCAGCACGGGCGTGAACGGCGCGACCGAGATCGCGGCCGACCAGGCGCAGATAACTTCTGCCATCGAAACCCTGAACCGCATCTCGACCCAGACGCAGTTCGGCAGCTTGACTCTGCTGGACGGCAGCGCCTCCGGCCTGGTCATCCAGGTCGGCGCCAACGCCGGCCAGACGGTTACGGTCAGCCTGCCGGGTGTGGATGCGACGACCCTTAACGTAGCCGGCATTGACGTCACGGTGGACGCCCAGGCGGCCATCACCGCCCTGGACGCCGCCATTGACGCCGTGTCCACGGCCCGTGTCACTCTGGGCGCCTTCCAGAAGAACACCCTGGAGTCGAACCTGGTCAGCCTGGCCGTTGCCCAGGAGAACCTGGCCGCGTCTGAGAGCGCCATTCGCGACGCCGACATGGCGGGCGAGATGGTGACCTTCACCCGCAACCAGATCCTTCTCCAGTCGAGCAGCGCCATGCTGCTGCAGGCGAATCAGGCGCCGCAGGTGATTCTGCAGCTCCTGCGCTAGGAGCTGAGTGGTTACTGATTCGGCTGGTGTTGAACTCCCCCCGAGAGGGGCCGGTCGCCCAGACCGACCGGCCCCTCCCACCCAAGCCAGCCGCACACAAGCAGAGGGCGGGGCGATGACGAACGCAATCATATCACCGATCATAGCGCCGACGGCCGCGGTTGTCGCCGGCGGCGTCATGCCCGCCCGCGCGACCGCACCCGCCCCCAAACCCCTCGGCCGCAACAACATCGAAGCCCGCTTCAGCTTCAACGAGGAGCTGGCGCAGATCGTGATCACCCTGCGCGACACTGACAGCGGCGAGGTGGTGCGGCAGATCCCGCCGGAGAAGGTGCTGCAGTTCGCGGAGTTCCTGCTCAAGACCACAGGGAGAATACTGGACGCTCACGCTTGACGCGCCGCGCGGGGCGCTGTTGCTGCCTGCGCGCGGATTAGAGGAAAGCTCACATGCCCGGGACTTCTTACATAGGCGGCATAATCTCCGGCCTCAATATGGACGACATCCTGACCAAGCTCGTCGAGCTCTCCCGCGCGCCGATAGACCGCCTGCAGGTCAAGCGCGTAGCCTACGAAGCCAAGCTCACCGCGTGGCAGACCGCCAACACCCGCCTGCTCGCACTCAAGACGCAGGCGGCGTCGCTGTCCGCGTCCTCGGCCTTCCGCGGGTATACCGTGACCTCGAGCGATGCGGACGCGGTGACCGCCACCGCCTCGACCTCCGCGGTCAACGGCATCTACACCTTCACCGTCGAGCAGCTCGCCGCCGCCCATCAGATGGCATCGCAGGGCTACGCCGACTACGATTCCACCTCCGTCGGCACCGGCACTGTCACCATCGCCGCCGGCGGCGCGGACCCGGTGGTGATAAACGTCCAGGGCTTCACGCTGGCGCAGTTGCGCGATGCCATCAATAACGCCGGCGCCGGGGTGCGCGCCCATATCGTCAACGACGGCACGGCGGCTCCCTACCGGTTGCTGCTCACGAGCCAGACCATGGGCACCGGCGGGGCGATGACCGTCGATGTCAGCCTCAGCGGCGGGACGACGCCGACCCTCACGCAGGTACAGTCCGCGCGCGACGCCCAGATCAAGATCGGCGAGGGCCTTGATGCCATCACCATCAACAGCAGCACCAACACCATCACCGACGCTATCCCCGGCGTGACGCTGTACCTGCGCGCGGCCAACCCCGCCCATACCATCACCCTGACCGTGGCGCGCGACACCCAGGCCATCACCGACTCCGTCAACAGCTTCGTCGAGCAATACAACTCGCTCATGGACTTCGTCAACCAGCAGCTCAAGTACGACGCCAAGAGCGATAAGAGCGGGACGCTGTTCGCCGAGTACGCGCTCCAGCAGGTGCAGAGCGACCTGCGCGCCATGGTGTCGCGCTCGCTGGAGGGCTTCGATAACCGCTACACTCTGCTGTCGCAGATCGGTATCCGAACCACCGCGGACGACAAGCTCGAGCTCGACTCGGCCAAGCTGGCGCAGGCGCTGTCCACCGACGCCGACGCGGTGATGAAGCTGTTCGCGCGCTACGGCGAGACCAGCGACTCACGCGTGTCATTCGTTTACGCCGCCGGCGACACCCGATCATCGGCAACCGGCTACGCGGTTGAGATCACGCAGGTCGCCACGCGCTCCCGGGTTACCGCCGGGGTAGCGCAGACGGCCGCGCTGGCGGCGGACGAGACGCTGAGCGTCAACGGCGTGGCGATCCAGCTCACCGCCGGCATGACCCAGCAGGCTGTGATCGCCGCGATCAACGCGCGCACGGCCGACACCGGGGTGGTGGCGCTGGCGACCGCCGCTGACGGGACGGGCAGCGGCAGCTACCTGACCCTGCGCCGCGCGGCCTACGGCGCCGGAACCATGACTGTGGTTTCCACCGCCAGCAACTCCGGCGCGGATTCCAGCGGGATCGGCAGCCTCCAGGTGACGGAGTCCGACCCCGGCGGCGAATCCGGCGCGGGCACCGGCGAGCTCGGCCTCAATGTCGCCGGCACCATCGGCGGCCAGGCCGCACAGGGTTCCGGCCAGATGCTGACCGCGACCGCCGGCGATCCCAAGGGCCTGAGCGTCGTGGTCACCGCCAACGCCGTCGGTTCCTACGGCGTTGTCACCTTTTCCCAGGGCGTGGCGGGCGCGCTCGACGGGCGCCTGGCATACCTCACCGAGTCGGATTACAGCCCCGTCGGCACTGCCCGTAGCTCGATCCAGAATCAGATCGACGATATCGGAGACGAGGTCGCACGCCTGGAGGACCTGGTCGCCCGCCAGCAGGAGCGAATCCGCCAGCAGTTCCAGGTGATGGAGGAGATGCTAGGGCGGCTGCAGACGCAGTCCACGTTCCTGTCGCAGCAGTTCGCCCAGATCCAGGTCAACTGGCGAGGGGCGAGCGGGTAATGTGTAGTGGTGTCATCCTGAACGAGCGAAGCGAGTGAAGAATCGCCTATGACCCGCTGCACCCCCGGTAGGGGACCCTTCGCGGAGTTCACCCCTTCGCTGCACTCAGGGCAGGCTCTGAGCGAAGTCGAAGGGCTCAGGGTGACAGTCCAAACGGGCACCAACGCCGCCACATCATTGGAGACATCACTGAAATGGCCGAATCCGCAGCAACCATCGAATACCAGCAGAACCAGGTGCTGACCGCCAGCCGCAGCCAGCTCTTACTGCTCGCGTACGACGGGGCGCTGCGCTTCCTCCATCTTGCCCGCGCGCACATGGGGGCGCGCGAACTCGAGCGCCAACACCATAACATTGTGCGCGCCCAGGCCATACTCCTGGAGCTGATAGGCTCGCTCGACCCCACGGTGGACGAGACGATGGCGGCGTCGCTGCGCACGCTCTACGAGTACCTGTACGACCGCCTGACCCACGCCAACGTGAATGACGACAACGGTGCGCTGGCGGAAGTCATCGCGCACCTGGCGCATTTGCGGGAGGCATGGGCGCAAGCCGCCGTCGCGTGGAAGCAATAGACCGCCGTTTCTGCATCCGGCGCGGAGCGAAAGGATCTGCCACGTGTCACACCACACCCACCCCCAACTCGGCCGCCTCCACCACGCCAGCGACGCTCACCAGGCGCTGCGCAAGCGCCTGCTGGAGATGAACCATCTGAGCGCACAGCAGTGCCACGTTCCCGCCGACCGGCCGGACGCGCTGCTCGCCATCCTCGATCGTAAGCAGCAACTACTGCGCGAGATCTGGGAGCTCAACGCCCCGGCGCTGTTTCGCGATTCCGCGAAACTCGCCGCATGCGGTCACGGCGATCATGCGGAGCTGGCCGGGGCGCGGCAGCGCCTGCGCGCCGAAGCGAATACCAACCTGGAGCTGTGGCAGAAGCTGGTTGACGCCGAGCAGGAGGCCCGCAGCCACTGCGCCGCACGAGTGGAGAACCTGAAGGCGAAGCTCACCTCCGCTGAGCGCAAGGACAACCTCCGCGACACCTACAAGACCTCTCCGGTGCCCGCGGCGGCGCCGAGATTCGTGGACCGGCTGCGCTAGAAGAACGCTGCGAGCAGGGAGTAGGGAGTAGGGAGTAGGAGGCAGGGCAAGCCCCCGCCGCTTACTTGCCCACCCGTCGGCGATGGGCGATGAGTCCTTGCAGCGTGCGACCAGTCTCGTCCAGTAACGCGGCCAGTCGTCCGTGGATCTCGGTCGTCAGGCACTTGCGGCGACGGGCAATCTCGACCTGCGTGTCGAGTTCGGCTAGCGACCCTCGAGCAGCATGGAGGAACTGCAGGAACTCGGCGTTCGACGCCCGCGCGGCACCTTCCGCGATATTGATATTGCTCGGCACCGACACCGCCGCTCGCTGCATCTGTGCTACCAGTACGTACCGCTCGTGGGCCGGGAAACGAGCCGTGGCACCGTAAACGGCGTCTGCCAGCTCCATTGCGGCCTGCCACACACGCAGGTTTCGGTGCGGTTTCGGATGGTCGCCTGGCGACTTGCCGCTTGCGTCTCGACCGGTGGCCACGGGCTTGACCGCTTCCCGTTGTCGGCTTTCTGCTTCCTGTCTTACTACTTCCTGCCGACTGCTTCCGCCCCGCCCAGCGCGAGCACCAATCGCAGCTCCGCCCGCTGCATTCCCAGCAACCGACAGATCGTAGCTTCGTCGGCGTGCTGCTCGGCCAGCTCGCGGGCGCGCGCCGCGCGCGACACGAGGTCGGTCTCGAAGTAGCCGTCCGAGGCGACGGTGTCATCCGGCGTGTCGGGCTCGGGGGAAGGCGCGGCAAACGTGAGTGAGGCCGACGGGTCGGCGACATCGGCAGCGTCCTCTCCCGCCAGCAGCCGGCGCAACCGCGACTCCCTCGATTCGAGATCGTGGATGCAGCGCCCCGCCGTGGCCTCCAGCCGCCGCACCAGCTCCTCGACCGCCTGCTCGAGATCCCCGAGATCGTGCGGCGGCGCGCAGTTGCGCTGTCGCTCCCGCATGAGATACAGTGATGTCACGGCGGCGCCCATCGAAAGCATGGCGGCGATGATCGCCAGCGTTGCTACGCTGATAGGGGTCATTGATCGTCCCTCCTCACGCCCGGTAGTCTATGCTGTGATGCTGCGGCTCTTTCTCGCGCAAATCGGCCGATGGGCCGTAGGCCGGAGTCCGCTGGCCGGCGTCGTCATCCAAGTCGCCCTGCGCCTCATCGTTCTCGGGCGGCAACGTCTCGGAGTGGTCGTCGGGCGCGGGCTGCGCATTCGGCGCCGGCTGCTCGCGGTCGCGGCCGGGCGTTCGGCGTCCGCCGGCGCGGCGGCCGGGCTTGCGCACGCGATCGCGGCCCTTCTCCGGCTCCGGCGTCTTGAGCACTGCGTCAACCGAATCGACCGGTGGCAAACCCATGGCGTGGCTCCTACGCGGCGGCCAACATGCGCTCGACGCGCGTCTGCAAGCGCATGATGGCCTTGGAGTGAATCTGGCACGCGCGGGATTCCGTTACGCCCAGAGCTTTGCCCACTTCCTTGAGGGTCAGCCCCTCCGTA
>Ga0315279_10001782_pt1 | contig 34762 bp, 28 predicted proteins | sample YL17G06_20_MG_FD_203694 | JGI IMG/M metagenome (GOLD analysis project Ga0315279, IMG submission 203694) | Sediment microbial communities from Yellowstone Lake, YNP, Wyoming, USA - YL17G06_20 | ecosystem: Environmental > Aquatic > Freshwater > Lake > Sediment | place: USA: Wyoming | collected...
CGTTTCGATGCTTCATCCCGCGGCTTTCCGCAGCTGGTTCGGCACGGACCTGAAGATCCTCATCGTCCCCCTCATCCAGATCATCACCTTCGGCGTGGGCACGACGCTCAGCGGCCGGGATTTCCGAAATGTCCTGGCCATGCCCTGGCCGGTCCTGATCGGGATCGCCCTGCAGTTCACGGTCATGCCCCTGGTCGGCTATACGATCGCCATGACCTTCGGGTTCCCGCCCGAGGTTGCCGCCGGCATCATCCTGATCGGCTCGGTCTCGAGCGGTGTGGCTTCCAACGTCATGACCTACCTGGCCGGCGGCAACGTGCCCCTGTCCGTGACCATCACCTCGGGGACGACGCTTCTCTCGCCGTTCGTCACGCCCTTCTGGATGAAGACGCTGGCGGGACGGCTCATCCCGGTGGACGTCACGGCCATGATGCTGTCGATCTTCAACATGATCATCATCCCCATCTTCGCCGGGATCATCGCCCACCGGATCCTCTACGATTCCAAGCCCTGGGCGGGGCGCAAGCGGGCACTTTGGGCCTTCTCCGGTGTTTCGTGCCTGGCTCTCGCCGCCGCCGTCTTCGCCATGCCGGCGCGGATCTGGGGCGCGGTCGCCGTCCTGAAGAACGGCGCGGCCCTCGGGTTCCTGCTCTTGGGCCTGACGATCATGGCCAAGCTGGTCATCACCGTCTGGCTCAAGGGGCCCGAGCGTTGGATGGATAAGACTCTGCCCGCCGTCTCCATGGCCTCGATCTGCTTGATCATCGCCGTCATCACCGCCCAGTCGCGCGACCAGCTCCTGACCGTCGGTCCGCTGCTCATCGTGGCCGCGATCCTGCACAACGGAACCGGATACGGCCTCGGCTACTGGGGTGCGCGTTTGGCCCGCTTGGACGAAAGCGCCTGCCGGGCCGTGGCCATGGAGGTCGGGATGCAGAACGGCGGGATGGCCTCCGGTCTGGCCATCGACGTGCTCAAGAGCACGAGCGCCGCCCTGGCCCCGGCCATCTTCGGGCCGTGGATGAACGTGTCCGGATCGCTGCTGGCCGGCTGGTGGCGGCGGCGGCCGGTCGACGGAAAAAAGCCCGCTTGAGGCGGGGAAGGAGCCATTATGCCCAACGTCAAGTCTCTGTCACGCCGCGCGGCGATGCGAAATCTGGGTGTCCTCGGGGCGGGCGCCGCCTTGGGCTCGGGGTTCCCGGCCCTCGGGGCTTCGGCCGCGCCGGCGCAGTCCAAAGTCCTGGCCGTGATCGGCGATCGCTGGCACAGCTTCGATTACCTTCGCACGGCCTTCACTCGAACCTTGATCAAGGAGGGCGGGGCTTCGGTCACGTTCGTTCCCGCCCCGTCCGATTTCGGCGCCGAGACGCTGGCCGGGCACAAGCTCCTGATCATGCTGTGCGACGGGCTGGCCTTCCCCGGCGGATACGCCACAACGTACCCCTTCATGGACCCCGAAAAGGTGAAGATCGTCAGCGAGCCGCCGCTTCCGGCGCTGGACGAGACGGCGGTCAACTGGCTGACGGCCGCCCAGGGCAAGGCCATCCGCGAATTCGTGGAGAAGGGCGGGTCGGCCTGGTTTTTCCATAACGCCAGCTACATCTCCGGGGGCAATGCCGATTTTCGCCGCGTCGAAGGGGCGCTGTTCACCGGACATACGGGCTTTCGTCCTTACACAATGAAGATCGTCAACGCCGACCATCCGATCACCCGGGGGGTGAAGGATTTCGTGGTCACCGAGGAACAGCATTACCTAATCTATGACAAAGACCCTAAGACCGTGCTCGTCCGAAGCGTCAACGAGGAAGGCCAGACCTACTCGACTGCCCAGCACGGCAACCAGGGGGCGACCTGCGAGGCCTGTTGGGCGTATGACTACGGCCAGGGGCGGGTGTGTTACATGGCTCCGGGCCACACCATTCCCAGCCTGTGGAATACCGAATACATCAAGCTCCAGAAAAACGCTTTGCGCTGGTTGTTGCGGGAGACTTGAAGCCGCTGACGATTTCAATAAGGAGAACCATGATGAAAAAAAGCCTAATGGCGGGCGTGGCCCTCGCCCTCCTGGCCGGATCGGCCGTCAACGCCGGCGCCCAGGAGGCCAAGGACGTCGTGGCCAAGATGATCGCCGCCCAGGGCGGCCCCAAGGCTATGGAAGCCATCAAGGATTCCGCGGTCTCAGGCACCCTGGAGATGATCCAGATGGGAATGAACGGACAGGTCACGATCACCAAGAAGGACCCCAACATGATCCGAATCGATATCGAAATCGCCGGGATGCTCATCAGCCAGGGCTATGACGGCACGAAGGGCTGGCTCGTCAACCCGCAGACGGGGACGACCGATATGCCCGAACTGCAGGAAAAGAACATGCGCCGCCAGGCCCTGAGCCCCCAGGCGATCCTCAACCCCGAGAAATTCGGCATCACGTACGAGCTTAAGGGCCAGGAAAAGGTCGGGGACAAGGATTGCTACGTCCTGCTCCAGAGCTTCAAGGACGGACACAACGCCACGCTTTACGTGGATGCGGCGACCGGCCTGATCGCCAAGATCAAAGCCAAGGCCATGGACTCGACCGGCTCGGGCGAAGAGGTCGAATCCGAGACGATTTATGACGACTACAAAAGCGAACACGGCTTCATGGTCGCCCACAAGATGACCGCGTCCCAGAACGGCGCGCCGATCCTGCAGATGACCTTCACCTCGGTCACGGTCAACGCCAATCCGCCGGACTCGTTCTTCAAGATGAAATGACCGGGCGAGGGGCGGGGCTCAGCCCTTGGACGTGAATTTAATGACCGTGTGCGTGCCGTCGCAGAAGGGCTTGTTGTTCGAAGCGCCGCAGCGGCAGAGCGTCATCCGATTGCGGACTTCATAAGCCGTCCCGGCGGCCGATTCGACCGGGATGCCGCCCAGAACGCGGATCGGCCCGCTCAATCCGGACGTCGGATTTTCAATCAGGCTGACCGCCGGATCGTGGGCCGGTTCGATAGCCTTGTCCGAGCCCTTGTCGTAGGCGGTCAGGGCGCCGGAGGGGCAATCGCAGGCTTCCTGGATGGCCGTTTCCCGGCAGGAGGGGATGTCCGACTTCTCCGCCAGCGTCCAGGCGTCGCCGGCCCGATGGCAGAAGCGGGCCGTCGCGCAGATTTTGGCCGACCAGGTCAAATCGAGGGTCGGGCCCTCCGTCCGTTCGATGAGGGCGGGGTCCTCCCGGACCGGCGCGGTCTCCGTCCCGTCGAATCCGATCCGGACGTGGCTGCCGTCGCAGAAGGGCTTGCGGGCCGAGCCTCCGCACCGGCACAGGGCGTTGGCCGAGGCGGGGGGATAAAAGTGGGACTTCTCCCACCGCTCGGGCTCGTTGTCCGCGCCGATGATCATGTCGTCCTGCGACAGGGGGATATTTCCGGAGACAAGGACGGGACCGTTCTTCAGGATTTTGATCTTGCGGCCCTTTGGCTGGTCGCTCATTCGGCGCGCCTCTTTTCCTATTAGACTCGTTTTCGGAAACGGCCGTCAAGGACGGCGGTGGACAAAATCGCCCAGCCGCCGCATACGGGCGAGCTCCTCCGCGGACATCGGCCCGCCATCCAGCACCTTAAGGTTCTCGCGCATCTGTTCGAGGCTTTTCGTCCCCATCATGCAGACGTCGACGGCGGGGTGGGAGAGGACGAACCGGTAGCAATCGGCGGCCGTGGCCGGCGCTTCGCCCGGAGGCATCTTCTTGGGATTCAGCAGCCTGCCGTTCTTGGTGGCGGTGAAGGAGACGATGCCCGGACGGCTTTCGCCGCCGATGGAGGGAAACGTCTCCGTCTCGGCGCCGCGATGCGCCGCGCTGTAACGGAGGTGAAAGACGTCGAAGATGCCGTCCCCGGCCAAGGCGGCGAACAGCTTGCGGTTGTGCCCGGACATTCCGATGAACCGGACCAGCCCCTGTTTTTTGAGCTCCAAGGCTCCGTCGATGAGTTTCAAGGAAGGGCGCTTGGAAAAATAACCCAGGATGAGGACGTCGGCATGGTCCAGTCCGGCGTTCTTCAGCCCCTTACGGAAGAAGTGCTCGGTCAGCCCCCGGTGGTGGGCGTAGCTGAACATGGCCAGGACAAGGCGGTCTCTCTGGCCCCTGGCGGCCACCGTTTTGATGGCCTCGCGCAAATGCGCGGAGAATCCCTTGACCACCGTTCCCCAAGTCCAGTAGTTGCAGCCGCGCTCGAAGGCTTCCAGGACGGCCGCGGTCGGCGCGCAGTACCCGGAAGCAATTCCCAGGCGTCCGACCTTGAGGCCGGTCCGGCCCAAAACGGCGGATTCGTTGAAAGTCATGGTTCGCACTCTCTCGGGATATTTTTACCAAACGGCGGTATTTCCTTGTTCCGTTTTGTCTTTATAAAAAATCAGCTTGAGGAGGGTGTCGGGAAAATCACGGCGGCCTTTTTTGAGCATGCTCTCTTTTTTCAGATCGAGGTAGCGATAAACGTAAGGGCGGGCCGGGGCGCATGGGCCCGGCCTGGGGGCGCAGACGGCGGCGATGAACAGGAATTCAGCCCAGGCCCGGGAGACCAGGCCGAACAGCCCGATGAGCAGGGGCGCGAGGGGCGGCCGCAGGGCCTGGAAGTAGGTGCCTCCCTGAAACCAATAGCGGGCATTCAGGCTGTAGGCGGCGAAATCCCAGCCGACCCCGGTGGTGTGCTGCCAGAGAAAAAAAGCAGTCGAGGTCAAAAAGGCGAACGTGACGACGACGTGCTTGGTTTCGATTGGGCGCATGCGAGGCTCATTATTAAAACGTTTTTCCAGGCGTGTCAAATCCGCGGGGACCGGACCGAGATCACCGAGCTCACCCTGAAGATCGTCGATGGCCAGGCTGTTGCCGAGATCAGCCCATTCTTCGGAGCGCGGCCAGGACTTTCTTGAGCTCGTCCTTGGAAAGGCCGGATTCCCCGTCCAGGATGTCGATCACGGACCGTCCCTCGCGGGCCGCTCGCTTGGCCAGCTCCGCCGTGCGGTCGTAGCCGAGGATGGGGGACAGGATCGTGGCGACCGCGGGTGAGCGATAGGCATAGTCCCGGCAGCGCTTGGCGTCGACCGTGATGCCGTCGACACAGCGCGTCCGCATCTGGCGGCAGGCGGCGGTCAGCAGTTCGATCGACTCGAGCAAGGACTCGGCCAGGACCGGCATCATGACATTGAGTTCGAGCTGGCCGGCCCCGACGGCCCAGGCGGCGGTCTGGTCGTTGCCGATCGCCCGGAAACAGACCATGTTGACCATTTCCAGGATGGAGGGATTCACCTTGCCGGGCATGAAGGAGCTGCCCGCCTGCACGGACGGCAGGCGGATTTCGGCCAGGCCCGTCGCCGGGCCCGAAGCCAGGAGCCGCAGATCGTTGGCGATGCGCCCGAGTTCGAGGGCGAAACCGCGCAGCGCGGCGGCCGTGTCGCCCGCCGGGGCCTGCGATTGCATGGCCTTCTGCAGGTCCGAGGCCGGCCGCAATTTGAAGCGCGTCCGTTTGGACAATTCCCGGCAGATTTTGGCCGGAAATCCGGCCGGGGCGTTCAATCCGGTTCCCGTTCCCGTCCCGCCCAAGCCGAGCTCGGTCAGGGCGGCCGCCGTTTTCTTCAGCGTTTTGAGCGAAGCCCGCAGGGCGCTGCCGTAGGCCCGGAATTCGCCTCCCAGGGTCACGGGGACGGCGTCGGTGAGATGGGTCCGGCCGCTCTTGATCGTTTTTCCGTAGCGCCGCCCGAGGCGGAAGAACGAGGCGGCCAGTTTCATCGCTTCGGCATAAAAACCGGGCAAAGAGGCGAGCGCGGCCAGCCGCAGGGCCGCCGGGTAGGTGTCGTTGGTCGATTGGCTCAGATTGACGTGGTCGTTGGGATGAAGTGAGGCGTAATCGCCCTTGGCCTTCCTCAATCGCTCAAGGGCCCGGTTGCAGAGGACCTCGTTGACGTTCATGTTGGTGCTGGTGCCGGCCCCGGCCTGGTACATGTCAACCACGAACTGACCGGCCAGTTTTCCGGCGAGGGCGTCGTCACAGGCGGCGCGGATGGCCCGGGCCGGCCGGGCGGCCAGAAGTCCGGCCCGTTCGTTGACCGTTGCGGCGGCCCGCTTGATCTCGATGTAGGCTTCGATGAGGCGCGGATGGACAGGGCGGCCGCTGATGGGGAAATTCTCTAGGGCCCGCTCTGTGTGAATACCCCAATAGGCGTCGGCCGGAATCTTGAGCGTTCCCAGAGCGTCTTTCTCCAGGCGATATTTTTGGGCCATGATGTTCCTTTCGATGGGAATTTCATGATACCGCAACCCGGCGAACGAAGCAAAATTGTAATATAATCTCCGACGTGCCCGTCCTAACCCCCATTCCGATCACACTTCGGTCCGAGGACATCGCCCGCGCCCTGCGCCTTCCTTCCGGGGAAACGGAGACCGCCGGCGAGCTCCTCGATTTCGCCCGGCCGCTCCTCCGACCGCGGGCGCTTTTTCGCGACGCCCTCATCGAACGCCGCGAAGACACGGCCGTCGGAATCGAAACCCGCTTATTTCAAAGCCGCGTTCTGCGCCGGAATTTGGAAGGCACGGACATGGTCTTTCCGTTTCTCATCACCATCGGCGACGAATTGGAAAAAGCGGCTTCGGCGCAAGCCGACCTGCTGCGGCAATATTACCTGGAGTCCCTTGCCGACCTGGCCCTCAGCGCGGCGGCGGAACACCTCGACGGGCACATCCGGCGGATTTTCGGCCTGAAGAAGCTCGGCAGCATGAGCCCGGGCTCGCTCGAGGACTGGCCGCTGGAGGAACAGAAGCCGCTCTTCGCCCTGCTGGGCGAGACCGAGCATCGCCTGGGCGTCCGGCTGACGGACAGCCTGCTCATGGTCCCCCGGAAATCGGTCTCCGGCATTTTCTTCCCGGTCGAGGAGTCGTTCACGACCTGCCGGTTGTGTCCCCGGCCCAGATGCCAAGGCCGCCGGGCGCCCTTTGAACCGGAACTTCGCCGGACATTCGGCTTGGAGGAGGTCCCATGAGCGTTGCCGGAAAGCGGGCCCGGCGGCGGATTTCCTAAAAGGAGAGAAGCATGCTCATCGCCCGGGGCAAACAATTCACCATGATGTCCTACCCCAACCGCTCGCACGGGATCTACGAGGGGCCGGGCACGACGATGCACCTGTACACCCTGATGACCGATTATCTCAAGGCCCATCTTGTTGCGGCCGGCCCATCGGGCGGAGCTTCCAGGTAGACGAATGGATCGCCTGGCCCTCTTCTTACTCGCCCTGGCCATGGGATTCCTGGCCGCCATTCCCGTCGGCGGTTCCCAGATCGAGGCGGCCAAGCGGGCCATCCACGGCCATCTGGGGGCGGCCTGGATGGTGGTGCTTGGGTCCGTCACATCGGATGTGATGTACGGCTGTATCGCCCTCTTCGGGATCGCCCCGTTCCTCGAAATCCCTTGGGTCATGGCCGCCTTCAACGGCGTGGGTGTGCTCGTCCTTTGGACGCTGGCCTTCCTGACGATCCGGGAGAGCCGGAAACCGCACGAAGTGCGGCTGGAGAACTCTTCACTTAAGAACCGGAAACGCGCGTATTGGACCGGATTCTCCCTGGCCGCGACCAACCCGCCGATGATCCTGACCTGGCTCTACGGAATGTCCCTGGCCAAGCATCTCGGCCTGGCATCCCCGTTCACGACCGGGACGAAAATCCTGTTCATCGCCGGCGGCGCGGCCGGGCTGGGCGGTTACCTGGGCGGGCTCTCGGCGGTAATGCACCGGATCAAGCACTTCATCCCGATGAAAGCCGTCGGGCGCGTCTATTACTGGCTGGGGATCGCCCTCTTTCTGCTGTCCTTCTTCTTCGTCTACAACGTCGCGCGCTTCCTGGCGAAAAATCTCTAACGCGCCTCAGCGCGTCGTGATAAGATTGCGCCGGCGCATCTCCTCGACGGCTTTTTTCCAGTCGCCCGACGACGCCCACATGTAGTAGGAGAAGTAGCGGACGGTTTTCTGGAAAATCGGCACCCAGGGCTGGAATTCGGCGTAGTAATGGTTCGACTCGCCGTTGGACGGATGGTTCATCCACATGTGGAGGAACTCGGGCTCGCTGACCGGGTAGGCCCCCACGAAGGCGATGTCCTCAGCGGTGTCGTAGCCGGCGTTCCAGCCTTCCTTGATTTGGAGGACCCGGCCGAAATACTCCTCGGGCCGCATCCGGTATTCCTCCAGCCCGTTCAGGCCGGGGACGACGAAGAGGTCTTCGGTCCAGTGGCGCTTGCCCAATTCGAGAATCGGCTGGGGTCCGATCATATGCAGCTCGGGGTTGCGGAATTCCAGGGCGAAGCGGACTTCGAGCAGGGGCGAGTCCCCGTAGAGGGTGAAGATCTTTTCCAGGCGGTTGCCGAAATAGTCGGCCGTCATTTTGACCCGGACAAAGGGTCCTTTCGCTTGGACGACTTGGGCATCGTAGATTTTGTGCGTCTCGATGCTGGCCTGTCCGAGGAAGTCCTCAAATCCGCCGTAGGGATAGAAGCCCCGCTCGCGGAACGGGCGGCTGTCAGTGCTGATCTCTTTTTCCGGCCAGAGCTTGAAGAAGACGTTGTCGCCCTTGTCCTTGACGATGTACTCGATGACCCGGGCGCCCGTCGCCAGGAGGGTGGCCCGGACGCTCTTGTTCTCCAGCCGGTATTCCATGATTCCGTCGTCGTTGAGGTCCCCGGGCGTGCAGACGGCCGATCCGGCGGCGGCTTCGATTCCGATCTGGCTCAGAGCCTCGGCCCCCAGGGCCGAGGCGACCGCGGTGTATGACCCGGGCGACAAGGGGAGACGGAGGATCGTCTCTTTATAGCTTCCCGGCGCGATGGGAATAGTGACCGTCTTTTCATAGACCCGGCCCGGGCGGGCTCCCGTCCGGTCGACCTTGACGAACAAGGCGACGCGGCCCTCGCCCGAGAAATTGTGGACGGAGACGGGGAAGTCGATCCCGGGCGCCTGGCCGTACAGCAGTTTTTGGACGGAAACAACCGGCGGCATGTCCAGAATGGCCAGGGTGCGCTTTTTAATCCCGGCGCCCTCGAACTCGACCAGGATAGGATTGGTCTGCCCCATGGCGCCCTTGGTCAGGCGCAACGAAAAGTCCTCGGTCAGGGGGGAGCCGGACTTTAATTTTATCATCCGGCGCGCGTCCCCGCCCACCGCCACTTCGGGCCCGGTGCGGACGGTCAGCGTGCCGTCCAGAGCCCCGCTCCGCGCATACCGGACCCGTACGGAAAGCGAACGGCCGCTCGTTTCGGCCGCTAATTGAACGGCGTCACCGAAACGATCCTCCAGCCAGACGCGGTCGAGCCACAGCATGTGCAGGGCGCTCCGCAGCGCCTGCGGACCGAGCATGCGGGCCTGGGGCAGGACGCCCACCTCGCGGCGGTCCAAAATGGCTTTCCACATCGCCGGGCGGGAGAACGGCTCACCCTTGGGTGTGAAGAGGACCATGAACGCGGGGGCGTCTTCCCGGACGAACCCCGTCTGCAGGATGAAGGGCGCATCCTCTCCGTCGATCTGTTTCTTGTTCCCGTCTATGGCGATCGAGCCGTCGTATTTGTACTTGTCGCAGTCGGGCGCGAAAACGGGACGGAACAGATAACCTCCGCGATCTTTAACGAACTTGATCCATTCCTCCTCAGTCGGCATGTCCTGGATCTTGAGGCCGTCCCAATCGCGCAGGCCGTAGGCGATCGTCCCCAGGCTGTGGGTGGCCTTGCCCGTGCCGACGTCGGTTATGACATCCAGGCCGATGCGGCCCAGCCAATCGGGGAATTGACCCTGGAGCATGTAGTCCATGTAGCCGTTGAAGGTGAACCAGTCGTTGCCTTGGTTCATCCCCTTGGCCAGGACCTCGAGAGGATGGCCGGGGAAGCAGGTCACGCTGTGGAGGAGTGTCGCCGCTCCGAACCAGCCGCGGTGCAGGTCGTAGCGCATCGTCACGTCCTCCACTCCGGCCAGCAGGGCGCGGATTTTATCCCGCGTCTTGGGGTCGTCGGCCAGAACGGCGAATATCGTGCGCGATCCGTCCTTCAGGACAAAGGCCCGCGCTTCGCGATAATCGGCGGCGTTCCTTTGATGGGCGTGTACGGCGACGGGAAACGTCGGTGAATCGCCGGACGCGGCCTGCTTCAACAGGACGGGCCCGAGGTCCCGGGTCAGGGGAGCGAAGACGGCGATCGGCGCCGTTTGTCCGGCCAGGGCTTTTTCTATATCGGCCCGGCTGGGATTGTCGAGGATCAGGCGTGGTTCGGCGAGCCACTCCCGGAGAAATCCCTCCGCCAGGATCAGCCCCGGCATACCCAGCTCCTCGGCGATATCGGCCTTGGCCTGCAGGATCGAATCCCCGACGTTGGGGACGCTCATCTGGAAGAGGTTCCCGTACTGGCTCCACGTCCAGGACAGGTCATGCCAATAGTTGGTATAGCCGTTGAAGCGGCCGGGCGTGGGAATGATGCCCGCCATGGAGGCGGCCCGCTCGGCCTCGGGGAGCGCCGCCGCATGGAACCGGTCGAGACGGCCGCCCGGGGCGGCCTTCTCCTGGAAAACGGCGGGGAATGCGGTCGCGCCCAGGACGACAAGGATGGCCAAGGTCAAGGACTGAGGCGTTCGCGGGGAGTTCATGGGGTGTCCCTCCTGCCGGGAATCGATCGCGGATCGTCATTTTATCAAATTCTTCGCGGCTTTACTCCACCCGGGTCCTTGTTTACTAAGCCGGGCGGAATATAGTTGACCCTGGATGTCTTTGTCGCCCGGCTAGTACTCGGGGAGCAGTAAGGATTATGCAACATATTTACTGCTCCCCGTAGTAAAATACGAATGCAATCCCGTGCGCCGCGGGGTGCCGGTAAGGAGGATGCCGTGAAAAAACTCGCCGTTCCGGCGGTTTTGGCCGTTGGTTGCCTGGCCTTCGCCCTGGCCCAGGCCCCCGCGCCGGTCCGCGTTCTTTGGACGTTTGCCGGCCCGTCCAATCCGGGCTACGAATGGGTGACCCTGGCGGCGGCGGAGAACAATCTCGTCTATGCCGTCAAGCCGGGTCCAAGCTGGAGCTTCGCGACCGAGAACGGGCAGTTCAAGGAAACCGGTTCGACGATCACGGCCCTCGAACTCGGAACCGGCGGCTTGACGTGGGCGGCGGAATCGCGCTGGCCGATCCTCTCGCCGCTTCTTCTGACGGCCGGCCGTCTCGTCGCCCATAACGGCTACGGCGAAGTTCTGTGTTTCGATGCCCGCAACGGCAAGCCGCTCTGGAAGATCGAACCCGAAATTCATCCGGGCGGCTGGGACGAACGGACCATGCCCTCGGCCCAGGGCGAATCGATCTTTCTCCGTGAGGAGAACGAAATCGTCTGCCGTTCGATCAAGGACGGCAAGGCGGTGTGGCGGACGGCGGTCGAAGCCGTCCGGAACCGCAGGGTCTTTCCCGCCGCGGCCGGGGACCGCCTCCTCGCGGTCAACTCCATGGACGCCATGGTGGCGCTCGATATGAAAACCGGAAAAGTTCTGTGGCGGAAGAAACTCGACGGCATCGGAGAGACCGTCCTGGCCGGCCCTTCCTTCGCCCTGATTTCCAACGCCGACCGCACCTTCAATTTGGACCCGGCCTCAGGCCGCGAGATCTGGAACTTCGGCCAGCCGCCGATGAAATTCGAGTTCAAGGCCGAGACAATGAAACAGCAGGACCCGCGCCGGCTCCATGGGCCGATTTGGAACCTGGAAGGCGTCAAGGCCCTGGCCGTCCAAGGCGAGCGCGTGTTTGTCTTTCAAAAACGGGTCATGTACCCCCAAGGCTCGCCGTTCATGCCCGAGTTGGCCTGCTACGACCTGGCCACGGTCGGGGATATGCACTGGTCCCAGTCTCTTGGTTCCGAATTCCGGGGTCTGAGCATCGCCGGCCCGATGATCCTGACAGTCGAAGGCCGGACGATCATCGCGCGGAGTGCGGCCGAGGGACGCCTGGCCTGGGAATTCGAGGTCCCCGGCGAAAAACTTCTCCAGGGACAAGCCCTGGCCGTCGGCGGCAAGATCCTGGTGGTCGGCTCCATGGGATTGACCTGCCTGGAGACCGGAGATCCCCTCCTTACGGGATGGGCCCAATGCGGCGGCGGCCCGTCACGCTCGGGGGCCGTTCGCTAGCGGGGAGCGGCACGGGCATGACGACGAGCGCGGGTGCGGCCGGGCCGCTCGGCCTGGCGGTCCCGGCGGAATGGGCCGACCGGCTCAGGATCGGGACGTGTTCGTGGAAGTACGATTCCTGGAAGGGACTGATCTACGAAGCCGGGAAGAATTATGGGCCGCACGATTACCTGGCCGATTATGCCCGGCGATTGAAGACGGTCGAAGTCGACCAGTGGTTCTGGAGCCTGTTCCCCAACGCCATCCGCCTGCCCGAGCCGGACGACGTAAAACGGTATGCCGAGTCCGTGCCGGATGATTTTATCTTTTCGATCAAGGCTCCCAACGCCCTGACCCTGACCCATTTCTACGCTAAGCTCGGCGGGGCGGACAAGGCCTTCGCCGGCCGGCCGAACCGGGCCTTCCTGGATGCCGGCCTCCTGGAACGGTTTCTCGAGCGCCTGGCCCCCCTCGGTCGCAAGCGGGGGCCGGTCATGTTCCAGTTCGAGTATCTGAATAAACAGAAGATGGCCTCCAAGGAGGCCTTTTTCGAGGTCTTCGGCGCATTCCTCCAGAAAGCGCCCCAAGGTGTCGCCTACGCCCTGGAAATCCGCAACCCGAACTACCTGTCGCCCGCGTTTTTCGACTTTCTGGCCGAACATAAACTGGGCTTCGTCTACCTGGACGGCTACTATATGCCGCCGCTCGGAACGATCTTTGATATGTACAATCCGTCTCCGGCCCGCTTTTCGGTCATCCGGCTCCACGGCGGGGACCGGGGCGAGATCGAAAAGGAAACAGGCAATGTCTGGAACCGGATCGTAGCGCCCAAGCCCGAAGCCCTCCGGTCCGCGGCCCGGATCACGATCGAAAACATCCGCCAGAAGATCAAGACGATCGTCAACGTCAACAATCATTTCGAAGGCAGCGCGCCGCTGACGATCGCCCGGTTCCTCAAAATTCTCCGTGATTCTGATGCCGACCCGGTCCTGTAAGCAAACGGAGGCGGAACGACTCAATCCCCGGGATCGGGATGCGGCGCGTTCCCCGGCGCAGCAGACCGGTGGGTCCGGACGGCCAGCGAGATTCCCAGGACCGCGACGGACGAGGCGCAGAGGAAACTCGCCCGGGGAAAGCCGCGGACGAGGTTCAACCCGGCGTTGAAGGCGAGAACCAGGCCGAAGCCGAAAACGGGCAGACACCGGAGGAACGCGCTGTCCGTCCGGTATTCGATGCGCGGCGCCCGACCGATCTGTCGAAGCGCGGGCGAAATCATGCCGACGACGAACCAGATGAGAAAATTGGCGGCGGGGACGCCGTCGATCGTCCATCCGCCCCGGGCCTCGCTCCAATTCCACAGTCCGATCAGCCCGGAGAAATGCCATTCGATGGCGAAGGCGATGGAGACGAGGACCCAGGCCGTGGCCAGGGATTCCGCCAGGAGCGGCAATTCATTGACTCTTCCGGCACCGCGCCCCCAAACGAAATGGACGATGGACGAGGCCAGCCAGCAGAAAAGCACCCAGACGCTGGGGATGAGGAGCGGGACCGGGCCCAGCCGCACAACGCCCAGGATGGTCCTTTCGTAGTGATAGAGCCCGCTCCAGACGCCGACGACTTCAACGGCCCAAGTGCAGGCCCAGAGGGCCAGGGTAAAAGGAAGAATCCGGCGGAAGGAACGCCCTTCGACCCGGTCCATGTAGCGGATGTGCGAGGTGAAGAGGAAGGCGATGGGAAGGAGCAGGAAAGTCTGCGAGGCCTTGCTTTCGAAGCGGCCGAAGGCAAAATACCCCAACCCGAGGACGACGACGGCGGCCGTGAGGATCGAATATTCGATCTTTTTGCGGACATCGTCAGGCCGCCCCAAAGCGATTTTGAACAGGATCGGATGCATGCGGATCGTCCGGATTTTTTTCCATCTTATTGATCGCGGACCGTCCTGTCAACGCGCCGCTGTACTCTTCTTTCCGAACTCGATACGGCGCGGGGCACACGGGGGAAAACCCGTGCGACGGGCTTTGCAGTCCTATGCCTTGGCTAGGACGACTGAGCGGGCAAGGACCAGTCCTAATTGGATATGATTTATCCAATTAGGGCAGGGAGCGAAGGAAGAATATGAGAGTGTTCTTTTTCATGGGGCGAGGGGGATGGGGGCAAAACCCGTACGACGAACGAGCGGCGATTTGCTTTCTTCTGTCCCGGCGAGGGGCGTTAAATCCGAAACCCGTCGACGAGCGAGCGGACACACCGACGCGTAACGGTCTCGTTTCAAGGGCGAAGGGGGCTTTGGGGGAAAACCCGTGCGACGACTGAGCGGGCATGGATTTTCGCCGAAGGCGAAAAGAGCGAAGGAGGAGCGTCGGAGCGGATTTTCCTCGCCGGGGAAAATCCGCGTGTTTTCCCCCAAATCCCCTGAGCTCTCTTCCTCCGAGCCGCGCTTGACAGTGGCGGAGGAGCCGTGTAAAAAGATCTTTCCGGAAAGAGGACCACTTCGCATGTCTTATGACTTTATTTTCAAGCCCTTCGCCGAGATGACGCCCGAGGATTACGCCGCCGTCGGGTTCAAGTCCGGCCTGGAGATCCACCAGCAGCTTTTGACCGAAAAGAAGCTCTTTTGCCGCTGCCCGGCCGGGCGCTACAGCAGCGCCTACGACGCCGAGATCCTCCGCCACATGCGGCCGACGCTGTCCGAGCTTGGAGAATACGACGGCACGGCGCTGATGGAGTTCAAGACCAAGAAGGAGATCATCTACCGCATCAAGCGCGAAAGCATCTGCACGTACGAGATGGACGACACCCCGCCGTTCATGATCGACGAACAGGCCCTCGACATCGCCCTAAGCATAGCCATGCTCTACGAGTGCGTCATGGTCGACGAGCTCCATATCGCCCGCAAGCAATACCTGGACGGCAGCATCCCGACCGGGTTTCAACGGACGACGATCGTCGGGGTCGACGGCCAGGTCCCCTACAAGGATCGCCGGATCCGCATCATCCAGCTCGGGCTGGAAGAGGACGCCTGCCGCGAGGTCAGCGACATCGGCCACCGACGCACCTACCTCACCGACCGGCTGGGCATGCCGCTCATCGAGACGGTTACCGCGCCCGACATGCGCACGCCCCAGGAGGTTGCCGAAGTCGGCCAGATCCTGCGCCGCATCGTCCGCAGCACCGGACGGGTGCGGACGGGCATCGGCGCGGGCCGCGAGGACGTCAACGTCAGCGTCACGGGCGGCACGCGGATCGAGATCAAGGGCGTTCCGCGGATCCCGCGCATCCCGCTCCTAACCTACAACGAGGCCATGCGCCAGTGGAACCTGCTCCGCCTGCGGGAGGAATTGTCCCGCCGGGGGATCACCGCGGAAACGTTCAAGGCCGGCGCCGAGGACGTCACCAAGATCGTCCGCCGGACCAATTACCTGCCGATCCAGTCGGCCATGGCGTCCGGGATGTGCGCTTACGGCGTCCGTCTCCACGGCTTCCGGGGATTGCTGAACTGGCAGACCCAGACCGGCACTTATTTCCACCAGGAAATTTCCGACCGCGTCCGCGTGGTCGCCTGCCTGACCATACTTCCCAACATCGTTCATGCGGACAGCCTGGGCGAAGGCCTGGCCGGCGGCGAGTGGCTGAACGTCAAGAAAGCGCTGGGGGCCGCGGAGAAAGACACGGTCGTCGTGGTTTGGGGGCCGGAGGTCGATGCGAAACTGGCCGCCCAGGAGATCATCCTCCGGGCCCGGGAAGCGACGGTCGGCGTTCCCTCGGAGACCCGGCAGGCCCTCAAGGATGGAACGAACGGATTCGAGCGCATCCTGCCCGGCCCGGACCGGATGTACCCGGATACCGACCTGCCGCCCAAGAAAATCGCTCCGGACCGGCTGGCCTGGATCCAGGCCGGCCTGCCGCCCGATATTTTGAAGCGGGAAGCCTGGTACCGCGAAATCGGCGTGCCCCGGGACCTGATTGAACAATTGTCCATCTCGCCTTTGGCCGCCTCATTCGATAAGGCCGTGCGGGAGCGGGGGATCGATCCCAAGCTGGCGGCCGTCGTGATCGTCCATGGCCCAAAACAATTGAAGAGAAAGGGCTTGAAACTCGAAGCCGACTCGTCCGGCCTGCTGGACGAGGTCTTCGAGGCGCTCCAGAACCGGCGTCTTTATCGGGAAGGGGTTCCGGCACTGCTGGAAAAGGCCTTGACCACGGGCCTCACCGTGGGGGAACTTCTTCCCGAGCCCGGGCCGGACGAGTTCCTGGCCTGGGAAGAAGCCCGCATCGCCGGGCTGCTGACGGGCCGCCGTTTCGAAAATGCCCCGCGCCGTCAGAGACGGGCCATGGGTCTTCTGATGGAGCTATGGCGGGGCCGGATGGCCGGCGCCGAAGCGGCCCGGGGCATGGCCGAAGCCCTGACCAAGGTCCGGCCATGAACGCCGCCCCCCTGTATAAAGGCTATCGCGGGCGGGCCCTCGAGGTCCTCCGGCATTTCCAGGCCGCGGTCTGGAGCGACATCACGTTCATCACGCCGACGGGGCGCTATACCGGGATCGTCCTTCCGCGCTCGGAAACGGCGGACGCCGATCACATCGTCCTCAAGCTCCGCTCGGGATACAATATCGGTATCCGCGCCGACCGCGTGACCGGGGTGGAGATCTACGGCCGCAAGGAAGCGCACTACAAAATCCCGGAGAAGGAATTTCCCTACGACCCGGTCAAGCCCAGGGTCAAGCTCCTGGGCACCGGCGGCACGATCGCCAGCCGGCTCGACTACCGCACCGGGGCGGTCATTCCGGCCTTCTCCCCGGGCGAATTGTACGGCTCGGTGCCCGAGCTGGCCGATCTCTGCAACCTGGAGACGGAAAAGCTCTTCGGCGTGTTCAGCGAGAACATGGGCCCCGAGCAGTACATCGCCACGGCCCGGGCCATCGGGCGGGAAATCGAGAAGGGCGTGCAGGGTGTGGTCATCGGCCACGGCACGGACACCATGCACCACACCGCGGCCATCCTGTCCTTCATGGTCCAGAACTCGCCCGTGCCCATCGTCATGGTCGGCTCCCAGCGCTCGAGCGACCGGCCCTCATCGGACGCCGCCCTCAATCTCATGCACAGCGTCAAGACCGCGGCCGAGAGCGATATCGCCGAGGTCATGGTCTGCATGTTCGGCCCGACCTCGGACATCTACGGCCTTCTCCACCGCGGGACGCGCGTGCGCAAGATGCATTCGAGCTACCGCTCGACGTTCCGCACGATCGGCGATATCCCCATCGCCATGGTCAGCCGGGAGAAGATCACTCCCCTGCGCCAGGACTACAAGCGCCGCCGTAAGGACCGCAACGTCGTCATCAACACGGCCTTCGAGGAGAAGGTCGCCATCCTCTATTATTATCCCAATATGAAGCCGGACATGGTCGACTCCCTCATCGACAACGGCTACAAGGGGATCGTCATCGCCGGCACGGGGCTGGGGCATGTCAACAAGCCGCTCTATCCCGCGCTGAAGCGGGCCCAAGACCGCAAAATCGCCGTCTACATGACCGTCCAGACGCTCTGGGGCTATGTCCAGATGTACGTCTACGACACCGGCCGGGACATGATGGAGCTGGGCGTGGTTCCGGCGGCCAATCTCCTGCCCGAAGTCGCCTACGTCAAACTGGCCTGGGCCCTGGGTCAGACGAATGATCTGGAGCAGGTTAAGAAGATCATGCTCACGCCCATCGCCGGGGAGATCACCGAGCGCGAGCCGTCCAACGGCTATCTCATCTTCCAGGGCGGCATCCCGGAAGTGGAAGAGTTCATTTCCAAGTACAGAAAATAGAAAACGAAGGAAAATCCCCTCCCTCCGAAGGATTCCCTCCTCCTTCGGCCCCGGACGCTCCGTCCGGTTTCGCCTAACCGGCTTTTATCGGACGCCGGGGATATTGGCCGCCGAATCCTTGTCCAGGGTGACGTCCCGCCGGGCCGTGGAAATGGTGATGGTGAAGCCGGCGATAACGGCCAGCAGCGCCATGAGCATCAGAATGAAGAAGGTCGAGTTGCCCGCGCTCTTGACGACAATGAACTCGATTAGGTAGAGGATGAAGATCAGTGTGGAGATGATGTGATCGACGATTTCGGCCGAGCTGGTGCGGGTGGACTTGAAGACCTGGACGGTTAGGCAGATGAGGCCGAGGATGACAAAGATGTCGCCGGTGACCAGGACCCACATGGCCTTGGAGATAAGGGTGATGTGGAAGAGTATGCCGGTCATGATATCGGCTTTGCCGATGAGAATGAACAAGTTGACCAGGACGAACAGATAGCCGAACATGGGGATCTTTTTCAGGATTTTCATGTTCTCCTCCTTCAGGGTGAAGTCATTATACCAAAACGAAAGAAGGGGTCAAATCGCCGGGGGCGCCGCGGCCGTCCTGAGGCCGGTTGGACCACGGCCGGTTTTCCGTTAGAATGAGGCGGATGATGAGGACTCGGCCGCGGCGGAAAGGCGTTCGATCGTGAGCCCGCTGGCCCACGCGGGAATCGGTCTGCTCGGCTGGCAGTTGGCCGACCGGAAAAAGACGGCCGGGAGCCTGGCCCTCTTTCTCTTCGCCGCCAATTGGGCGGACATCGATTTCGCCCTGGCCCTGCTGTTCGGAAACCGGGGCCTTTTCCGTCACCAGTTTTACACCCACAATGTGTTCTTTGTCCTGGCCGGCTGCGGATTGCTCTCCTTTCTCCTGCCGCGGTTCGGCGGCCGCTGGGGACTGATCCTGACCGGACTGACCCATCTGCCCCTCGATATCATCGTCGTCGATACCGTGGCGCCGATCGGGATCCGCCCGTTCTGGCCGATCTCCGACGCCCTTTACAATGTCGGCCTGTTTCCGTTTCTCGAGCGGGGGCCGTGGCGGGTCATCTTCTCGCCGAAAAATGATCTCGTCCTGGGGCTGGAGTTCCTGGTCTTCGTTCTGCCGGTCCTCTTGATCTTCCGCAAGCCGCTGGCGGGCCGCCTCCGGAGTGCGGAATTTTGGAAATGGTAGGCGGCTTTTTTGACTTCGTCATTTTCGTATGTTAAATAAAGAAAGAAAAGGAAATCGCGGATGCCGGATTTCACTTCCGGCCGGGGAAAGGGGGCGCCGAGTTCCGTTTTCAGGAGGAGGGTCATGCGCAAGTCGCCGCTTCTGGCCGCCGCCGCCGGCGTTCTGTTTTTTATATCCCCCGCCCGGGCCTCGCTGAGCCATCAGATCGTCCGCTACGATATCCAGGCCCGGCTGGTGCCGGAAACAAAAACGGTCCAGGGCCGCGAGGTCCTGACCTGGCTCAACGATTCCGACGTCCCCGTTTCCGAGCTGCGTTTTCATCTCTATCTCAACGCCTTCAAGAACAACCGGTCCACGTTCATGAAGGAAAGCGGAGGCCGCCATCGCGGCTTCAAGCTGGACGCGGAGAACTGGGGTGCGATCGACGTGACCCGGATCCAGATCAAGGACGGGGCCGATCTGACCCCGACCCTCGAATTCGTCCAGCCGGACGACCATAACCCCGAAGATCAGACGGTCGCCCGGATCAGCCTGCCGGCCGCCGTCAAGCCCAAGGAGTCCGTCTCCCTGGTCATCGATTTCGTTTCCAAGATGCCCCGCGTCTTCGCCCGGTCCGGCTTCTCCGGGGATTTTTACATGATCGGGCAGTGGTTTCCCAAGATCGGGGTGTGGTGGAAGGACCAGTGGAACTGCCACCAATACCACTCGACCAGCGAGTTCTTCGCCGATTTCGGCGCGTTCAACGTCGAGATCACCGCCCCGGAACGGTTCATCATCGGGGCCACCGGCCGACGGACCGCCGAACGGAAGAACCCGGACGGGACCCGGACCCTGACCTACATCCAGGAGGATGTCCACGACTTCGCCTGGACGGCCTGCCCGGATTTCGTCGAATACCGCGAGCGCTTCACCCTGTCCGATCCGGCCGTCGATACGGAGATGATCTTCCTTATCCACCGGGCCCATCTGAATTCCAAGGAGCGCTACGTCCGATCGCTCCGGCAGGGACTGGAGTTCTACAGCCGCCACTACGGACCGTATCCCTACGGCACCATCACTCTGGTCGATCCGGCCCCGGGCGCGGCGGCCGCCGGCGGCATGGAGTACCCGACGCTGTTTACGGCCATGACGACCAGCTTCATGCCCGGCGGCATCCGCATGCCGGAAATGGTGACGATCCATGAGTTCGGACACGGTTATTGGTACGGGATCGTCGGATCGAACGAATTCGAGGAGGCCTGGCTGGACGAGGGGATCAACTCGTATTCCGAGGCCAAGGCCATGGCCGAGTACTACGGGCCGGACCGTTCGCTCATCGACTGGGGTCCGGTCCGCATCAGCGACGTCCAATACCAGCGCTTCTCGGTCATCGGTTCGGGCCGCTTCGATCCCATCCTCCGTAACTCCTGGGAGTACGTGAGCAACGGAAGTTACGGCTTGAACGTCTATTCCAAAGCTTCGCTTATGCTGCTCACCCTGGAGCGCTTCCTGGGCGAGGAGACCATGGCCCGGCTCATGAAGACCTATTACGAGCGCTGGAAATTCCGCCATCCGACCTCGGCCGATTTCGTCCAAGCCGCCGAGGACGCCAGCGGCCGCGATCTGAAATGGTTCTTCGACCAAGCCCTCAGAAGCCCCGACAAACTGGATTACGCCGTCAGTTCGCTGTCCTCGGAGGAGGTGCCTCCGGCGGCCGGCCTCTTCAACGGCAAGCTCGTCTCTCCGCCCGAGGCGAAACGGAAACGAGGGGAGGCGGTCACGTACCGCAATGAAATCGTGGTCGTCCGCAAAGGCGAATGGGTCGTGCCCCAGGACATCCTGATCGTCCTGGAGGGGGGGAAGACGATCCGCGAATCGTGGGACGGCCGGGAGCGCTGGAAAAAATTCGTCATGTTCGGCCCCCGGAAGCTCGACTATGTCCAGATCGATCCCGAGGCGCGCTGGCTGCTCGACGTCAATTTCGCCAATAATTCGATGCGCCTCGAGGCCCGGCCCGGAGGTCCGCGCAAGATCGCCCTGACGATCACGGCCTGGTTCCAGCACCTCCTGTCCCTGGCCGGCCTCTGAGGAGCTCCCCATGAACGTCATCAACAGCTATTCCAAGGGAATCCAGGACGCCTTGCTGCGCCCCAAGGCGGCGATCGTCCTGTGGCTGGTCAACGCCGCCTTCGCCGCGCTGGTCTATTTCGTCGCCGCGGGGGCCGTAGTCTCGGCTCTGGGCCGGAGCCTGGCGGCCGACGACCTGCTCAGCCGCTCCAACGTCGACGCCCTGTTCGAGCTCCTGACCGGATCGGGCGCCGCCTTGTCCGCATTGTGGACGATCGTCCTCGTTCTCTTGGTTCTCTATCTGTTTGTCTCGCCCCTCCTCTACGGAGGGATCCTCCACGACCTGGTCCGGCCCCGCGACAGGGGGGGCTTCGCCCAGTCCTTTTGGGCCGGCGCGGGCCGCTTTTACGGCCGCTTTTTCCGACTGGTCCCGGCCTCGCTCGTCCTGTGGGTCCCGGCCGCGATTCTCTTCATCCTGGCCGGGCTGGTCCTGGATTCGCTGGGGCGGGACCCGCTCAAGGAACAGCTCAATTTTTACCTGACGTTTGTCCGGATCCTGCTGGCATTATTCCTTTTCTTCCTGGTCAAGATGATCCTGGATTACGCGCGCATCCGGATCGCCGCGGCCGAAACGCGCAGCGCCCTGGCGGCTTTGGCCTGGGCGGCGGCGTTCGTCCTGCGCAAGTTCTGGAAGACCCTGGCCCTCTATTATGTCCTGGGGCTGACCGCGCTGGCCGGCGCGGCCGCCTATCTGGGGATCCAATCTCTTTTCGGTAAGACGACCATGAGGGCGGTGCTGTTCGGTTTTCTTTTGACCCAGCTCCATATCCTCTGGCGGAGCTGGATCAAGGTCGTCTACCAGGGCGCGCAGCTTCGCTTTTATGCCCAGGAGTCGTTTTGACCGGAGACCGGCGCCCGCGGGCCGGTCAATGGGGTCCGCGCAGGACCCGGGCCGGAAGGCGGATGAGCGCGGCGAAGAGATCGAAGACCGCGGTCACGGTGATCCCGACGAGGCGGAACGGCAGCAGGAGGAGCCAGACGATCGGATAAAGGACGAGGGCCATCAGGGCCACCGGCCAGCACATCAGGAACAGGAAGAGCCAAAGCAGGAATTTCATCGTCGCACCTCTTCGATTATAATGACGAAACGAGGCTGAAAAAGGTTCATGTCCGAAGGACTCGAACAGAAAGTCTATGAGGCCCTGGCCGGGCTGGGCATCGCCTATTCCCGCCGGGAACATCCGCCCGTCTTCACCGTCGGCGAGGCGGCCGTCCACTGGGAAGGGATTCCCGGGGCTCATTGTAAAAATCTTTTTCTGCGGAACAAAAAGGGCAATCATCATTACCTGGTCGTGGCCGAATGCGCCAAGCGCGTCGACCTGAAGGCCTTGGCTAAGGTCTTCCACGACGACCGGTTGAGCTTCGCCTCGGACGAGCGCATGAGGCGCTTCCTCGGTCTCCAGCCGGGCGCCGTTTCGCCGTTCGGGCTGCTCCAGGACGAAAAGAAAGAGGTCATCGTCGTCCTCGACGAGGACCTCCGGACCGCCGAAGCGGTCAGCTTCCATCCCAACGTCAACACGGCCACCTTGACCATCGCCTACGCCGATCTGGAGAGATTCCTGGCCTGGCGGGGAAACCCGGTCCGGAGGCTGCGGTTGTGAGGCCGCCGCGTGCGAAAACGCCCGGCCGGCCGGCCGCCTGGCTCGTGCTGGCCCTTGGCCCCGCGCTGGCCGCCCGGGCGCCGGCGCCGCTCGTCGTCTGTTGCGCCGGCGACAGTCTGATGCGTCCCATGCCTTCTTATTTCAGGACGCTGGCCCCGCAGGAAGGCCTGAACCTCGAGCTCCGGGAATGGGCCCAGGGCGGATTGAACACGGAGACCTACCCCTCGTTCTTCCGCCGGAATCTCGCGGAAGGGGAAGGGATGCGTTGCGATGCGATCCTGCTGCAGCTGGGCACGAACGACACCGTCCCTCTTCTCGAGGAAAGGACTGCGCCGGCCGAGTTCCGAACCCGGATGACGGCCATTCTGGCCGAATTCAAGAAATTTCCGGGCCAAAACAGGCCCCGGCCAGTCCTCTTCCTGGCCGCCGTTCCGCTCTTTTGCGCCCGGCCCGAAAGCGCCGCCAAGAACCGGATTGTCGAGACGGTCGTCAATCCGCTGATCCGGGAGATCGCCCGAACCGAGGGCGCCGTCCTGGTCGATCAATACGCCGTCCTGAAGGACCATCCCGAACTCTACGATCCGGATTGCATCCATCCTAATCCGGCGGGGGAAAAAGCCCTGGCCCAAAACTGGCTCAACGCGCTGCGCCGAGTTTTTTCCGCCGGCGGCCTGTCCTCCCCACCCCATCCAGGAGCCGTTCATGATTTTTTTCGATCGGCTCCGCAAACTCGGCGAACTCAAAAGAAATCCTGAGCTCCCCGGAGGTCCTCATGAAAACCCGCGAAGCCTTGCGCCGCACCCGCATCGTGTCCATCCCGGAAAAGGGATTCCCCGTCGAGGAGACCGCCGGACGGGAGATCCAGTCCTCGACCGACGGCGCCGAGTGCCGGCGCGATTCGTCGCGCCGGGGACGCCCCGCCGCCGGCGTTTTTCAGGTCGGCGTGGCCGGGCCGGCCGGGCTGAAGAAACTGGCCGCCCTCGGAGCGCGGCTTCCCGCCGGACGCGAATGGATCGCCCTGCGGATCGCCGCCGACGGATCCGGTTTTTTGCTCAGCTCGTCCCCCCGGTTCCTGTTCACCGGGGCGCGCCATCTGCTCGAGGACCTGGCCGAGGAGGACGTCACCCGGATGAAGCTCCGCCTCGTTCCCCTCAGCTTCGCCGTGGAAAAATCGACGTTCGATCTGGTTCTGACCCAATATGCCCGGATCATCCGGCCCTTCGACCGCGAGCAGTACATCCGCGAATACGCCCGGCTCGGCTTCAGCCACCTCGAAGTCAACGGCCTGGCCGTTCCGTTTCCCATCGAGCCGGGTGTTCCGGCCGAGTTCTACGCGGACTTTTACACCTATGCGCCGGCCCTCGATCAATTCACCTCAAGCGTCCTGAACAAGGGGTTCTATCCCAGGGAATATCTCGACGCCAACCGGAACCGCCTCCGGGACAACGCCCGCCTGGCCCTCAAGTACGGCCTGACGCCGGGCCTCCTGTGTTTCGAACCGCGTTCGATGCCCGAGGCCTTTTTCCGGAAATATCCGACCCTGCGCGGGCCGCGCGTCGATCACCCCTTCCGCAGCTTCCAGCCGCGCTATGCCCTGACCGTGGTCCATCCGGCCGCCCGCGCCCACTATGCCGAGATGATCGGGAACTTGTTGAAGGAGGTTCCTGAACTGGAGTTCATGGCCGTCTGGTCGAACGACAGCGGCTCCGGTTTCGAGCACACCAAATCCCTCTATGTCGGCCGGAATGGGGGGCCGTTCCTGGTCCGCGAGTGGAAGGACGACGAGGAGATCGCCAAGTCCGCCGCGGCCAACGTCGCCCGGTTCTACGAAACCTTGCGCGATGCGGCCTCCGCGGTCAATCCCGCCTTCCGCGTCATCACCCGGCTGGAGTCGTTTTACGGCGAACGCAAGCACCTCTGGCCGCTTCTGCGGGACCGCATTGACGTCGAAGTGAACTCGCTCCTGACCTCGGGGTGGGAGAACAATTATCCCCATCCGTCCTACAAGGACGTCCAGGTGCTCGGCGCGGCCTACCATCAGACGCTCTCGGACAAGGAACGGGCGCCGGCCCGCGAACTCGAGTCCCGGGGGAGCCGGGCGCTTTTTTACCATTACTTCGCGGCGTTCGGCAATTTCGAGCCGCTTCTCGGCCTGCCTTTTCCCTGGCTGACCCATGAGAAACTGAAGGCGGCGGCCCGTCTGGACGCCGCCGGCCTGGCCTGGATGGGCGGGATCCATCCCCCGGACAAGGCGCCTTATGCCGTGAATCAGGACGTCTTCCGCTCCTTCCAGCTCGACGCCGGATTGGACATCGAGACCGCCGTCCGGGAGATCGCCGGGCGCTATGCCGGAGCCCGCTGGGCCGGCCGTCTGGTGCGGGCCTGGCGCCTCATCGAGACGGCGTATCGCCGTTTCATGCCGCTGCCGCTTTATTCGGGCTACGGAATGGTTTGGAACCGCCTGCTCGTGCGGCCCCTGATCCCCGATATCGAGGCCGTCCCCGAAGCGGAACGGGACTATTACGAGTCGGTGATGGTCAGCCCGCCCCACAACCCCAACAAGGTCGACCTCTCCAAGGACGTCCTGTTCGAGCTCGTGCCGCCGGCCTACGCCCGAAAAGCCCATCGGCGCATCGACCGGAGCGTTTGGAAGCCGCTGGCGCAGGCCTTGGCTCTGCTGGCCGGGACGCGGGACGAAGCGCGGACGAAACGCGACGTCCGGGCCTTCGAGGTTTTTCAGGATCAATTCTTTCGGGCCGGCGCCTTGAAATGCGTCTTCGAGACCCAGCGAAACGCCGCCGTTTGGATCGACGCGGTGCACGGGTTCCAGTCCTCCCGGAGCGCGCGGGCCAAGGCCCGCTTCCGGACCCTTCTCGACGATATGATCGGCCGGGAGATCGCCAACAGCCGGGACCTCATCGCCCTCTGGCGCGAGGCGCCCGTGGAGTGGATGATGGTCAGCGACCTGGGCGAGACGCCGTTTATCTACGGCGAGAATTTCCCGGATTTGCTGGAGAAGAAAATCGCCCTCATGCGCCGCCACCGCAAGGACGAGCCGCGCATTGACGAGAATTTTATGTTTAAAATTACTACGGGGAGCAGTAAAAATGTTACATAATCCTTACTGCTCCCCGAGTACTAGCCGGGCGACAAAGACATCCGGGGTCAACTATATTCCGCATTTTTTTTAATTGGCGAAATAGCCCAGGCGGTGGACGACGCGCGCGCCCGGCCTCTTGGCCCGCACCGTGATGGTGCGGAATTTTCCGTCCTTGATATAGAGGCGGGGCGTGTAATAAAGCAGGTAATAATTTTCCGAGGAATCGACGGCATCCTTCAGGAGGGCGAGGGGATTGGCCGAGCTTTCGCTGAACCCGCCCGAAGCCGCGGCCATCTCCCGGAAAGCGCCGAAGATGTCCTCGCTCTGTTCGCGATAAACCACGCCCGGGACCAGCGGGGCCGGCTCGCTGATGAGCAGGAAGTGGATGGCCACCGAGGCGTCGGCATAGGCCCGCTTGACCGCCTCCACCTCGAAGGGGATATCGCGGCGGTAGAAATCGAAGATGCCGGTGATGGTCTGATTCACGGTCGGCCGGTCCTGGAACAGGTCCATGTATTGGTAGAGAATGCGCGGCTCGATTTTGGGGATGAATTCCCGCTGGTAGAACATGTAAACGAACTTCTGACCCGGGTCCTCCTTGAGCGTCTGGGGGAATTGAAGGAGTTTCTTGGCGTCGATCGTCCGCTGGCTTTCCAGGAGGCCGAGCGTCGTCTCGTAGCGGGTCAGAAGTTCCTCGATGGAAAAATCCCTCAGGTTCGAGCTCGAACCGGTCGAGAACAGCGAATCGGCCAGGGGATCGACAAATTGGGAGAGGGCCGAGCCGATGGTCTTGGCCAGGTCCTCCAGATCGGCCATGACGCTGCGGTACGAGGAGCTTCCGAGCTGGGCGTCGCTACGGAGGAGGCCGGTGACCTGCTGGACGATCTCGGCCCGCGTACGAACCTCGAAAGCCTTGGCCTTCAAGCGGTAGGTCTTGAGGGGGGAAACGACGGTCAGGCTGTCGCCGGGCATGATGACGTTCTGGATGAAATAGTCCAGGGCCGCGCCCAGGCGGGGCGTGTAATCCGAGATCTCGAAAAAGAGATAGAACGAGCGGTTCGTCCGGGGCGTGAAGCGCTTGACCTCGTCGCGCCGCTCCACGGCCCGCTTCCTGACCAGATAGACCGCCTCGATGGGGATGGGTCGGCCGTTCTCGAGCAGTTCGAAATCGTCGATCTTCAGATCGTCCAAGAATGTCCCGCCCTGGAAGACGCGGACCGGCACTTCGATGTTGATGACGCCCGTCTCCACGGCGATCTGCTGGGCCGCGAGAAGCGAGGCCAGGGCCGCCCAGAATAAAGCCAAGGCGGTTTTCTTCATTTCCATTTCACCTCGTCTCTCCAATAGCGGAGCTTGCCCCGCTCCGGGGAATCGGGGCTCCCGTCGAAGGCCAGGCCGGAATACCAGGGCTTGTTTTCGACGAGAAGGTTCTGCCGATAAAGGGCCTTGGTCAGGTTGACGATCGTATAGGCCAGCTTCGTCCCGTCGGATGCGGCGAACAGGAAATCGCCGTTGGTTTCGAACCCGCCGAAAGCCATCCGTCCGGCCTCGTAGACGTAGCGGGGGCGCTTGTTATCCCGGGCCATGTCCCGGCGGAGATCGTTTTTGGCGCCGATGATGTAAGTCTTCCCGCTCAGGGTGACTTCGACGGCCTGCCCGGCCCGCGGTCCGTCGACGGGCAGCAGGCGGACGCCCGCGGCCAGGGCCTTGGGATCGGCCCCGGCTTCATGGGGGACGAGAACGGTGACGAATCCGATCGTCTCCCCCAGCTCGAAGTGTTGGCCCGTCGTCTGGTGGATGGTCCATTCGTCCTGATAATGGCGCTTCTGCGGTTCGACGCCCTCGATCTTGAAGGCCGTCGAGGGAAAGGCGACGAGCAGGCGCTCGTCCTGGGGCAGGGCGTTGGAGGTGGCCCCGCCGTAATTGGCGATGGCGTCGTATCCGGTATCGTACCAATGCTCGCCCCGGGCCCAAATCCTGCGGGTGTGCCAGAGGTTGCTCAGGGTGAACCATTCCTCGCGGAGGGACTTGAAGACGTCGAAGACGACGAAGAATCCGCCCTCCTTGACGTAGGCGATGATGCGGTCGGATTGGGCGCCCCAGTTATCATCGATCACCCGGACGCGGCCGTAGTCGATGTCCGGCAGGCTTAGAAAATCGACCTTCTGGGTGCGGACTTTGCGGTAAGCGCCCGAGTTGTGCAGAAAATCGAGGAGGCCCTGGCCCGGGACGGCGTCGCGGACGCTGTAGCGGAATTCACCCTCCTTCTGGCCCATATAGATTTTCTCCGGCCGTACGCACAAGCGGTTGTGAAAATAATCCTGGCGGAATTGGCCGTAGGGACCGCTGGGCATGTAGTCGCGGTAGCCGGCGTCATGCAGGAGGACGGACCGGCCGGCCATGAGCAGGGGGATGGAATTCTCGTCGGCATGGCCGTGGGTCATCTTCTCTTCTTCGACCGGGATCGTGTCGCGGAGATAATCGCGGTAGTTGAGGCCGCCGTCGCCTTCGTCGCGGTAATTCCACAGGAGATAGGTCGAGGAAGGATCCCAACCGTTGCGGAAGACGATTTTCTTGCCCTGGACGTCCTCCATGACTTCCCGGGAAAGGGAAGACGGCGGGGCCGGAGAGACGGCGTCGGAGCCCCAGTTGACGATGTCCATGAACATATAGCCGAGCCCGACGTTGGTCGGCGTTTTGAAATCGACATTCTTGCGGGCCAGGAGAACGGCCGCCCATTTCATCTCCGGATTCTTGTAGTGGGCCGCGGCGGCCTCGAAGAAGACCAGGTAATGGGGCCAGTTGGCTTCCCAATGGGCGTCTCCGAAGTCCGGGATCATGCCCGCCGGGCTCATCAAATTGAGGAAGTACTGGGCGTAATAATAAAAGGTCGGGGTGCGGAAGAGATCGTCCACGCGGCGCTGGGCTTCGGCGTATCCGAGAAGCGCGTAGAGCCAGATGCCGTGATAGATGGTGGCGTCTTCGATCTCCCACTTGCCCCAGTTGTCGTCGCCCAGGGCCCGGCGCTGCATGTCCCAGACTTTGGCGGCCGGGTGGTCGGGCAGGGCGCGCAGGGCCCAGGCCAGGTTCTCGGCCCGCAGGGCGGAGCGGTTCATGGCCCCCCATTCCTGCGTCCGGAGCATGTAGCCGATGCTCTCGGCGATGAGGGCTTCGCATTGGGCGTTCTCGGCGGGCGCGAGCTGGTCGAGGCGATGGAGGATTTCATAGGCCCGGATATAGCGCATGACGGTGAAGAAATCGGGCAGGGCGGGCACGGCGTCCTCATAGTCGAAGCGCGCCTTGCGCGCCCAGTCGGGGAATTCCGCCCGGAAATCTCCGTACGTGAGAAGCACGCGTTTGGCCCGGGCGGCGTACTCGGGTTTCTTTTCCCTTTCGAAGAGCGAGGCGTAGATCGAAGCCATTTCCAGGAGCCCGCCCGGAGCGCGGTATCCGAACACGTTTTTGGGATCGAAGGACTTGCGCCAGGCGGCCAGGGATTCCTCGTAGTGTTGCCAGGCCCAGTCGGCGGAGGCCCGGGCATAGGCCAGGTATTGGCTTTGGGTGACGAGGGAAACGGCCGGAGCGGGCCCCCTGGTGACGGCCAAGACGGGAACGGATGCGGCGAGAAGAAGGACAACGGCTGAGAACGCGGTTTTTTTCAGCATGGACACGGCCCTCCGGGCTTCATGATTTGGAAAGGATCTTCATCATATGAAAACCCGCCGCTGGATGCAAAGGCCGCTGTTTTCATTATAATAGGGAAGGACTAACGATGAGTGAATTCCCCGCTTATATACGCCGTCTCGGCCGGGAATCCGCTTTTGCCAAGGGCGCTTTCCTGTTTCAGGCCGAAGAACAGGCGGCCGCGTTTTTCTTCATCCTCAGCGGGGAAATCCGCGTCTTCAAGATGGATGAGCAGGGCCGCGAGCTCGAGGTCACCCGGTTGGGGGCAGGCGATTTCGTCGGCGAGGCCTTTGCCCTCGTCCACGGCCGCTATCCCTTTTTCGCCCAGGCCGCTCGCGACGCGCGGGCCCTGGTCTTCGGAGCCGAGGCGGTCGATCGGGCCATCGCCGCCCGGCCGGACGCGGCCCGTTTCTTCGTCCGGCTGTTGGCCCGCAAATGCGTCCAATTGAGCGGGCGGGTGGAAAGCCTGGGCATGAAGACCGTCCGCCGGCGCCTGGCGGAATTCCTCCTTTCCGGCTGCCGGGGGGGAGGACCCTGCGCCATCGTCCTGCCCATGAAAAAAGGCGAACTGGCCAAGGCCCTCGGCACCGTCGGGGAGACGCTTTCGCGGACCCTCCGCCAGATGCAGGACGACCGCCTGATCGAGGTGGAGGGCAAGATTATCCGGGTCACCGACTGCCCCGGCCTGCGGCGCGAGATCGGGTCCTGATTTTTTGACCTGGATCAAAGACCGCCGGACCGCTTTCCCGTAGACTGGACCCGGATTCCCATTTTTCGGAAACGGAGAACGGACATGGCCAAAAGAAAAATCATCGAAATCGAGCGGGCCCTCTGCGACGGCTGCGGACTGTGCACGACCGCCTGCGCCGAGGGGGCGCTTCAGCTGGACGGCGAAAACAAGGCCGTTCTCGTCCGCGAGCTTTATTGCGACGGCCTGGGCGCCTGCCTGGACGTCTGTCCGACCGGCGCCCTGAAAGTCGTCGAGCGGGACAGCGAGGACTATGACCCGCAGGCCGCTTACCGGCACGTCCTCTCGACGCGAGGCCGGGACGCGGCCCGTAACGTCCACGGAATCGGTGAAGCTGATGATCACGGCCATACGCATGGCCCGAAAGGCCATGCCTATGAGCTTCGCTCCGCGCCAGCTACGCCGAAGAAAAGGGAAGCGGCGCCTATGGCCTGCGGCTGCCCGGGGAGCATGGCCCAGGAAATCAAGCGGGACGGAGAGACCGCCGACAAGACCGTCTCCGGCCGGTCCGAGCTCACCCAGTGGCCCGTCCAGCTCCATCTCGTTTCGCCCTTAGCGCCTTACTTCCAGAACGCCGACCTGCTCGTAGCCGCCGATTGCACGGCCTTCGCCCTGGGCAGCTTCCATCAGGACCTGCTCATGGGCAAGAAGCTGGTCATTGCCTGCCCCAAGCTCGACGACACGGAGAATTACGTGGAGAAGCTGTCCGAGATCATCAAGATCAACGACATCCGGTCGCTGACCGTGGCCATCATGACCGTGCCCTGCTGCGCCGGCCTCCATCACCTGGTCGAAGAGGCCGTGGAACGGTCGGGCGCCCCGCTCAAGGCGAAGAAAGTCGTCATCGGAATCGACGGCCGAATCGCCGTTTGAACCGATCGCCGCGCGTCCCGGTCAGTTCGGCGACGTCGTCTGCGCGCCTCCGTAATAGATCCCGTTGAAGAGCAGCTTGAACGTGCCGTGGGGCTGGCCGCGGAAGACGATCTCCGGGCCGAAGAGGAAAAGCTTGCCCTTGCCGACCGGCGCCTCGACGGCCTCCACGCCGCGCCATAGGTACTGATCGCCCCAAACCCAGCCGCTGCGCAGGGGGTTTTTGTTCTCGAACCAGAGCACGGGTTTCAAGCCCTTGATCTGCGCTTCGGGCAGGAGATCGAACACCGGGCTGCCGTCGAAGAAGACATCGACTTGGTCGGGGAGGCCGAAGGCCAGGGGATGCGTCTTGTCGACCTGGACCTGAAGGATCGAACCCGGCACGTAGAACTTCTGATTAACGAGGGGGACTTCCTTGCCCTCCGCGTTTTTTTCCACCAGGTGATCCGCCATCGGCAGACCGAGATGATAGGCCAGGGCCGTCGAGCCGCCGACGGCCAGGATCGTTCCGCCATCCTCCAGAAAGTTCTTCAAAGCCGGAATGGTCTTCTCCGCCGTGACCCGGCCGATCATGGATTGGAATTCCGGCGGAACGTTCGCCGGGGCGGCCCCGCCGAACCCTCCGCGTCCTCGGCGCCCGCCCTGGACTGCGGGAATGGCGCCCGACGGGAAAATGAGGACGTCGTACCGGGCCGCCAGATGGCCGGCGTCGAGGGCCGGCGCGAAGACGAGCTCGAAGGGGAATTCGAATTGCTCCAGGAGCCAGCGCATCCATCCCGAATCCATGGAACCGCCGTACATGTCCCAAAGCCCGATGCGGACGAGCTTCAGCTTGAGGACCTCGACTGCCGGTTTGAGGTCGAGGGGTTCGATGGACAGGCCCAGCTCCCGGGCCGCCTTATCCAGAACGGGCAGGACGGATGGCTTGGCCGGGACATAGATCGTCCCTGCCGGATAGGTTTTGCCGTTGGCGGCAAAGGCCGCCTTGGTCCAATACACCTCTTCACCCGCCTTCAGCAGGCGGTTGGTGACCACGGCCCCGTCGTTGCAGGCATGGCTCAGGGCGAACCCGGCCGCCGATCGGTTGGCCGACGCCGAACCCTGCGCCGGCGGCTTGGCGAAACCCTGGATCTCTTCGAACGGCCCGTCGAAGCCGTCCAGGACGCGGTCGAAACGGATCCCCATCTGGAAGGCGACCGTCCAACCGGCGCTGTCGTAGGGCGGGCGGGGAGGGCCGCCGGGATAGGCGAAATCGTCGGGATGGTCCTGGGGCTCGAACATGGAGATGAGATGGGCCCGGAAGGCCTGGGCCGATTGGACCACGAACGATCCCGCCGCATACGTTTTTTCGGCCACGGTGAAGGGCCGGACCGCGCGATGCACCGTGATGCCGCTTTTGATCAGCGTGTTGACGAATTTGACCGCGGTGGGGAAATCGGGCTGGTCGGCCGGGATGATGAACCCGCGCGGGTCACGCTTGGACGGGTCGCGCAGGGCGTCGTAGAACTTCAGCGGCGCGCCCCCGCCGCCGCGTTGGCCGCCCGGACCGGCCGCTGCTCCGGTTCCCGCGGCTTGGCCGCGCTCCTTCTCGACCTGGGCCTGGATTTCGGCCACGGCCTTCGGTTGGAACGTCCACGTGTCGCGCGAGCCCTTGTCGATGGCGTTCTTGCCCATGACAAAGCGGTTCCAGAGGATCTCCTCGCGCCGCCGCGCGGCGAAATCGAGGATGGCCTTGTCCGCCGTGATGGAGTAGTCGATTGAGGAACGGAAGTGCCATTTCTGGGGCATGATGGGGTAGGGATAATCGCCCTTGGGCAGGACCCGGTCGGGGATGAAGGGGATGTCCATGGGCGTGGGATTGCCGATGATCTCGGTCAGGATGCCGATGACGTTGTGGAAATATCCGGTGCTGCGCAGGCCGCCGTTCCACCAGGTCGAATAACCCGCCCCCGAGCGCATGATGGCGCCGGGCTTGCCCTCGGCGGCGAAGCGCTCGTGCATGGCCAGGCCGAGAAGGTCCGTGCCCAGCGGGACGAGCGGGTCGAAGTAGTAGTAGAACGGATCGCGGAACGGCGGGCAGAAGAGGACGGTCCCGGCCGGCCCGGACTGATGATGGTTGTACAGGAACTGGGGATGCCAATCGATGTACAGCTCGCGGCTGACGGCCTCGGTCTCGGGCTGGGTGATCATATAGAAGTCGCGGTTGTTGTCGTGCCCGACATATTTCTGGTAAAGGCGCGGGACGCCGCTCATCGACCGCTTGAGGGGATCTTTCTCCCGCATGTACCAGTCGGCGACGAGCTCCAGGCCGTCCGGGTTGACCGGGCAGGCCAGGAGGATCACCTCGTCCAGGATGCGCAGGGTCTCGGCGTCCCCGCGGCTGAGCATCTGCCAGACGAGCTCGACGAGGGCCTGCGAGCCGACGATCTCCGTGGCGTGCAGGCCGCCGTCGATCCAGACGACGGCCTTGCCCTCGGCGGAGAGGCGGCGGGCCTCGGCCTCGGTCAGCCCCTGGGCCAGGGCCAGGCGGCGGGCGATCGATTTGTAGAGGTCGAGCTTCTTCAGGTTCTTGGGCGAGGTGACGACGGCCATGACCATCGGCCGGCCCTCGGCCGACTTGCCGATATCGACCAGCGTCATCCGGTCGGATTCCTTGGCCAGCTTCTTCCAGTAGGAGAGGAGCTTCGTGTAATTAATGAGCTGATAATCGTCGCCGACGGCGAAGCCGAATTCCTGCTTGGGGGACGTCGGGGCGGCCGCGGCCGCGGCCAGGGGAAGTCCTACGGCCAGGACCAGGACGAAGAGCGGGATTCGTTTCCAGAAAGGCATGGGCACCTCCGGGGGGATGGATCGCGAAGGGGGATATACTAAGCCGGGCGGAATATAGTTGACCTTGTATGTCTTTGTCGCCCGGCTAGTACTCGGTGAGCAGCAAGGATTATGGAACATATTTACTGCTCCCCGTAGTATATCAGAGGGGCGGCGCGGAAGTCAAAAACGGTCGCACTCATTGCCGTTTTACGGCTATGAGTACGGCCGGGCCCCGCGGTCCGCGGAGCCCGGCCGGGCCGATCAATTAAACAGTTTCTTGACGATGTCGACGAGGTTGAGGGCGTAATCGACCTGGGCGAAGGGGACCTTGGTCTTCTCCACGATCTTGGAGAAGCGGCCGTCCTTGTTGCTGTCCTTGGTCACGACAATGTAATCGGCGAAGGGGGCCACGGCGTCGATCATGCGCTCGTTGTCGCTGCCCGCGGGGCCGCGGGTGGCGGTTCCGCCGGCGTGTACGGCGACGAGGTAAATGGCGTTCTTCTTGCAGTAATCGACGAGCTTCTTGACCCGCGCTTCCTCGGTGTCGACGGTCAGGCCGGAGGCGCCCATGCCCTTGAGGCTGGCCCCGATGGCGATGATGACGGTCTTGTAGGGCGTGCCCTTGGGGAACTTGGCCGTGTCCGTGTTGATCTCGACGTGGAAGCCGGCCGCCGATTCCTTGCCGGCCAGGCCGACGCCGGCCTTG
>Ga0315279_10001783_pt1 | contig 34754 bp, 27 predicted proteins | sample YL17G06_20_MG_FD_203694 | JGI IMG/M metagenome (GOLD analysis project Ga0315279, IMG submission 203694) | Sediment microbial communities from Yellowstone Lake, YNP, Wyoming, USA - YL17G06_20 | ecosystem: Environmental > Aquatic > Freshwater > Lake > Sediment | place: USA: Wyoming | collected...
CGGGGTCCATTAGCAGAATATCTTTGAGTTTTTCTTTTACCTGGTCGTCATAGGTCAGGCCGGCCAGGTCTGCAATAGCTTTTATCCTTTCGGCTTTGTCAGCGGACTGAAGCTGCCTGATAAGTTCGGCTTTTTTGTTTCGTATAGATGCAAACAAGCTGAGCGTCTCTTCGTCGGGAACTGCAGGAACCCTATAGACTTGTGCCGGTGCCGCAGTTTCCCGGACTATAACTGCGGGTCTTTCGACAATCACATCAGGATAGCAATCTTCCATCCAACAATAAGGGTATCCAACGTAGTAGAAAGGAGGAGGATACCAATAACCATGCCAGTAATGGTGCGGATAATGGTGACCGACGCCAATATAGACAAATCCGTGACTGCGGGCCAGCGCATCCGTTGCTACCAGTAAGCTTAAATTCACTAAAACAGCCATAATCAATATGCGTTTTAGAGTTTTCATATAATTTGCCCTCATACCTGCCGTATAACTTCTTTGCACAAAATACCTTAAAAACATTCGTTAATCTACATATATTAGACGCTGATGTGCCGTGTTTTTATTGCAGAAATTGCGGCCAAAAAATCAAGATTCCCACCATCAATTTTACAACTTTTCATCGACTTTTGTTTGCATATTTATTATGAAATTTGGTGAGAAAGCAGTTATTTTTTGGCAAATCCACCATTTCGGACCTATCTTACCGCTCTAAGTCGTAAAATTGGCTCTTGCGCAGCTCGCCGGAGGGCAACATCTTACTATAGTCTCTGGGGCTATAGATTTTCTTTAGATTTTCTAATCGCCCGACCTTCTGCAGACGCTCGTAAATCTTGAGCCAGCCACAATCTCTCTCAGAATCCACTTCACACTTTCCATTCCGAGCACCGCCGCAGGGGCCGTTTAGCAGCTCCTTGGCACAGGAAGTAATCGGACAAATACCTCCGGTATAATCCAGCGCACAATCTCCGCATGCCTGGCAGCGCTCGTCCGACGGCCAAAGCCCCTGCAATCCGCCCAGCGACACCGTATTTGTTCCAAGGTGCACAACCTTGTCTATAACCTTCGAGACCGCCTGGACGCCAATTCCACAGGTCAGCGTCAGGATAGAATCCGACTGCTTGAGCTTATCTATAACTTTGGCAAGCCGTGTTGCTACCAGCACTTTGTTGCAGAGAAAATCTACCAATGCCGTTCCTGTCACATTCTTGCCGGCTTTTTCCAACTCTGCTTTCATTGCCAAAAGCGTCTTTTCACCGCCGGTTTCGCAAACTTCGGCACACCCATTACAGCCCAGCAGGAAAATATTGCTTTCCTCGCCAAGCGACGCCAGGATTTCATCGAGCGGCTTCTTCTCTGTGAATATCATTTTTAATTTCCTTTTTTGCCACAAAGGCGCTAAGACACCAAAACTATAATATATTATTTTTTACCTTCGTGACTTTGTGTCTTCGTGGCTGAAATTCTTTTTTTAATTTCCTTCAGGACTTCTTTAATAACTTTCGGAACACTTCGCTTCACTTTCGCGGTCAGTTCCAAGCCGAAACCAACTTCTCCAGGCTCAACGCCGATGACCACAACTTCCGCAGGAGCGCGTCCTATCTTTTTAGCAACACCGAGGGCATCAAGCAGGCCAACCTGGTGCAGGCTTATTTTCGACTGCCCGACCTTGCCGAAAATCTCTGTTAGCCGGTCTTTTTGCTGCCCCTTCAACCGAATTTTGTAAATAGTGCCCGGTTTATTGCCGGCCCTGATTGCATCAATGACTACAAGTTTATATGGCCCCTGCTGTAACAGCAGGACATCTAATGCGGCAGTCCCGCCATCAATGACTTCTACGTTTCCGGGCAGATGTTGTTTTTGCAACTGTTCAGTGATGTGGACTCCCACTCCTTCGTCACTCAGTAAAATATTGCCCAAACCCAGAACTAAAAGCCGGGCGCCGTGTTCACAACCTTTTTTCGCCGAACAAACCATCGAACCAGACTCTATTTCAGCCGGCATATCAAACAACTCTAAAGACCCCTAACTCGCTGCGCTTAGCGTCGAGCAAATGAACCGAGCAGGCCAGACAAGGGTCAAACGCCCGCACAATTCGCACGAGTTCAAATGGATTATCCTTGTCCTTAACTTTAGTACCTATTATTGCCTGCTCCACTGCTCCGGGCTGGTCTTTATCATCCTTCGGAGAAGCGTTCCAGGCCGTAGGCGTAATAACCTGATACCGGTCAATCTTTTTATCCTTGATACTTATCCAGTGTCCCACTGAGCCGCGGGGAGCTTCGGTTAAACCTGCACCTTCGCCCTTTTCAGGAATTTCGCTGTCCACAATAACTGGCTCATCAGGCTTCAGGACCAGCAGGCAATCAACCATAGCGTCGGCAATGAGTTTGGCCTCCAAAGCCCTTGCCGCGTGTCGGCCAAGGACCGAAAACAGGGCATCGATGCCTGTCCCTACCTGTCCAAGCAGCCCATCAACCAGTCTTCTGGTCTTGGTGTCGGCATGGACGTAATTGATTAGCGTTCGTGCCAAAGGCCCGACTTCACAAACCTTCCCGTCATACCGCGGAGACTTCAGGAACGAATAGGCCTGCTTTTTCGTAAGGTCCGGTTTTGTTTCGCCCTCAGCCGGTTTTTTCCCCGAACAGGAATCCGCATACCAGGAGTGTTTCACATCCTCCGTAATATTTTCCATAGCGAACGGCTCAAGCTGCAAATCCGCCGCACGTCTGGCGGATAAATCTGGACAGACCAGTCCCGTCTTGAATAGCTTTCCAGTCGGCACATCAAAGCCGCCGTAAGAAAGAAACTTTCTACAGCCTTTACCAATGCCAAAGTAATCACCATAGCTTTTGGCTACGATTAAAACATCCGGAATGTAAGCGTTATCAATAAAATCGCGTATTTCGTTTAACCGCCACAAAAAATTCGTGATTTTATCTTCGGTGGGTTTTTCGGTAACTCCGCCAGGAACGATACCCACATCATGCGGCATCTTCCCGCCGAAAATGGACAGCATCTCGTGACATTTGCGTCTGATGTCCAGCGCCCTTATATAATGATTGACCAGGTCAGCATTTGCCTGGCCGGATATTCGATAGTCACCCTCATACCGCGGCACAAAAGGATAAAGGTCACCCAAAACGCTTACTGCATCCACATAATCTAAGGCTGCAAGATGGTAGAAATGAAGAATATGTGACTGGAGAAAATCGGAGCCAGAAACAAGTGCGCGGATGAGCTTAGCGTTATCCGGGATTTTATCACCCACACCGAAGGCATCGTCAAGACACAGTGCCGATGCAATCGCGTGAGCGGTAGGACATACGCCGCATATCCGCTGGGTCAGACGATTGGCATCCCGTGGGTCCCTTCCCTGCAAGATTATCTCGAAGCCCCGAAAAAGGGTCCCGGCACTTTTGGCGTCTTTTACCACGCCGCCATCTATCACGGCTTCAATAGCCATGTGACCCTCTATCCTTGTTATCGGGTCAATCTTTACTCTTGTGGGCATCTTAAATCCTCGAAAGTAATCTTCTGGTAAATCGGCGATGTGCCATCGGGAAACTCCGGCTCAACACAGCCCAGACAGGGTGAGCCTGCCTTCACACACCAGTTGACGCCGTTGTTCCATTGTCTTAGAGGACAATCCGCATAAGTATAATGGCCCTTACAGCCTAACTTGTAAAGGCAGCCCGCATCGCCCAATTGTCGGGCGAATTTTCCCTTATCGAAATCTGCCCTCCTCGGACAGTTCTCGTGAATGAGCCGCCCGAAGAAAAGTTTCGGGCGGGACAACCAGTCCAGCTCGAGGGCCTGCACGCCCGAAAATAATATCACGGATACCGTGCCTACAAACCAGTCCGGATGCGCCGGACAGCCCGGTATGTTGACAACAGGAGTCTCGATTTTCTTTTCATCAAAGACCGCCTTTACGCCCTTGCAGCCGGTAGGGTTGGGTCTGGCTGCAGGAATTCCGCCGTAGGCAGCACAGGTGCCGAGGGCAATTGTGAGCATCGCATTTTTCCCAAGCTCTTCGACACTTTGTTGAATGGTCAAATGCTTGCCGTCCCTTTCGCCGATACTGCCGTAAACGCCGCCCTCGGCGGTAGGAATCGCACCTTCCACTACTAATATATAGCCGCCTTTGCTGTTCCTTTCGGTATCCTTCAAAACCTCAATGACCGGCTCTCCCTGGCCAGCCATTATCGTTGCGTGGAACATCAGATTAAGTTGCTGGCCAGGCACCATCTCATCCAGCAGAAGATTGTGGACCCTCGGACTGACCGCATTAAGAACAGATATAGAACAGCCTGTGCAACCTGCTCCTTGCAGCCATACCACAGGATATTTTTTAGTAGCTGCCATTTTACTTTCTATAGGCTTTTGAGTCCTGCCAATCATCTTCTGCGCCCCTTCGAAATTGTTATAAGCCCGCTCCATCAAGAATTGCCGGCAGTTTATCTTCCCATCCTAACGGCATCAGGTGAATGCCCTGGCAACAGTCTCTAATTTCATTGATAATTCGTATGGCGATTTCCACACCGATCTGACCGGATTTGGTTTTCTCTTTATCCTTCTTCAGTTCCTCAATCAACTCTTCCGGCACATTTACTCCCGCCACATTGGCATTCATATACCGTGCCATACCAACAGATTTCAGGAGCACCAGCCCTGCCATAATCGGGACATTGAAATGGGAGACCTGCTTGATAAATTGCTTGAATTTTTCCGGGTTAAAAACGGCCTGGGTCTGGAAAAACGCTGCTCCGGCTTCGACCTTCTTTGCCATCTTGATAATGTGAGGCTCCAAAGGCTCTGCCTCCGGAGTAATCACTGCTCCCAGGAAAAATTCGGGGGTCCCTTCGAGTTCATTGCCCGCAAGGTCTTTACCTTGCTGGAGTTTGGTCGCAGCCGCGAGTAACTGGACCGAATCTAAATCAAACACGCCCTTGGCCTGGGGATGGTCACCTAACTTCTGGTGGTCGCCGGTTAAACATAAAATGTTCTGAATTCCCAGCCCATAAGCGCTCAAGAGGTCAGACTGGAGCGCCAGCCGATTTCGGTCCCGACAGGTCATCTGCAACACCGGCTCCATGCCCCGTTCAACTAAAAGGCGACAGGTGGCAAGCGAGCCGAATCTCATCATCGCACTTTGAAGGTCGGTAACATTGAAAGCGGTTATCCTTTCTTTCAGGATTTCCGCGTGGCCGATGTATTTTTCAATGTTCACGCCTTTAGGCGGGCCGATCTCGCTGGTTACAACAAATTTACCTGATGTCAAGGCTTCTTTGAGTTTTGTCATTTACTTTTTCCTGTTTATGGTTGTTCGCCAAGGACGGAACCGGCTGCTCTCCTGGCTGACTCTACCGTGTTATAAAGCAGCATAGTTATTGTCATCGGCCCCACTCCGCCCGGCACCGGTGTGATGAGCGAGGCCTTCTCTTTCACCGCCTCGAAGTCAACGTCACCCACAAGGCGATAACCTTGCTTTTTCGTTGCATCCTCAACACGGTTAACGCCGACGTCAATCACTACCGCACCTTCTTTTATCATATCAGCAGTAACAGTATTTGGCCGACCGGCAGCGACGATAACGATATCCGCCTGCCGGGTGTGATACGCAAGGTCTCTGGTGCGCGTATGGCAGACCGTAACGGTAGCGTTTCCAATTGCACTTTTTTGAATAAGCATATTTGCCAGCGGCTTACCCACGATGTTGCTGCGCCCGACGATTACCACGTTGGCCCCTTCAATAGTTACACCGCTACGAATAAGCAGTTGAATAACTCCGTGCGGCGTGCAAGGCAAAAATGCCTTTTCACCCACCACCATTTTTCCAACATTCATCGGATGAAAACCATCGACGTCCTTGGCAGGGTCGATTGCCTCAAGGACCTCGGATTCATTAAGACCCTTCGGCAACGGCAGTTGAACCAGAATCCCGTGGATTCTCCGGTCTTTGTTCATCTTCCTGACCAGTGTTATTAACTGTCCCTGCGACGTGCCAGCATCAAGGCGGTTATTGTCGGAGTAAATCCCCATCTCCTCGCAGGCACGCTCTTTCGCCGTGACATACGATACCGAAGCGGGGTCATCACCAACCAGTATTACTCCCAATCCGGGCACGATGCCCTTTTGTTTTAATTTGGCCGCCTCAACTTTCAGCTCCTCCCGGATACTGGCCGCTACCTGTTTTCCATCTATTATTTGTGCTGCCATCGGCGACTCCTAAAAAATTCAACAAACTCTCCCTCATTCTCGTAGCTCGATTCTCGATACTCGATTCTCGATTTTTCCACTTCTACGAGCAACGAGCATCGTGTATCGAGGAACCATTTCAAAACAGCCCCTGCACTTTTCCCGTGCTGACGTCCACATCGATGCGGCGAAACGCAGGGTCTGAACTGGTTCCCGGCATCAGCTTAATTGCACCGGCTACCGGCACGATAAAGCCGGCACCCTTATAGATAAGAATGTCACGGATGGGAAGCTCCCAATCTCTGGGTCGGCCCTTGACATCAGGGTCGTGCGACAAACTAAGGTGCGTCTTAACCATACAGGTCCCTAATGTCTTGATTACAGGGTCCGCCTCCATAGCCTTGGCCTTTTCCAGGGCCTGGTCAGTGTAAGTTACCCCATCAGCCCCATAAACTTCCCTGGCAATCAGCTCGATGCGCTTTCTGAGCGGGGTTTGCAAATCATACAGAAACTTAAAGTTGCCCGCCGGAGGCGGGTTTGATCGAACCGGCTTCCAGCCGGTCGCTCTGGTTTCGCCACAAGCCTCGATTACTGCTTCCGCCAGCTCAATTGCACCTTCACCGCCTTTAAGCCAGTGTTCGGAGACCGCGGCCAGAGCTCCGTTTTGTTCCGCAATTTTGCGGACGAGCTTTATTTCCGCATTAGTGTCGGTGTGGAAGCTATTTATACAAACTACCGGCCGAACGCCGCTTTTTTTCACGGTTTCGATATGTGCGACAAGATTCTCACAGCCCTTCTCAACTAATTCGAGGTTCTCACCGGTATATTCCTCGCTCAACGGTATGCCGGGCTTCACCGTGGGGCCGCCCCCGTGCATCTTGAGAGCACGAATAGTAGCAACAATAACAACAGCGTTGGGAACCAGCCCGGACATCCGGCACTTTAGATTCCAGAACTTCTCAAAACCGATATCAGCCCCAAAGCCGCTCTCAGTGACATGGTAATCGCCTAATTTCGTCCCAACCATATCGGCGATGATTGAGCTTTGACCGACAGCGATGTTCGCAAACGGGCCCGCGTGGACAAACACGGGTTGACCTTCGATAGTTTGCAGCAGATTCGGATTTATTGCGTCCACCATCCACGCCGTCATAGCGCCATCAACCTCAAGGTCTGCCGTAGTAACCTCATTGCCTTTCTTATCGTAGGCGACCACGATTCTGGCCATACGCCCTCGCAGGTCTTTTAAGTCTTTAGCCACCGCCAGTATCGCCATCACCTCGCTCGAGACGGTAATTTGAAAGCCTGAGTCCATCTCATAGCCATCCATCTTCCCGCCTCGACCAATCCTGATGTCACGCAGGGACTGCGCACAGAAATCCATTGTCCATTTCATTTGGACCCTCGCAGGGTCAATATCAAGCCGCTTCAGGCCGCTCCTGGCCAGCCGCTGGTCATCGTAGTTGTTCTCGTGCTGCAAACGGGAAGTCAGGGCAACCATAGCAAGATTGTGGGCATTTGTAACACAGTCAATGTCCCCTGTGAGCCGGATTGAAAAAGGCGTCAGAGGAATACACTGTGCCAGCCCTCCGCCGGCGGCGGAACCTTTAATATTGAAGGTCGGCCCGCCACTTGGCTGTCGAATTGCCCCAACGGGATGCTTGCCGAGCTTGCCCAACCCCTCAACCAGACCGATTGCAGTGGTTGTCTTGCCTTCACCCAGCGGAGTCGGCGTAATCGCCGTAACATCAATATACTTGGCCGTTGGAACATCCTTCAGACGGGCAAGGGCTTTTTGATAATCGACTTTGGCCAACTTGCGTCCCATCGGGATTAGTTCATCCTCTCGCAGGCCCATCTCCTCAGCAAGCTGACCAACGGGTTTCATCTCTTCTTCGGCAGCTTCTGCAATCTGCCAATCCTTCAGTTTTCTCGGGTCAAGTTTCATAGGTCCTTTCTTTGTTCATTTATTGTGAGTCTTTCCTGTTAGAAAGGCAACTTCTCTTTCTAACAGGGTCTTCGGCCTCCCTGTGGCACGGCCATCTTGGCCGTGTCTTCACGGGCTGGAAGCCCGTGCCGCTACACCCTTAAAAAAGAGTCCGAATATATTTGTTTATTCATCAGCATCTCGGCCGTAGCCAGCACGTTCATTAGATTCTCATCCAGCACATCGAGAATCGCCGAATCCAGGCCGCGTGAGATGGCCATAGCGAGGAATACGCGGTTTATCAAACTTCTTTCCGTTGCTCCCTGAGAAAGATTCGACAGGCCTATCGTTATATGCGGCGGGGGGTCGGAAAGGTATCTTATCTGGTCCATCGCAGTCAGGATATTGCCGGGCTGAACCTGAGCGTTCGGCACCTTAACCGGCAGAGCAATCGGGTCAATAAACAGCCGCCGACTGTCAAACCCCTTTTCCATTGCCTTCGACACAATCTCCGCTGCTATAGCCACACGGGTATCAACATCCTGAGGCACGCCATTTTTATCCATCGTAAGAGCAATGATGCTTGCCTTTGGTCCCGCCTGCTGTGCCATTTCTATGAACTTGTCGAATATTTCCTCATCAGTTTTCTTATTCAGCGGCGTGGAATTCAGAATGACACCGTTCTTGGCATTAACTACCTTTAATCCGGCCTTAATGACAGTAGGTTTTTGCGAATCAAGACACAATGGCGTAGAGCAGGTGGACTGGATGGTCTCAACCAGCCATTGAATCGTTCCCTCCTGGTCTGCCGCGGCAGTGCCCACATTTACGTCTAAATATGTAGCGCCTGCGTCGGTTTGCTTTTTAGCCAGTTGCTGAATAACTTTTTTATTTTTCTCCGCGACAGCCTGCTTGACGTCGGTAAACATTCCATTAATTCGTTCTGCAATTATTATCATAACAACCACCTTCTTTTCTTGATTCCTTTCACCGCTGAGCTCGCAGAGAGCGCCGAGTCTTTTCTAATTTCAATTTCTTCTCTGCGGTCTTTGCGCTCTCCGCGGTTAATCCTTTTTCCAAATTTGGTCGATGAAATTTTTAACGGCAGCCACTGCTCTCGGATGACGCATACGAATTATGTCAACGCCGGCCTGCAACAGGCAAATGGCCGTCGCGGCTTCCCACATCGGTCCGCGGTCCCCAGCCGCTCCCCACCCCGGGGCATCCGCAAGTTTGGCTTCCTTCGCCCGCCAGGATTCGAAACCAGCATCGCAGATGACAGGCATTGCCATCATTTTGTCACCGCCGAGAGCGGCCAGCCGCTGACGCTCCTGAATCGAGTAGGCATATTCTATCCCATATCCCAATGCTCCCGTGGCCTGAAACGTCACTATTCGTTCCAGCGGAAAGCCCATATCAGAAACCAGAATATTGACCTGCTTGGCAATGTTGATATCCAGAGGCGCATGGGTTATAAGATGATGCCCGTCAGCCAACGCAACAGCGGTTAATGATTTGTAATTATCCTGCGTAACCGTTCCGATAAGACAGTTTTCCCCTTTTGCAGCCTCGCTTACCTTCGGCATAATCTGGTTATCCTTTTCGTCATTTCCGCAGCCCCACAATATAAGAGGCACTCCAACCGCCTTGAGCACCTCTTTGGTAACCCTGACTGCGTGAGCGGCATCTTTATTTCCCTTGTCAGGGTGAATGCCATCAAACTTCACACAAATTAAATCAGCTCCAAATTCCTCCACACATTTTTTGGCCCAGTCGCCCGGGCTATCAAGCACATTTGTGTAGGGTTCAGCCAGGACATCGGGCCAGTCCGCCGGCCTGCTGTCGAGAACGTCCATAGCGATAACCGGTTTCTCACCGGCATCCGCAATCGAGCCGCCATAGACGACATTCCGTGCGCTGCCCACAGTCACCGTTGAGCGTCGTGTGCCGCCATTTTGTTTAGTCGCACCAAGCGTAACACGGTTTACGCAACCGGTAAAACTTTCTGCAATCTCAGGAACCGGCATCTTCAGTTCTCCAATCTTCTCTCATTCCGCTTCAGCGTTTAGCCTGCGCTCGAGTATCCCGGATACGGCCAACAGCGCAGGCGTGTTGTCCTCAAGGTCAAAAACTGTTTTACCCTTCATCAAGGCATCGAACACAGCTTTATCGAAAGGCACACATCCTAACTGAGGAATTTCGAATTTGTCGATGTCACTACACGCGACATCGACCCTGTTATTGTTCCATATAACGCCGATTTCTTTCACGGATAGCGGCAATTTCTTGGCAAGCTCAAAAATCCTTCCAGCAGTAAGCACTCCCAGAGGAGTCGGTTCCGCTACGATGCATAGTATGTCAACATTATTAGTGGTCCTGCGGGACAGGTGCTCCATCCCTGCCTCATTATCTATAATCACAAACTGATACCGCGAGCTTAACTGGTCCAGAAACTTTCGCAGCATATTATTTACCGCACAGTAACAGCCCGGCCCTTCAGGCCGACCCATAACAAGCAAATCAAACCCATCGGCCTCGGTTATCGCCTGCTGGATATTGTATTCAAGCGACCGCAGCCGGTCCCCGCCTGCACTGCCGGGCGATTTCGCTCTTGCATCCTCACGTATATCCGCAATAGTGCCGACCGGCTGAACCCCTAACATCGAAGCCAGACAACTGTTCGGGTCGGCATCCACCGCAAGTATGGTCTCCTTGCCCTCCCGACTCAACAGTAACCTTACAATCATCGCAGCTAAAGTCGTCTTGCCTGACCCGCCCTTTCCGCCAATCGCAATGGTTGTTGCCATCTCAAATTTTCTCCGTGGCACGGCCATCTTGGCCATGTCTTCGCGGGCTGGAAGCCCGTGCCACCTTAACTGACGGGAATAGCGACAAATCCGTATGGGGCAGGAAATTTGCCCTGATAAACTCGTCCATATATCCCGTGTGGCTCATCAAATCAAAATATGTCATACTCTGGGCGATTTTTTCAGCCGCCTTGAGGGCCTTGCGGCTCAGCAAAACCGTCTTTGCCCCCGCAATCGATGTATTTCCCACAAAGTGAATCTTCTCCGGCGGCACATCGGGTAACATCCCGATGGTAACGGCGTGCCGAACGTTCAGGAAATTTCCGAACCCCCCTGCCAGATAAACCGCCTCCAGGTCTTTTGTTTTCGTCTGGGTTGACTCCATCAGCACCCGAATGGCAGCAAAAACACCTGCTTTAGAACGAACCAAATTGTTAATGTCTGGCTGGGTAATTACTATTTCCTGGTGACCATTGCCGCCCTGGACCAACTGAAACTGCAAACCATCTTCACCCTCTGTCACTTTCGATTGGCCGTTGGTTTTGAACCGTCCTGTTCTATCTATAATGCCACTTATAAGTAATTCAGCAAGAGTATCCAATAAACCGGACCCGCATATCCCAACCGGATGACTACCGCCAATGGTCTTAAACTCGATGGAGCCGTCATCGAGAATGGTCAGTTTCTCAATGGCCCCCGCTCCTGCTCTCATACCATGCTTGACTCCGCTGCCCTCAAACGCAGGGCCTGCGGAACTCGATGCACAAACCAGCCAGTCTCGATTGCCAAGAACCACCTCGCCGTTTGTCCCGATATCAGCAAAAAGCGAAACGCCCTTTCTCGTATAAATTCGCGTAGTCAACACCCCTGCTACTATGTCGCCGCCCACATAAGCGGCCACGCTCGGCAGGCAGTATAATAAACCTCGCTTGTTAATCTGAATGCCTGCCTTTGCTGCACGGATGGCGCCAATGAAATTAGCCGAAGCAACGGACGGCTCTCTGCGGATTCGCGTTGAGTCCAGATTCAGCAAAAAATGCACCATTGCTGTGTTGCCGGCACAAACAACTGTGGTAATATCCTGCAAATCAATTTTCTGCTTCGCTGCCAGTGTCGCTATCAGATTATTGACGTCGGTTACGATGCGATTCTGCAACTGGTCAAACGCATTATTTTCTTCCGCATACATAATTCGGCGGATATAATCCTCCCCGAAATTTATCTGGCTGTTATACATTGCCTCCGTGTCTATCGTGGTCGCCTTCGTCAGGTCAACCAGATGGGCCACCACAGTGGTTGTCCCGATGTCAACAGCGACAGCAAAGTCTCTGTCGGAATGGTCGCCCGCTTCAACCTCAATGACCTCCGTAGTTTCTCCCCGGCGACCTACTGTTACTGTAACCTTGTAGCCCGAACTTTGCAGCACTCTGGAAAGTTTCTGAAGGATGTGGAAGCCGGTCTGCATTATAGGAGCATCAATCCGTTCCCGTATGGCTAAGTATAAACGCTCGTGGTCAGCAGTATGGTCCTGAACAGTTGGTGGTGACATTTCCAGATATAGTTTTTGCACCAGGGGGTCAAACTTAAACACACCTGCCTCCACCTCGCCGGCCCGGCAAAGACGTCGTGCCGGGCTGAATCTGTGGGCGTCAGAATCCATAAGTATCTGACTTGTTTCCAGGGTATGAAATCTCGGAACAGTTACGACCATATCAGAAAGCACCTTTGTCCGGCAGGCTAAAACAACGTTTTCCCGCACTTCATTCGGGGTAAGCAAGGCGGTGGACTTGCCCGCCAGACGTGCAGCGGATTTACTTTGAAACTGTCCCTGGTCGATTACTATTTTGCACTTGCCGCAATATCCATCTCCTCCGCAGATACTGCTTAGGTAAACGCCCGCTTTATTGGCCGCCTCAAGCAGCACCGTCCCTACCGGAACCTCTATCTTCAGCCCGCTCGGCTCAAAGCGAACCGCACATTTTTTCTTTTTGCCCTGTTCCATACATTAACAAGTTATTTCCAGACCTCCTGCAGATATTTAGGTATCATTGAAGACTCCCTCGGCCCGACCATAATCTCCCAGTTGGTGGCCTCTTCGAGCTTGCCGCTCATTACCGCAACGTAACCAGGGATTATCAGTTTGCGGTGTTTAACCAGCTCTTCTACACGGCACTTGGCCATAGCGTCCGCCACGGTTTTTTCGTTGAGTTTATCTCCCGAATAAGCCGTCAGCACACTTGTCCCTTCCGTATCTACCACAAGAATATAGCTCGGCACGCGGCTTGCCTCGACGTCCGACTCCACCGTGTAATACGTCAGCGAAAAGTTTGTTGTGAACATCAGCGGCGAATTCTCATCCGGCTCGCCGACCGCATAAACCTTCGGCTCTACCTGGACAGGTTTCTGCGGGTCGGTGAAGATATTCATTACCGCTGTCACCATAGGCAAAACAGCAGACGGCTGGACAGTATCAACCACCACAATACTGGAATACTTGCAAATCAGGCTTACAGCAGCAGCAACCTGCCTGTCCGCGTCACCATCGGTCACAAAGGATATAGTAGGATAACCCAAGGGTCTAAAGACTTTTTTCAGGGCCAAAGTCCGCATCCTCGACAGGTTATATAACTGGTCTCGCACGCTTAACCCGGCAAGGTTTAGCACAATATCCTCGACCCCATTAGCTTTAATTTTTTCGCTAAGCTCGGAAAGAGCTTCAATAGACTGGGCTTTCACCACAAGCGGGCAGCTATTTTCCTTTGCGATTTTCGCCATTGCGTCGGCTGTATCCGGCGTGGCCGAGGCAAGCAAAAAAACAGTTCCCTTCACCCTCGCCGCCGCTGCCATTGCATCCGGTGATTCCGTCACCAGGATTGGTGCAAGCGAGCTTGCGTTTGCGACCGCCGCACAGGCATCGGCAAAATTCTTCGATGAGCCACTGTCATTAACAACCGCTATGGCCCTGACCCCAATCTTGGTCCCCACTCGTTCAAATTGCAGCGCATTTATGGACCCAATGCGTCTTTTTAATTCCTCGCCGGCCAGTTTATCCGATACGGTTACAGCCAGAACCGTGGGATTATGAAACTTCTCTTCGTGCCGGAAAACAGCAGTCTCTTGCCCTATCTGAACTTGATTATCCCCTTTGCCGAACACAACTTTGCGCATCGGCGGAGCCGCAGCAGCCGCAAGCTTCTCTTTGGCCTCTTGCGAAACGTAGGGACAGTCCTCCAGCTTCGCACGCTTCTGAGCAAGCGCCATAGCAAATGCAAGGCAGGTAGGCATACCGCACTTCTTACAGTTGGTTTTCGGCAAAAGCTTAAATATCTCTAATCCTGTCAGTGCCATAATACCCTTCTATCTGTGGCACGGCCATCCTGGCCGTGTCTTCACGGGCTGGAAGCCCGTGCCACTATCCCATCAGAACATCGGCTCTAAAGTCGTCACAGGGTGGCCGGCTTTGGTTATAAACTCCAGGACTTCTTCTTCTGTTGTAGCCGTCTTCTCATCCGCAATCCTGGCAAGAAATTCTTCTCCGCCAAGTCCAAGCTCATTTGCCCTCTTGATGAAAGCATCTTTAATCTCTTCTCTGAGCATTGTGGGCATCCATACAATCCGTCGAATTCCGCCTTCGGCGGCTATAAATTTCCTTGAGCCAATATAATGTTTTGAGTGCCCGATGAACCCCGGCGTTTGCTGTCCGCCGCCGACCGTTCCGGCCAGCGTCGAAAACTTCATCCCGCAGGGCGTCATCTCAGGAAACTCCCTGTTCACAATCATTATCCCACCGGTCGAGGGCAGCACCGCAGAGATACACTCAAAGCATCCGCAGGAGGTCATTGGGTCTGTAATCATACTATACTGGCTCATTCGCTCTACTTTACCCCCGCTAATTTTTTGAACGAAGGCATTTACCTTATCCCACTGACCGACTTTCGGCTCAACGCAGTTGCCTTTTGGAATTGGCTGATTCGGTCCTGTAGGGGTAATCTCATAAGCCGCCCGGCAGTCCAGCCAGCTATAAGCTCCGCACAAGCCGGGCCGCTCCGGCGACACCACACACACATGACTCGGAGCAAAACTCTGACACAGTGTGCAGGAGTAAAACGTATCCACATCTTCGTCCGTCATACCCGCCAGTCTCGCATCACGCTCTACAAATATACTATGGGCCACCTCACGGTGCCGAACAACCTTCGCCTCGTCCGTGAATATCTTGACCTGCACCTTATCTATGATGCTCGAGTATTGGTCATGAAACTTCGCGTGCAGCAGTTTGCCGAAATGCTCGAGTTTGAATCCAGCCTTTGCGGCGTCCCTGCTAATCCGAATCCAGTTCATATCACGCTGACCCATGTGCCAGATTCCGTGCGCTTCATTTATAAACGTATGTATCTGTCTCTCCAGCACAGGTTCAAAATCAACTTGCATTTTTCTGCCGGCTACTTCAACTATGATACCTAAGGGCAGCTTTCCCCCAGCCTCGACCGAATCGACATCCGGCCCCTCCACTTCCACCTTGCCATCTTCAACCTCACCGATGTCCCTCATCCGAAGCCACTCAAACGATGGCGTTCTCTGGCCGCCGAACTCGCAGTGCATATCTTCTTTGCGGACCCGCTCTCCTTCAAACGCCGGACTGACCGCTACAGGGATTGGTATCTCCGCAACCTTTATCTTTAGGCCCCTAACCTCGATGGCCTTTTCCACTATCCTGTCATGAGGAACATTGGAGACCACGTGCTCGTAAGTGCATACACCCGTAGGAAGAATTTGCGGGATATCAGAATCAGCGATAACCGGGAAGCCATAGTTAATCGCCCCCGCAGCCGTCGCATACCACTCATCGGTAACTTCACCCAGTGCCATAACAAAGGCAAAGATTCTGTTCTTGTTGTAGAGCAGGTTGCGTCTAAAATCGCCGGCCTGCACGCCTCCAAAGCTAAGCGCCGCCCGGCTGGCAAAACCAAGCGCATATATCGCCGTGGTAATTTCCAGCCCGAAAGGCACCAGCCGCGTCTCCCACCCCAACTGCACACCACCTTCAACGAGCTGCTCGGCAAAAGTGGTGCCGTTATGGTGGCCAGACATAAAGACATACAGCCAGCGTTCCTGTAGTTCACGGGCAATCTTGACCGCTGTCTCCACGTCGGGGGCAGCTCCGACTATCGCTGCAAATCCGGGCGCCGTCCCGTCAACAAACTGAATGCCGCGCTCCCGCAAGATTACATCGTCCGCTGCTCCCAGCCAGATTCCATTAACCGGATTAGGTCCGATTAGATATTTGCAGGCCTCGATAATCTCCTCCGCAAAAAGCGTCACCATACCCGCATCCAGGGCCTGACCCAAATAGGGCAGCCACAGGTCATCATCGACCGGCGGCGGCAGCAGAGCTTTTATCTCCTGCATCACTTCTTCAAAATCAGCCAATTTTTCTACCGCCCTGCCGGTCATCGAATAGATAATCGGCATGTAATAGCCCGTGTTTGGAAACTCCACGTGACAATCTCTGCCTTTTTCCTTGATGGCCCGCATTAAAATATCTTCTGCCTGTTTGGCTATCTTATGGGCGCCACGGATTGCTGCTGATGCGATGATTTTTGACATAAACTAACCAACCTTCACATTCAATCAAACACATATTTTTGCCACCAGGATACAAAGACACCAAGTTTTTTTTAATTTATGATTTTTTTGTGACTTCGTGCCTTCGTGGCAATTTTTCCCTTTTCTATCATTTACTCTACAGCCAACGCTCGCCGGTCTGCCATATCGTAGAGTTTACGCTCTCTGACTTTATTGATTCCCAGAGCATCTCGTTTGCTTTCGATATGTCCCAGCATCATCTCGGCGGCCTTAAACGGGTCAGATTCTATCGCCCAGCGACCGCCAAGGTCTTTTTCAATCCCGCCAAACAAATAGTTGCTAACATTTTCACTACCCAAAACCGGCAGCAATTCCTTGCCGAAAATTACCAGCACGCCGCTGGCTACAAAGTATTGCCCTATCGCAATTGCCTTTTCGGTAATCGATTCCAGGCACCCTCCTACAACCGGTATTTCAGATATATCCTCCCCCAGCCCGCCTTCTCTGACGATTTCCGTGCACGCCACTAACAGGCGGCTATTGTCCACACAACTGCCGCACGTCAGCACCGGCGGAATACCTACCGCTTCACACACTTCTCTAAGACCTGGCCCTGCTAATTCAAGCGCCTCCCTGGGATTCGTCAGGCCACGCTTACTACACGCAATAGTAGCACAGCCGGTCGTTACCACCAGAACATCATGTTTGATTAGTTCCTCTGCCATAGTAGTATGAGTGAAATCCTGTGGCACCTTGGGATTTGTGCAGCCAACGATGGCTGCAATGCCTCGAATACGCCCGTTGATGATATTGTCGTTCAACGGACGATAGCTGGCACGGAACCTCCCGCCTAATATGTAGTTAATAGACTCATGGCTAAAACCCACCACAGCACTTTGCTTTTCACTGGGGATAGTAACTCGGCCGCGATTCTTGTAATTCTCTATAGCCATTTTGACCAGCTCTTTAGCGACGTTCAGGGCCGTCTTTGGCTTCATTGCAATGTGCTCCACGCCCGCTAATTTAGCCTTATCGGAGGTGGTAATGAGTTTTGTGTGGAAGCATTTAGCGATTTCAGCCAAACCCTGCATCACACACTGGACGTCAACAGCCATCAACTCGACAGCTCCGGTGGCAATAGCCAACTCCTGACTAAGGAAATTACCTGCAATGGGCACTCCGTGTCGCATCAACAGCTCATTTGCCGTGCAGCAAATCCCCGCTACGTTGATTCCTTTGGCGCCGACTTTTTTCGCCTCCGCCAGCAGCCCCTTATCACCGGCAGCGGCAACTACCATTTCTGACAGAATTGGCTCGTGTCCGTGCACAATGATATTTACCTCGTCTTCCTTCAGAACCCCCAGATTGACCTCGCCGTGGCCAGGGTAAGGCGTTCCAAAAAGAATATCCTGCAGCTCCGTGGCAAGCATCGAGCCACCCCAGCCATCTGCAAGGGCTGTCCGGCTGGCGTGCATAATAATGCTCTTATAATCCTGGTCCACCCCCATCGTGGTCCTGTGCAGCGCTTCAACTACCTCCCTGTCCACCGCCCGAGGCGTTACATCAAACTTTTTCCAGATTTCCTGCCGCGGTTTGGGGGCACGCCGGGCCATAAGCTGTGTCCCTTCTGGCTTGCCAAATTCGCCCAACGCAATTTCCCCAATATCTGCCGCAATCTCATTGACCGGACGGTCTTTGGTTTCTACTCCCAACTCCGCCGCTATTCTTTTCAGTTTGATAGTGTCCTTGAACTGATAGTCCGGCGCCTCGCCCCGCGCTGCGGCGAGAAATATCTCTGCTACGGCTCGTGCGTGGTCGCTGTGAGCGCTGGCGCCGGCTGCGACAGCCCTGAGGAAATTACGCGCCACAATGGTATCTGCGTCAGCGCCGCAGACACCAGCCTGCGGTCCTTCTCCAAACGGGTCAATCCGGCACGGCCCCATACTACAAATCCGGCAGCACACCCCCAGCCGCCCAAAACCACACTGCGGCAATTGCGCCTCCAGCCGGTCCCAGGCATTCTGCTGGCCGGCTTCGGCCATACAAGCTATGATTTTCTGTGCTGCCTTGTCGCTACTACGTTTTTTCGGATCCATAATAAGTAATTCCCTGAAAAATTCAAAAACTTGTCCTGAGCATAATCGAAGTATCAAAGAGCAAAATGCAAAATTGTGGAGTTACCGCTTCGGCGGCAACGACTTCCTCAATTTTAACTTTTACATTTTCAATTTTTCATTCCTCTGTATTCAGACACGGCACACTCAATATCCTCTTTGTTAGCCGTTACGTCTTCGAGGCACGCAACAGTTTGTGACTTGCGGCACATCGGACAAACCTTCTCCAAAAACGTCTGCTCGCCCAACTTGGCCTGGAGATATTCAAGCTCCTTAACCGGCATATAAGCTCTGCCGCAAACTTCGCATCTAACCATCTCAAGTTTGGTTTTCCAGGTTTCTATGTCTCGCACCGCACCTTTATCCACGCTCACAACGTGGCCGGTGGGACAAACTGCAACGCACGCATTGCAACCTATACAGATATCTGACGCACGGTCAAAAGGTGTTTTTACCTTCCTTTCAACGCCGCGCATGGTAAAGCTTAAAGCCGACACACCAATTAATTCATTACAAACACGAACACACAAGCCGCAAAGAATACATCTGCCAAGGTCATCACGCAGACTAAAGCGAGGTTTTTCCACGCCGAGTTCCTTTGCAAGCCTCTGGATACATTCTGCCGCCGGCGCCCGAGCCCAGAGAAGCTCAATCGTCATTTTCCTGCTCTTTATCACCTCAGGCGTATTGGTCCTGATGCTCAATCCCTCTCGTATCGGAAGGTCGCAAGAGGTAGCCAGCCAGGTTCCCTTGCCTTTGGTAACTTCAACCACACACAGCCGACAGGCCCCATACGGCTGCAGCGCAGGATGATGACACAATGTGGGAATATATATCCCCATCTCGCGTGCCACATCCAAAGCCCAGCGGTCACGCTCAACCTCAATTTCTTTCACGTCAATTATCGTCTTAACCAAACCCAAGTCCCACTTCCTCGCACTCAGTTTCGCTTACATTGTAACTACCGCATCAAAGGGACAAACTTCCCTGCACGCGCCGCACTTTATACACTTATCCTGGCTGATTATATGAGCTACTTTTTTCCCGCCGGTAACTGCTTCAACCGGACAGCTCTTAATGCACTTGCCGCAAGCCTTACATTTTGCTCCATCTATGCTAAAAGTCGTCAACTGGCTACATATACCTGCAGGACACCTGCGGCTCACGACGTGCGCTATATACTCATCTTTAAAGTACTTTAGTGTGCTCAAGGTCGGATTCGCAGCGGTTTTGCCCAGACCGCATATACTGTTGGTCTGCACATATACGCCTACCTCCTCAAGAAGCCCAACATCTTCAGCGCACCCTCGACCGCAAGTAATCTTCTCGAGCAGCTCATCCATTCGCAGCAGCCCCTCTCTACAAGCCGTGCACTTGCCGCAGGACTCTCTGGTTAGAAACTTTGTAAAATACCGCGCAACCTCCACCATACAGGTTCGGTCATCCATAACAATCATTCCGCCCGAACCCATCATTGAGCCTGCTTCAGTCAGCCGGTCGAAGTCCACCGGCAGGTCAAGCTCGTTTGTCGGCAGACAGCCACCTGAAGGCCCGCCGGTCTGGACTGCCTTGAACCTGCGGTTACCTGCAACTCCGCCTCCGATATCGTAAATAATCTGTCGAAGTGCCGTCCCCATTGGGACCTCAACAAGGCCGGTGTTCTTAACCTTGCCAACTAACGAAAACACCTTGGTTCCTTTACTGTTTTCACTGCCTATATTCGCAAACCACTGCCAGCCCTTGTCAATAATAACGGGCACGTTGACCCAGGTTTCCACATTATTAAGGTTTGTGGGAAGCCCAAAGAGGCCCTTTTCGGAAGTGTGAATGTGCTTGGCCCGCGGCTCACCAGAGAAGCCCTCTATGGAGGCCATCAGCGCCGTCGATTCACCGCAGACAAATGCTCCTGCGCCTCGGCTTATCCGGATGTTAAAGCTAAAGTCGGTCCCGAGGATGTTATCTCCGAGAAGCCCGTACTCTTGAGCTTGATTGATGGCTATCCGTAGGTTCTCCACCGCCAGAGGATATTCGTACCGAACGTAGATATAGCCGTGGTTGGAGCCGATAGCGTATGCGCCAATGGCCATACCTTCCAGCACCGAGTGAGGATTACCTTCCATAATACTGCAGTCCATAAAAGCGCCAGGGTCGCCTTCATCGCCGTTGCAAAGAACGTATTTTGGATAACCTTTGGCCTGGCGACAGGCCCGCCATTTGCGCCCCGTCGGGAAACCAGCCCCGCCTCGGCCCCGCAATCCTGACTTCTCTACCCAGTCGATTATTTCATCCGGTTCCATTATGGTGATGGCCTTTACCAGCGAACCATATCCACCCACCGCAATGTAATCATCAATGCTATGTGGGTCCATCTGACGGTTTTTGGCAATGATGAGGCGATGCTGGTTAGCGTAGAACGGCATATCCGACTCGCGAAAAATTCTTTTCTTTGTGCCCGGTAACTGATAGGTCAATCTTTCTACGATAGAGTCGCCTTCAATTGAAGTGGTTACAATTTCCTCAACATCTTCAGGCGTAACCGAGACATAGAGCGTGTCCATAGGCAAGAGTACAACCAGAGGGCCCTGTGCACAAAAGCCCTGGCAGCCGGTTATCCGCACATCCACCTCCTCACCGAGTAGTTTTTTCTTGAGTATGTTCCGGAACGCCTCGGCTACTTCCAGCCCCCGATTGGCACGGCAGCCACTGCCGCCACATATTGTAACACAGGGTTTACCCTGCTTTCGCGCCGCTTGCATTCTCTCGCGATCCGACATCAATTGCTCAGGTGAGGTTATCTTTACCATACTCTCGTTATCTCACTTGCAGCGATGAGCTGGCCGACGCTTAATTTCGGATAATTATAGTCGGCTTAACCGCTGCAAAAACTATTCTTTACTTGTATCGCTCCAACGCCCGTCTAACCTTCTCAGGGGTCATGCGGCCATGGTACTCGCAGTCCACAGTCATCACCGGTGCCAGGGCGCATGCGCCAAAACAGGCCACCGCTTCAAACGTAAACTTCTTATCTGCAGTTGTCTGGCCTTCCTCGATACCGACCCACCTCTTGATTTCATCCCGGATACTGCGGGACCCTCTCAAATGACAGGCGGTGCCGTCGCAAATTCTTATCAAATGCTTGCCGCGTTTTGTCAGACTGAACGAGCTATAAAATGTCGCCACATTATATACATGACTTAGTGAAATACCGAGTTTGCTCGCCACCCGTTCCAGAGCAGAGGCCGGGAGATAGCGATACTCCTGCTGAATATCCTGCAGAATCATCACCAGCCAGGATTTTTCACCATCATACTTATCTATTATCTCGTCCACCTTTTTGAGTTTCACTTTTTCTCTCCAGGGTTATTTTTCCCTTGTCGAGCCAACTTATCCACCGCACCCTTTGCCGCTGTCTGCCTGCGTTGACTGGACCACTGCTGCACTTCGCAAAACTGCAGAGCACGCGTCGGGCAGCTTTCCACGCACGCCGGCTCGCAGCCTGCCGTGGTTCGCTTAATGCAAAGGTCGCACTTGGTTACCGCTTTGCCATCGCGCGTGAGGCCGATAACTCCAAACGGACAAACCATAATGCAGAACTTACAACCGATACACAAATCCGGGTTAATCAACACAGGACTTTCAGGATTCTGGCGGTAAATTGACTTGGTTGGACAAACCGCGATACACGGCGCATCCTCACAGTGCCTGCACTGCAAAGGCACCGCAAACTCTCCTGCCGCCTCAACCGTTACTCTTCGCTGGGGCTTTGGCTGCTCTTTTACCGCTTCTTCGAGAACGCCCGATTTGGAATGGACCACTGCACAGGCCATCTCGCAACTTTTGCACGCCAAGCATCTTTCTATATTTATGATTATGGCTTTACCCACATTTGTCTCCGAGGCAATTATACAAATCGTTTACTACTGATTTCAGAGCCAATGCCCGGAAAAATCAGACGTGTCAATGCGTTCTTTGCCTCTCGCAATTGCCCCACAATTTCCGTATCGGCTCTTATCACCGGCGCACGTCTCAAGTCCGCTTCCTGCACAGACCGGCTGTATCGAAGACTTCCCAGCCAGGCTACATCTTTCAATCCGGATTTTATAATGTCTATTTGAGAAGTTTCCGTGATTTTGTTAGCAATCGCTGCGACACATCCGACCCCTAACTCTCTGGCCATTTTCGCCATATTGTTAGCTGTTTCAATACTTCTGCTTCCCGGCTCAACAACTACTACAAGCGCAGCTATACCTTGGATGCTCGCCCTGCCGAGGAACTCAACGCCGGCAGCCAAATCAACTAACACAAGCTCTTGCCGCTCCAGCACCGTATGTGTAAGCAGGGCCTTCAGGAATGCTCCTTCGGGGCACGCACAACCCGCCCCCGCCTGGGTAATGCCACCTAAAACCAATAGCTTCACCTTTCCTACTTCAAGCCAGTACCTCTCCGGCAAATCGCTTACCCTGGGGTTTAATCTAAAGTATGTTCCCACTGCCTCTTTGCCGGTGCCGGTCCGCTCGGCAATCAGCTGCTTCATCTCGATAAGTGGTTCTGGAGTTTGCTCGGAGGGTATGCCAAAAGCCAGGGCAAGATTTGTATTTGGGTCAGCGTCGATGGCCAAAACGTCACACCCATCCTCAGCAAACAATTGCGCCCACACCGCACAAACTGTGGTTTTCCCTACACCCCCTTTGCCGCCAATTGCTATCTTTGCACCCAACATCACAAATATAGTTCCAGCCTTTCATCTCGGTTTCTGTGCGTTCCCACATTCTAATAGTATAGAATCGAGCCGTGCGCCGAAACTGGGAGATTAATGCCTTCCTCTCATACTGTCAAGAGCAATTCGGTAATTCAATATATTCGATAATTTAATAATCTAATACTCTCGACTAATACTCTCGATCCTATTTGGTCGCTTATGCAACGATGCGCAGGCGTTTAACTACTCACTCCAGCCGAACTCACTAACGCATCTACCGTCAGATTCACCACCGCTAACAAAGCATCCAACGGCAGATGAGCAGCCGCGGTCTGGTCAAACAGTATTGATGCCCGGGCAGCAAATTCCTCATCACGCTTCCAAATCACGAACGTTAACGGCAACCGAGGCAGCACATCCAACTCAATCGACGCATCGCCAAACTCCAGTCGTTTAGCGTTGAACTGCACCGAAATCTGGTGCAAAGCTTGGGGACAATCACCAAAGGCTTCTTCTAACTTTTGAGTAGGAAGCCTATGCACCCCCTGAAAGAAGAACTGCCCGCCCGGTAAAGCTTCCCCCTTTACGAGCTTGTTGGCCAGCGGCAAATCCCGGGCATTTATCAGATATGCAAGAAGGCAAAGCTGCTCAAGAAACCCCGCCGCCGTTTTGCTTCGCAAAGACGAAGCAGCGGGGGCAGACGGTCGCAGCAAAAAAATCTCCCGCTGTGAAAAATTAACCGAATATTCGGTATTCAACAGCGTAATAACATAACGCTCCGGATTGCTCAGGTATTGACACTTCGCCCTTTGTGCCGTTCTCTGCCTGTCAAGCTTGTCAAGCTGTTCCCAAAGACCTTCGTGTGCCATAACGCAACCAAAACGCTATCCAAAATATCTCTACAGGATAATTTCCTCTTTTGCTGCGTCGAACCGCGCGGCCTTACCGGCCCGGAAACCGAGCATACCCATCTGCAATGCCGTCTGCACGTGGTATGCCAGGTCCATCGAGCTTAGAGTCTGCTGCTTACGCGACCGACAGCACTCAAGAAACTTCTGCCAGTATCCGACAAAATCCTCGCCATTTTCAATCGCAAAACGCTGCGCCTTTTTATTCGACCCCTCGGCAGGGATAAAAACTGTTTCATTGCCTTCGACCGTCAGCGTTCCTTCCCAGCCGCGGATTATGGGTATTCGCTGCGCCGACCCTCGAGCGCCGGTAGCCGGGTAGTCGTTCGCCTGTGTCCCTAAGACCGCCACTGTAATCTTCTGCGGATAATCTATAAGCATATTGAACGTATCCGGTATCTCTCGCTCCTCGTAGCGGAATTTGCCGCCCGTCGCAACAACCATACTCGGCATCGCCACACCAAGCATAAACACAAGAGGCGTCAGAACGTGCGGAAACAAATCCGTGCACGGCCCACCCGCGTAGTCCTCATACATTCGCCACCGGAAAATCCGACTCACATCAAAAGGCCGCTTCGGTGCATCGCCCAAAAACGCCTCCCAGTTCAAATCCGCCCCCGGCTTAGCACTCGGGTCGTCTATCGGCATACCGCGCTCGCCCCAATCACCTACACGGAAATACCCGCACTCTGCATGAACCGGCTGACCAATCAGACCATCCTGAATCAGTTTTCTAATCTGCCACCACGCTGAATCTGACATCCCCTGCGTGCCGAGCTGAAAGACGCGACCACTTTTTTTCACATCCTGCGCCAGCCGCTTAGTCAGCTCGAATTGCCGCCAGTGCGTCACCGGCTTTTCACAGTAAACATCCTTGCCCGCCCGAACTGCATCAATCGCCTGATAACCATGATGGTGGTCGGGCGTGGAAATGCACACAACATCAACATTCGGGTCAGCCAGCAATTCCCGATAATCCATATATCCTTTGGCTTTATATCCTTCTGCGACCTTCTGCATACGCGGACGATACACATCAGACACGGCAACAATCTCCACATTTACGCCCTGCTGACTCTTTAAGTAATGCACCGCCTGCAGATGCGCCTGGCTTCGCCCTCCACACCCAATAAAACCTACACCGATACGTTCGTTGGCGCCCAGTGCCTTGCTGCCAAAGTGCTGCGTCGATGTTCCTGCAACCGCAACCGCCGCAACACCTGCTCGCCGAATAAACTGCCGACGCGTCAAGCTATTTCTTCCGTTTGCCGTTCTTTTTCCAGACATTCCATTTCCCCTTAATTTCTTTTATTCTTCTATTTTAATTTATCATCAGCCTTGCCAAGCCTACTTGCCCAGCGTTTGTAAAGCTTATCAATCTGCTCCGCTTGCATCTGCACATCCGATATTGCCAGCACCAGCAAAACTGTGCATACTCTGCTCATTGCGTTCATCTCTGGCCATCTCCTTTCAGTTCCGAGCGCCTGGGCTTCAGCTTTCTGCGCTCATCCATGTACCATGGCCACTCCCGCCATTACCTCGCGTTCTTCCTCGGCGACAGAGCCGGGACGATGTTGCGGATCCGCCGCAACTGCTCAGGTCCCGACAGGTATATATCGCGCCCGACGAACGTTGGCCGGCCGAGGGGCTCTATCTTCCCCACAACGTGAACGCCAGCGTCTTTCGGATCGATGCGCACCAATACGTCCTTCAGATAGGTCCACACGAAGCCATCCGGGCCGCGGACGAGATCCAGGGCCTCGTAGGAGGGGTCCACCCAGTGCCCGTACCAACGGTTATCGGACGAGATGGGCCGGGGCAGGGCTTTCCGGAACAGCACTTCGCCGGTGGTCACGTCCACGCCGTAGAGGAGGCTGGCGTCAGGGTGTTCCGGGTCCACCATCAGTCCGAGCAGACGGTTGGGCGCGACATCGAGGATCAGGCCGGTGCCTGCGGCCTTGGGCACGGGCACTATCTCGCGCACGATCTGGCCCTGATTCACGTCATAGACGAAGAGCTTGGCCTCCTCAGGGACGCGATTCTCATTCAACTCATCTTGCATCGTGACGGTTGACATCACTATCAGGCGACCTCCCTGCAGGGGGGCAAGCCAGTGCACACCATACCCGCTCAGTGGCTTCCAGAAGCCGCCCAGCTTCTTCGTCTTCGGGTCATACCACCCAAAGCCGCCGCCGGTATAGCCGCGCTCTCCGAATCCGCCGAAGTAGATCCTGCCATCCGCGCCAATCGCGGAGCGGTGGGCGATCGCGACACGCGTGATACCCTCAAAGGCCCCTAGGCGGCGGGGGTTGCTCGCCGGGTCCGCCGCGTCCGGTGCAGGATGACCGGGAGGGCCTCCCTTATGCAACGTCCAGGGCCGCGTGGGATCGTAGGCAAAGAGCGGCCCTCCTGGATAGCCGCTGAGATAGAGCTTGTCACCGTAGGCGATGCGAGCATACGACGCCAGCCCTTGGTTGCGCCCGAGGGGGATGGCTTGGTCGGTCCGGGGATCGAAGAGGAACGAGCCGCAGTAATAGTCACCCTCGCCGTACAACCGACCATCAGGCAGGAGCGCCAGGGGAGCGATGCGATGGGGATAGGAGTCAACATCCTCCAGGCGAACCAATCTCCATCCCAGCTCCTCCGCCTTGTCGTCGGCGGGCGGCTTCTCTGGCGCCTTTGCGGCATCTTCCGGCAATCGATACCAGAACGTCGCGTTGCCTTTGGCGTCGGGGTCGAGTTGGTCGCGGTAAATCTCCGGTTTCGGCGGCGCCTTGTCCCAGGGCGAAGCCTGCTTGGGCCAGGGCGGCGTGTCATTCACCTTCGGGATGGCCTGACCATGGTAGAGCCAGTACTCCCTGTTGGGTGAGCCGTCGCTCTGCGGCACAATTGCCCACGCGCCCGGGAAGCTATTCACGATATCCATCGTGGAGCCCGGCGGCGACTCCAGCAGCACCTTTTCTTCGCCAGTCTCGAGGTTCACGGCCACGAGATACCAGGGTATCATCCCGCTGGCGATGTACGCGTGCGTGTCATCCACGCCCATGTCGTAGCGGCTCCAGGCCCCATTGGCATGGCTGGGCCCCACCCCGCCGAAGTTCTTCACCACCTTACGCAGCTTCGGATCGTAGATGTACAGGCCCACTTTGCCGTCCTCGTAGGAGCCCGTGCCGTAGAGCCGCCCATCCGGCCCGACAATAATCGGGCGCACTTCGCCGCTCAGTCCCGGAACTATCTCGCCCCGGTCCTCCAGAGTGTTCGTCACCGGGTCATACACTTCCATGAACATGCCGTACTCAGAGCCTCTGCTGGTCGGTCCCGGTTGTACCATATAGAACTTGCCGTCGAAGCCGAGCGCTCTTCCTGACAGGTAGAACTGGCGATTGTCTGCGCAGCGCTGCTTCTTCACCTGCCCTGTACCCAGATCGATGGCATGGAGCCAGGTCGGCCCCCGGTACTCCTTGAAGTACCACTGGAGGAAGTCCCACGTCTTGCCGTCTGGGTTCGGCACCAATGCGTAAGTGAAGGTCAAGACCCCACGCGACGGCTCGCCCAGCGACTCGGTCTGTAGAACAGGGGCCTGTTCCAGCGCCTTCGTCAACTCCGGCTGTTCGGCGGCCCGCCAGGGCTCACCGGCAGGGCGCTGGCTCACAACCAGCATCGCGGCTGCACACAATTCGATCCACCAAACGGCGTTCGTACTCATACTTTTTCCTTTCCTGCTTACTTGTGTCCTCGCTCGGCTACTGAGTCCGTGTCTCCTTCATCGCGAGTTCGCACCCTGTGGTCCTTTTCCCAAGCCCCGGACGATCCATTCCTGAGCCTCCTTCCACATGGCCTCGGTGACTCCGTGTCCCGCCTCGGGAAAGGGCAAGAAGCGCAGGCGGTCCCGGTCTTTTCCATAGAGGGGCTCAAGGTCTGCCACGAAGCGGCGCACCGACTCAATGTCGATGTACTCGTCGCGACCTCCGCTCGCGATGAACAGCGCCTTCGGGGGAATCCGGCTGAAGCGGGGCTTCGGGTCAATCGAGGCGACCAACTCGCGGAGGCGAGGGCCGTAGGAAGCTTTCCGCGCTTCCCGCTCAGGGCCGGGCGGGGTCTTCGTCACGTCCCACCAAAAGTCCACCGCGCCGACAATGCTCGCCACGACGCAGACGCGCGGCTCTCGCCAAGCGAGGACCATGGCCGCGCTGGCTCCCATGGACACCCCTGTCGCCGCGACCCGGGAGACATCGATATCCGGGCGCCGGGCGAGTGCGTCAAGGATGACCGGGATGTCCTTTACTGTGCGGGCAATAGAGGTTTGATGGACCCAGATGCTGTACTCTCCGCCGAGGGAGGCGATGTTATCGCCGTGAAAAATGCCGGCAATGGAGCGCTCGCCGTGGAGATGAGCGTCGATGGTGAGAGCGAAGATGCCTCGGGCAGCGAGATCGCGACACCAGCCTTCGAGGTTCTCCTTCGCACCCCGGAAGGAATGTAGACATATCGCCACAGGGAAAGGGCCGCCCGAAGCCGGATGGATGGCGACCGCCGGCACGGCTTCGTCGGGATCGAAGCCCGGGAGACGAAGTTGCTCGCGGACCAGTCCACCGGGCAGTTCCTTTTGCTCGATTATCTGCATTTCCGGGGGAGAACCAGCGGCTGCCGCGGAAATAGCCGCAGGAAGACAGGTCGGTAGAAAGGTCAGAAGAACTGTCGTGCTCCACAAAATCATCTGCATGGTATTTCCTCCATTACTTCGCACTGTCTGGCAGCGCGGCCGGCACATAATTGTAGCGGCCAGCTTCCACGCCCATGCGCCGGTGCGTTTCATTCGTCTCATTGCCGTACCCCTTTCAGTGAGGTCTTGTACCAGTCTCGCCCAGGGTCGATAAACCCGAGGTAATCATCGGCGTTCGGATTGTCGCCGCCAACCTGCCCACTGCTTATAAAGTTTATCAATCTGTTCTACCTGCTCCTGCCCATCCCAAAGCGCCACGTCATATCGAACCACGAGCGGCGTGTTCACGTCCAAGAAGTTGCCCTTGAGAATCCAGGCGCCAGGTCCTTGCGTCAGCGTGACCTGGCTTCCGACATTCAGCGTCAGATTCGAGATGACCTCGCCGGTCAACGGATTGAAAACTTGGAACCGCACGGGTCGCCGCGATTGGAGCGGGACGCCGCTGCCCAGTATTCCCATCGGAAAGCACACGAACTCCCGACCCTTGGCGCTGCCGATGTTGCGGTCGCAACCGTTAGTCGGGCTACTCACGTCGGGCCAGTATCGGTTGGCCTGGCCGTTGCAGAACACAGTGAAAGGTGCGCTCGATTCGAGACCGTCGTTGCGCACCCAACTGGCCAGGTCGGGCGGCAGCAATTGGCGGAGATATTGATAGGCATTGATGCCGGCCGTGTTCTCAAAGCGCACTTCGCCACCCGAAGGCGGACAGCAATTCACGTAACCATACACGCCCGCGCGCGAGTGATATACGTAGGCCGGCAAATTGGCGATGTAAGCAAATACCGCGGCGGCGCAGAGCTTAATGGGGTCGTTCTCCGAACTCACCGATGAACCCGGTCCAATCGGCTCGTTGCTGCTCACCGGCGGCACGCCCGGCAGATTGCCCGCGCGGTAACAATCACGCACAGGGAGCCAGCCGCCTTCAATCGTGCCCGTGTCGCGGCTGAAATGCACTGTGGCCAGGTCCGCCGCGCTGCCGCCATAAATCGCAGCGATGCCCGCGTCGCTCGTGTCGTCGTTGGACGTGATGGCCACGGGCACGCTCGTGCGCTCCGCCAGATATTGCGTGAACTCGCGCAGGTCCGCCACGCCTTGAGCGCCGGGGAACCCGTTTTGCCAGGCTTCGTTCGCCACTTCGAGATGAAGAATCTTGTGCTCGCGACCTGCAATGTTCGCCAGGATGCCGTCCAAGTGCGCCTGCCGCGCGGACTTGCCGGGCATAACGTACTGAGCGTCCGCGAAAACAGTCACCTCGGCGCGCAAGCCATGCTGCGAGACCAGGTCGAGTAAGTCGCGAAACTGCCGCCAGTAATCGGACCAACCCTCAACAGGATGGCCGGCGCTGTTGGTGAAACTCACCGGCGCAATCTCCAGCCCGTCCCAGTTCACCATCGAAAGGATGCGCACGTAGTTAAATCCCTTCTCCGCCAGAAGTGCCATGTCGCTGCTCAACCGCGCGCGGTCGAACTTAGCCCGGCGCAGGGCCTGGAAATACGACGCGCCCAGGCCGAGGAAAGCCCCGTTATTGTCGCGCAATGATTTTCCTGCCAGGCAAACCAGGTTCGCGCCGCTGGGAACGAAACTCGTGTCCACCCGGAACGTGCGCCCGGTCGCGCTCCATTGCCCCCACTTGCTTGTATCACCAAGCCGGACAAAAACATTGTAAGTGGTGAGATTCGGCAGCGGCCCGGTCCACGCGAAGCCACGGTCGGAGCCGACTTCGCCTGAGTCCCACGCGATGGCGGAGTCCGGGTCATTCACGCCCGTCACACGCGCCTGATAGCGAGTGTGGCTGTCGCCGCTCCAACGGACAAAGACCACGGGGCTGTTCACTATCTCGCCATTGGCTGGTTGCGTTACCGTTGGCTCGCCTGATGTCGTGCTCGACAGGTCCCACACCTTGACGTTGCTGAAGATTGCACCGAGGGGCGCGCCCGCATCCGCCGCGCGCCGCGGACTGGCCGCAATGCGCACGCTGTGCCCCGCAGGATTCCAAGTGACCGCCACCGACGCAGTAAGCAGGAGCACACCGTCACGATAGACCTTCAGCACAGCGTTCCCCGCGCCGTCGGGACCCCATTCTTCGCGGAAATGATACGTCGTGCTTGAACTCCACGAGAGCTGTGCCGTGTCCGGCTCGACGTAGTTGGGCTGGATTTGCCAGACGATTTCCATCGCATTCACCTTGGCCGCGTCGAGGCAGCCGATTTTGCGCACGAAATGCTTGAACGGATTGTCGCGGTAGCCGCCGTTGTAGTTGATGTCCGAGCTGCCGAACGTGTAGTCGTACATGTGAAACAACTCGGTCTTGTCCTCCATTCCGGTGCGGCCCTCGTTGGGATTCAGCCCTCGCACGTCGAACTCCGCCGCGCCGTTGGTGATGGTCGGCACGTGCCAGTAAATTGTGTCGTCCTTGGTCGTGACCTGCCATCCCCCCGCGACAAACGTGCCCCCCGAGCGTATGCCGAGCGTAGCGCCTTGCAGGGGGTCATCGAGAACCAGAGCGGCCTGGCTCATCGGTGGGGAGCACAAGAGCAGCCCTGCCACCAACAACACAGACACAACTCCGTTGTGGAATTTCGTGAACATCAACAGCACACAACTTTTGCCGACGAAACCACCGTTACAATCTACTTTGAGAAGAACACATTTGAAATCTCGCTTGGAATGTCTGCCTTTGTCGCTCCAAACGTTTAGGCATTGTTTCCCCTCAATTTAATCTTCCACTTTTTCTGATTGCAACCGCCAACCTGCCCACCGCTTGTAAAGCTTATCAATTTGTTCCGGCTGCACCTGTCCATCCCACACTGCCACACCATATCGCACCACAAGCGGCTTACTCGCAGTCACCTTCAACTGCTCCTTATGCAGACCCAACGTCGCCGAAAGATAAGCAAATGGCTCATCCATCGTAAACCACGTCGCAGGATGCCGCTCATTATCAGGATTGTCGAACATCGCAATCGTAACCGGCTTGTCATCTGCTCTCGCGCTATATGCGCACCACGTTGCCTGCTTATCATTGGTCTCCTGCACGCCGGTTTTGCCCTCTGCATTGTGGAACTGTCCCCCTACATCCATCGATTGCATAAACCGCACCCCCAGACCGAAGTAAGGGCTACCGCTAAGCGTAACAAATTCCTTACCCACCGGAACCTCTAACTTGCTCTCCCATGTTAGTATCGTCACCGCCGGCTCCGCCAGCCGCGAAACCTCTATCGTGCGACTCTCTTTCAGCAGCAACTCTTTACTGCGGGGATTGACCCAGTTAAGCCGCTCCGTAAAAGCCGCAACCGGCACACCATCCCGCCTGTCAATCCTCGTATCAGCAAATGCCCTGTGCGCCTGCCGGCCCGGTGCCTGCTGCTCTTCCCAGAAATTCACGCCATCAACCGCAACCGCAAACATCAGCCCGTGATGATGCAGATGGTCCGCCGGCGCATCCCGCAAAACATTCACGCCAGCAGGTGAAAATAACTGCTGCACGTATGGCTTAAAAGGAACGTTCTGGTAACAATACCGCAGGACAACCGCATCACCAGTGTAAACCGATAAGACGTTTTCATCAGTTACAATCCGCATAGGATTTTCCACAGATGCATCTGCTGCCGGCGAAACAAAAAAAACAACTACTAACAGAAAAATAACTGTTGTTTTTCTCAATCCTTTCATTATCAACTCCTTATCAGAACCCTGACTTATGCCTTTCATCCCACCGCACTCACATGGAATATGGGACAGTCCCGGACCTGTCAACAAAATAGCCCCACATTTTAATATACTCTTGCCCCGGCAGAAATTCGTCATTCGTCTGCTTCAACTTCTCTGAAAGAACACCATCCAGCTCCTTCTGCAATTTGCTGTACTCTGGCTTGTTACAAAAATTATTAAGCTGGTAGGGGTCTTCCTGATTATCGTAAAGCAGCCACGGCCCATTTAAATCACGCACATAAGTATAACGCCGTGTGCGTATGCCTCGATACTCCTTGCCGCCATCGCTTCTTTTCCACTGACCAAACGGCGATGGGCAGCTAATCAAGGCAGCATTGTCCCCCGCTTTTGCCTCACCCCTTACAATATCGGAGAAATCTTTCCCTTCCACCGTCTCAGGTATCTCAATGCCGCACAGACCAAGTAGCGTCGGCATAATGTCAGGCGTGTTAATCGGCATATCAATTGTTCTGCCTTTCCTGCCCAGCTCTGCCGGATACCGCACAAGAAACGGAACCAGAATCGACTCATCCCACGGCTTTTGTTTTTTCCGCTGGCCCTGCGAAAAGAGCATGTCACCGTGGTCTGAAGTAAAGACAACTATGGTGTTCTCTTCAAGACCAAGCTCCTTCAGCGTCCGCAGGATTTCGCCAACGCATTCATCGAGCACAGCAATATGAGCATAATAACCCGCAAGAGCTTCTCTGGCCTGACTTTCAAAATCTCCTGGCACGTTGGGCCGCAAAGTTAAGCTCTCCGGCTCAATTAAATCCCGGTACTTTTGTGGCGCAGTCTCATAAGGGTCATGGGGCGGCCCCCACGAAAGAAACACAGCAAAAGGCCTACCATGATTATGCTCACGAACATATTGTCGAACCTCACAGGTCTGTGCAATGGCGTCATAGCCATCCCATCGCAACTTCACATCCTCATCGCCAAAGTAAAAGGAATTATTGTAATCGTGGGTGCAACCCATCGCCCGCCAGTGCTTAAAGCCCTGGCGTCTCTCTTTCGGAATAAATACGCTTCTTTTATCGCCGTCAAGATGCCATTTGCCGATATAGCCGGTTTCATAGCCCGCCTGATTGAACGCCTGCGCAATTGAAACTGCCTTGTTGCTCAATCGAACATCATTCAAAAACACACCGTGACTTAATGGATAACGCCCTGTCATCAGACTCGCACGATACGGACTGCATACAGGACAGCACGATACTGCATTGCTGAAATTAACGCTCTCCTGCGCAAGTTTATCCAGGTTCGGTGTCCTCACGTCCTTGTTGCCTGCGTAGCCGGTTGCCTCCGCACGCCACTGGTCAGCAAAAATAAAGACAAGGTTCGGCTTACGGACAATACTCCTTGCAGATGCAATTTGAATTTCTTTACAGCCAGATAGACCGGACCCGACAAGAACCCAAGCAGCTCCCACCGCCGCCTGCAAAAACTCCCTTCTTCCAATACGACCCTGTCTCATCAGACCTTCCTGCCGAACAGCGCCGGCTACCCGTTCCTTACGGTGCCGAAAAGTACTTTCGCAATCCGGTTCTGTCTGCACTCCGACAATTACTTCACAAGGTTCTTGAGATGCTTGATACTTCGCTCCGCTTGTTCGATGGTGCCGCACTCGACGCTCAGCACAATGTCACGCGGCGCGGTTCTGCATACCTCGATAACCTTTTTCCAGTCTATAACCCCTTCGCCGCACGCACAACCAGCCGGAGTTCCCGTAACCTTGCCGCGTTCATCCTTCGATTGCTGCACCGAAATATCCTTTGCGTGCAAATGAACCAACCTATCCTTGACGCGCTTCAGCCACGCAATCGGGTCGTGGCCACACAGGTAACTGTTGCCCGTATCGAAATTGATGCCAATCGCCGGCGATTTCACAAGCTTATAAATCCTGTCCAGCCCATCCGGGTGCTTACTGTATTGCTGGTGCGGCTCAAGGCCAATCATAATCCCGCGTGGCTCGGCTACCGCAGCCGCTTCCGTCAGCGTATATTTCATCAACCCAAAGTCTTCTTCTTCCGTAGTCCAGGCGGGCTTTGGACCCTCATCGGTATTGACTACCGGCGCACCA
>Ga0315279_10001784_pt1 | contig 34658 bp, 28 predicted proteins | sample YL17G06_20_MG_FD_203694 | JGI IMG/M metagenome (GOLD analysis project Ga0315279, IMG submission 203694) | Sediment microbial communities from Yellowstone Lake, YNP, Wyoming, USA - YL17G06_20 | ecosystem: Environmental > Aquatic > Freshwater > Lake > Sediment | place: USA: Wyoming | collected...
ATTGCCCATGCGGTCTACAAGAATAAGACGGTCTATGTTCCAGGGTAACTAATAAATGCATTAAAAAAAATAAATATCGTTTTAGGGAGAGTTGTGAGTTGACTTTCAAGACAGTATCTGACCCCATAATATTCCCAAACACGCTGTTAGCTGAAGTGGACCGTGAGAATATTTCAATCTTATACTCTTCTAAATCTTGTAGCATATATTTTCTTTGGAAAGTCGCCTTTTGCATACTCGACTTTCCTTTCTCCCTTCACCAGAGCTTCATCTGCATACGCCTCTATCACTTCACCTATAAACAGTTTTTTATCTCCTGTTTCTATTTCTTGCCTAACTTTACATTCCATATGAGCTACACACTCACCAATAATAGGAGCTTTTACTTTTCGTGCTGGATGGGGAGTTAATCCCGCTGTTTTAAATTTATCAACTTGATATCCTGAGTGGAAACCACAATAATATATCTTTGGTTTTAGCTCTTCTGGAGGGAGATTTACAATAAACTCTTTAGTGCTTTCAATTAACTTAGCTGAATAAGTCCCTCTTCCTATGGCACAAGCTAGGAGTGGGGGTTCTTTTGAGATAGGCATACAGAAGCTGACCGCAATAATATTTGATTTTCTTTCGTCCCCACAGGTTATCAAAAAATGTCTCATCGGCCACATAAACTCCAGATATTCGACATCAATCTTCATTTTTATTATACCTCATTTTTGTCTATTTCATCTAACGTTGGCGCGTATATGACGTTTTGCCGTAGCGACAGCGTAGCAAATGTGGCTAAGCTCGAAGCGACCAACGGGAGCGAAGCATATATGCGCTGTTAGCTGATGGGCACGGGCAATTTATATGATCAACTCGGCACGGATACCGCTTATTATATAACAACCTTTAATTAGAAATACTCATATTTCTTTTTGCATAGAAATATCTTTTACTGTTGCATAAGGATGCGAATACCTTCCATTTTCCTTGGTATAGGATTTGACTCCTGGTATGTCTTTTATCTGAACTGACTTTTCAGGACAATAATTAAGACAGGCAAAACACATATAACAGAGGACATTTTTTTGCCAAATCGGTTTATTATCCGTCATTTTTATCTTTTTCGATAAACAGACTCTTTCGCAAATTCCACAGCCATTACACTTGGTATCTGTATAAAAGTAGTTAACTCCACCAATATACTCTGATACTGTCATACCTAAAAGAACCAATTTTTCTAATAAATAATTAAGGATTGGATTATAAGGAAAACCATAAGAATAATTAGAATCTATTTCACGGCTGGTAATTTTGTTGATTATTATATTTTGAATAGAATCCAAATTTTCCTTAACCACTTTTTCCAATGATAGTATATCAGATTCAGTGGGAATCTTATAATCTTTGTGCCGTGACTCATTGTTGCACATATTGAGTATAAAATGTGAATTCAAATGTTTATTCTTCTTCTTTAGTAATTGATCTATTTTTTTAAAACCTCTAAATATACTACCATCACGTGTTGCTATTGCAAATAGGTATTCTGATGAATTTAGATTAGTTTTTTTAATAAATTTTTTTACTGCTATAGGGATGGTCAGAGCATGTACCGGAAATACGAAACCTATAGCTTTTCCTTGAGTTGGTATAACTTTTTTATTTAAAAGACTAACCATTGGTATGATTATAGAATCAGGAATTCTTTTTTGAAGTTCTTTTGCAACATATAACGAATTACCAGTTCCTGAGAAGTAGTAAATTTCTGTACTCATGGTAATTCCATCCTTCAAATTGCATTTTCGCCACACATGGCGAAGTTTGTAATTATATCTTGCCCGTGCCTTTCAGATAACGTTTTCGTTGTATGCGAGGGTGTACTCGAAGGGTGTAATTTGGGTGAGCGTAGCTAATCGCATACACCGTGTTATCTGTTGTCGCAGTTTTACTTTGTTCACGGAAAGTCAACCCATCATTTTTTATAGATTTTGTTGTAATGATATTCAATATACTCTTTTTTAGGGATAGGAGGTATTAAAGTGAATATTCTGATGCCCTCTTTGTCAACTACTGTTTTACAATCTTTAGGAGATATAGCAATCTCACCGTAGTCAAATAAAACATGATGATTAGGACATAGTACCAACATATTTGCGTTTATATCTAGTCCATCATGACCTAATGGTTTGACATGATGAGTTTCTGCATATCCTTTTCCTTTTATACTTAGTGTAGTACCACATATTTGGCACTGGTAATTCCGTTCTTCTTTCACCTTATTTGATAATGCAGTATCGCGAACTGACCTTGTAATTGTAGTAGTTACCTTCTCAGGAGGATATTCTTTTTTTTCTAGAAGTTCTAGCTTAGGTTTTTCTATAACTTCAATATAATCAGAAACTTTGTTATAAGCGTCATTAAATTTTTTCTCTGAGATAGAAAATGTTCCATCTTGGTTCTCTACCAATATTTGTCTTAATTCCTGCTTGGCTGCATCGATGTGATGCTTCCAGATCGAGTAGTTTCTTGTAGTCATAAGCTCCCAATCTTTATTTTTTAAGATGCCTAGCGATTGCACGTATTCTTTAAACTCAAAGGGTTTATATATCCCATTCACAAATATATAAATTAGAATCAGGTCTTTAAAGTAATTTGTGCGTATTCGACCTTCTTGATTTCTTAATGGGTTGTTGATATATTTTTCACCCTTTGAATTTATCTCATAGTTAGCCATTTATTCACCTTTTCATGACTGCTTGGTTTCATGCGATTGCAGATAACGGCTCCAGCATATATGACATTGCGACCGAAGAGAGCAATGTCCCGAAGGGCGAGGGCTTTAGCCCGAAGCGTATATACTGTGTTATATGGAGTTGCGTCCATGTTCATTTTGATCTTCGTCAGCAAAATCCTCTGGCCAAAGCATTTCTTTGCTGTCTGCACCTAATGGATAACCAAAGCAATAAACATTATAAAGCCTAGTAGCAAGTCGTTCCTGCCGCTTGGAGATATAACGCAGAGGAATGTAGTAAAGCATCATCTTGATAGCATTATAACCAGCTTGTTCAGATGTCATATATTTCCAGCCTCTTGGCAATTTATTCCTCGTGTAAACGTACCTACCCACCTGAGACATATACCAGAAAGTCATCTCATATGCCGCTTGGTTGAGTGCTTCCTGTGACCATGCAAGTGTGATCTTCCAGAGATTGGGCTCCAATTCTTCGATTTGTGTTTGAATTGGAGGCTCCGAGGGTTCAGTAACCACTATCTCACGCCCATTGTCTGTTTTCACACTGTGCCACTCCCGACTCAGCTTCCAGCTCGATGGTACAACCATGACACGAATCAAATCGGACTCATTTTTCTTTGCGCTCTTGAAAGAGGCAAAGAACATATTGTCGGAAGTCCATTTCCTTTTACCAAGTTTGACTCCTCCGCTTAGTCGCACAATGTGGCTGTTAATTTGGTCAAAAATTCTTCTCTTGCTACAAGTCATAGATTTAACTTCAATAACACCCAGAATTTTGAGTACATCATGAGGTTTGCTTTGTTGGATGGATACTCGCTCAACAAGTAACCCATCGGCACCCTTTGTGAAGCTACCCCATCGCACGTTATTTCTTTTAGTTGACCTCACGATCTTGCGGCGTTCTTGAATCGTTTCGCCCCAAAAAAGCTGGATACTTGAGGACAAATAGCCTTCTTGGCGAAATTGTTGAATGAGTTTAATACAGGGATCTAGAGCGAGTAACTCGGCCATCTCACCTTTGAATCGATTTACCATGTGTGAATAAATAAACTCAACACATGATCCACACTCAGGATCGGACAAAGTCGTTTCGTTATCGCTAATCAAGGTTTCAGGGTCATCAGGATTGAGAGGTCCATATTCGATCAAACGTCGAAAGAGTTTACCTCGTGGGTGTTCCTCAATATCTCGAATAGCAGCATTTAATGAATGTTCGAATACATCCCAAACAGTATTTCCGCCAACAAGACAGACGAAAGGGCATATAAGTGCGGAGGAAACCGACCGATGAATGTCCAATGCGAGCGGCCCATTACCGATGATTGAGGCTACCTTATGAGTATCCAAGGTTATCACCCTTTCTTTTTCTTGAGCGCAATTTCATCTAACGGCTCCAGCACAAAAGAAGTTTTTGCGAAGCAAAAATTTGGGTGAGCGATAGCGAATCTTTTATAATGTGTTATACGCCGTGCCTTATTCATTCTTCTGTCCCTTTGCTTCTGCAAAAATCTTGAGAATTTGAGCAGAAGGATATGTTGAGAGAGATGCAACGTCATGAGCCAGTTCAATGGGTAAAAGGGCTCCCTCAAACCGGCTACTCAAAACTGTCGGTAATGTCGCAAAGATTCTTTCAGCACCGATGAGATTAAAGAGCGTAGGATCCTCAACGTACTCTCCGGTAGGAATATTTAGCACCATTTGATGATAATGACTAATCCGAACAAAAACTTTGGCTCCGTAGTTCGTATCCTTACCATAGGGTGCCCCTCTGTTGGGTCTATGTTGAATCTGTTCTTTTATGTATTGATTGCCAGGTATAAAGAGCGATTGGAGGGGGGCATTGTTCCCAATCAGTTGCAAATGATCAGCAAATGCTCCGGTCTTTTCTTGTCCAATGAAGTTCACAGGATAACCTTGATCTCTTAAAAAAGCCAAGAATCGGCGTATTGGAGCCACAAGCTTTGAATACTGCGCCCGAATTGACAGAGGCCCATCTTTTACGAACAAGCAATTTTTAAGTATCTCCTTATTTTTCTCCCAAAAATATCTAACCCCTGTAAACAACAGTAATGTTTCGTGAATACTCATATAAGCTGTTGCAACAGTTTCAGGAGCCGAGTCCGGAGCCATCTCTTGATGAAAACCAAGCATGTCAGTGAGAAATAGCTTCCCTTTACAATCTGGGCAATTCCCTTCCTCAGCATTATAGGGCAAAGTTGCAATGGTTTTTTCACAGTGAGGACACTCGAATAAAGGAAGCTGTTTTTGCTTTCCATCCCACTTTTCGTAAACTATCCACTTGAGTGTTTCCAACGGTTCGCCATCTAATGAAGCATCTTTTACTGATTCAAAGATTGTTTGACGGACTGCATCATATACTGACATCCCCGGAATAATAACGTATCTTAGTGGAAGGACAGTAGCATGATATAAAGCAGAATCAGCCAATATGTCCCGCAATGCAAGGGGATGAGGAGATTCCTTATCAATTGATGAAAGCGCTACTTGATCAAGTCTCAGAAGTGCAGTCTTGACAAATGCGAGTGCCTTATAGGGAGGAGTCTCTGATTCAATAACCTGCATGGAACCATCAACGCCGAATACTAACGGCAAGGGTTCTTCTTTCGACGGGATGGCTCCCCACGTGCAGGCGGTGGAAACAGGACTTTGGACGGGATCCTCAAAACTCTTGCAGAGTTTCTTAACCAATTCACTCTTTAGAACATCAAGATGTCCTAACCGGCTTGCACGTTCTGCTGGTAAACGTTCTCCAGCTTTGTAAGGCATCTCAATTTCCTCCTTTTGTTTTGTCAGGCGGAGTAAATTTCCTGGCCTGCACCGATACGACAAAACGATGTGAGCGTGTAAGCATTCTTATGTACCCGACCGTTTTTGCCTGAAGAATATCGTCCTTTAGACTTTCATAGGCAACATTCATTTTAGCAAGCGCGTTTACTTCATCTTGAGATGAAAGATGGGCAATGAAAAAATTCTCTGTCTGAGCAAGCAAGTCTTTATTAATAGTTGTAACAGACTGCGTAGAATACACCATCCCGATGTGATATTTGGCTCCCTCCTTGGCAATGCGGCGGTAGATATCCATGCCCTCATCCCTTGCAGGAAATAAGTTATGAGCTTCCTCAAAATAGAGTTGTACAAAGTGGCTACCAAGTGCATTGTTACTAAATTTATCAACTTGATGATTAAAAATTGCACTCGATAATTCATGGGAAAAATATTCCATTACCTCTGGGTTGGCATTTCCCAAGTCAAGAATAATTGTTTGACCTTTATCAACAAGGTCTATTATTTCTCTTGTAAAATCCCCTGCATTTCTGTCGTGGTAAATTCTGAACCTCTGAATCATTGCCGGTCCTGCCCCAATAGATGGTTTGAGAAACTCAAGTATTGCGAGTTCATCGCGCTCAAATAGAGGTCTGTCACTCTGTGATTTCAAATTTGGATGATTTGGGTAACTACGGACGAAATTAGCGATTTGTTCAAATTCAGAGACCAAGGCATTTAGTGAATTGATGGTAGGGGGCGTAGCATTTCCATATACAGCGGAGCGAAGATTTACATTATAATCCGGATCAAAACGCAATTTTTGGGAAAGTGCGTGTTCATCAACATCAAAGCCAGCTTTTTTAAGAACAGCCCAATACATTAAAATTCTACGCTCTGCTCTTTTCTTATCCCCATAATCAGTATCAGTAATACTGCTCAGTGCCTCAAGTGACGGGATTTCCGTACCTATGAATGCCTTGACATAAATGGAAGTGCGCCCCTCGCTTTCTAATAGATCTGCCAACACCCTGCGGGAGCGCTCGGGATGCTCGTAAAAATTAAGCTTTAGCGGTTTCGATGGAGTTGCTGGTTTCGCAGTTAGAGCATAAACAACACAACGAGCAGGATAACCACTTTTTAATGAACGGCTTTCATCTTGTGGATTATCATTGGCATATTCCCCGTTGATATCAAACACAATCTGGCCAACATTTCTTGATTGATCAGTTGTCTCTATTAAGCTTTGGGCAATAAGCTTAACAACATTGCTTTTACCGAGCCGAGTTTTGCCGAACATCGCTGTACGCGCACCCATGAAATCTTTTGTAGAAACAAAGACTTCAACTTGTGGCTGAGGTTTGTTCGGCAATGGAAGCCTGCATTCAGTCAACCGTAAGTTCCCGATGGGAAACCGGTTTTCATTTGGTACCATCGAATTGGTGATAAGCTTCAATAGGGCGTCATCACACGCATAGACACGATACTTGTGAGCACTAACGAAATTGTTTAGATCACCTGAAAACTCTACCTGATCTATTTTTTCAGGATGGGGATAAAACATTCCAAGAACGCCAGTCTTGAGCGCCCCCCATTGCAGTTCACTCTGAGTGAAAATATCTAGTTCTGGCATTGACTTTTTCTGCAGTTCAAAGTAAGTTTGCTGAACTTCTTTGGACAGGGGGGTAGGGGCTGCTTCTAATACCCGTAACAACGTAAAATGCGGAGGTAATGAATCATAACTCGCAGGCACCATTATGAGCATTGAATTTCGAGGCACTCCACCAACAGCAATCTTGAAGGGGTCAGATGTAATAATCGTAACGGTATCAAACCCAATATCAAGCACATACCCGACGAAGCGCATATCATCATATTTTTTTGCTTGCTCGTTAGCCTTCTCGCGTTCAAGGAATGTTTGTAAGACCCTCAGCGGGTGATTTTGCATCGCAGCCTTCTCGAAAAAATCTTTCATTGGGATACCTCCTCGTAATTGCGAATAAGAACTTCACCTGGATTCTTCGTTAATGCTCCAATTTTTCTTCCAGTTCCTCTTGGAATAGACACAATATGATACCTGTGGAAAAGATAAACTATGTCAGGATGCACAGAGGTTGTCATAGCCCAACGAATACCTCTTGCCGAGGCTCTTTCTAGCGTTGCCGCTAACCGTTTATGGTCATCAAAACTAAATTTACCATACCTATAATGATCGTGAACCATTTCGCGCTCACCTGGACGATACGGCGGGTCAACAAAAACAAGATCATCTTCTTCACAAGCATCAATGACTTCCTCAAAGTCACAACATTTAAGAGAAACACGCAATAGCTTTTTTGAAACCCAGACCAAGGTTTCTTTACTTATTACCCACCGTCTATCTTGTCCACCGTATCCCACGTTAAACTCTCCATTGCCATTATGCCTCCACATACCCTTAAAACAAGTCCTATTTAGATAGAGCGTTCTCGCTGTACGAGTTGGTAAATCCAGTTCGTCATGTTTCCAATCACGAATCTTATAATACGCATCTTTGGTGGAGGGAAAACTTTGAAAAATATTCCAGACCTCTATCGGATAACGACGAATGCCACCGTATAAGTCAATAAGTTCTGAGTTAATATCTGAGAGAAGTGCCTTTTTGGGAATCAAGGCAAAGAAAATAGCTCCACCTCCTACAAATGGTTCGACAAAGCGATTTATAGATAAAGGAAACTGAGGAATTAGAAAATCAAGCATTCTGCCCTTACCACCTGGGTATCTAAGAAAAAGGACTTTTTTTTGAGTCATTAGACCTCCTATGCCATTTTATAAGGCATGGCAGATAACTTAAAATAACCAAACTACTTCGTTTACGTGTCTAAATTGATATATTTTGCGAAGTACTTCGTTTATGCATAATTTTAGATGAAATCCAAAAATATAACTTTTGTCGTTATCGTTTTTCTCCCAAAAACCAAAGTGCTTTTAATCCGTCCGATATCCTGCTTGCCAACGTGAGTGCTGTATATCTTTATAGATTCTTATACTTATCATAAACTTATTTTATTAATTCCGCAAATAAAGCTTCTGGTATGTTGTATGTTGAAAAAGAAAAATACTAATTTAATAAGTATATAACTAATAGACAAAAAACTTCCACTATTTCATTTATCGCTCCCAATATATCCCCGCTTACACCACCAATTCTTTTCTGAGAATATTTTTAGATTAATAATACTAGCTCTATTCCTACCATCACCAGAGGCAGAAAATATAATCTAAATAATAAAATACCTATAACTGCCATAGTTAAGCTGGCGAAGATAACCTCTCTCCAGCTGACATAATCCATAAATAATTTACCCATACTATTTTTTAAGCGCGCTGGCTTACCCAAAAAAGCGGCTATCACCATACTCCAACGTCCTATAGTGGGAGTAAAAAATATTGGGGTAAGGTCTTCACAGGCTGACCCCTCTTTGCTTAACACTGCCTTTGCTACAGGTCCGTCTCTTGTATCATAATGTGGTGGCCTTTTATTCACCTCAAATTATTACGGAATACAATTCCCTTTAATATTTTTACCCATGCTCCCGAAGTTCACGATTTCACTTAACGGTTCTGGTATATGCAAAGTTGCGGAGCGAAGCAGAGCAATTTGGGTGAGGACATCAGTCCGAACCGCATACACCGTATTTTGCGATGTCGTCAAATCCCCCTTCATGTTTTGTGTTCATGTCTATGATGAGTATCTGGCCAATGAACATGACTATGAATTATTTCAGTATGATTATGTTCATGGGTATGTGGCTCATGCAATGTTCCTGAATGCCCGTGCAGATGATGCATATCGCTATGACTGTGTGAATGAGTGTGTGTTACAGTTTTATGAAGGTGAATGTGTGAATGTCTTTCACTGCCTATCAGCCATACACCGATTATCATGAATCCCGCTGCTGGAAACATCACCCATCCAATCCATTCTCTAAGTATGATGAGTGAGGCTATAGCACCGATAAAAGGGGCAAAGCTAAAGAATGCCCCAGTCCTGGAAGAGCCTAATCCTTTAAGTGCTTTGATGAAAAATACCAAACTAACGCCGTAGCTGAGTGACCCAAGTAATAAGGCAAATGCGATCGTAATGTCCAACGACATCTTCATTCCAAGAATTAAAGCAATTGAAAGGGATATTGTCCCAGCGACAAAACTTTTGATTTTAGTAATCTGTATGGGGTCTTTATCAGAAATTTTACAAGTTAGATTATTGTCTATTCCCCAGCACACCATTGCAAAGATGATCAATAACGGGCCTACTATACTGAACTTGCTTTGGCCAGGATCCCAAGTTAAAAACACCCCTGCTATGGTCATACATACCAACCCCAACCATAAACGTTTTCCTGCATTTTCTTTGAATAAGAAAACGGCAATCATAGCAGTAGCGAGTCCTTCCAAATTGAGAAGTAATGATGCGGAGAACCCTGAAACAAGGGCCAATCCCATCATCATACTTATTGGACCTATTATTCCGCCTGTTAGCGTTGCACCAGCTAACCAAGGAAGATCCTTCATTTCCAATGGTACCGCCTTTTTGTTGTGGTCAGTCGTTCTTTTCCTTATTCCGACAGAATACAGGGATAAACCGGCAAATGCCCCAAGATAGAGCAGCCCAGCCAAAGCCACTGGAGAAATATCCTTAATGAGTAGTTTGGCAAGAGGCGGGCTGATGCCAAATAAGGAAGCAGATACTATAATGAATATTAACGGAGTTTTATCCATTTATATCACCTATTCTATTTATATGCAGGGGGGGTTAAGTATCTTTGACGATGTCATATAACTTAAAATAATCGAACTACTTCGTTTATACTCCCAAATTGTCATGTTTTGCGAATTACTTCGTTTATGCACGGCTCTTAATTTTCCTTGTGATATATCTTTATAGATTCTTATATTTATCATAAACTTATTTTATTAATTCCGCAAATAATGATTAAAGAAATATGGAAAAAGAAAAATACTAATTTAATAAGTATATAACTAATAGACAAAGAACTTCCACTATTTCATTTATTGCTCCCAATATATCCCCGCTTATACCACCAATTCTTTTCTGGGAATATTTTAAAATTAATAATACTATCACTACATTTATAATTACTAAAGGAATTAAGTATAGCCTAAATAATGGAATGCCTATAACGACCATAGTTAAACTGGCGAGGATAAACTCTCTCCAGCTAACATAATCCATAAATAATTTACCTATACTATTTTTTAAGCGAGCTGGTCTACCTAAAAAAGCAGCTATCACCATACTCCAACGTCCTATAGTAGGAGTAAAAAACAAAGCGATATCTTTTAAGAATAAGGGCATCTCCACCAGAAGAACAAACTTTAATAATAAAAGAGAAACTAATGCCACTACCCCTTTAGCCCCAGTAGAACTATCCTTCATAATCTTTAGTATTTCCTCTTTATTATGTCCTCCCGAAAATCCATCTACACTATCGGCAAAACCATCTAAATGTAACCCTCCACTAAACCAGATCCAAAAAATTAGAACTAAAGTATCGCCTACCAATGAAGAAACAGGGAGGTAATAAAATAATCTTCTTAAAAGTACCAGTAATACCCCCATTAACATTCCTACCAGCGGAAAGAAAGCCATAGAATTAGCCAAATTTTCTGCTAAAGCCTCTTCATTTTGATTAGTATTGTTGGAGGGGGGGAACGAAATTACGGGGAGAATAGTTAGAAAACGTATAGCTAAAGATAAATCTCTTAAAATTTTCATGGTTTTATTAGCCCTTTATCTTTAATGGTATTCCGGAAATCATCATAAAAACCTCATCAGCTTTATTTGCAATTATGCTATTTGCTCTTCCCAAAATATCCCGATAAACTCTTCCCAGGGGATTATCTGGAACTAAACCCATACCAACTTCATTAGAGACAATTATTATTTGAGCAGGAGCTTGATAAGAAATCTCAGTTAGTTTTTCAATTTCTAATAAAATCTTTTCTTCCCATTGAGGGTTTCCCACTTTATTTTTTTCCCTTAATAAGAGATTAGAGACTAACAAAGTCAAACAATCTATCAGAATGACTTCTTTTTCCCGGCCTAAACTACTAACTAATTCGCTAACTTCTATTGGTTCTTCATAGGTCTCCCACTCAGTCGGCCTTTTAGTTTTATGTTTTTTTATTCTATAAGCCATCTCTTTATCCAGAGGTTGACCGGTAGCAAGATAAACTACTGGTTTACCTAAACTAAGAGCCATCTTTTCAGCAAAATTACTCTTCCCGCTCCTCGCTCCTCCAGTAATAAAGATTAATTTACCTCTCGACATAAAATTTCCTCTTCCTTCTGTTTTTTGTAATTTATACTTTTTTATTCTCTACTCCAGCATCGGTAAAAGTAGCCATTTGAGTTAGTATTTTAACCCCGGCCTCAATAAAACTGATACCTAAGGCAGCACCAGTCCCTTCGCCAAGCCGCATACCAAGATCAAACATAGGCACTTTATCCATATATTTCAAAGCAATTATTTGTCCTTTTTCTACCGAATTATGACTCGCAAATATATAATCTTTTACTAAAGGAGCTAACTTAATCGCAATTAAAGCACTCGCACAAGAAATAAAACCATCAATTACAATAGGAACTCGATGGGCAGCAGCAGCTAAAATACAACCTACTAAGCCTCCAATTTCAAAACCACCTATTTTAGATAAAACATCAAGACCATCTTCCGGATCAGGATGATTAATTTCTATTGCTTGTTTGATTACTCTTATTTTATTTTTAAGTTGGTCTTCATTTATCCCCGTTCCTTGACCGGTAACCTCCTCGACCTTAGATTTAGTCAAACAGGCTACTATGGAACTACTAGGAGTAGTATTGGCAATTCCCATTTCTCCTAATCCTACAATGTCGATTCCTTTTCTATTTAATTCATCTTCAAAGACTTCGATTCCTGCAATTATTGCTCTTTCTGCTTCATCTCTGCTCATAGCTGGACCCTGAGAGATGTTTTTTGTACCATAGGCAATCTTTTTTATAATCAATCCTTTTTCAGAAGCAAAATCTTTAGCCACTCCCATATCCACTACTAAAACATCTGCCCCTATATGCCTGGCCAACACGTTAATACCTGCTCCTCCGCGGATAAAATTATAGACCATTTGAAAAGTAACTTCTTGTGGAAAGACACTTACTTTTTCCTGGGCTACTCCATGGTCCCCAGCCATCACCAAAATTACTTTTCTTTTGATTTCCGGATTAAGATTTCCAGAAATACCTACTATTTGACAGGCAAAATCCTCTAGTCTCCCTAAACTTCCTTGAGGTTTGGTAAGGTTATCTAATCTTTTTTGAGCTTTTTCTACCAGCTCAAAATTAATAGAGGTAATTTTTTGAATAGTCTCTTTTATTTTCTTATTCATCTCTTTTCTCCTTTAACCATCCACTTTTCCACCAATCTTCAAGATAAGAGGTATCATTTATAAGTGCAACAAATGCTTTATGGTCATAATAATTTATAATATTTAAAGCAGTTGAATCTTGTTCTATATTCCAAATATATTTTAATTTTAGGTTTAGGGCATTGCCTAGAATAACTCGAATACTACCACCATGACAGACTAGAGCGATAGTTTTATCTTCATTCACTTTCTTATCTCTCTTTAATATCTTGCCTAATTCAGTCATAACTCGGTGATTTAAATCTATTAAACTTTCCCCTTTAGGAAAGTTAATTTTCTCGTTAATATTTTCCAACCATAAGTTAAATTCATCCCCATATCCATATTTTGATTTAACTTCATCAAAGGTATAACCTTCCCATATCCCAAAATTTATTTCTCTAAATTTAGGATCTATTATAATATCTATTCCTCGATCTTTAAAAATAATTTCCGCAGTATGTTGAGCCCTCTTTAAATCACTACAGTAAACTTCGTCTACCTGTACCCCCTTTAAGCGATATGACAATCTTTCCGCCTGCCATATCCCTTTTTGGGTCAAATTTACATCCTTAAAACCACAAAATCTCTTTTGAACATTACCATCACTCTCTGCATGTCGTATTAATATTAACTTTATTGACATTATTATAAGTACTCTCCTTCTAAGAGGTTTGTTTTCAAATTAAAATAAGGAATAAAATGTATATAATGGGGTCAAATCTTTATGCTTGACAGCCTTCTTCAATTCTTCTAACTAAATCCCTTAATTCGCTATCATTAAATAATTTTTCCCTTAACCTTCTTCTTCCCACACTAACCGTACTATAATCCAAAGCCATAAGTTCCCCAATTTCTCGATTATTTAAACCGGTATAACGATATAACATTTCCATTAATATCTGGCGATGGCTATTCGGTGTACTTTTTATTTGTTCCCATGTTTTACCTATCTCTCTACAGGTGATTTCAATGACTTTATCTTTTGTACAATAGCTATGAATCTTTTTTACAGAAGGAATCTCTTTTTCCCTTTTCATTAAATATTTCTCTTTGATTTCTTGGATAAATTGTTCATTTCCCAAAATAGAATTTCCGATGATTTGCTTTTTTATTTCCAATTTTGAAGATAGATCGCTTTGTAGAGCCTGCCAGTAGTTATTACGTCCTTTTTGATTGTCTCCTCCATATTCTAAAAGGATGGTTTGGTAATCCACAAAGGATTGTGTATTGTCTTTATTTATATAACCTTTCAGGCTACTCCATTTGAATTGTCTTAAATATTTCTCTCTTTCTTTTAGGGGAACATTCTCCATCCTTACCACTCTTACCGGATTAAGATGAATATAACGGGATAAGATATGTAAATAATTATCTTTTTGAACGAGTATACTTTTATATCTGCCTTGATAGAGATGTCCAACCCGGTTATATTTTCGATTATAATAAGAGGTATAGGTAATATTAAATTGCCTCATAAATTCGCTGAGATTGGCCAGAGGAGTTTCTAAAAGAAGGTGGAAATGATTGGACATGAGTACATAACTGTAGAGAATAACATTATAGGTATTTAAGGATTCTTTTAAAGTTTTAAGGAAAAAATCCCGATCAGGGTCGTCTGCAAATATATTTCTTCTTTCATTCCCACGAGAGGTAATATGATATAATGCATTTTTATACTTAATTCTTAATGCTCTAGCCATAAATAAAGGATAGCTTAAAAGGAATCAACTGTCAAGGATAAAGATTTGACCCCATTTTTTTAATACTCTTTATACATTCGGTCAAAATATTTTTGAGCATTCGTCAGTGCTTCTCTCATAATATCCTCTGCTTTAGCGGTTTCTCGAGCAGTAAGGTATTTCATTAATTGCTCTTTATCGAGTTCTTGGGCTGCTTGTGCACACGCCTCCCAGCTTAGCACACTCCTAATCACTCTGTCGATTCCTTGTTCTTCATTGTCATATGGCCTTACCTGCATATCGTGGCCTTTCCAGCGATTAAAACCTGCTCCCCGGATTAAACCTGCTATGGCTATATTCATACCATTAACCCGTGTCCCATGGTCGATATCATATTTTCCCGGTCCGCCAAGAATTATACCATCATTATAACCCTGACTGTTTAAGTGCATATGAACTAAAGCATGGTTATCTATTTCCTCAATAGTATCATATACATGGTCGAGCCCGATCATTTCTGAATGACCAAACTCTTTATTCACTCCCTTTTTATTACGAGTAATTTTAAACTCTTCTTCTAATTTATTCCAAAATACCAGGGCACTGGCTACGGTTGGAATTAAAAGAGCCGGATGTCCTTCATTGGGTTTTGGTTCTAATGCAAAATAGAGGTTTTCTCCCAATTTTTCTTCATATTTGCATAGTTTTGCAATACTCTCCTTAAGATTCTGATACATTTGAAAGATTCCTACAGAAGCAAGGTCATAACCAAACGAACCATTCCAAATGACCACAGTTGGCCATTTTAAGGGATCCGGGTGCCAGGCTTTCTTAAGAGGTCCATAAGCAAGATCAACCGTTCTTTCTCCAAATTCTTCTGCTGATTTTCTCTCCACAGGGTCTAAGGAGGCGATACCCCCATAAGCATAATGTCGGTGAGCTCCTGGAGTTACCATAGCCAGATATATCTTGGAATCTAATAAGGCATCGGCTATTTCAGGAGCAGTCTTTTCATCAAACTCATAATCATAATGCATTTCAATTCCTAACTCTATATTATCCGGCAATCTCGGGGCAACTCTATTTCTTACCAGCTTAATCATATCAACGGTATTTAAATTTTTAGAATTCCATTTTGGTCTCATATCATCCGGGACAAAACCACCCTTCCCCGCATTAAAAGTCCATCGACAGATGCTATGTAATGATTTATTTTCTTTCATTTTCCACTCCTTAAATAGTAGCTAATTATATTCATTGATTTATAAAAAAGAACCTTTTATAGCTTGACCTTCTTCATCTCTCTAACCTAGATTAAATGAATTTAATTCTTTCATTAATAATTAAATCAGCCATCCCATAAACTGCAGCTAAACCAGCTAATTCACTAAATTTAATTTCTACATTCCGATACGAAACAGATAAAGCGCTTTCTTTAAGTTTTTTAATAATTTCCTCATAAATATAATCTTTTATCTCTACAATCCCACCGCCAATTACCAATAATTCAGGACTAAGTCCATTCACAATATTAACTAATCCTATTCCTATATTTCTTCCGGTTTCATTAAATATCTCAATTACCTTTTTATCTCCATTTTTACCCAATTGGTATATCTCTTTCTTAGTTAATTCTTTATTACTATTAGATAGCTTTAAATACCTATTAACAATATAGCTTTCCGAAGCAAGTGTTTCCCAGCACCCTTTGTTACCACAGTGACATTCTGGACCATTAGTATCAATAATTATATGACCGAATTCCCCTGCATTTCCGCTAGCTCCTCTATATAATTCACCATTCAAAACAACCCCGCAACCTATTCCTTCATTAATGGAGATAAAGACCATGTTATCCATTTTCGGATAAATAAATTCCCTTTCTCCAATAGCTGCTGCTTTCGCCTCATTATCTAAGATTACGGGAAGGTTAAATTTATCTTTAAAAATCTCTAAAATATAAACATTTTTCCATCCTAAATTAGGTGCAAATTCTAATATACCCTTCTCTTTATCAATCAAACCAGGTACTGCTACTCCTATTCCCAGGAGATTATCTAATTTTAAATTCTTTTCTTCCCTCATCTTATCCATCTCCAAAAATACCTGTTCAAGAGTCTTCCTATAATCGTCTTTATATATTATGGGGATGATACTCTTCATTACCACTTTTATTTCTAAATCAAACATCACTATCTTTATCTGGTTAACCTCAATCTCAATACTAAAAATATAAGCTTTGTGGGGATTAATCATTAATTGTATTGGTTTTCTGCCGCCAGAAGAAATACCTTTTTTGGTTTCAATCACGAAGCCTTTTTTAATCAGAGTTCTAACATGGTTAGACACTGTACCGGCACTACATCCGGTAATTTCAGTTAATTCTATCCGAGAAATAGGACCTTGCTTGCGAATTGTTTTGAAAATACTACTTAAATTCCATTTTCTGATTACGATTGAATTTCCTAACATAACCTTGCTTTTTTTCATAATATATAATTTGTTCCTTTTTTTTCTAATTTATTTCTAAATATTATACACTCTCTTATAAAGACTTGTTTTTCCTTGATGTTACATCTACATAAACTGCTAAAACCAGGATTAAGCCTTTAACTATATACTGCCAGAACACACTCATATTCATAACGCTCATTCCATTTTCGAGACTTGTCATAAGCAAAGTACCCATTAGAGCTCCAAAAACTGTTCCAATGCCTCCCATTAAACTTGTGCCACCCATAACACAACCACCTATAGCTGAAAGTTCATAATTCATGCCACCACTAGTGGTACCTGCGGCAACATAACCAGTAAGAACAATTCCAGCAATTCCACCTAGAAGACCTATCAGTGCATAAGTTTTTAAAACAACAGATTGAACATTTATACCTGAAAGTCTGGCTGCCTCTTTGTTTCCTCCCACAGCATATATGTACCGACCAAACCGAGTGTTATTAGTTAAGTAGGTAAACAAAATTGCTATTATTGTCATAATTAATACTGGAATTTGTAATCCCTTATAACTATTCATAATAAGAACGAAACCTAAAACAAGGGCTGAATATACCGATGCTACCACTAAATCGTAACTAAGAGATTTAATTTCAAGACCATATTGTTTCTTTTTTGTTCTACTTTGTAAAGTAATCAGAAAAATAATTATTATAGCAATAACTGCTATAAGTCTACCTGGATTTTTAGATAGATATCCTTGGGCTATTAATCTGAGAGAATCTTCAATAGGAACTATTGTTTTCCCTTGAGTAACACCAAGAACTCCTCCCCGAAGAACCAGCATTCCTCCCAAGGTTACAATAAAGGCTGGTACCCCTCCATAAGCAACAATATAGCCTTGACATATTCCAATTAATAAGCCTAGTAAAAGACAGATAATGATAGTTATAATTGTACTCAGTATACCTAACAGTTCGACAGATAGAGTTGGAAATAGTCCGGGGAGAAAGGTAGGGAGCATAATCGCCTGAAGATAAGCAGCTATTACACTTATAAAACCAATCATCGATCCCACAGAAAGATCAATATTACCAGTTATAATAACTAAAGTCATTCCTATACTAAGGAAAGAAACGATAGTCATTTGCCTTAAAAGGTTGGAAAAATTTCTTGAGGAAAGGAAGACCCCGCCAGTTAAAGAGCCAAAAAGTAACCAGATAACAAGAAGAGCAAATATCAGTGTATAAGCTCTAATATCAATCTTAATTTTCTTAATTTTATGAATAAAATTTAATGGTTTCATTAATTATAACCATAGCTTCTTTTAGTAGTTGAAGCCAAAGCCATTATCCTCTCTTGCGTTGCATCTTTTCGGTCTAAGGTTCCAGTGCATTCTCCTTCGCACATAACCGTGATTCGGTCACTCATTCCCAGTATTTCTTCTAACTCAGAAGAAATCATAATTATACCTACACCATTTTCTGCAAGTCTGTTTATGAGGTTATATATCTCATATTTAGTCCCTACATCAATCCCTCTGGTCGGATCATCGAGAATGAGAATTTTTGGATTTGACATTAACCACTTTGCTATTACTACCTTCTGTTGATTACCTCCACTTAAAGATTCTGTAATGGTAAAAAGAGATGGTGTCTTTATAGTAAGATAGTCAGCATATTTTTTACATTCTTTTAATTCTTTATACTTATCAATACTCAATGCATTAGAAAATTTCCTAAGGTTTGGCAATGAGATATTTTTAAAGACTTCTTGTATTAATACCAGTCCCATCTTTTTTCTATCTTCTGGAACAAGACTCATTCCATACTTCATAGCATCTCTTGCTGATCGAATTTTTACTGGTTCCCCTTCCAAAAATATTTCTCCGGTAACATGCTTCCCATACTCTCCAAATATAGCGGTAATCAGCTCGGTTCTTCCGGAACCCATAAGGCCAGCTATCCCCAATATTTCACCCTTTCTTAAATCAAATGAAACGTTTTTGATTACCATTTTACGCTGAGCTAATATCGATAAGTCCTTAACTTCCAAAATCTTTTCCCCAGGCTTAGAATTTCTAACAGGAAACCTTTTCTTCATTTCGCGTCCTACCATCATAGCAATGACTTTTTCTTCATTGGTATCTACTATTCTTACTGTATCGACTACCCGGCCATCCCTAAGAACTGTAATATTATCTGTGATTCTAAAAAATTCCTCCAGCCTATGAGAAATGTATATACAGGTCACTCCATTATCTTTCAAGTTCTTGAGTATTTCCATTAAGTAATTAACTTCAGCCTCATTAAGAGCAGAAGTAGGCTCATCCAAAATTAGAAGCTTAATCTCCTGTACGAGGGCTTTAGCAATCTCAACCATCTGTTGTTGACCAACGCTCAGCGTTGATACCTTAGCAAAAAAGGGAACTTTTAATTCATATTTCTTAAGAATTTCTTTAGTATCTGAAAATAGTTTACTCCAATTAATAATACCTTTATCTTCCGGTTCTCTTCCCAGAAAAATATTTTCTCCTACTGTCATTTGAGGAACAAGAACGGGTTCCTGATAAACGGTAGCAATTCCTTCTTTGATTGCCTCTTCAATAGAAGAAGAGGTAAATTTTAGCTCTTCATCATTAAAGTAAATTTTCCCTTCGTAAGTATGGTGAGGATAAACTCCTGCAAGAATCTTCACTAAAGTAGATTTCCCGGCACCATTTTCCCCGCACAAACCATGAATGTCTCCTTTTTTTATTTTAAAGGAAACATTTGATAGTGCTCTAATGCCTGGAAAGTCTTTGGTTACATTCTCTATTCTTAAAATGTATTCATCTTTCAAAATATTATTACCCCCCATAAAGGGTTGACTTTTTATAGTTTTCACTTATAAAAATCGAGTGCACCACAGATATTTATAATAATCCGTGGTGCACTTTTTTAGTAATTAGATTTTTGGTGGTCTATCTTTTTCGGGTACACCTTTATACACGTCATCGTATTTCTGATAACCACTCTTAATAACTACATCATAGAGGTTGTCCTTGGTTACCCCTACAACTTTTAGAAAATTACAAGGTACAGATCCTGGTAAGTTTTTATCTCCAGTAAGCTCGGCAAAGGTGAAATTTTTTAGTCCTTCCGGTGTTTCACCTTTAGCTAATTTCATAGCTATGTCAATTGACAATGGAACAAGAAGTCTTATATCTTTGTACACGCTCACAGTAAGCTCTCCCTTAGCTACAGCATTACAACCAGCTGCTGTGGCATCTTGTGCGGAAATTGGGACCTTTCCAGCAAGACCTTGAGCTCTCAGAGCTTCTATTGCACCAAGTGCTGTTGAATCATTTGAAGCAACTACCGCATCAATCTGATTATTTGTGGCAGTAAGCATATTCTCCATAATCTTAAGTGCTTCAGTCGTATCCCAATTAGGTACCCACTGATCAGCAACTATCTTGATCTTACCACTATCAATGTAAGACTTAAGAACTTCCATCTGTCCTTGTCTAACGAGTACAGCATTATTGTCTGTTGGACTTCCACCAAGAAGTGCAAATCTTCCACTATCCTTCACCGCTAATACTCCTCTTGCCTCAGCTCGTCCTACCTCAACATTATCAAACGAAATATAAACTGACACATTAGGCGATTTAATTAATCTATCATATGCTATACATTTAACTCCTGCTTTTGCTGCTGCGTCTACTGCTGTCGCTGCAGCTGCACCGTCCTCTGCAACAATAATAATAACATTTGCCCCTTGAAGAACCATGTTCTCAATCTGGTCATTCTGTACCTTTGGATCATGATTAGCCTCTTGGACGATAACCTGAGCACCAGCTTTACGCGCTAACTCAGTCATGTCAGCTGCTTCTCTTACCCACCTTTCAAGAGTAAAATCAGAAAATGATAAACCAATCTTTATAGGCGTATCTGCAGCCAAAACCGAGAGGCCTAATACAACGAACAATACAATCGTTAGTAAAATGATACTATATTTTTTCATAATAAAAATCTCCTTTAAAAATAAAATTAAAATTTGTAATACTTATACCCAAAGCAAGAACTAAATTTTCTGCACCGCAATAATCAGTCTAGTCAAATTTACATTTTTAGAAAGATACATCCCCCCTTTCTTTGTTTTATAGTAACTCGCAGGTAACTTTAGTATAATAATTCATTGAATTTTTGGAGATTTCTTTTTTCATTACTTATTTTAAGTATTATATTATTATCTTTCAGTATAATACAATACTTTTAAAATTTAGTCAAGAGACTCTAATTCTTTGTATTATTAATCTGTGATATTGCTACCTTAAAATTAATCTCAAGAAAATGTCACTATGAAAAGGAATTGGTGGCTGGTTAATTTTACAAAAAAATCGGGATTGACTTCAAATAAGAGAATTTTATTCCTCATTTTACTCTTACTGGTGTGAAATATTTCTTTACATTGCTTATTTCTATTACTTTTCCGGTTATTTTAAATTCCCCTATTGACCTAATATCCTCTGAAGAACTCCCTAACATAACTTTTATGGTTCCGGGTTCTACAATATATTTCATATCTTTGTTATAGAAGCCTAATTGCGTTATTGATAGAATAAACGTAACCGTCTTTTTCTGACCCGGCTTCAAGGTAACCCTCTTAAAACCCTTTAATTCCTTTACCGGTCTTGTTATCTCGGACTGCATATCGTTGATATACAGCTGCACAACTTCATCTCCCGCACAGGATCCGGTATTTTTTACATCAACGTTTATTTCAATCTGGCCGTCCCAGAATATACTCTTAGGGATAATAACCATATTGTTATATTCAAAATCGGTATAGCTGAGACCATAACCAAATGGAAAAAGCGGTTTACTGCTCATCTCGACATAATTGCCTCTCCAATAGGAACGGCCGCCGGATGGTTTGTGATTATAATAGACCGGTACCTGGCCTACAGATCTTGGAAAGGATATGGGCAGTTTACCTCCCGGATTATAATCTCCGAAAAGGATGTCCGCTAACGCACCAGCTCCTTCTTCGCCGGGCAGCCATGCTTCCAGCACCGACGGAATATTTTCGGCAATCCAATTGATGGATAAAGGCCTACCATTGATAAGTACAACAATGATAGGGGTGCCGGTTTCATAAACAGCCCTTATAAGCTCCTCCTGTATCCCCGGTAAATTAAGATCGGCTCTGTCTCTGGATTCTCCACTTGTACAGTCTTCAATAAGTCCGGATTTGTCACCCACAACCACAATCGCCACTTCCGATTTTTTTACAGCTTCAATGGCTTCGGCAAAACCATCCCTAGAATCACCCCGCACATTACAACCCTTTGCATAGTGAACCATAGTATCTCTGCAAACTTTATCCTTTATTCCCTCCAATATACTGGAGATTGGCACAAAACTATCCGCCAATTCTACTTTTTCGGGAACGGGAGTATTGAATATTTCTGTATTCTTGCTCATCTCAATGAGCGCTTCCACATGGCAGGGATAGGCATAATCCCCGATGATATTTCTCACAGAATCTGCATTTGGTCCGATAACAGCAATCGATGCAATATTTTTCCTGAGGGGAAGTAAACCCCCCTGATTTTTTAGAAGCACAATCGACTTTTGTGCTATTTGGTGCGCAAATGCCCTCTGTTCTGGTGTATCAAATACTGTGACGGTTTTTTCTTCATCCACATAGGGATTTACAAAAAGCCCTAGTAAAAATTTTATTTTAAGCACTCTCCTAACCGCGGTGTCAATCAGTGACTCCTTCACCAAACCCTTTTCCACTGCAACCTTCAATGGTTTTCCATAGCAGTCGGTGCTCGGGAGTTCCACATCGACGCCAGCCTCAAGGGCTATCTTGGCTGCATGATCCTTGTCTTTTGCCGCATGATGATAGTCATAGAGCATATTGATACCAAAATAATCAGATACCAGCAACCCGTCAAAGCCCCATTGATCTCTCAGGATATCCCTTAAAAGTTCTTTTGAACCATGGCAGGGGATACCATCCAGTTCATGGTATCCTGGCATGATGGAGGCAATCCCGGCTTCTTTCACAGCTGCTTCAAAAGGCATCAAGAATACCTCTCGCATTTCTCTTTGGGAAATATGGCCTGGTGCCCAGTTCATTCCCCCTTCCGAAGCACCATACCCAACAAAGTGTTTCCCGGTTGCCATCACACCCTTATTCCAATCACTATCCTGAATTCCCTTTATATAGGATACCCCCATCTGCGAAACAAGGTAGGGATCTTCTCCGAAAGTTTCTTCCACCCTTCCCCATCTCGCATCCCTCGTAACATCCAATACAGGAGCAAGAGCTTGATGGGCACCTACTGATCTCATTTGTTCCTTTATAATATGACCCATTTCTTCTACTGACTCAGAATCCCAGGTACTCGCCACCCCTATAATCTGGGGAAAACAGGTGGCCCCTTTTGTCATATACCCGCTGCAGGACTCTTCATGGATGATAGCCGGAATACCGAGACGGGTATTTTTAACCAGATATTTTTGTATTTGATTTGCCATTCTGGCAGAAACCGGTGGATCAAAATTGCTTGCCCCACCAAGACGGGTTATTTGTCCAATTCCATCTTTCATAACCACATTTGCCTTATTAACCGAAAACTGCTTTCCCTCTAATATTTCATACACCCAGACACCGCTGAGCTGAGCGATTTTCTCATCCATAGTCATAAGAGATAAAAGATTTTCCACTCTTTTTTTGATCGGTTGACCAGCATCTAGATAAACTTTCTTTTGTATATCATGTTTTTTTATCATTTTTAAAAACACCTCTCGTATATAAAATTGTTTTATATGATTTTCCTAAAAAAATCCACGGTTTTTTAAAAATCTCCGTGTTTTGCGCAAGACAACTAACCTTTAAGGGCACCCGCAGTAAGGCCGGAAATGATCTGTCGCTCCGCAAATAGATAAAAAATGACCGCCGGTACTGCGGACAGGGTTACGAAAGCCGCTATTAGCGCCAAATCCATTCCGTATTGACCCTGGAACTGCATCGTGCCGAGGGGCAAATTCCAGAGCTTTTCCTTATCTATTAACACCAGAGGCACGAGTAAATCATTCCAACTGGTGACCATAGTTATAGATGCAACTGCTCCCAGTGCTGGACGCGACAGTGGGAGCAGGATGCGCCAGAAAAAGCCAAAGGTATTACAACCGTCTATATAAGCAGCATCTTGTAACTCATAAGGTACGGACTTAAAAAAGCTGCGCAGAATTGCGATACAGATGGAAAGCTGAAATGAAGTTTGCACCAGAATTACTCCCCAGAGATTATTGGTCAATCCTATCTGGCGCACTATGAGATATACCGGCAAAATTGCAATAGTAATCGGGAACATAAGGCCCAGGGTAAAAAAATTGAATAATAGATTCTGGCCACGGAATTTCATGCGGGAAAACACAAAGGCAGTCAGGCTACAAATGAGCACCACACCAATCGTCGTCGCTAACATTATCAGGAGACTATTACGCAGCATGGACCAAAAAATTGGCATGCTTAAAACTTTTGCGTAGTTTTCCCAGTTCGGGGGAATAGGAGGAGTGTAAGGACGAGTCATAAATTCACCGCGCGTCTTTAGTGCACCGAAAACAATCATCACGATAGGTACGATGACGATCAATACGACCAAAGAAAGGACGAAATACTGAAAAAGCCTCGGGAGATTTTTTTTCAAAGTTCTACTTCGATATGAATAATTAACTGACATAAACCAATCCTTTCTAACTTAGGTAATCTGCTTGGCGTACAAGACGCAGGTAAGCCAGCGAAAAGACCAGGGAAATAAGTAACATCACAATGGCCACCGCCGAGCCATATCCCAACTGGAAACGCACAAAGCTAAAACGATACATATACGTTGACATAACCTCACTGGCATTGACCGGACCGCCCTTGGTCATAATCCAGACCAGGGCAAACACCTGCAGCGATCCCAAAACAGACAGGTAGACGGATGTACGGATAGTGCTACCGATCAACGGTATTGTGATATAAGTTATCATCTGGCGCTTACTCACTCCATCAATAAGAGCAGCTTCTTCGATTTCCGGTGGTATGTTTTGCAGGCCTGCCATATACAAAAGCATATGAAATCCAAAATATTTCCAGGTCAGTACGACAAAGATGGCCAGCAGAACTGTCCTGGTATCTCCCAACCAGGGTTGAGCTTTGAGACCAGGGATAAGGGTCAGAAGCGCATTTATAAAACCGCGTTTTGAATCGGGGTTGTAGAGAATCAACCACATAATACCGGTAATGACTTCGGAAAGAACGTAAGGCACGAAAAAGATCGTACGAAAAAAGGCGCGTCCACGCAGGTTGCGTCCCACCATAAGAGCCAGCGCCAGGGACAATGGCAGTTGAATGGTCAGAGATAATACGACGATTAACAGTCCATTCCCCACGGCTTTTATAAAGATCCAATCGGTCAGGATGCGTTTGAAGTTATTCAGTCCAATAAAGTCAACTACAGGACCAAAACCCTTCCAGCTAAAAAGACTATAGTAAACGGATTGAAAGATTGGATAGACTAGAAAGATAGAGAAAAGTACAATAGCTGGCAACAAGAACAACACAATAGTCATCCTGTCTTGAAGTCGCCTAGTAGATCTGGTCTTTTGCGGTAATGTCTGGACATTCTGGTCAAATGGATTTTTCTTCATAAATAATCTCCTGCCTGACCGACAAAAAGTACGGGGGTCAAGTATTACAGAACCTGATCCCCGTATATTCTTTAATCAAATATGACTCATTTTATTTCTTTAGCTGCAGAGTCGTCAATTGCCTGAGAAGCCTGTTCAGGTGTTAACGTACCGGCAAAAAGTCCCTGAACACTGTCGTTCACAACTGAACCAACTGCTGGAGGCATTGCCTGATCATAATAAAGCTGGAAGTATTTTGCAGCTGCAGCGCCTTGCTGGACAATTTTAAGTAATGGATCAATCAAACCTTCTTCAGCTCCTTTAATAACAGGAACAGATAATCCAAGTTTAGCTTGAGCAATTTGAGAATCCACACTGCTTATGTACTTGAGAAAGTCCACAGCTTCCGGTGGTGCATTAATACCAATTACAAAGCCATTACCACCACCTAGTGCGTCGGCAGGATCACCAGCGCCTCCCTCAACAGCCGGGAAGGGGAACCAGCCCGCCTTTTTACCAAGTCCCAATTTATCAACACTATTATCCGCAAATGCACCGGGAGCCCACTGCCCCATCAAATCCATTGCAGCCTCGCCGCTACCCATTAGAGTAGCTTCATCTCCCCAGGTAGCCCCAAGGAAGCCACTCTGAAAAGGCTTGAATGCAACGAGTTCCTGAAGCTTCTCGCCTGCTTTAATGAATGGGACATCTGTGAAGGAGCCCTTTCGAGAATAAGCCGCATCAAAGGCAGCTTGGCCACCAATACGAACAGCCAGATATTCCCACCAGAAGGCACCAGGCCACTTATCTCCCTCGCCGACAGCAATGGGGGTGATGCCAGCATCTTTAAGTATTTGCACATCTTTAAGTAGTTCAGTCCAGGTCGTAGGAGGATTATCAATACCAGCTTTAGCAAACAGATCCTTATTGTACCAGAAACCAACCATACCCATATCACGCGGAACACCGTAGTTTTTCCCTTCGAAACTGTATACACCTAGTGCGCCTGGTGAAAACGTATCACGCCAGCTATCCTTGTCCAGATATGCAGTAATATCTAAGAGCAGACCAGCTTTGGCGTATTCGTTCATCACACCACCGCCCCAGCTCTGGAAAATATCAGGGGGTTCACCAGATAGCATAACCGTAGTCAGCTTTGACTTGAAATTCTCGTTCTCGAGGCTTAGAACCTCGATCGTAACGTTTGGATGAGCAGCCATATATTCATCGGCAAGCCCCTGCCACAGTGCCTTTTCACCTTCTGCAGTCTGGATATGCCACCAGGTAATAGTCAACGGTTCGGCTTGCGCTTCTGCCGTCAGGGCTATAAATACTCCACTTACCAATAAAATTTCAACCAGAAACAATACTAAAATATATTTTTTCATAATAAAAATCTCCTCTACAAATAAAATTAAAATTTGTAATACTTGTACCCAAAGTAAAAATCAAATTTTCTACATCGCAATAATCGTGTTAGACAAATTTACGTTTTTAGAAAGATACCTCCCTCCTTTCGTTGTTTGATAGTAACTTACAGGTAATTTTAGTATAATAATTCATTAAATTTTTGGAGATTTCTTTTTTTATTACTTATTTTAAGTATTATATTATTATCTTTTAATATATATACACTACTTTTAAAATTTAGTCAAGAGACCAAATTACCTCGCTAGAAGAACCCTTCACTTGCTGATAATTATAAGTCAAGCAATATTTTATAAAATTATTTTGATAGAAGATCTTTAATTTGTTTTTCCGGATACCGGGTCATAATTATAAGCCCTAAGAAAGCTACTATACTTCCTAATACCGGAGCTAATCTTACTCCCAGGGGATTACTGATATCTTTCCCGAAGATAGAATATAAAAGAGCAAGGCTTGCAGTGGAAAGTCCTAAATTGAGTTTCATAAAGAAACCCTGGACCCCAAAATACATAGCTTCTCTTCTCTCTCCAGTTTTTTTATAATCAACATCGCAAAGTTCAGAAAGAATCACATTGGGAATAATTATTAGAACTGCGGTAGGAAAGCCCATAAGTCCTACAAAAATTAGTCCCCATGTCTTAGGATTTACCGGGGTCAGACCGGTGAGGGATAGAAAAATAGAAAATATTGAAAATAAAACAAGACTTATAATCATAATCGTTTTCTTCCCTCGAATCCTCGTTAAAAATCCCACAAGCGGGAAACAGATAGCAGCAATAACAAAGAGGATAGTAAATATATTACTGGCAAAGGCCTCATCAGCACCCATCAGAGTAATTACAATAGGTATAGCAGATGAACGGACAATATTAAAAAGAAACCATAAAGACATATTAGCAAGAAGATAGATAATAAAAGCCTTATTCCTCACTGTTTTTCTAAAGGAATCAATCAGGGGAACTTGGCTGGGCTTGGCATTGGAGAATCTTTTCTCATCTACCGCAAATACAGCTGTATATAATAATAGTGCTCCGAGAATAGCCAGACAAATAACCATTTTCCGGTAAGACCCTACATAATCAGTGTTCTGCATAAATAAAGTCAAAAGAAGAGGTCCGCCAATCATCACTATTGCTGAACCAATTAGAGAGAAGTATCCTTGAGCTGTGGCAATACCAATCCGAGCTTTTTCATTATGACCGAGTTCAGGAATTAAGGCAAGATAGGGAACGACATATACAGTAAAGAAAAAAAAGTAGAAACCAAAAACAATAGCCAGATAGATACCATTAATGAATGAAGTATGGGCTACAGGTGGGAAGAATATCAGAACTGTAGATACTGCCAGAGGAAGTCCGCCTATAATAAGGAAAAATCTCCTTCTGCCAAATCTTGAGGTGGAACGGTCAGTCCAGGAGGCCACTAATGGATCAGTAATAGCATCTACTATCCTTCCAAAGAACATCATTGCTCCCAACACCGTAATAATTCCCAAAAACCTCTCATTAGAAACAAAGGGGATCATGCCTTCTACTATCTTCTCTTTGGGGGGAAGCAGAAAGGCTATAGCAAAAGTCAACCAGATCGAATCTAACAACACCCATCCTGCTGTGGACAGGTTATACAGAAAAAGTCTCTTACCTTTAAATTCTTCCATTTTTTTCTCCTTTCTTAGAAATTTCATTACTAATAGTTCGTTCTAATACCTTTACATTTTATTCTGTCATTGCGATGAGCGAAACAAGCCTGCCCCTGCGAAAGCAGGGGAAGCAATCCCTTGATTTGTAATGACTTGAGATTGCTTCGCTATCGCTCGCAATGACAAATTATGGTAATATTATTAAGGAAACGCTCTACCAGTTATCAATTTATATTATAGGTTTTTTCAATAAAATTTTTTTCAAATTCAACATTTTTATCTTCCTGATACTCTACTTTTTCTCTTGCCTCATACAATCTTTTTATGCTTAGATTAGCCGTTATCAGTTGATTTCCCTCATAAGAGGAAGATAAAGATAAAATTCCATCTTTTCCTTTAGTCATTAATAAAGGAGCAAATACACCGGCCTTTCCGGTAAAATGAATCCCGGCAATCCATCCATTTAAGGAGGACTTTAAACCATACAGATATGATTCTTGTACTCTGGGCCAAATTCCTCTTAGGGCCTTCCATACAGTATATTCTTCTAAATTAGCAATAGGTAAAATAACTATATCTGCTCCTATCTCTCTGGCGATACGGAAAGTCTCAAAGTAAGTAGCATCCATACAAATAGGGCATACTACTTTACCAAAAGGCAAAGAATAAACCTCCATTTTATTGCCTTTTTTTATTCCTAATTTAACCTCGAAATCAGTAAGGTGTATTTTCTTTTGAGTTCCTATTAAATTTCCATTAGAGCCAAAGAGAGAACCGGCATTATAAATTGCTTCTTTTTCCTTTAAAATATAACTTCCGGTATAAATATATATTCCATATCCCTTTGCTAACCGAGCAATAATTCTTTTAATTCCCGCCTCTACCGGTTTTGCAATTCCTTTAAAGATAGTGGCCAGAAAATGATTACTTCCTTTTAAATGAGACTCTTCCTCTCTATCTTTCTCTTCGCCTTTATTCTTTATTGCTTTTTTATTTAGAATTTGATTTAAGAAGCTAAACCCTGGAATTAAACTGAATAGATCAAAAAAGTTATATTCGGGGAAGATAACCAGGTGACTACCCTCTTTTACAGCTTGGTCTATAAAACCACAAAGCATATCTATATATTCTTCTATGTTCTTTACCGGCTGAATCTGCCTTTGAACACAGGAAACCCGAATGTTTTCCGGATCAATGTCTTTTAAAAATCTTCTTTTTTCTATCCTTAATTGCTGGTAATATTTTTCTATTCTTTCTAAAGATATTTTTTTATTAAACCATCTCTCTATCAAGACTTCTATATTCACAGCATCTATCCTTCTCTAAACATTTTCATCTGCTGATAAAATTCTCGATTTAATTGGGATAGTACATCAAATTTGGAAATTGCTTTTTTTCTCTTCTTATTATCCAACTCAGCAATTATTAAACTTTGTTGTCCACTGCTTCTCGCTAAATATCCATCTCCCTTTTCAGTCATTTCCAAAGGGGCATAGATGACCGATTCTCCCCAAAAACTCTGCTCCCCCAGGAATCCATTAAATCCGCTCTCTACCGCAAAAAATTGATTCTGTTGAACTTCTTGCCACATACCACTTACCTGTAAAGCCCGATTTTTTTCTCCTATAAAGCCTACCGGGGATAGAACAATATCTGCACCCCTTAAAGCCACCATTCTGGAAATCTGAGGATAGAAAACATCAGTAGAAATTATTAGCGCCAGTTTCCAATCCTTTATCTCTTTTAATTCAATCTTTGCTCCCCGGGAAAATCCCAATTCTCTTTCCCAGAGGGCTAAATAAATTTGCCGCTGATTAAGTTGGATTTCTCCATTTATTATCAAACTGGATTCATGATAGATATTATTTTTTTCTTTTTGCCAGTAACTTCCGGGGCAGATTGCTATCTGATAGCCTTGAGATAATTCTTTTACTTGTTCGATATATTCCCGAGAATTTGCTTCGTTTATTAAACTCCGTATACTTCTATCCGGGTAGCTCAGTTGTTGGAAAAAACATCCCGTAAATCCGGGGAATACTATTATATCAACCTGTTCTTTGATCGCTTTTTCCAGATATTCCTTTATTTTATGCACTAAAGCCTTCGGTTTATCTATCCTCTTCCATTCACTTTTTGGCCATTCTACTGAGGCTACCTTCATTCCCTCCCCTCCTTAATCAAGACATAATAGAGAGAATACGCCAGATACCCACAGCCGGAAGCAAAACCAACTCCGGTTTTAGCTTCTCCCGAATCTTTATCAAAGCTCTCTGCCAGAAGACCATAGTCCATATTTGCTTTTTTTAACCATTTCAGTGCCTTTTTTGATAATAATGGATTTAGAATGCTCCCGCATAACCCCAGCCCTGAAGGGGTATTAGGATGGTGATCACAAGCCAGTTCATTTATCCTGGCATTTTCAAAGTAATAGGGGTATTGAGAAGAATAATAATAATCTATAGTGTTTTTAAATATTGGGTTGTCTTTTTTTACAAATCTATAAAAACAAAGAGTTCCTAAATTCCCGGGAGGGTCATTATACAATCTGAAATTTCCCTTACCATCAGTAGACCATAAAAATATGTTCTTTCCTTCTATTTCCTTAACTAAATATTTATAGATCCCTTGATGAATGTTTTCTATTTTTTGCTTTATAAGCTGTGCCTTTTTTATCTTCCCTTTTCTTAATAAAATTTCTCTCCAATTCTGCAATCCTCTCCATAGAATAACATTATCAATAGTAACTAAAGGATATTCTGCGGGGTCGTCTGAAGGGAGCAAGAAGGTTTTATACAGCCCGGTTCGTGGGTCATACTCTTTTTCTATCCGCTCAAACACTTCTTCCAGGGCTCTTATTAACATCTCATCGAAAAGATGGTCTTCCAGACTATCTAAAAGGATAAAATAACTAGCTGCTTCATCCAGCTCAAAACCTGGATACAAAACGGTTCCATCAATATAATGGGCATGATCTCCAGGATTTTTACTGTGCATCAGGATCATTTCTCTTGCCAAATGCTGATATAATTGAGGGCAAACCAATCTTATAGCAGGAAAAGACCATAAAAAGCAATCTCTCTCCCAAAATGCGCCTGACACATAATAACGAGGACTTCTCGAAGTTAATGCCAGATATCTATCACTCTTCATATCCTTTGCTATAGAATAGAAATAATTGAAAAATAGATTTTCGTTTAGCCTGGCTTCCAATGCAGGGTCTTTGGGATAGGGAATGGTTTTTTGTTTTAACCAATCCATAAATTCCTGGTATATTCTGCCATACCCTATTCTTTTCAAGTGAATAAGAGTAGCAGAAGCACCATCTGGGTCATAATTTACAGTTATATAGAAACAATTTTTATTTTGGCAAGATATCTTTAAATTTAAGGTTTGCTTTCCTTTAAAATCATCAACTTTAAAATCTTTATCTCCGCCAAAGGCTAATGCCAGTGAAACTCCTGAAGAAAAAATATTAACTACCGGATTGCCCAACCATTTATCTCTTTTTATTATCTTTTTAGCGTCTATTTTATGAGAATCAAATCGTAATAAACATACACATTTTAAATCAAAAAATAAAGAGATTTCAATTTCTTCTGAACTTTCAAAGCTATAGATTAGCCCTTTTTCCGTAAGATCGGTAAATATTCTCCCGGTTACTCTGATGCCGCCTTTTAAAAAGAAGTCTAAACGGGGTAAATAATACTGTTCCTTAGAGACATCTATCTTTTCTATTTCAAGTTCTTTTCCTTCTTGGTAAAAATGTGGTTTAAATAAATTTTGTTCTCCTTTTAATTCTATCAAAGCTTTATTAGAAAGAGACACCACATTTATATTTTTGATAGCACCGCTTTGGCAATCAATGATAGGTACACTCAGGTAATGATTCCCGGTATATAAAACTTGCTCATTTTTTACTATTTCTTCAGGTTTGGTAAAAATTTTATTCATATCTTATTCATTTAAATCCTTTTAATATTTCTGCTTTATTCTTTTGATTTTCTAAAACCTTTTCTAAAATCTTTCTCATTATTACCTTCTCCTTTAGTCTTTCTCTGTCTCATTTATTTTATTTTTTAAGATTGCTTCTTCATCTAAATAAATCGATCTTTCTAACCACCAGACCCATTTACTCCATTTTTCATAAAAACCTTTATTTTCTGTCTTGATATTGATAAAACCACTTACCTTAGCCTCCATCTCATCTGCATAATGAAGAGCAATAGCAGTTAATATACTGGGTAGCTTGGGGGAACCAAATTCAAAATGACCGTGATGACTTAATAGAGTATGTTTTACCATTAATTCTAAATCTGGAGGAAAATTATCCAAACTTTTTATTTTTTGGTCAATCATCTCTAAACCTATGACAATGTGACCTAAAAGTTTACCTTCGTCAGTATGTTCAATAACTTTATCATAGGCATATTCCCTTATTTTACCTATATCATGAAGAATAGCCATAGTAATTAGAAAATCACGGTTTATCTCTTTATATATATTACATATAGTCTCACAAATAGCCACTACATTTATAGTATGCTCAGTTAAACCACCAATATAAGGTTGATGAACTTTTGTAGCTGCGGGAGCTTTTTTGAATTTTTCTATAAATTCTTGGTTCTTAAAAAAACTTTCTAAAAGATTTTTTAAGTGGGGATTTTCTATGGAATCAATTTTAGAAAAGATCTTTTTAATTAATTCATCTAAATTTTTATCTGATTGGAGTAAATAGTCTGAATAATCCAAGGGAATAGTTTTAGTAAGAGAAGAGATTGTTGCCTGAAGGGTTCCATCACTTTTCTTTTTAGTTATATAACCTTGAACTCGGGCAAATTCAATCTTACTTAACTCCTCTACTTGATTAATAGAAATATCCCAATTTACAGCTTCAATTTCTCCGGTTACATCAGCAATTTTAAAGAACATATCTATGGTTTTTTTATCCCGCCTTACTTTAAACTCTATATCTTTTAAGAAAAATACGTCATCAATTTTAGTACTCAAATTTAAATCGTTCGCCATCTGTTTTTTAACCAAAACACACCACTACTCCTTTTTTAAAAATTCTGATATTTCACTTTTTCATATTTCTTTTCTCCGGTAAACTACTTTACCTGCCACCATAGTTAGTTCGGTTTCTAAGTTTTTATTTAAAATAACTATATCCGCATCTTTATATAGTTCTAAACTACCTTTTTTATCATCTATCCCAAGGCACTTCGCTGGATTATAGCTTGCCATTTGGACCGCGTTTAATAATGAAATGCCTACTTTAGTTACCAAATTTTTAACTGCTTTATCCATGGTTAACACACTGCCAGCTAAAGTACCATTTTTTAATTTAGCTTGTCCTTGAGTCACCATAACTTCTTGCCCTCCTAAATCATAAGTACCTTCTTTAAAACCTGTTGCCCTCATTGCATCGGTAATCAAAACTAATTTTTCACTTTCTTTAATTTGAGTTAACATTTTTAATACCATTGGATGGAGGTGTATTCCATCAGCAATCATCTCTACTATCAATTTTGGAGAAGATAAAGCTGCTCCCACCACTCCTGGCTCACGGTGGTGTAACCCTCTCATAGCATTAAATATATGGGTAACCTGGGATAAGCCAGCTTGAATACCTTCCTGCACTTGCTTATAAGTAGCATTAGAATGTCCAACCGAAACAATAATACCTTGTTGGTGTAACCAACGAATAAAATCAATTGCTCCGGGCATTTCTGGTGCAATGGTAACTAAACGAATTAAATTACCGGAAGCTTGATTAAATTCTAAGAACTCCTCCACAGAAACTTTTTTAA
>Ga0315279_10001785_pt1 | contig 34638 bp, 21 predicted proteins | sample YL17G06_20_MG_FD_203694 | JGI IMG/M metagenome (GOLD analysis project Ga0315279, IMG submission 203694) | Sediment microbial communities from Yellowstone Lake, YNP, Wyoming, USA - YL17G06_20 | ecosystem: Environmental > Aquatic > Freshwater > Lake > Sediment | place: USA: Wyoming | collected...
ATTTCTTGTTCGGAGTACCCGAGTGCCTCTGCCTGTTCAATAGGGTTGGAAGGACAATAGGAAGAATCCTGTTTTCGTGCAACCTTCGCATATTGCTCCTTCATAAATTTCTTACTATCTTTTTCACATCTCATGAAGCACCTCTAACTTTTGTGATATTTGTTACGATATTACTCATTCAGGATTTCCCATTCGTCCCGTTTTGAAACACTTCTACAACTTTCAATTCCATATAATATCAAGCGTATTTTTGTTATTTCAATAATGCGAACCTCGGTTTTTGCAAATCATTCTGGCAAAAGCATCAAAAGTTCGAGAATTTACGACCAAAAAGTGCTTTTAGGCCACTATCTTCAGGCACCTCAGACTTTATGGTTCCAAAATTATTTTTAACAAATTTTCTTCGCGCTTGAGCAATCGGCCAAAAGCCTGCGGGCCTTCAGATAACGGCAGAACATCGCTAATTAACGGCCCGACACTAATTTTCCCCGAAGCCACCAGCTTTATACAATCACGAAATTCGCCCGAACTGGCATAGGAACCCGTGAAGGTAAGCTCTCCGGCAACAAACTGCTGCAAATCAAACTCAGCCTTGTTTTCTAAATTACCAACAGCGACAAGATGTCCCCCTGTCCGTGTTACTGAAACGGCATCTCGAAAAGTCCTTGCGAACCCAACGGCTTCGAAGGTAACATCGGCACCCTTATTTTTTGTCTGCTTGAAAATCGCCTCTTTTATATCAGACTTGAGGGGATTGACAACCTCATCCGCACCCAGCTTCCGCGCTACATCAAGCCGAAATTCGTTAATGTCACAGACTATGACCTTTCGAGGACCCTTTAGCCTGGCTGCCTGCAAAATGAAAAGGCCGATTGGTCCGGCTCCAATGACCGCCACGGTATCATCGGCGGATATAGGCGTTCTATTGGCGGCGTGCATACCTATCGACACAGGCTCCAAAAGAGCCGCGTGAACAAACGACATATCATCCGGGATTTTCGAGACAATCCACGAGGGAACTGCAACATATTCGGCAAACGCCCCGTGCCTTTTGAAGGTCGGGGTAGAGACGCCGAGCACCCGGCGATTTTCACAGCGATTATAAAAGCCATTCCGGCATGGCCGGCATTTATTGCAATACACGGTCGAATCAAAGCAAACCCTATCACCCCTCTTAAAATCCCTGACGTTTTTTCCTGCATCTTCAATAATGCCGGCGGCCTCGTGGCCCATAATCAAAGGTGGAATTCTCCTGCCCGTTTTACCCGTAAAACCCTGAACATCCGAGCCACAAATTCCGCAGGCCTTGACACGAATCAGCACATCATCATCACCAACCGACGGCTGCGGAAACTCCGAATATTCCAGGCCATAGGGCTTATTGTAAATCAGGGCTTTCAATCAAGGTCTCCATCCAATGATAAATTAAAAAATCAAAATGCAAAAAGCAAAATTAAGGAAGTCACCCCCCCGCCGTTTTGCTTCGCAAAAACGAACCAGCGGGGGATTCCACAATTTTTATTTTTAATTTTTTATTTTTGAATTTCTCATCTGGCGATTTCTTTGCGGAGCCACTCGATGCTCTGCTCGATTTTGCCGGGTGCTGCTTCGCATTCTATTGATAAGACGCCATCCCAGTCGGTTTCCTTGAGCAGCTCGATACAGCCAGCGATGTTTTCAGCGTTGACACCTTCGCCGATAGCCACCACCGAGCAGGCGATACCAGTCAGTCCGCCGCGGACAGCTCTGGCAAGCTCCTCGCTGACGTCCTTAATGTGCAAATGCGAAACCTTGTGCCGGAACCGCCGCAGAAATTTCACGGGGTCCTGGCCGGCGATGAATGTGTTGCCCGTATCGAGGTTCATTCTCAAGTAGGGCGAGTCGAAGAAGCTCAGGATTTGCTCCATAGTGTCAGGGTTGGTTGTGTACGGGCCGTGCGGCTCAACATTGATGATAATATTGTATCTTTCCGCCCACTCCAGAACAACGCGGTAATACTGCTTTATCAGCCCCATCACTTCCTTATCAGTGTACCCTTGTGGTTTATGCCCACCATCTGTGGTGTCCACACACGGACAATCAATGGCCTTGGCGAACTGAATGGCCCGGATTGTGTATGGAACCCCCCGGAACTGGCCTTCCGGAGCTGATACCGGATAGGCGGCATCAATTTGCGAAACCTTCAATCCCATCGAATCCAGGTAGCTCTTGAGTTTCAACGGGTCAGAGTGGAGCGGGATGTGAGGATTATACCCCAATGCCTGAACGAAATAGTCCCCATCAATTGTTCCGAACTCCACGTACTCGAGGTCGTAGTCTCTGGCGAGCTGACAGGGAACCTCATAAGAAACATCAAGGTGCCGCCAGTTATCTACATGCATACCTAACTTTATCATAGCTTTACTCCATTATTTCTGCTGCCAAAAAAGTATTTCGACTTAAATATTTACTTTCGCTAACAGCGTAGCCCAATGCTCGATAACCGTCAACAACCTTTCCATTTCGCAAGGACCCTCCAAATCCTGCCTTTACTATTCATACACAGTCTTTTCTTTAGCCGTTGATGAATTTGCTGCAGCAGGTTTACTAATCCTGTGGCTGCCGTGACAATCGGTGCAAGCCGGCTGGGACTTACGGACAGGAACATCTTTAGGTGATGTATCGCGGTCTTTGTGGCACTTCAAACACATCGGCCTGACCTGGTCACGAGTGAAGCTGACATCAGGCGGCGTTGCACCAATGTTTTCATCGTTTGCGTGTCCTGCACTCAGGCCATGACAATCAATACATGTGACATTAGCTCGCAAGTGCGTTTTGCTCATCTCTTCGGTGACAAAAGCAATGTGACAGACATAGCAGGCGGCATTGGCACCGAGGGAATCGGTCTCGTGAAATCCCGTCAAGCTCTCATCCTCACGGGGTGACAAACTACACGAGCACAGGTAAACAAGCGGTATCCATCCGACGATAACGCCAAAGAGGACAACCTGCCTTACACTACTTCCCAATTCTTTAGCCATTGGTATTCCGGGGAGAGGTTAGCATAGTAATTTTCAGCGCACTGGCGGATAACTTCCATGTCTCTGCGGGTCAGGGGCTTATCACGCTCGTAGGAACCATTGACATTCTCTTCGAGATGGCTGGTTGTGTTGACGCCAGGAATAATGGCCGAAATCCGAGTTTCCTGAAGCATTTTTCTAACGAGGACGTGAGCATTTTTGTCAACCGCACCGTGGAGCTCGCTGGGCTTGATGCCAAAGGTGGTCCCCGCACCGAACGGCTTGATGCCAATCACTCCAACGTCTTTCTTTTGCGCCAGGCTCAAGAGACTGTCGCCGCCAAGCTCATTAGTAAGAAACAGGTAAGGGAAAAGGATTACTGAGAATTGCGGGCAATCGTTGAGCACACGATGGAAAACCTTTGGGTTGTGCGCCGAGATACCCAGCCAGCGAACCTTGCCCTGATTCCGGACCTTTTCAAAGACCTCAACAACCATATCGAGCACTCGGCGGCTGACCATAAGTAATGTGGGAATGGAAGTCTGGCCCTCGCCCCACGTGGCCCCGACAGGCCGCCAGATGTCAAGCATATCGGTCTTGTAATCCTTAAGGCGAGCGTCTATTTCGCGAAGCATACCTTCTTTTGATAGCTCTTTCTCATATTCTTCGGTGAGTTTTTCCGGCCAGGATGCAAAACCGATGTGCCAGCTCTTTCGTTTACCGCGCAGTGCCTCGCCATAGAGCTTGCACTCTTCGACGATGTTGGTATCGAGATAGTTCATACCCAGCTCGGCTGCCCTCTGAAGGACCTCAACACGGTTCTCCAGCCCCAGCGAGCCGTGGCCGCCCAGGCTGACCTCGGAAATCATAAGGTTCGTCTTACCGAGACGGCGGTAGTGCATCTTCGGGTTGTAATTAGATATCTTGGATGTATCTACCTTTGACGCATCGGCGGACCTGGTATTATTGCCGGAAGCGCATCCGTGGCCGGCTAATGCTGCGGCAACTGTCCCCAGAGCCGCCAAAGAAGTATTGTGGACAAAAGACCGCCTCGAAAGCTTATCATTGTGCATAGGTTCCTTTCCTTATTCACATTCACAGTATTTGCAGCGCAGCTAATCGCTGCCCAGTCCGCCTCTTGGCGGACAAAGGACGCCGCCGATGATAATATCCGAACCCTGCGACTGATGCAAGAAGCTACGTAAGTATTACTGTCATCTACCTTCGGCCTGCCTTTGGCGTGTCCGGCAGGCCAGGAGAAAAAATGTATTTCGCCCAAAAACATTTGACATAAAAGCTGAGGGGCAGGTATATTGTAGCTTTGATTGAGATTACGGGGCCGTAGCTCAATTGGTTAGAGCATCGGATTGTCGATCCGAAGGTTGAGGGTTCGAGACCCTTCGGCCTCGTTTCTGCAAGCAGAAGGCTGTCAAGCAGTTATGTTTGACAGCCTTTTTCTTTTTCATCCGAAAAACCTTCGTTATTAGCAAGGTGGGTCGGTCAGGTTCCTCGATTTCTTTATTTCCCTGCTGATTTCTTTGCCTTATCCAATATCACCTTTGCGCGGCGAATCACGTCTTCGTTGTCCGTAGCTCGCATCACCTTCTGCAGAGTGTCGGCAACTTCGCCGGGCTTTTGCTCGACGATCTTCTCACTGATTGCCACGGCCGCCATGCTTGCCTCGTCCCTGGTTGCCGAGCTGTCTATGTGCGCCATTGCCATCGACAGCGCATCAGCCGCCGGCACTGTGCCCAGGACACCGAGCAAAAGCTTCTTCTCTTCGTTGCGCTGAACCAGCGAGGCAGCTTCTTTGCACATCGCAAGCTTCTTTTCTGTCGAGAGGCTTTCATCTCGAACCAGACCGATATAGCCACGCAGAGCCGCAATCTTGCGAGACGAATTCAGCGAGGTCTTGGCCATTTCGAGCAGGTCGGGTGCTGCATCCGCGGTCGGCCATTCGCACAAAACACGGATTGCTGTCTCCTGGATTTGCGCATTGGCGTCCTTGATTGCGGCGCGGACGGCTTGCAGCGCATTGGCGCCACCAGCCACACGTAGCAGCCGCAACAGTGCGCACTTGGCCTCCACGCCCGCCTGCGGCAAGGCCGCCAGCAGTTTCTCGACACACGCCTGCTTGTCTGTGGACCTGCCGCAAACGGCTTTGGCCGCGTTCTCTGCGGCTCCCAGCTCATCCGCGTCCTTGCGATTTACCAGCATTGCTACCAGACCGGCCAAGTCATTAGTTTGCCCCGTCTGTCCCAGAGCTTCGATGGCGGCAATGCGAATCTGCTTGTCCGGGTCGTCCGCAACCTTGAACAATAGCTGATTGCCTATCGCGGTCCGACGCTGGGCCACCACGTCGATAGCAAGAAGACGAGCATTAGACTCGCCCTTCTCGACCATCGCCAGAATCGCTGCATCAATTTCTTTCTTGCTCTCAAGACCGGCCAGCGTGTCTTTCGCGGTCTTGGCCACCTCTGCATTCGGCCCGACCGCCGCCTCGAACAATGTTGACACGACCGAGGCATCGCCCAGTTGTCCCAAAACCTTCAGTGCCATCACGCGCACTGCAACCTCACCACTTTTAGCTGCTTTGGCAATCGTCGGAAGCGCCGCCGCATCGTGGCGGTTCCCCAGCGCCTGCATCACTAAAATTTGATTGTCGGCGGGCAGCTGGTTCAGGTCAGCGGTCAACGCCTGGGTCACTTCGGCGCCGGGCAATTCCCCAGCGGTCTGAACGGCTGCGGAAAACAAAATGTAGTCATCGCTGCGCAAATGCTGCCGCAGCAACGGCAAGCCGTCGCTCTGACGGGTGAGGATTGCGCCGCGAAGAGCTCCGGCACGAACCTGGTGCGGGGCTTGGGCGCTGCGCAATTGGTCGTAAATCGTGATGGCCTGGTCGCGCTCGCCTTTGGCGGCGAGAGCCTCGGCACAACGGAACAAACCTTCGCACAGTGCGAGCTGATTGGCGGCAGGCGCATTTGCCAGGACGCCTTGCAGCGCCTTGGCCGCGGCGGAGTTACCGATTTTGCCCAGCGCCCTCGCCGCCGCCTGAGCGACTTCTGTGTCGGCGTCCTGCAGCATTTTCGATAACGCTGCGACCGCCTTGGCATCACGCCGCACGCCGATACTTGTGATTACACCAACCAGCGGCAGTCCTTTGAGTTTGCCGAGTGCATCGCGCAAGGCGTCGTCCACAGCCGGGTCCGGGATTGGTTCCAGAGCGTAGCGGGCCATGTGCGAAAGCTTTTCGTCACCGAGCAATGCCGCCAAAGGTGCGATGGCATCTTTTGTGCCGATGACAGACAGTTGTCGGCAGGCATCGACCTTTTCTTTTTGCGGTGCATCAGACTTGATTACTGCAATAAGTTTATCCACATTTTCCTTCGTGGGGGGTGGAACGGTTTGTCCGAACAACTGCACAGCGCCGGCTAACAGCAACGTAATGAGCAGTACGAAGTTCATTTTTGACTTTGACATAGCTTTGTTTCCTTTCGGGTTTATCCGCCTGAGGCGGATTAAAGTTGGTCCTTATATGGTCCACGGCTCACGCATCGCACGCGAACGCAGCCGATTGGCTTCAGGGTCGTTAATGAATTCCTCTTTGACAGGGTCGTAGCGCATGTTACGTTTTAGCCACATGCATATATTGGCCGCGTGCACCGTGGACATAGACCTGTGCATCACTTCCGGATTGGCAACTGTGGGGCGGCGAGACTTCACGCAATCGAGTAAGTCTCGCACGTGGCTCATCGGTCGCTGGGTGCGGGCCATATAGTCACGGACTATCTTCGCGAAGTCAGCCATCAGGGCGGGCGAGGAAACATCGGGTTTCGAATAACCGTCGGCCACCGCGACCCAGCCCTCGGTGCCATCAAAACGCATGCCGCAAGAGCCGCGCCACCACTTATCGCCGCGACTTAAGATCATTTTCGCGCCGTTGGCGAAGCGGGTGACCATGCCATCGCCAGTAGGGTTGTTGACGTATTCGTATTCGACCGCCGAGGTGTATAGGGCGTCGATTCCTGCCTGGGCCTGTGCGAACGTGTGAGCACCCCATTCGCCAATGCAACTGGTGTGAAAGTCGTAGTGGCCCCGCCAGCCGCCGCTGACGTATTCGGCGTTGTAAGGCCGCCAGGGACAGGGACCTAACCACTGGTCCCAATCTACTTGGTCTTTGGGCGGTTCGGGCTGTGCAGGAAGCCAGTCGTGCCTCATCTCCGCTGCGTCCCAGGGAGCAATATGCGCGTATGCGGTGTGCACCTTGCCGAGCCGACCTGTGCGGGCCAGCTCGATGGCAAAGACGAAATTGCCTTCGCTGAGGCGCTGCGTTCCGGTTTGATAAATTCGGCGATAGCGTTTGGCGGTATCCGCCACCGCCCGACCTTCCGCGATGGTCATAGCCGACGGCTTTTCGGAATAAACATCCTTGCCTGCCCGCATCGCCAAAATCGAGGCAAGCGCATGCCAGCGGTCGCCGGTGGCGATAAGCACGGCGTCAATGTCCGTCCGCGTAGCCAGGAACTCCCGGATGTCACTGTACATAGCGCAATCCTTATTGCCATACCGCGTGTCCACCATTTGTTTGATGGCCTCGCGACTGGCTTTCTGGGCATCGCAGACCGCGACAAATTGCACGTCCTGCTCCGGCAGCATCCATTGTAGGTCGTGTGAGCCGCGGTTACGAATGCCTATACCCCCTAACACGATGCGCTCGCTGGGGGCGGCCCTTCCGTCTCGGCCAAACACGGAGGATGGAACGATGGACGGCACCGCTGCCAAAACTGCCGTGCCTTTCAAAAACGCACGCCGCGTAAGGTTCAATTTCTTCTTTAGCATGTCAGTCTCCTAATTTAATTAGCAAATCGTGCTCAATAGAGCCTGCCGTTTCGGGCAATAGCCAAACCCACCTGGCTGATTGGCCTTCGCTCCTCAACGCTGCGAATCACAGTTGATATAGCTCAGAATTCTACCCTTTTGAATACACTGCGTCCACACAATTCGAAAAGAAACTGGTTCTTCCAAAGATTGGGGGAGAATTTGCGCCGAGCAATCTCCTCTCATACAAATCATCCTCAATAAGCTGAACCACCTGGATTATGCACCCTCTTTCAAGACCAACACCAATTACTGTAAGCTCGCACTCATAGCGGCTTAGCCCGGTGGTCTCTATGTCAAGATATGCCCTACGTTTCATTTCAGTAACAGGTCTTTGTAGTCGGCACAAAATATCTTTCTCTTACATTGTCTGCAATGCTCTCCTCGCCAAATTTTGTCAAAGTGCTCCATAGTCCTGCCAACAATTTCCTTATCATCGGTGATAATACCTGTCTCAAAATTTCTTCTGCCGGCAAGCTTTGCCCCCATGCCCGCGCCTGTAAGATTGGCGCTGCCTGCATAAGCAAATTTACCGTCAATAATTACAGTCTTAAAATGAACCCGCGGACATAAAATTCTTTCCATGCCCTTTATCAGATTCGGATAGCGGTCAAAATCCCTTCTAAAAGCTTGTCCTGGCTCTTTGGCATGAAGCAGCCTTACTTCAACACTCTTTGCCGCTAAATCTGATAACATCTCAAGAAAAGGAACCATTTTGCCATGCTTATCCACATACATATCCTTCAAATCAGCAGTTGCCAGCCAAAGAAATCTTCTGGTTTTAGGAATACGCTCGCAAATAACCTTCTCGTATATTTCTCTGTCTGTAATAAATTCCAGCATAACTGTTAAATCCAAAATCCATTAAGACGCCCCTCACAATCAAATGACCAATTTACCTGTATTTATCCGACTATACAACGCCTTTCTACCTGACACATTGAGCCACCAAGAGCACGAAGGCGAAAGACCTAAAAGGTTAGCCGAATGAATATGAGGTGCCTTTTACGCTTTTAAGGGCCGAACGGCAAAATTATTTTGCTGCACCATATCAGACATATCTCGAGGTTTTCGATTTACGATTTTCGATTTGTGGTTTACAATCCGGCAGGGCGTTTTTGCCGGATTCGACAATTGAAATTTGGCAATTTTGCGAAACCGCCGAGAGTGCTTTGCAGAAGGTGAGGCAGAAATGAAAAATCTGTTAGTGGCTGCGTTAGCTCTTATTATGGCTTCAACAACCAGTGCCGCTGAAAAGGAAAATACGGTCAAAAACGGAGGGTTTGAGCAGGACACAGATGGGGACGGGATGGCAGACTACTGGCAATTCGCCGGAGATGAGGGAGTAACCGTCACCTGGGGGCGGGATGAAGGATTCGCGGGGCAGTTTAGCCAAAAGCTCACCTGCACCCACTTCACCGCCCTCTCGTCGGCCAGCCATGCAATGCTCTGTCAGATAAACACTGTTCAGCTGGAAAAGGGCAAGTGGTATAAAATTTCTTTTGCCGCTAAACAGGAAGGTATCCGCAGCCGAGCGGTGCAAGTGGCCATCTCGAACATGAAACCATGGCGCAACTGCGGCCTGGAAGAATCCTTCCGCGTCCCCCATGCATGGAAGCGGTTCGAGTTTGTCTTTCAGGCTACGGAGACAATTTCGGAGCACACCCGCCTTCAGTTCTGGCACACCTCTACAGGAAGCTTTTGGCTGGACGATGTGCGACTGGAACCCTCTGAAGCAGTAGTAAAAAGATTCACGGAAGTATTACCTCCTTCTACCGGTGTCAACCTTTTGCCCAACAGCAGTTTCGAGTGTGGGACCAGTGGCTGGGGAAGCATCGCTGACCTGCCTGGCTGGGGAGGGAATTTGAATCTTCTTGTGGGGACGGTGGATACCACCGCGGGAAAGTTTCATAGGTCAAGTTTCAAAATCGCCCTGACGCCAAAAACTATTCCCGTTTTTTATTTCGACTATTTTCCGCTCTACCGTATGCCGGTTAAAGCCCCACTGTTAGCCAATCGGGGCTGGATTACAGTAGCGCCAGGTGTGGATTACACCCTATCCGCCTATATGAAGGCCAATTCCGATGGGCTGGTCGGAGCGTTCTCAATAGAGCAAGCGTTCCGAGAAAGGTTAGGGCAGCACGTGCAACTCACAACTAAATGGGAGCGGCACTCTTTTACCTTCCAACCGCGGTCTGAGCAGGTTTTCATCGCTTTGGGTTTGGATTTAGAAGCATCGAAGCAAGAGGCGGGAACAGTATGGATTGATGGAGTCCAGTTAGAAAAAGGCCCTGAGGCAACACCCTATTGCCCTCGGACAAAGGTCGAGGCTGGATTAGAAACGGACCGCCCTGGAAACCTTTTCCCTTACGGTGCAGAGCCAAAGATGACTGCTAAAGTTTTCAACGCCGATGAGGCCTCTCAATCTGTTACGCTGCGCTCACATACGACAAACTTTGACGATGCCATCGTTAATAAAACTACCACTGCGGTTGATATTCCACCTGGCCGGATGGTGAGGGTGCCCATTAGCCCCGGCGTGCAACAGAAGGGCTTCTATCGGCTGTACCTGCACGCTGAGGGTGCGGAAGTAGTGCCTATCCTGCCGATGCGATTTGCCATCATCGAGCCCTACACCAGGTCAAACAGCTTGTTCGGAATGAACCATGCCTACCCTTGGTCCCACTTGTTAGATTCAAGCAAACAAATTGGCCTATGCTGGTTCCGTGATTGGTCGCTGAAATGGCACGACATAGAGCAGCAAAAGGGAAAGTTTGAATTCACACAATCCGATTACCAAATCAACCGCGTCTTGGAACGAGGGCTGAACGTGCTGCCGCTGCTGCCTTTTCCATCCACCAACTGGTCATCAAGCGCCGGCCCTGAAGTAAAAGTAACGGAAGACTACCCTGGCAGCAGGGAGCGCATAGCCTATATGCCACGGGACCTGGGGGAGTTTGCCGGTTACGTGCGCACGACGGTGCAGCACTACAGGAAACGGCTCCACGTGTGGGAGATATTAAACGAGCCCATCTATACCTCTTACGCTTTGCCTTCGGACAAAGGCTGCAAGGTGGAGGACTACGTACAGCTTTTGGAAGCAGCCTATCAGGCCGTGAAGGAAGCTGACCCTAACGCGTTTGTCATTGGTGGTATCGCCGGCGGTGCGACCACCTACACGAAGGAGTTTATAGACGCCGGCGGCTTGCGCTGGGTAGATATCCTAAACCTACACACCTACCCCGGCTTGACAGCACCTGATGAGTATGAAGAACCCTTGCGTCAGTTGCGTGAGCGCATGCGAACTGCCGGAGCAGACAAACCTATCTGGTTCACCGAAGGAGCATATTACGCGGATGATGACAAACCTTTTGAGCCATATAGTGATTGGCTTAAACCTGTTGACTCCGAAACCGAATCCGCCGAATGGCAGGTCAAGCTCAACACGCTATTGTTAGCTTATGGAGCAGAGAAAATCATCTATCACTCCGGCACGCCAGGCAGCCTCAATAATGCGAGCCTTTCGGGGATTTTCTTCGAGTGGGCCGGGGAACCTCGAAAAATGTTAGTCACCCAGTCGGCGATGGCGAACTTGCTTTTGGCTTCGGTTTGCTCTCTCGGACGCATAGAGAGTCCTGAAATGCTAAAAGCCTACGGATTTGAAACTGATGGGCGAACGGTAATCGTCGCATGGGCGGAAGAGGGTGCAAAGCCAAGGGAAATATCTCTGGCTGGAAAACCCTGGCGGGCGGTGGACTTACAGGGCAACGAGTTGAAAGTCAATAGAGTGACGCTAACAGAACGCCCTGTGTATTTTGTGGCCAAAGGGACGGCACTGAAAGAGTTTCCCTGGTAGCACCGTTATTATTAACCTTCAACCGCTCATTTGCGCTTCTCCCACACCGGTGCCCAGATGGACCAACCGGCCGCACAATTCAGCCTGTCCTGCCACCCAATCCTCACAGAAGAAGCTTAAAGCGTAAAATGCAAAGCTAAATCCGCCGCACTTCTGGCGGATAAAAACTGTGGAATTCCTTAATTTTTAGCTTTTCACTTTTAGTTTTTAGTTTTGGGGTGCCACCCACAAGGAACGTGTCAAAGTGGGATAAGACAGTGGACCAAAAGCGATTTTGGGCGTAAATTCTTGGATTTTTGCCGATTTTGGCAGCATGATTTGTAAACACCAGCGTTCAGGTCGTTTAAGTACAAAGAAGTTCTTGATATTATGTGGAATTGAAGGCCCAGAAGTGTTTCAAAATGGGGTAAATGGGAAATTTTAACTTGAGATTTCGAGGATTATCGCTATAATGGTATATTATCTGGAATCTCGGACGAATATTTGGACGGGACGTGATATGACCCCGTGAGATAGTTGTTATTATGAATTTATCTCACGGGGTGACCACCGTCATTGAAGAAAGGGCTGGACAATCATGAAAGACCAAAAGCAGCATCGATGCGTTCTCTTGGTGATGACCTGCATGGCTGCCTTGTGGGCCACGCAACCCTGCATGGGACTGGTGGTGAGTGAGCTGATGTACCACCCGGTCGAGGAGGGAAATACACCATCAGGAGATGAAAAGCTCGAGTTTGTTGAGCTATACAACAACCAGGCTACCTCTGAAGACCTCTCCGGATATAAATTTACGAACGGCATCGGGTACACCTTCAAGCCCGGAACAATGCTCGGTCCCAAGGGGTACCTGGTGGTGGCACGCGAGCCGAATGCCGTGAAGGCGGCGTACGGTATCAGCGTTGTGGAGGGTCCTTTCACGGGTCGGCTCGACAACGACGGTGAGCGAGTCGAGCTGTCCAACGCCAATGGTGAGGTAATAATATCGTTCCGATATAACGACACACGGCCCTGGCCGAACTCACCCGACGGGACAGGGCACTCGCTGATTCTCTTGAAGTTAGGCGGTGACCCGGAGGAGGCGTCAAGCTGGTCGGCCAGCACATTTATCGGCGGCACGCCGGGCAGGCCGGATGAGGCCCAGGTTAGACCTCCAGAACCAAACACAGTGACCCTTGTGGATGTGAACTACCCCGGACGGTATTTCAAAGGGACCAAGGAACCATCGCCTGGTGCCGGCGGGGTCCCCACAATAGACTGGACGAAAATAGGGTTCAATGACGACCCCAGCACAACCGAGTGGCTCAACGGTCCCAGCGGGTATGGATACAGTGACAACTCCGCCAGCGAGCGGGAGTTCATCAAGACCACGCTGAATATGAAGGGAAATTACATCTCGGCATACGCGCGGCTGCGGTTCACACTGACAGCAGAGCAGATTGCCTCGTTCACGCAACTGCTCGCGGAGGTTCATTATGACGACGATTACGTGCTGTATCTCAACGGCACGGAAGTGGCTCGCTCCGACCAAATCACCGGCAATCCGCCCCCATACAGTTTTGGCAGAGGCACGGGCTGGGAACCGCCGGTTGCCACGGTGGACCTGACCGGCCGGTTAAATCTGCTGGTTGTCGGCACAAACGTCCTGGCTATCCAGTTCCACAATAATGCGATTTCCGGCAGTTCTGATGCTTTCGGCGTTCCGATTCTGCGGGCGGTGGTAGAGGAAGGCGGAGGCGGCGACAACCCCCGCGCCCGCCTCCTTATCAATGAGCTTCTGTCCAATAGTCACGCGCCGCCTGGCACGGATTGGCTTGAGATATATAACCCAGGTCCAATCGCGGTTGATTTGAACAACGTCTATCTGAGCGATGGTCGATTCCAACTGCTCCAGTACAAAATTCCGGGCGGGATTGTGTTGCAGCCGGGCCAGTTCTGGGCCGTCAGGCAAGACACACCGCCCAGCGGATTTCCCTTCGGGCTGGCAGTTGCCGGCGAGACGATTTTTCTGACGGCGGCCACAAGCGACCCGGTGCCAAAGCCGGTCCGCGTTCTGGACGCTGTACGTTTTGGACCTGTGGAGCCGGACAGAACCCTCGGTCGGTTCCCCGACGGGGCCAACTGTTTTGTTGCTCTGACATCAGCTACATATCAGGCAGCAAACGCCAAGCCATTGATTCGCGACATCGTCATCAACGAGGTTATGTACCACCACCCTACCAACGATGACCGCTACGAGTATATCGAGCTGTACAACAAAGGCGCCAGCACAGTGCCGCTGAACGGGTGGGCCTTTACCGATGGCATCAGCTACACCTTCGGCGCAGGCATCGAGATGGCTGCGGGAGCCTATCTGGTGGTGGCCAAGGACCCGAACTTTCTCAAAACTGTTTATAACAATCTGGTTGTCGGGTCGAATCTGGTCGGGCCATACACGGGGAATATGAGCGACCACAGTGAGCGGGTCCGATTATCGTATCCGATACAGGAATTGAATCCGGACACCAACCAGGTCGAAACGTTAATGGTTACGGAAGATGAGGTGACCTATTATGACGGCGGGCGATGGCCAAAGTGGGCCGACGGCAAAGGGGCAAGTATGGAGCTGCGTGACCCGCGCAGCAACAACAACACGCCCGATGCCTGGGCCGACAGCGACGAGAGCAGCAAGACCACGTGGCAGCAATTTTCGTTCCCCATCAGCAGCACTGATTCTCAATATACCCACGATGCGGTCTCGGTCTTCGATATTATATTGCTCAACCAGGGCGAGGTGCTTTTAGACGACCTTGAACTGTTAATCAACAACACAAACCGCCTAACCAACAATGGCTTCGAGAACGGTGAGACGAGCTGGCGAATTCTCGGCAATCACGTTCGGTCGTTCGTGACCACGACAGACCGTCACTTGGGGACACAGTCGCTGCACCTGATATCAACCGGGCATGGCGACCCCGGTGCCAATCGTATCAACCAGTCGATTACCAGTGTGACCGGCGGCACGGTGCAGTTCAAAGGTTGGGCTCGATGGCTGCGAGGGAGCCGATACCTGCTTTTGCGGGTAACGCAGCCAACTTCGCCTATTCAGCCACCGCGGCCGTCACGCGCATTTGAATTGACTGTGCCATTGAATCTGGGCACGCCCGGTCAGCAAAATACAGCATTTGTCTCTAACCGCGGGCCTGACATCCTCGATGTCCGGCACACGCCTGTCCTGCCCGCCGACAGTGAGCCGATTGTCGTAACCGCCCGTGTGATTGACAATGACGGCGTCAGTTCAGTTACGCTCTACTATCGTTCCGAGGGAACTACTGCATTTACCAGCACACTTATGGTGGACAACGGGTCAGGCGACGACCTGATTGTGGGAGACGGCATTTTCACAGCTACTATTCCTGGCGCAGCCGGCGGCACAATGCGGGCGTTCTATATCGAGGCCTCCGATGGCTCGGCATCGACGCGGTTTCCCACAACGCTGGAGCCATCTGCAGATGTGCCAAACCGAACCTGCTTAGTTCGCGTCGGCGATGCGCTGCTGAACACCCAGCTTGCTTCTTACCGCGTCTGGCTATCCAATGACGTGATTAACACGTTTCTTTCGCGTCCGAGTCTCTCGAACGAATTGATGGATTGCACGTTCGTCTATAATAATACCGAGGTTTTCTACAATGCCAGTATCCGACACCGCGGCAGCCCGTTTATCCGGAGCGGTTCCAACCGCGACCCACGCGGCAACTACGCCTACCGCATCAACTTCGAGCCGGACCACAGATTCCATAGCTGCGAGGAGATTAATCTCGACACCACCGAGGGGGGCAACCGGGGGCCGCTTCAGGAGCGCGCTTCGTATTGGTTCTACAGGCAAATGGGCCTGCAATACTCAATGCAGGAGTACGTGCGCCTCATCAGCAACGGCAACAACTACGGCAACTACGAGGACGTCCAGAATATCGAAGGCGACTACGTTGATATGTGGTTTCCGAATGATAACGAGGGCTATCTTCATAAGATAGATGACTACTTCGAGTACACAGCCGATGGTACAGGGTACAGGAATTACAATGATCCAGGTGAAGGGCTGCTATATGACTCCCGCCACCCGTTGCTCCCGGAGACCTATCGGTGGCATTTTGAAAAGCGGTCGCATCGCGAGGATGATAACTGGCAGCATCTGTTCGATTTTGCGGTTGCGATGAACACGACGGCAAGCGGCTCGGCGTATGAGCAGGCCATTGAGTCGGTCATCGACCCCTGCCATTTCGCCAAGGTGCTGGCGATTCGTCACGCTGTCGGCGACTGGGACAGCTATGGCTATCGGCGTGGGAAGAACAACTATTTCTACTATGCCCAGCCGGAGGGCAAGTGGTATCTTCTGCCCTGGGACATCGACTTTACGCTAGGCTCAGGGGATGAAACCACTAAGGACCTGTTCTACTTGGGCGGTCCGTACCCTGAAGTCAGTAAGTTTTGGAACTATCCAAAATACCGGCAGATGTACCTGAAGGCGTTTACAGAATTGGTGAGCGGCCCGTGGCAGACATCCTACCAAACAGGCAATCCCCCGACGGCCTTCGATAGGTTTCTGGACGATGCCGCAAATGTCCTGATTGCCGACGGAGGCGACGCCGGCCGACGGGACGGAATCAAACAGTTCGTGCGCGACCGGCGGGCCTATATCATAACGCAGATTCCGCCGATAGCTTTTGAGATTACCACCAACAACGGCGACGACTTCTGCACATCGGCTTCAACGATAAAACTCAATGGGACTGCGCCACTGAATGTGACGAAGATTTCGGTCAACGGCACACCTGTAACAACCCAATTCTCGGGCGCTCACGTCTTTGAAGTGGAAGTTTCGCTGACGTTGGGCGAGAATGTGCTTGTCCTTAAGGGACTTGATAGTGGGGGCAGTCCTGTGTCCGGAGCGGTTGACTTCATCACGGTCACCCGCGTGCCGCCTTGTGCGATAACCTCGGTAACGCCGAGCACGGCGTGCAACACCGGCACGGCACAGCTCACGATTTACGGAAGCGGTTTTACGCCAGGATCATTCACATCGGTTGCGCTGACCAGCACCTCGGAAGAAATCGGCTTTGACGCCCTCTATGTCCAGTATAATCAGGCGTTTGATGCTATTGATGCGGCGACACTGCTGCTGGACGACCCCGGTCGCGGCGTCAGCGACCCGGTGTATGCGGTCCATCAATGGATAAACCTGTGGAATTTCGGGGATAGCCATGGGGAATTCTCCACCAACGAGACCACCTTTGCGCCGCCGTTCAATGTGAATGGCACAAACTATGCTGTGCGGTTCAGCGGGTACATCTACGCCCCTTCACCAGGGATACGGTACTTCGGCGTGAATAGTGACGAGGGATTTACGCTCTCGATAGACGGCCAGCTCGTCGGGGAATATGCGTATGGTCGTGCCCCTGAGACGACCGATTGTATGCAAAACCGAACCGCCGGCACGATGATGTTTAGCTTTCCGGCCGCAGGAAACTACTACATAGTCCTCGACTACTTCGAGAATAGCGGAGGAGAAGAAATTGAATTATTCCAGACCAATTCCACCGGCGGCGATAGGCGATTGATTAACGTGGATGCCGAGCTGGTCGTGTTCCGGGACATAAGGATTGAGGCGACCAACGTTATTGTCGTGGACGCAAATACAATCACCTGCCAGGTTGACGTGAACGGTGCTGGGTCCGGTATGTGGGACGTGATTGTGACGCCGGAGTGCGTCCAGGCCGCCGAGAGCAAGCTGGAAGACGCTCTGCAGATAGTTACCTGCAGTTGTGACTTCAATCGCGATTCACAGATTGACTTCCTTGACTGGGCGCAGCTTGCCGATAACTGGGGCAAGCCGTGTTCAGCGCCGGGCTGGTGTGCTGGAATTGACCTGGACCACAGCGGACGTGTCGATATTAGCGATGTGGCGGTCTTTGCGGAAGAGTGGCTTCTGGCCGATAGATAACATCAGTAGGCTGGGCATGGCCGGTTCGCAAGCCGATTTCGGCGTCATTTTTTTAATCCAAACATTGTCTCGTCGTTCGTGACTCGTGAATCGTGGTTCGTGGTTCGCTAAAATTTCCTGATTCCCTGCTGCCCTGATAACCTGCCCCCTGATATCCTGATGCCCTGATACCCTTCACTTCTCTTCCAGCCAATGCAACGCAAGAATCGCAAGGTCAATAAGGTCAACTTTTTTGTCGTGATTTGAGTCCCCTGCAGGTTCTGTCCGCAGGAACGGATACGTCTGGTTCTCGCTGATTCCCCAGATTTCAACAAAATCCCAGCCGGCCTCGGTAAATGTGCTCATTGTCTTCATTTCTGCTGTGGTTTTGCCTGTCCCGCCTGAGCTTGTTGATTGGTCCGAAGTTTCAATGTCCCAGAACGAATCTCTGACAAAACCTTCATCCGGGTCATTGAATCCTATCAATCCACCAATATTCCACCCTGTTCCTGAGACACTGCCAGTAGAGTAACACCTGGCTGTGTAACCCTCGTTGTTCCATCCTACCAGCCCGCCGATAATATATCCTCCCGAAACACTGCAAGTCGAATAGCAATTCATTATCGTGCCATCGCTATGTCCCACCAAGCCGCCTACGGGAATATTTCCATCGACACTGCCGGTCGAATAGCAACCCATTATCTCGCCATCATTGTATCCTACCAGCCCCCCGATAGTATAACCAGTTCTTCCTCCTGAAACGCTGCCTGCCGAATGGCAATCTCTTATTGTGCCTGTGTCGTTGTCTCCCACCAGCCCGCCGACGTTAGAACCTCCCAAAACGGCGCCGGTGTGAGAGCAATCTGTTATTGTGCCTGTGTCATTAGCTCCTACAAGTCCGCCGACATTCCACCCGGTTCCCAAAATGCTACATCTCGAATAGCAATTTGTTATCGTGCCTGCATCGTTGGTTCCCACCAGTCCACCAACATTGTGGTATCCCTTAACATCGCCTGATAAAAAACAGTTTATTATCGAACCCTGGTTGAATCCGGTCAGTCCTCCAACATAGACACTATTGGTATCATTGATATTGACATTTTCCATCCTGAGATTTTTTATCCGGCCGGTGTAGCCGATGTACCCGAACAAGCCGACACTGTTTCGACTATCAGAAGTCAACATAAAATTCGAGATTGATTTTTCGTTGCCATCAAATACTCCCGTGAACGGTTTATTGTTGGGGTCGTTCCACTCTATGTATCTTCCAATGCTCTTGAACTGTGTGCCGGTGTATCCAGAGAGGTTGACATCGCTGACGAGGATAAAGTGTTTGTCCCAGTCTTCTTCATAATTGCCGATGTCGTTTAGGTCTTCGGCGATAGCAATTCTGTAAGGGTCGTTTGGCTCGCCTGTTCCGCCGCTGTATTTGGCGTTTGCGGCAGAACCTGCGCATAAAATGATTACTGCCAATGCGAGAATTAAATGCTCTTTCATAATTCCGCCTCCTTAAAAAGTTAGCCCTGGTTAAATTGACAATATAATCCTAACCTATCTGGCATCCGCAAGTCAAGAACAAGAGCTACAAAAAGGCACAAAAAGAAGTCAGCCACAAAGACACAAAGGCACTAAGAATTAACCACGAATGCACACGAATGTTATCACGAATTTAAGCCACAAAAAGGCTCAAAAATATGAAAAATCAGCCACGAAGACTCGAAGGCACAAGGAAAAAGTTATACCAATTGTAGTTAAAAATTGCCGGAAGACATGCAAACAATACCGGCTGAAAGTGTATAGATTCCCGCCTTCGGCGGGGCAAATCGAGAAATCCCTCGACCCGGCTCGGGACAGGTCTGTCTTTGAATAGATTTCTCCGCTTCGTCCCGATGAGTCGGGACTTCGGTCGAAATGACGGTGGGTCCTTTCTGCAAAGCAAATTGAGAATTTACCCGCCGAAGGCGGGGTCCGTTGTTCATAGTTCATTGTTCGGTGTTCATCGACGAACGACGAACCACGATTCACCCTGTCTTCAAGAGAGATAGAAAGAGAGGCGGCGGTGGGATTCGAACCCACGTATAACGGTTTTGCAAACCGTCGCCTTGGTCCACTTGGCTACGCCGCCAGAATGAAAAACACTTTTATCCGCCAGACGTATGGCGGATTAAAGTTTACACACATCTATCTTATTTACAACAAAATTAACCGCCCGGCCCTCGGCGATTCTGCCGGGGATTAGCACCTTTTTTGGCGATATTTTTCAGACAAAACCGTCCAAATCTTATATTGTAAGGCCAATAATAGCCATAGAGATTGTCCTGGATTTTGCGCCGATGGCCACTGGAAAGCCCACTACTCTTGAGTGCGAGATTAGAGGTGGCTGAAGGCACACGGGTAGGCCGGGGCGGTTTTTGCTTTCACTTTTTTAGTCTTTTATTGTATAATGATGGCATTGCATAAGGGGAATTGTGCCGGTGAACGATTTTATGTTTTATAAGTTTCGACCGATAAGGCTGTTACGGTGGGTGCTGTGCGCGGCAGTGCTATTTGGCATTACCGGCGGATGCAGCCCCGAGCATTACAAAGCCCAGGCCGATAAAGAAGTATATAAGATTATTGACAGCAAGTGGCAGAATAGCTTCGGCCAGAAGGCAAACTATACCATTAGCGATGTTCCTCCATCGCCAAATGACATCCAGATTGAAAAAACCTCACCGCCGCCGGAAGTCATAAACCTTGCACAGACAGTCGCAATCGCTACCGCTCATAATCGGGAATACCAGAAGCAAAAAGAACAGCTTTATTTGACGGCTCTCGATTTAACGTTAGCCCGACATCAGTTCACACGACAGTGGTTCGGAACTATCGATGCCAGCTACACCAGAGACAGCGCTGATGAAAGTGTAAGCTCCGGCAGAGACTTGGGTTTTAACCAACTGCTGGCCGACGGAGCACAGATTAGCACCAGCATCGCGATTGATTGGACACGCTTTCTTACCGGCGACCCGCGGACTTCGTTAGGCTCGGTTCTGAATGCCAGCGTAACACAGCCGCTGCTGCGAGGCAGCGGCCGCAAAATTGTGCAGGAGTATTTGACTCAAGCGGAGCGAAATGTTTTGTATCAGATACGCTCATTCAATCGCTATCGCAAAACCTTTGTGGTTTCGATTGTAACCGACTATTATCGTGTCCTGCAGCAAAGAGACGCGGTAACGAACGCCAAGAATAGTTATGACAGAAAAGTTGAGTTACGGAAGCGTTTGGAAATGGAGGCCGATGAAGGCCGAACTGCGCGTTTCCAGGTGGACCAGGCAAAACAAAGTGAATTAAACGCAAGGGACAGCTTTGTTCGGGCCCAGCAGGAGTATCAACAACTTCTGGACGAATTCAAAATAAATTTGTCTATGCCAACCAATGCCAATATAGTGCTGGACCAGAATGAGCTGGCAGCGTTAAAAGCAATCGGCATAACGGAGCCTAACTATACGCTGGATATGGCGATTGAAGCGGCCCTGGCTCGACGCCTGGACCTGGCCAATAGTCAGAATATGGTTGACGATGCGGAGCGTAAAGTTACGGTCGCCGCCAACGGTCTCGGCGCAGAGCTGGACCTAATCGGCAGCGCCAGTGCAGCTTCGGCGGAAAAAACCGATTATACCAGATTACAATTCAATCGCGGGACTTATAAAGGAGGTCTTCAAGCCGATTTGCCGCTGGACCGAACAACTGAACGCAATGCGTATCGCGAAGCACTGATAACATTGGAGCAAAAGCAGCGAGACTACGAAAACCATTTGGATACGGTCAAATTGGAAATTCGCCAGGCCTACCGTAAACTGCAGGAGGAAGCAGAATCGTATAATACCCAGAAAATGAGTCTTGAGTTAGCCAGGAAACGCGTTGAGGTTTCGCCCCTGCTGTGGGAAGCCGGGCGGGCAACCACGCGAGATTTGCTGGAGGCCCAGGATGCTTTGTTGCAGGCGGAAAACAGCCTAACGGGCGCTTTAGTGGCCCATACAGCAGCGAAATTAAACTTCTTCCGGGACATTGACATTTTGCAGGTCAGGCCGGATGGAATGTGGGAACAACCAAAACCATGACAAACTATACAGACAGGCATAAACAAAATAACTCAGAGTCCAACAATCGCAGCATACTGGCACTTATAGTCAGCGGCAAACGTCCATGGGTGATTCTTATCTTCGCTGTAACAGCCCTGGTGGTACTGGCACTGCTATTATCGGCGAGAAAAACCAACGCGGGTGACACGAATAAAAGAACGAACACATTCACCTCACGCAGAGACGACTTGACCATTACCGTAACCGAGAGCGGCAGTATCAAAGCCCGCAATTCAATAGATATCAAATCTGAGGTCGAAGGCGAGGTAACAATAATCAATATCGTCCTTGAAGGGACATATATCTCCCAAGAAGATGTAAATAACGGTAAGGTGCTGGTGGAACTGGACTCTTCAGTGTTAAGAGAACAGCTCCCGCCGCGAGAAATTGATTTTGCCGGCGCCGAGGCAAGCTACACCCAGGCAAAAGAGGCGTATGATATTCAGTCAAAACAAAATGAAAGCGATATCACCGCAGCGGAACTGAAGGCAAAGTTTTCGCTGATGGATTTTAAGAAGTATGTAGGGGAAACCACTGCAGCAAAACTTATCCAGGATTCAAACCAGCCATCGAATCCGGGAATTGATATAGCAACGCTGCTCGATGACCTGAACCTCAGAGGCGCGGCCTTACAAAGACTAAACGAATTGAAGGACAGCATTTTCCTTGCCAGGGCCAAGTGGGAACGCGCCAGGACCAAATTTCAATCGACCCAGAAGCTTTACGATGCCAACTATGTATCCAGAACCGAACTGGAAGCGGACCGACTGGATGTCAATAGCTTTGACATTCAGCACACTCAGGCACAAAGGACCATGGAACTGTTCAAGCTTTATGACTTTCCAAAAGAAGCAGAGAAGTTTCTGAGCGACTATGTTGAGGCCAATCGCCAACTGGAGCGGACGCATGCCCTTGCCCGCTCGAAGATAGCACAGGCCCTTGCCCTGCTAAAAAGCGCAGAAGCAGAGTATCAACTGAAAAAAGAGCGTCTGGAAAAAGTAAAAAAACAGATTGCAGCCTGTACAATTCGGGCCCCGGCACCGGGTCTGGCGGTGTATAGCTCCAGCGGCGATTTCTGGCACGGCAGAGAGAGAGCTATCGAGGAAGGCGGAACAGTTTATCAGCGTCAGAAGATTATATCCCTGCCCAACACTTCAGAAATGGTCGCTCAAATCAATGTTCACGAGTCCTTGGTAGATAAGGTACGTCCGGGTCAGCCGGCCAAAATTACTATTGATGCCTTTCCCGATAAAACATTCCGCGGCGAAGTGCTTAAAATTGCGCCGCTGCCCGACCCGCAGCGCGGCTGGATGAGCCCTGACCTTAAGGTTTATGCTACTGAAGTCAGCATAGAAGGCTCACACGACTTTCTCAAGCCCGGAATGTCAGCCAAGGTCGAGGTTCTCGTTGAGCAGCTGTATGATGTTATAATTGTGCCGGTTCAGGTGGTGGCAAATCACGAGGGCAAAAAAATCTGTCACGTTATGACTGGGCAGGGACCCAAACAAAGAGAGGTAGTGACAGGCGCGTTCAGCGATACATTTGTCGAGATTATCAGCGGCCTCGATGCCGGTGAAGAGGTGCTTTTGAACCCTCCACGGCTGTCGTCTAAGCCATCAGATGCGGCCAAATCAAAGCAGGATAAAAAACCTCCGGAGGAAATAAAGCCGCTGGAAGGAATGAAACCACCGGCGGGAATGAAGCCGCCGGAAGGAATGAAACGGCCCCCCGATGAAAAACCGCCAGGGCAAAAAGTTGAAAATCGCGAAACTGATGTGAAGAAACGAACCGGTGATGGAAGAGCCTCACAAAACCCCTGATTTCGAATCTGATGGGTCTATATTAGTCATTGAGAAATTGTATAAGAGCTACCAGCTTGGGGCAGTGGAACTACAGGTCCTGCGCGGTATCGACGTGACTATAAAGGCCGGAGAAAGTGTGGCTATTATGGGCCCCAGCGGCTCAGGAAAATCTACCCTGCTTAATATCATCGGGTGCCTGGACCGCCCTACCAGCGGATATTACTGGCTGGGGGGGCAGGAAGTATCCACACTCGACGACAACCAGTTATCCTTTATACGCGGTTCGCACATCGGTTTTGTATTCCAGTCGTTTAATCTTATTGAGCAGCTTAATGTCGTAGAGAACATAGAGGTCCCGATGTATTACCGGGGTCTTTCTGAATCCGAAAGTGATAAGCGTGCCAGACAACTGGCCTCAATGGTAGGGCTTGGCGACAGAGTTAGCCATCGACCTTCGGAATTGAGCGGCGGTGAGCGACAGCGAGTGGCAATTGCCAGAGCGCTGGCAAATGAGCCATTGATTATCCTGGCTGACGAGCCGACCGGCAATCTTGATTCGGAAACCGGCCAGGAGATTCTGGACATCCTGCTGGATTTACACCAGCAGGGCAAGACCCTTATCGTAGTCACTCACGATGACAACATTGCCACACATGCTGGACGAATCATAAACCTTCTTGATGGTCGCATAAAATAGTAGCAACAGGACAGACAGTAACACATTATGTTTTTCTTTCGCTTAAAACGCACGCTTAAATTAGGCATAAAAAGCCTGTGGATGCATCGGCTGCGCTCGACACTCACGACTCTGGGCATTATCTTCGGCGTCTCTTCGGTTATCGCTATGCTGGCCATAGGCGAGGGGGCAAGCAAGCATGCGCAAGAACAGATTGCCCGCCTCGGCAGCACCAATATCATTATAAAAACGGTGGAGCCTCCCGAAGAGCAAGATGTCAGCGGACAACAGGAAACTATGCGTGAGTACGGCCTTACATACGCCGACGCGGAGCGTTTCCGCAACAGCATACCCGACGTCCAGGTTGTCGTGCCTATCAGACGACTGCCTCAGCGCGCTTGGTATCGTAACCGCAGGGTAGCCATTGAGGTTATCGGCACAGTGCCGTGGTATCCCGAGATGTCACCAATCAGGCTACAAACGGGCCGTTTCTTGAGCAGCTTAGATATGCACTATAAGCAAAGTGTCTGCGTTGTCGATGAGAGGGTGGTCACGGAATTGTTTGCTCTGGATGACCCATTGGGCAGGGACATCAAGATATCAAGCGATTATTACCGCGTTGTGGGCATCGTCAGCGCCCAAGATTCTGTCTCCTCTTCGGCAGTGACCCTTAACAATGAGGTCCCCGTAGCAACAGGCCAGGGCGCTGCAAACGTAGGCAATATCTACATCCCCCTGACTGCGGTTAAGAGCCGTTTCGGCGAGATATCTATGCAGCTTAGCGGAAGCAGCGGACGAAAGATAGAAAAGGTTGAACTGCAGGAAATCATTATAAAAGTCGGTAAAATAGAAAACGTGATGCCAACACGCGCCATCCTTGAGACGCTGCTGGACCGATTCCACGAGAAAGCCGACTACCAGGTGGTTGTCCCATTGGAGCTGCTGCGCCAGGCGGAGCGGACCAAGCTTATTTTCAGTATCGTTCTCGGTTCTATAGCTGCAATTTCGCTTTTGGTCGGCGGCATAGGAATTATGAATATTATGCTGGCCACTGTCAGTGAACGAACACGTGAGATTGGCATTCGCCGCGCCCTCGGCGCCCGGAAACGCGACATCATTGTTCAGTTCCTCTCAGAAACTCTGATTCTAACGCTGGCTGGAGGCGTCCTGGGGATTATATTAGGCTCTATCATACCGTTTTTCGTAACTTTATTCGGGCGTATGCCCACGGTGATTACCGGCAGCTCATTGATGTTGGCTTTTGGTATTAGTGCAGCGGTGGGGATAACCTTTGGCTTATACCCCGCCTATCGCGCTGCGAATATGGACCCAATCGAATCGCTACGGCACGAGTAGCTGTTACGAAAGAGCAGGCAGAGAATATGAGCAATGACGAGTTTGCACAGCTTTTAGCGGGCACGATGCGACAGTTGCAAAACGAATGCCGGGTAAGGCAGGGCAAGAAACCGTACGAGTATTGATACGTGGTTCGTGGCCCGTGAATCGTTGTTCGTGTTTCGTCCTCAACGAACTACGAATTCATAACAATGAACCCCGCCTACGGCGGATTGATTTTTACCGCGGAGTTCGCGGAGAACGCCGAGAGTTTCCAATTCTTAATCTTTTCCTCTGCGACCTCGGTGCTCTCTGCGGTGATAAGGTTCTTTATTTTTCCTCCAGCCAGTGCGAGGCCATTGATTTTTGCCACAGAGGTCACAGAGCACACAGAGAAATATTAAAACGTAAAAATGTTCTGCCTTTGTTTGGACTTATCTCTGCGCTCTCGGTGTTCTCGGTGGCCCAAAAAAAGATTTACTAATTTTCCTCCAGCCAGTGCGAGGCGAAAATCGCAAGGTCAATGAGGTCAACTTTCTTGTCGTGGTTTGAATCCCCGGCCGGTTCAGTCCGCAGGAATGGATACGTCTGGTTTTCGCCGATACCCCAGATTTCAACAAAGTCCCAGCCGGCATCGGTAAATGTGCCTTTTGTTTTCATTTCTGCTGAGGTTTTGCCTGTCCCGCCGGCACTTGTCGCCTGTCCCGAAGTTTCAATATCCCAGAAGGAGGCAGAGACCGTCCCATCATTCTTCCCCACTGACCCCCCGGCATACTGAGTCCCCAAAACACTCCCTGTGGAATAGCAATTATTTACAATAGCAAGATTATGTCCAACGAGCCCGCCGATATTCGGGTCTCCCGAAACACTACCAGTTGAATAGCAGTCACTTATCATGCCACCGTTGTGTCCTACGAGCCCCCCAGCGTCCATTCCGGTCCCTGAGACATTACCAGTCGAATAACAGTTTGTTATCTCACCCCTGTAATTGTATCCTGCCACCCCACCAGTCCACTGGTACCCTGAAACACTGGCTGTAGAGTAGCAGTTTGTTATCGTGGCGACACCAGAGGAATAACCATTGATTCCCACCAAGCCACCGACATAATCGTTCCCATTAACCGTGCCAATCGAATAGCACTCGATTATCGCACCGGGAGAGTCATTTGATCCAATCAACCCACCAACATAACGACCCGTTCCTGAAACGTTGGCCGTTGAATAGCAGTTGGTTATTGTTTCGCAATTTAATCCCGCCAGCCCGCCGACATAGGAGGTTCCCGAAACGCAGCCTGTTGAGTGGGAGTTCACTATCATCTCACTACGATTGAGTCCAACCAAGCCACCGACAGCCCCACCTCCTGCAATGCTACCTGTCGAGTAGCAGTCTGTTATCAAGCTATCATTGATCCCAACCAGGCCACCGACATAGAAGGATCCCGAAACGAGGCACGTCGAATAGCACTTGGTTATTGCGCCACCATAAGTCTCTCCAACCAGCCCGCCGACATTATACTTTCCTGAAACGTTGCCTGTCGAATAGCAGTTGGTTAGGGCGCCGTTCCAATAATTCTGTCCCACAAGACCGCCGACCAAATCTCCATTTATGGCGTTCACATCGACATTTTCCAGACCCAGATTCTTTATCTGACCACCATCTCCAACATAGCCGAACAGACCAATACCGTTTATACCATCAGAAGTCCAGGTGAAATTCCAAACCTTGTGGTTGTTGCCATCAAAAGTACCCGTAAACGGCTTATTACGGGGATCATTGTAGTATATCCACCTTCCGATAATTTTGAATTGTGTGCCGGTGTATTGGGCGAGGTTGACATCGTTGACAAGGATAAAGTGTTTGTCCCAGTCTTCTTCATAATTGCCGATGTCGTTGAGGTCTTCGGCGGTTGCGATTCTGTAAGGGTCGTTTGGCTCACCTGTCCCGCCGCTGTATGTACCACCTGTAGAGGTGCCTACCAATAAAGCCACAATTGCCAATACGAGGATTAAATGCTCTTTCATAATTCCGCCTCCTTAATAAATGCGTTCCGGTTAACTGGTTAATTAGTTAACCGGTTACTATAATCCTAACTTATCTTCCATCCCCAAGTCAAGAGAAAAATGACCGCAAAAAAGCGCAAAAATATGAAAAATCAGCCACGAAGACTCGAAGACACAAGGAAAAAGTTATACCGATTGCAGTTAAAAATTGCCGGAAGACATGCAAACAATACCGGCTGAAAGTGTATAGATTCCCGCCTTCGCGGGAATGACACGGGATAGGCAAGAAGACATTACTAACACAGGAATCAATAGCCCGGCTTACGGCAGTATAAGGGATTGTGCTTGACCAGAAGCATAGTTAAAGATACCCTTGTAGAGCAGTATATCGCTTGAATTTGAGACTATGCTATCGAAAGGAAACATTATGGAAGGAAAAACAGGAGCAAAGAATTGTAAGTTATCTCGCAGAGGTTTTATAAAGGCGTCGGCAGTATCGCTGGCAGCTCTGGGGACAGAGCGAATGTTTGCGGCAGGCTCGGACAGATTGCGAATCGGTCTTATTGGCTGCGGCGGACGGGGCGAAGGTGCGGCGAAAGATTGTATCAACGCAGATAAGGGCGTTGAGCTTGTCGCAATGGGCGACCTCTTCAAGGACCGTATGGAAAAAACGCTTGAGGGGCTAAAAAAGGATTTCGAAGCGAACATAAAGGTTACAAGTAACACGTGTTTTGTGGGGTTCGATGCCTACCAGAAGGTCATCGGGGCCGGCGTAGATATGGTGATACTGGCGGGTCCGCCGCATTTTCGGCCTATACATCTTAAAGCGGCCATCGAAGCGGGCAAGCACGTCTTTATGGAAAAGCCGGCGGGGGTGGACCCGGCTGGGATTCGTTCGCTAATAGCAACATCGGAGTTAGCGGAGAAGAAAAAGCTGGCAATTGTGGCCGGCACACAGCGGAGGCATCAGGCGCATTATGTGGAGATTATGAAGCGGGTTAAAAATGGCGACATCGGCGAGATTGTTGCTGCGCAATGCTATTGGAACGGCGGCGATATGCTTGGCTACTGGAAGTGGTACGAAAAGGAGCCGGGGATGTCCAGTATGGAGTGGCAGTGCCGCAACTGGCCGTGGTGGACCTGGCTTTCGGGCGACCATATTGTTGAGCAGCACGTCCACAACATAGACATAGTCAACTGGGCCATCGGTTCTCATCCGGTTCAGTGTATGGGGATGGGCGGTCGCCAGGTGCGCACGCTCGGCAACATATATGACCACTTCGCGGTTGAGTTTGAATATCCCAACGGCGTGCGTGTATCAAGCATGTGCCGGCAAATCACCGGATGTGCCGACCGGGTATCAGAACGGATAGTCGGAACGAAAGGCGCGACTTATACAGATTCGTCCGTTGGTTATATTGAAGGGGCGAAGGCCTACAAGTATGAAGGTCCCAATCCGAACCCATACGTGCAGGAGCACGCCGACCTCATCAAGAGTATTCGTGAGGGCAAACCTCTAAACGAAGGCCGCAATGTTGCAGAAGGCACGATGGGAGCGATTATGGGCCGGATGAGCGCATATACAGGCCGCGCGCTGAAGTGGGACTGGGCTATGAACGCCTCGAAGCTGGACCTTACACCACCCAAGTATGAATTTGGTGATTTGCCCGTTCCGCCGGTCGCTGTGCCTGGCAAGACCCAGCTTATATAGAATAAGGAATAGCACTAACAGGTTAGTTGAAAGGATAACTAAGATGAAAAGGAAGTTGATAGAAAAGAAACAGCAGTTGTCGCGCAGAGATTTTATCAAGACCTCAGGGACACTGGGTGTGGCGGCGATACTGTCAAATACAGGGCGAATCTTTGCAGCAGGTTCGGACAAAATACGTGTCGGCCTGATTGGCTGCGGCGGTCGGGGCATGTATGATACAACAAACTGTCTAAAATCCGCAGAGAACGTAGAACTTGTGGCGATGGGCGACCTTTTCAAAGACCGGCTGGATAGTTCGCTGCAGGCCCTAAAAAATAATCTCGGCGAGAAGGTAAAGGTAACCCAGGATTGCTGCTTCGCAGGCTGGGATGCCTACAAGAAGGTGGTTGCCCGTGATGACGTGGATATGGTAATCCTGACGGAGGCGCCTCACTTTCGAGCCGAGCACTTAAAGGCGGCTGTTGAAGCGGGCAAGCATGTGTTTATGGAAAAGCCGGTTGCGGTTGACCCCGTCGGCGTGCGGTCGGTGATTGAGTCGTCGGCGCTGGCTGATAAGAAAAGGCTGACGATAGTAGCCGGCACGCAGATGCGGCGGATAGCGCATCTGGTCGCAATTATGGAGAGAATCCATAACGGAGACCTGGGCAAAATTCTGGGCGGCCAGTGTGTCCGAATTGGTGATGGAATGTTGGGCTGGGGTCCAAAAGAACGGCAGAGCGGCTGGTCGGATATGGAATGGCAACTGCGTCGATGGCTTTTCCTCACGTGGCTGTCCGGCGACTTTATCTGCGAAATGCATGTGCATAATCTGGACGTAGTCAACTGGTCACTTGATGCACATCCTGTGCAGTGCATCGGTATGGGCGGACGGCAGGTGCGAACCGCTCCGGAGTACGGCGACGCTTACGACCACTTTGCCGTTGAGTATGAGTATCCCAATGGAGTGCGGATTGAATATATGGGCGCTCAAATTGACGGCGTCACGGACCGCAACGACCAGCGGCTGGTCGGCACGAAGGGTTCAGCATATATGGACTTCGGTAATGCCATAATTGAAGGCGAGAAGCCGTTTAAGTATGACGGACCTTCACCGGACCCGTGCATAAGGCAACACGCCGACCAAATCGCAGCGATTCGTGAGGGTAAGCCGCTCAACGAAGGCAAACGCATCGCCGAAAGCACTCTGACGACGATTATGGGGAGGATGAGCGCATACACCGGCAGAGCGTTAAAGTGGGACTGGGTAATGAACGCATCGAAACTTGACTTAAGGCCGCCGAAGTATGAGTTTGGCGATTTGCCGATGCCGCCAGCTGCCATTCCAGGTGTTACACAACTTATCTAACAGGCAAGTATCTCCAAAACGATGGGACCTTGCAGACCGCCCCGTGAGATAGTTGTTATTATGAATTTATCTCACGGGGTCAGTTTGAGTTATTCTCTATGAAGGTTTTAGTTGCGGAAAAGTGCGGATTCTGTCCGGGGGTTAGAAACGCCATCAGTATAGCCGAAAAGATACTGGCACAACACCGTCAGGTGTCCTGTGGAGAGAAAGACGTCTATAGTCTTGGGCCAATTATCCATAACAAAAATGAAGTGGAACGGCTGGCAAAAGCGGGACTGAAAACCGTAGAAAAGGTTGAAGAAATTCGGTCAGGGACAGTTATCATCCGTTCTCACGGTGCCAGCCCTGAGCAAATAAGAAAACTCAAAGATAAAAAACTTAATGTTGTTGATGCCACTTGCGTATTGGTTAAAAGGGTGCAGCGAATAGCGGCCCAGCTCGAAAAAGACGGTTACAAAGTGGTAATCATCGGCGAGGAAAATCATCCTGAGGTCCAAGCAGTTGTAGGATGCGCTAATGACGTTATCGTCGTTGCTGAGGAGACGGATTTGGGTAAACTGCCCAAAAGCGGCAAATTGGGTATTGTTTGCCAGACTACTCAAAGCCCGGAATATTTCGGCAAGATGCTCGGCGATATTATAGGTCGGTGCAACTTTAGCGAATTGAAGGTAATCAATACTTTGTGTCAGGAGGCGATAAAGAGGCAGGAATCGGCTGTCCAGTTGTGTAAGCAGGTGGATATAATGTTTGTGCTTGGCGGCCTGGATAGCGCCAATACACGGCGGCTGGCGGAGCTTTGCAAAAAATATAATAATGAAACGTTTCACTTGCAAAACTGGAAAGAACTTGATATAAGAATGGTTTTCGGTAAAAATACAGCGGGCGTTACAGCAGGGGCATCAACGCCTGATTGGATAATAGCCGAATTTGTAAAGAATTTAGAAGCCTTCGGCAGATAATAAAGCCTTTGGCATAATGTTAAGCGGTGCGATTCGCATTTGCTGCGTGGGCGAATGTGTTTTTATTATTAACCGAAAAGTTTGTTCCTGTGCAGCGATGCACAGGGACCTACCGGCGTAAATGTGGGGCGCCGGTAAGTCAAAGATAAAGACTCCACAGGGAAATTTGGTTTTGTTTTATGGTTGATAGGAATTTAGTTAACAAATTAGGTTTGTCGGAAGAGAATCTTGACCAGCAGGTAAGCGAGATGTTCGGCGCGGAGGAAACCGAATTTCTGGAAAAAGTTCTGCAGAAGAAAGTAGATTCGCGTCTGCCTGGCACTATCCTTAAAGGAACAATCGTATCGCAGATAGGTAATGACGTTATAGTGGAGGTCGGGCTGAAAAGCGAAGGAGTTGTCGATGCCGGTGAATTTGACAGCCCCGACCAGATAACACCGGGTAAAGAGCTCGAGGTTCTTCTTGAAGATACCGACTCTGAAAGCGGACTTATCCTGTTAAGCAAACGCAAGGCCGACACCATCAGAGGCTGGGAAACAATTATCAATACGAAAAAGGAAGGAGACACAGTTAAGGGCAAGGTGATAAGACGCATCAAAGGCGGATTGCTTGTTGATATAGGTGTGCCTGTGTTTTTGCCGGCCTCGCAGGTCGATATCAGAAAACCAGGGGACATTAGCAGATTCATCAGCAAGGAGGTGGACTGCAAGATTCTTAAGATAGATGTCGAGGGTCGAAACATCGTTGTATCCAGGCGCAAACTCATCGAAGAAGAACGCCAGAGCAGTAAAGAAAGACTCCTGGCGGAAATCGAGGTCGGGCAATTGCGCAAAGGCCTTGTGAAAAACATCGCCGACTTCGGCGTGTTTGTGGACCTGGGCGGCCTGGACGGCCTTCTGCATATCTCTGATTTGAGCTGGGGCAGAATATCACATCCATCGGAAGTTGTTGGGCTTGACCAGGAAATCGAATGTGTTGTTATTGGCGTTGATAAGGCAAGCGAAAAGATTTCGCTGGGGTTGAAACAGAAGGCGTCCAGCCCCTGGGAAAATGTTGAGCTGCGTTATCCGGTGGGAGCCAGGGTCAAAGGCAAGGTCGTAAATGTGATGAATTACGGCGTGTTCGTTCGGCTCGAAGATGGAATCGAAGGGCTGGTGCACATCAGCGAGATGAGCTGGACCAAGCGTCTTGCACATCCTGGTGAGATGGTCAATTTAGGAGACGAAATAGAAGTAGTTGTGCTCAATGTTAACAAGGAAAAGCAGGAAATCTCGCTGGGACTCAAGCAAACCGAAACGAATCCCTGGACAACAGCTTCCAAGAAATATCCGGCAGGAACCATTGTTACCACCAAGGTTCGCAGCGTAACCAATTTTGGCGCCTTTGTGGGGATAGAGCCGGGCATCGATGGGATGGTCCATATTTCGGATTTAAGCTGGACAAGGAAATACAGCCATCCGAATGAGGCACTTCAGAAGGGCCAGGAAGTAAAATGCATCGTTCTGGAGGTCAATGAAGAGAAACGAAGGATTAGTCTCGGGATAAAGCAGATGACCGAGGACCCATGGATTCATGCTATCCCGGAAAAATATATTCCGGGACACATTATTAAAGGAAAGATAGTAAAACTCACTAATTTTGGTGCATTTGTCCAGCTCGAACCGGAATTGGAGGGACTGTTACATATCTCCGAGCTTGCAGACCACAAGATTGACAAGCCTCAGGATGTTGTCAAGGTAGGTGACGAAGTTGAAGTTAAGATTCTAAAGGTCGATGCTGAGTCGCGGAAAATCGGCCTGAGTTTGCGAAGGGTTCGGTGGGCTGCCGAGGAACAGGCGACCGAATCCGGCAGGCAGCGAAAACTCGCAGTCACTCAAAGCGTTGCTCCTGATGCAGGTGCGGATAATCTCGCCAAACCGCCGGAGCAAGCGCCTGAAGACAAGGCAAGCGACGCTGAGCCGACTGAGACAGGTAAGCAGGAAGGCGAGGCAACTGAGGCCGGCGCCGGCGATGTCGGCTAAGCGAAAGCCACAGGCCGGTGCGAACAAACCAAAGCCAGGGCAGCCGGCGGTAATAGCGGCTGACCGAAGAAAAAACCGGGAAGTGTAAACAATTCCGGATACAAAAAATCCGCAATTCATCAAAAGACCACTTGCGATGTCATTGTGAGCCAGCCGCATTCCTGGCGGGGCAATCTCCGACCTTCGAAAATACAAAAGTTCATTTTGTCAGAAGTCCTGAGAAACTATCTCAAAACTGTCACCCCAAGTCTGCCGAACTCTGAAGACGACACTTTATCCTTTGAGATGGTATAAGTTCTGAGTGGTGGCACACTCGCGATTTCCGACGCAAGAGAGGGCCGTTTGGCCTCTGCTCTTTTTACAATGTGGTCTGCGGGTGTGTCTTTTACACTGCAAATGGTATCCCCTGCGAATAAAAAATAACTGTCACGACGAAATTTTTTTTGACCAGTTTTTCTATGCGAAAGACCGTAAAGTCTTGTAAATATAGAAGTTACGCGTCCTACAAAATCTTGGTTAAAAATTTGTTCAGATTTTGCAAAAATTCTCTTGACGAGAACATAGCTAATTTGGTATAAGTAGGCAAGTCAGAAGTGGTAAAGAAAGTGGATTGAGGGTGCTTCCCACTGAGAGGTGGGTGCTTCCGCGGCTTTTGGCGCTTTACCTGAAAGCTCTAAGTGGCTTTCCTCACAGGAGGAGGAAAAAGCAAGCCCCATAAAAACGCTATTTTAGACAAGCGCAGGTTTGGTGAAGATTCTTGTTGCTTGTGTTGTTGTGAAGTTTGTTTTTTAAAGAGGAGGTGTATGATGTATCGTAAGTTGTGTTTAGTAGCTTTAGTTGTGTGTTTTGTTGCCGGCATTGCCCAGGCAGGGATCGTAGATGTTGAGCGTCGGCCGCAACCGACAATTGTAAGTAATCTGCAGGTAGGGTCACAAATCTATATAGACCGGACCCCTGTTAATAACCCGCCACTAGGAC
>Ga0315279_10001786_pt1 | contig 34615 bp, 33 predicted proteins | sample YL17G06_20_MG_FD_203694 | JGI IMG/M metagenome (GOLD analysis project Ga0315279, IMG submission 203694) | Sediment microbial communities from Yellowstone Lake, YNP, Wyoming, USA - YL17G06_20 | ecosystem: Environmental > Aquatic > Freshwater > Lake > Sediment | place: USA: Wyoming | collected...
CAGAAGAATCTTTTATGGGACAATGTTCATCTCTGAGTTGAGCATTGCAAAATCGATTTTGGGGGTCAACTGCTCATCAACACCTAAAAAATTTTCCCTAAAACTGGGTTTTTCAGCAACCTGCTAGTACCAGAGTTCCTTTCTGTCCAAGTTATTCCATCAGGGGAGGTGAGAATAATGCCATATTTCCCCACTGCTACGAAACTATTGTTTCCGTAGGCTACACCATAAAGAGACGTAGCAGATTCAGAGTTCCTTTCTGTCCAGGTTATTCCATCAGGGGAGGTGAGAATAACGCCATTCTCTCCAACTGCCACAAAAGTATTGCTTCCATAGGTAATGGAAAGAAGCGGTGTAATGATTCCCGTACTCCTTTTTGTCCAAGTTACACCATCAGGCGAGGTAATAATAATGCTTTTATATCCAACTGCTACAAAAGTATTATTTCCATAAGTGATACCATAAAATTCACCTCCATTTCTCCAGTGCCAGCTATCGAGAGGTTCTCCTGATGCAGAAACCGCTCTCAATAAGAGAGTGAAGGTTATTATATTTAAAATTAAAACAACTGCCTTTATCAATTTGTTCATATAACACCCTTCCTAATCATAGAATGTGCTTCTGTCAGAAATTGAAAGTTTAGATTTACTGGCATATGTATACGCGAGCAGTTGAATTTACTTTTTTACATCAATCAAAAAGCCTCCGGCATAACAGAATAGAATATGTCATATCTGCTCGAGGGGGACGGCTACTGACACGCGCGCAAGGACAAAATGCAGGGACGCTTCCCCTATTCCTATATACTCAAAGGCAAAGTTGGATGGCACCCGCAGGCTATAAGCATTTTATTCCTTAGCTTTTTTCAAAACCTCCCTGCGGATTTTATCGCTAACCCTGAAATTCTTGTCCTGTAATTCATCGAGAAGCGGCTTTACCGCAGGAATAAGCTTGCGTTCTTTTGCAAGTAGCAATATACCCAGAAGCCCTATTACCTGGAAACCAGCTGAGATGGCTGCGGTTCTTGCCCTTTCATCATCAAGGATGAGCCAGTCGGCACCAAGCTCTTTCCCAAGGACAAGCACTTCTGCTTCACCTAATCCCAATTCAGCTTCAAGCATTTCTACGTTCCGTCTGTCCTTCACAGCTTTCTTGTAAATCCATTTCGCATTTGATATTTCTTTTACTCCAGGTTTGCCTCTGCCTTTAGTAACGACTTCGTGATAAACCCCCTCGGGGAGATAGATTGAACGAAAGATCTGGTTAAGTAGTTGGATTTTTCCTATCTTTGTAAGGCCAATGAGAACTGAGGAGTCGCAAATGACTTTCAATGCTTAACCACCTTCCTCAATTTTTCCACAGCCTTGAATTCTCTCTCCAACTGTTCCTCGCTATATTCTATGACATCCACATTGTTTTCCCCGAGAAACTCTATAAAATCCCAAAGGGGAAGACCCGCCAACTCTGCGGATCTGCCGAGAGATAGAATTTTATCTCTGTAGCACTTGAGGGCCAGCAGTTTTTTCGATTCTTTTGATATGACCTCTTTTGAGAAGCCATGAGAGGATAGAGTCTGATAGATATCTTCTGACAGGTCTATTACGGCCTTTACACCCATAAATCCTCCTTCATAAGTAAATAATTCTTTTTCTTACCTTACCCCATTTAAAAGGATCTGTAAAGGTCGCTTGCATTCCTCGGCCCCTTGAACCCTGTCACTTTATTGCCGCCTCGATTTTCTTCCATATCTCATTCCTTCCCTCACCACTCACTGCTGAAAAGGGGATAATCTCTTCTTCCTGAAGCCCAAAGGAACGTTTAAGATCCTGTTTTCGTTTGCCTGCCTCATTCCTTGAAACCTTGTCCACCTTGGTCATCACCACCAGGAAGTTGAGAGAATAGTGACGAAACCATTCAAGGAGAGTGGCATCTTCCGGATTCGGATCGCGCCTTGCATCGATGATCAGGATCACCAGCTTCAACCGTGAATCGTCCTTTAAAAACTCCTCTACCATGGGTCTCCACTTTTTTCTCACCTCCATCGGCACATGGGCAAAGCCATAACCGGGAAGATCAACAAAAAAGAGGTTCTGATTCACCTTAAAGAAATTAATGGTCTGGGTCCTACCAGGGGTGGAGCTGATCCTGGCCAGATTTTTCTTGTTCAGGAGGGTATTGATGAGTGAAGACTTGCCTACGTTAGACCTGCCGGCAAATGCCACTTCTGGCAATGGCTCTCCTGGATAATCCTTCCGGGTAACTGTACTCTTTACAAACTCAGCAGAGATAATCTTCATAAGCTGTTAGCTCCCGATTTTCACTTCTTCCTGGACTAAATTTTTATACCACTCCATTACATGAAGCGTGAGTGGACCAGGCCTCCCCTGTCCTACCTTCCTTCCATCAATCTCAGAAACCGGCATGACCTCCATCAGGCTATTGGTCAAGAAGCACTCGTCAGCCGTCATTAGTTCAGGAAGTGTAACTTTTTTCCCCTCCACAGTAATCCCTTCTCGCCTTGCAAGCTCAATTACAGCTTCGCGGGTTACACCGGGGAGGATGCCGCTCTCTTTATCTGGAGTAATTAAATTACCATGCTTGACCAGGAAGATATTGCTCACTGTCCCTTCACAAATAAAATCCCCAGTGTTGAGCAGGATTGCTTCATCCAGCCTTTTCTGCTTTGCCTCGATCCGAGCCAGGATGTGATCAAGAAAGTTTAAAGACTTTATCCTGGCTGTGGGTGACGAGAGATTCTGTTTAATCCCTGAGATCCCTGTTGTCAGACCTTCCCTGTATACCTGCTCTGGATAAGGAATAAATTTCCTGGCAACAATAATGATTGTGGGAGATGGTGTCTCAGGCGGGTCAATCCCTTTTCCTCCCTGCCCGCGGGTTACAGTCAGGCGTATATAGGCTTCCTGTAACTGGTTGGCTTCGAGCGTATCATTGACTGCCTTTCCTAATTCTACCGACGTATAGGGTATCAAAAGATGAATTACGGCAAGGGCATCAAAGAACCTCGTGAGGTGTTTATCCAGTCTGAAGACCCTGCCCTTGTATGAACGCATAGTCTCGAACACGCCGTCACCGAGCAGGAATCCCCGATCGTCAATCGAAATTTTTGCATCTTTCTTTGGGCAGAGTGTACCGTTTAACCAGACTAATTCTTCCATCGCATAGTCTCCATGCGATTAGATACCATCCTTTGCGAAACAAGGCAAGACAAGGGACAATCTTTCAATTGAAGCTTCCATAAGGTTATGATACCTTTTTAATTAATGGATCTCTTTGATTTCAAGGACAACGAGACCAAACGGAAGGGCGTGCCGCTCGCTGACCGGATGCGGCCCAACACCCTTGAGGAGTTTGAAGGCCAGGAACACCTCGTCGGTGAGGACAAGATCCTGCGGAGGGCAATTTCGAAGGATGAAATCCAGTCCATCATCCTCTGGGGTCCTCCCGGCACCGGCAAAACCACCTTAGCCCACATCATCGCCCACCTCACCAAATCCACCTTTGTCTCTTTCAGTGCAGTGGTATCCAACATCAAAGAGGTGAGGGAAGTCGTTAAAAAAGCAGCAGAGCAGAAGAAGTTTCACAATAAGAAGACGATCCTCTTTGTGGATGAGATCCATAGATTCAACAAGGCCCAGCAGGATGCCTTCCTTCCCCACGTTGAAAAAGGCACCATCATTTTAATCGGCGCCACCACTGAAAATCCCTCCTTTGAGGTGGTTTCACCCCTGCTCTCCCGCTCCAAGGTATTTGTCTTAAACCCTTTGACAGATGAAAATATCCTGGCCATCTTAAACCGGGCGATTGCAGATAAGGAGCAGGGACTTGCTTCTCTTTCACCGAGAGTAGACCCTGATGCCCTGAGGTTTATTGCCCAGATGTCAGGAGGGGATGCGCGGACTGCTTTGAACACCCTTGAACTGGCTGTGCTCACCACTTCACCCACGAAAGATGGCGTGAGGGAAGTGAGTTTAAAAATTGCTGAAGAGGCGATGCAGAAGAAGGCGCTCCTCTACGATAAAGACGGCGAGGAACACTACAACCTGATCTCCGCCTTACACAAGAGCCTGAGAGACAGTGACCCTGACGGCGCACTCTACTGGCTGGCACGGATGCTTGAGGCAGGAGAGGACCCGCTCTATGTAGCGCGGAGGATGGTGAGGTTCGCCTCTGAGGATATCGGGAATGCAGACCCTATGGCCCTGCAGGTGGCGCTCTCCGCTATGGAGGCATTCCACTTTATCGGTTCACCTGAAGGGGAACTCGCCCTTGCCCAGGCAGCGCTCTATCTTGCTACCGCTCCTAAGAGTAACCGGGTGTATACTGCCTACCTGAAGGTTTTAGAGGACATCGATAAAACAGGGGCACTTCCCGTGCCCCTCCATATCCGCAACGCGCCCACGACTCTCATGCGTAACCTCGGATACGGCAAGGGATATAAGTATGCCCATCAATTCCCCGATGCGGTGGTTGATCAGAACCACCTGCCCAAACCGCTTGAAGGGAAAACCTACTATCATCCCACTGACCGGGGTTTCGAAGAGGTGATCAAGAAGAGAATGGAAGAATGGAAAAAGAAACTCAAACAAGAGGGAAAAAGACCACACGATGATGGAGCTAATACATGAGAGAAATCTTCACCATGTGGCGATACACGAAGATGGTGGTGCTTACTGCTCTGACTGCTGCAGTGTATGCGGCGCTGCTCATCCCGTTCAAGGGCATCCCGCTTATTCCGGGATTTACGGAGATCCGGGTAGGAACGGTCGTACCGGTGGTCTTCGGCATCCTGTTCGGGCCTGCCGGTGCCTGGGGTTCGGCACTGGGGAACCTCATCGGCGATTTTTTCGGGACGCTGAGCCTGGGCACTCTCTTTGGCTTCATCGGTAATTTCTTCTTTGCCCTGGTAAGCTATAAGGTATGGAGGAGGATACGCTGGTTTTCCCTTGAGAGCGAGGTAAAGACGAAGTCGGGGAAAGCGGTAAGCGAATTTGTCATGGTGGTGGTCATATCCTCAATCGTCTGTTCTCTGATTATCTCCTGGGGGCTGGAATTGCTCGGTCTCTATCCCTTCAAGGTTATCGGCCCGATCATCTTTTTAAATAATACCATTGTCCCCATCATCATAGGACCTTTTCTCCTGCTTCTCCTCTATCCGAGGATGGTACGGTGGGACCTCCTGTGGAAAGAGATTATGGATGAAAAGGATATCTCTGCTTCCCGTCATCCGGGGATCGGTATTGCCCTCATCTTCCTGGGCGGCATAGGAGGCATGGCGATAGGCCTTTTACTCTCCTACGGCTTCCTCTCGATTCCTCCGATGCTGTCAGGCTGGTCTCTGGCTCACCTGGTTGTAGCCGGGGTTACACCCTTTCTCCTGATCCTCTGCATCGGGTGTCTCCTTTCCTGAAAGGAGTTGTCTTCATGGAATGTATCTACCAAAAAGTATCGAGAGGAGAGGTTGATCTCAGTGATGAGACGTTCCGGATCAGCTATGGTTTTGAGCTCCAAGAGCTGGTGCGCTCGATCGGGAAGGTTGGGCTTATCCAACCACCCATCCTTCAGGAGATTTCTCCCCGGCGTTACCGTGTTGTGTGTGGCTTTAAGAGGGTATTAGCTCTTGGAGAACTCGGATATCAACAGTTCACAGCAGCCCTGCTCCCTGAGGATGTGCGTGAAAGGGACGCCTTTCTTATTAACCTCTACGAAAACCTCTCTCAGAGAAACCTGAACCCGATTGAGACAGCAATCACTCTCGATAAATTGAAGAAATATTTTTCTCTGGTGGAGACTCAGGGCGATTTTTTGCCTCTCCTGGGCCTGGGAAAATCCCTGCCTCTCATGAGGGTTTATGAATCCATCCTTGAACTGGAAGGGGAAATCCAAATGGGACTGGCTGTGGGCGCAATCACCAGAGAGATCGTACCCATGCTTCTTACCTTCTCATCTCACGAGAGGCTGATACTCTTTCAGTTCCTGAAGAGGCTCCAGTTGAGCAGAAGCAAGCAGGTGGAGGTAGTTGAAAACCTCTCCATCATTAAGGAGCGGGACGCGGTGGCTGTCGACACCATCCTGACCAATGAAGAGGTGGAAGAAATCCTTTCAGACCGCAAGATGGGGCTGGTTGCTCAGGGAGACCGGATCAGGGAGTATATACGGAAACTGAGGTATCCTCAATTGACGAAAGCAGAAGATGACTTTCTTGAGAAGAAAAACAGGCTGGAACTGAAAGGGATTGACTTGATACCTCCTCCGTATTTTGAGGGTGAAGAATTTCGGATACACTTCTCCTTTACCACCGTGCGTGAATATAAGAAGAAGATTGAGCTGCTTCGGTCCATTGCAGACAGTGAGGAGTTCAAGGAGATCGTTGAGGGTTGAAAAGATACGAGCCCAGAAGGGTTATTATTGAAGAAGCTGTGAAGGACTCACCGATAACCCGTAAACTCCTCGCACGGATTCCTCACACCACGCCTGTTGAGTACATTGATGATCCTTCCCAACTCTTTCGGGGTGAAGGACAAACACCTGATAAGGAAGAGATTATCGTTACAAAAAATCGGGGGAGGTTTATCAAACCATGTCCGGGAAGCAAAGGGTATATCTGCTGTGGCTACTATATCCTTAACCTGGCCCTGAACTGTCCCCTCTCCTGTTCTTACTGCATCCTCCAGAGCTACCTGAACACTCCCTTTGTCATCATCTACGCAAATATCGATGACCTGACTGCCGAATTGAAAGAATTCATGGGAAAAAGGGGAAAGCAGATCTACCGGATCGGGACCGGTGAGTTCACCGACAGCCTCGTCCTCGATCATCTGACCGATTATGTAGACATGGTTGCCCCTCTCTTCTCTGCCTCCCCCCATACCTTCCTGGAACTCAAGACGAAAACTGCGGTAATAGACAGCCTGGTGAAAATGAAAAACCGGGAACGGATCATCGTCTCCTGGTCGCTCAATACACCGCAGATTATAGAGAGAGAAGAGTTCAGAACGGCAAGCCTCGAGGAGAGAATCGAGGCAGCCCGTTTCTGCGAGAAGCTGGGTTACCGGGTGGGTTTCCACTTTGACCCGCTCATCTCCTATCCGGGATGGGAGAATGAATATTGCGGGGTCATAAGGAAATTGTTTGACCGGATTGAGAAAAAAAGTATCGCATGGATCAGCATGGGTGCTCTCCGTTTCATGCCCTCGCTCAAGAAGGTAGTACAGTTGAGATTCCCGGGTACACGGCTTTTCCATGAGGAGTTCATTTATGGCTTGGACGGGAAGATGCGTTACTTTAAACCGATACGGATTGAGATGTATACACGGATAGTGGAGGAGATCAGGAAATATGACCCTGAATGTTTTGTGTACCTCTGCATGGAGAGCAGAGAGGTGTGGCAGAAGAGCCTGGGAATTGCCCCCTCCTCGGATGCGGAGCTGACAGAGTGGCTGGACCGGAGGGTAGAGACATGCCATGGCATGTCTGTACGGTAGGGGCGAACCTGTGTGTTCGCCCTTATATCCTGGATGAGAGAATATGGATAGTGCGGAATGCGGACGCCGGGACGCCGGGACACGGGGACAGGGGGACAGGGGGACACGGAGATAGGGAGATAGTGATCATAGGATCACCGCGTCCCCGCGTCATCCCCTCACCGCGTCCATTCGGAGGATGCTCAAAGCCATGGATAGTGCAGTAAGCGTAAAAAATCTTTCCTTCCGTTACAAGCACGGAAGAGAAAAAGTACTGAAGGATCTCAGCCTGGAAGTTCCTTCTGGTTCCATGCTCGTGATCATGGGCAGGAGTGGCGCTGGCAAATCAACCTTCTGTGCCTGTCTGAACGGGCTTATTCCTCAACTGATCAAAGGTGACTTGGAAGGAGAAATCAGGACCCTCGGATTAAATCCCCGTGACCGTAAGGTTGCGGATTTTGCCAGGTTTATGGGAATAGTCTTTCAGGATTTTGAATCCCAGCTCTTTTCAACCACCGTTGAATTGGAGGTGGCCTTTGGCTTAGAGAATCTGGGTGTGCCCCGAACCGAGATGAAGGCAAGGATTGAAGAGGCACTGAGAAAGGCAGGACTTTCAAAACTGAAAGGGAGAGCACCTTCCACCCTTTCCGGGGGACAGAAGCAGAGGCTTGCCATTGCCTCTGCACTGGCTTTGAATCCGACTCTCTTCTGCCTCGACGAGCCGACCACTGATCTTGATCCTCAGGGGAAGGATGAGGTTTTCAGCATCACCTCTGAACTGTGGAAAAATGAAGGGAAGACCATCCTCATGGTAGAACATGAGACAGAGGAAGCGCTTCAGGCTGAATATATCGCCCTTTTTCAGGGAGGGGCTTTAAAAGAGTTTGGACGTGCCCAAGAAGTGCTCAACAATATTGATCTGCTGAAAGAGGCAGGAGTAAGACCTCCGGAAATACCACACCTGTTTCATCTCTTAGGGGATTATCCTCTCCCCTTTACGAAAGAGGATGCCATCAGGCGGCTGAGCTCCTTTGAATTAGATAAGGATCTCTCCTCGGGCCTGGAAGAGAATGATCGAGAAAAAGAAAGAGGTTATGGCAACGAAGTGATCGGCATTGAATCCGTGCATTATGATTATCCCACCGGTGTGAAAGCCCTGAATAATGTATCTCTCTCTGTCAGGCAGGGCGAATTCCTTGCGATCCTGGGCCAGAACGGGAGCGGAAAAACCACCCTCGTGAAACATTTCAACAACCTGATCTCTCCCCGGCATGGTAAGGTCCTGCTGAAAGGAGAACCCATTCAGCGGAAAAGCATTGAGGAAATCTGTCAAACTGTTGGTTTAGTCTTTCAGAACCCTGACCATCAAATTTTCTGCGAGAGGGTGGAAGAAGATGTTGCTTTCAGTTTGAGACTGTTGGGCCTTTCTCCCCACGAGATCTCTCCGAGGGTGGATTCGGCCCTCAAGGCGGTAGACCTTGAATCCCTGAGACACGAAGACCCTTTTTCCCTGACAAAGGGGCAGAGGCAGAGGGTTGCTGTTGCTGCAATCTTGGCGTTAAGACCTGAGGTCCTTATCCTGGATGAGCCGACCACAGGTTTAGACTATCTCGAATTACAGCGGATGATGGAACTCATTCAGCAACTGAATGAACAGGGACACACGATCATCATGATCACCCATTCCATGTGGGTGGCAGCAGAATACGCCCGCAGGGTGGTACTCATGAAAGAGGGAAGGATCATCGCAGACGGAAAGACCAGGGAAGTACTTGGAACCAGCGGGAAAGTCAAAGAAGCAGGGATTAAACCTCCTCTCATGGTAGCATTGAGTAACCGGATGGGATTTACTGCGCTATCAATTGAAGAGATGGCCCGCTGCCTCAAGAGGAAAAGCATATGAACGTATTCCTCTATCAGGATAAGGACACCTTTTTTCACAGGCTGGATCCAAGGACCAAGATATTCATCCTTCTTTTCAGTTTCTTCCTCACCATCTTCTTCAAACACCCCCTCTTTCTTACCGGTGTTGCCCTCTTTATGCTCATCCATGGGTACCTCAGTCAGTGCATAGCTAACATACTGAGGGTAAAATTTCCGATTCTCCTCATCGCCCTCTTCTCCATCATTACCTGGGGTCTTTCGGTGAAGGGAACAACTCCCATCTGGGGAAGGTTTAGCGAAGAGTCTTTACGCTATGGCCTGGCAGTAGCGCTGAAACTTGATTCCATGATCATCGCTGGCATTGTCTTCCTTTCCACTACCAGGAATGAGGAGATCTCTTCAGGTGTGATCCGTCTCGGAATACCCTATAAGGTGAGCTTCTCTCTCTCCCTTGCCCTGCGCATGATCCCGACACTGATAGAAACTGCCACAACCGTCATTGAAGCCCAGAGATCAAGGGGGCTTGATCTTCGATCAAAAAACATTTTTACCCGGATGAAGAGGTCTATCCCGCTGCTCGCTCCGATCTTCTTAACCACGATCCGGACTACCAATCAGCTCGCCATGGCACTTGAAGCACGTGGATTCGGCCTGAGTAAGGAGAGAACTTCGTACCAGGAGATCAGGTTTAAGGGAAGGGATTATGGGGTCTTTGTGATTCTGTTGATTGTTGCGCTCCTGATAGGTTTTATCCTGCTTAGAGGTTAAAAACAGGATTCGGTGGGTTCCAGTGTCCCCTCAGAAAATAAATCTGTTCCCTTTACCTCTTCGAATTCAAACCAAAGCTCCTTCTTCCTCGGGAACAGGGAAATCAACAACGGGCTTCAGTTCAAGCCAGCGCAGTATCGCAAGGTTACGTATGGTTGAGGCAATAGCTGATTCGCTAAGTGGTGGTCGCCGTTTTTGTTTCCACTGAATGACCGATTCTAAAACATCAGTCTCCTTAGGTGATGTTTTTACAGCGTTCCTTAACATATCAGCAGAATACATTACTGTTGAGACAATCTCGGCCTGTTCTGTATTCATCCTCATAAAAAGGTCTGTTGTTTTTTCTATAATATCCCCCCATTGTGCAAGTAAGGGCTCGTAATTCTTTTTAACCCGCTCGAAATTGGGGCCAACCTTTACCATAAACATCTTACCGAGCCTTTCCTCCTGCAGGAGATTGTTATTCACCAGCTTACTCTCTGCATTCTTAAGTTCTTTGCTGAACGGCCCGAAACTGCCCTTCTGATATACGAACCCCGTCGGCAACCCTTGCCGTGTTGCAACATAGGCAATCTTCTGAAAAATTGTTCGTCCGACTGGCCAGTGATACGGCTGTTTCTCAATGCGGTGCAGAATTTCAACCAATGCTACCCATGCAGGATTTATAGCTGATTGTACTGTCTTACCGTTCTGGTGAGATGCAGTCGGCGCTGTATTTGAAAGAAATTCAACCGTCAGTTCGCGAGGTGGTGTTCCATAGGGGGCATATAACTCAACAGGTATATCCATCTTCTTTACATATTTATAAATTAATGGCCCTACAACCCGCCATTCAAGCTGGCCATTACCGCATCCCAGGGGAGGAATGGCAAGGGAAGTAATCCCCCATTCCTTGTAATGCCCCAGCAGATACTGAAGTCCGCGTTCGATGTCTTCAATCCGGGAGACTGATTTCCAGTGGTCTTTTGTCGGAAAATTTATTACTTGAGGCGAAAAAAGCGTTTTGTAAAGATAAGGTAGTCCTGGTTTGACTTCTTTATGCTCGCACCTCTGGACATAATCATCAAACATCTCCGGAAAGCGCTTCTTGAATTCCAGGGCAATGCCCTTGCCCATAATTCCTACACAGTTCACCGTGTTGATTAGGGTCTGAGCCTTTGACTGTAAAATATCTCCGACCAGTATTTTCATGCTTACCCCTTAAAAATATATATCACTTTTAATGGAAACGGGCAATCCAGAGTTGAGTTGCCTGAACCGTATCATCGCAACTTCATCAACAACGTAAGCTCCAAGAATGAACTCTGGTGCAACACAGTCAGGAACAAGAACTTCTGCACATTTTTCAGATTTATGACTCATTTCCTCGTACTGGTTCGGATGTGTCCAGTAACGAGCAAAGATCCTATCCCGATTGATAGAACCAAGCCCTTCAGCCACAGGCGAGAATCGAACCCAATTACTGGCCGCGTTACGATCAGCGATAATCACATTAGGGGTATCCAATACCATAGGGTCAATACGAAGTACACAAATTTCCCTATTATGCGCTCTGCATTTGCTGAGCATGGGATTGTGTGCATCAAAATATAGGTTTGCGTAATCGTGCAAGCGACGGGCTCCGGGAATCTGCTTATCCTTGCGGCGCTCTTGAATTTCTCTCATGGCTACTGAATTATGATCTATCTTCTTTGCCTGATTGTGAGAAAGAATTCCATGCTCCAAAATAGATGGTACATTTTCTATCGGTGCAATGTAATGCAGTTCTGTGATGTCCGAACGTATCATTCATCATCCTTATCGTTTAAGTCCGCCACATATGATCCTTGTAATGAGGCTAACTCTAAAGGGCGCTGACCCTAAATTCGTCAAAGATAAAGAAACGACCCCTTTATCCTGACCAAATAGTGAAAGATATGTCAAGGAGATTTTTTATATCTGTGAGATTTTTTATATCTCTATGCTTAGATGAGGCTATCCCGTGTTAATGTGGTAGTGTTGGACAGAATTTAATGGGACGAATTTAAGAATTTAATGGGACAGAATTTAATGGGACAGAATTTAATGGGACAGAATTTAATGGGACAGAATTTAATGGGACAACCGTCCCCTTTTCCCCTTCGGATAATCTAAGGACAATAATTAAATGAGGTATCTGTCTCGATTTTAGGGATTGTAATCCCACCGCTCTGTATGTTCAGACTTTTTCATATCAGCGTGCTTATCGGCACTCTTCAAATACTTAATCACATCAGATACTTGAACAAAATAGCGATCTTCATGAAAAAGAGTCTTTAATAAAAAACCCGATGAACCTCTATATTGTATTTCTCCATTTTGGGTTTTAAACCAGGCTCTTCCACTTGGATTATCAGGATCAGAAACTTTCGGTTCCCCAGGTTTAAGCAGAAATTCTATCGCTGATGCACGCAACTCTTCGTAAAGGCGCCATTCCGGTTCTGTTTCAAGGAAAAGCTCCGTTAGATTCCTGGCTCTCTCCAACGCAAGCCGTGATGTCCAACGATGACTTGTAAATGGTTTACCTACACCTGCCTCCAAATTTTCTATAGGCTTGTTCAACTCACAAAGATCATCAATATGATATACAAATTGATCTTCATCTTTATCGCGGCTTGGTGCCCACGGTGTATTTATTTCTTTTCGTGGCTTTATTTCAATTTCTCTGATCTCTGCCCGATAAGCAATTGCCCCAGGTGTGCGTAATTCAGAAGGAAGATAAAAAGCAATCCATTTTGCAATGTAAAACCGCCTTTGCGTTTCCTTTATTGGAATATAGTAACACTTTTTTTCTTTTATCCATTCCAGATGCCTTGCCGGTACCCCCCCTTCTCCACCTCGGAGAACACCAATAAGCACAGCTTCCGAAGCTGCCTGTCTCCAATCCCTTTTCTGCTCATCAGATATACTACCAATTGCTTTATCAGCTAATGACCAGCCACCCTGTTGCAGTATTTTTCTCAGCCATTTTCGTAGATATTTTGATTCTGCCAGACCTGGCAAAAATGGCACTGCTCCAATACCAATTCTATCTAAAGCCATCCAAAGTCTGCTTTTAGTGTACGCCCCAGGTGATTTTTCCCTATAGGGGAAGAATGCTGCTGCCTGCACAATGGTTCTTTTGGGTAAATCACAACTTGCTTTGCTATCAAGAATTGCATCCCGATAACGGTGTAGCACATTAATGGCTTCATCGGGAGGGCCGGAAGATCCGTATTGTTCATAGTATTTTTGCGAATTATCAATACGGTATTTGGCGTCAACAATAAGGTTCATTTCAGGCCATTCAGGATCATGGAAAGTAATCATCATATCAGGCTGCTGTGGGACAAGGACAGGGCCTTTTCGAAAGAAGCGATTATAAGCCACTTCTACCATTCTACCATTATGAGTTTTAAATTTTACAGATGTAGACCGTCCTTTTTGCAACAACACGTGAAGCCCTTGCTGCCTGATTGAAAAAATGTTTTTTGCAGGAATTGGCTGACCGGTCTCCTCCGATATTATTCTTAAAAGAGCAATGTAGCACCAGTATTCATAAAGCAGGTGCAGATCTTTAATTGAAAGGCGAAGCGGACCACCTTCTATACGAAGCCCCAATTGTAATATTAAACAATTTTGATAAGCTTCACGGTACCCTGGCGCCCCCTGAAGTTGAAGCGATGAGAATCCTTGCGGCGGATCTCCTTGGGCGCTGGCAATCGGCTCATATTTAGTCAATCGTCTCATGCGGCATTCAATTTGGTCCAACTCTTTAAGGACTCTGTCTCGCCGCTCATTTATGCCTTCCTGTGCCTCCTGCTGTCTGAGAAAAGACAGTTTCTGGCAGATACGGTCTATCTGAGTTGCAAGCCAGCGGTGTTCTGGTGTATCCAAAGTTGTTCTCGCCCGTCGCTCCACAAGTAATTGTCTTACGCTCAATCCATTCTGAAGTGAAATAAATCTACCTGAACCCGTGCCCTGTCTAACTGCGGATCTGATAGTCGAGTCAATTCTCTTTATCTTTTCAGCCCTGGTTAAAACTGGCTCTCTCAGAATTCTCCGCACTGGATGGTGATCAATCTGTTGCAGAGCTTCTTCAAGTTTTGTTGCAATATTTTTTAAAAGGTAAAGCCATTCAAGTTGAGTTGGTTTAGGGACGTGAGATTCGCTGCCAAGCTTGAATGTAGAGCGGAGGTATTCAATGGCCAGACCAGTAAGGATGTCCTGAACTTCTGCAATCATTTGTTCATAGTCTGATTTGTAGTCGAGCTTTGAAGGGAAAACCTCAACAAGAAAGTCAAACTCAGGCTTCCCATTGACAGTAACCGAAAATTCACTTAACCCGATCTGTGAACCAAAGTTGATAACACCGTAGTGTATTCTGCCGTTCTCTTTTTTTCTGAGGTTCCGGACAATAAGTGGATCATGATGGTTAACTTCAATAATTTCGTCTGCCTTCGAATTTACCCAAACTTCATAATTACATTCCTCAAAAAGACAAGGACCTGCTTCCTGTTCCAGAGTCGAAGATAAACCTTCCGGCAGACAAGCCCGCCATATAGATGAAAAGATAAGATTAGTTCTTTTTTTGGTGATTTTGAGCAACCCGGGTGTATTTAAAATCAATCTGGGGGAGTGTGTTTGTTTATCGCTGAATTTGCTCCAGGTGAGGGAGACTTTATCTGTCTCGATTCTAAAAAGGGCAAGATTATCCATTGAAAAATTACAGCCAGTATGACGTAAACCCTTCGTTTTTGATTCGATCCAGCATCAAACACAACCTTGCAGAGGTATGAGGATAATGGGCTTCTTTAATGCTGCCTGCTCTGCCGTTGGCAATCCATTCATCAAGCAGAGATTGAGCGTCTTCTTCAGACTGAAAAGGTTGCCCATTATATGCCCATCCCAAAAGGCTCAACACAACATGCCTAATGGGAGAACTGCCTCCCACAATTCGTGGCAGGATTTTCATCTGTAAAGCAAGGTCAAGCGGCTTCAAATTCCCGCTATCAAAATGAGACGTAAACTCCTGAGCATGCAGTACAAACATAATTATTTCATCGCGTGTTCGATAGCCAACCTGCAACTGGGCATTGACAAGAATACCGTTGATCTCAGTCAATGCATCAATAACCTCTTTAATTTTTATGCGGTCACCCTCTGAAGGATTCTTCAGTTTGCCAGGTTGTATGGCAAGGGGATACCATTTGTTAACAGGCCATTTGATCGATTCTGCTCCCTGAGATTTGCTTGATTCCCATTTTTCAAGATCAATATCTGAAAGCTCAATGGTAAACGCGCGGTCAAGAACCTTTCGGCTGAATCCATGAGCGCTTTCATCCATGTTAACCGTTCCAACAATAGCAAGATTCGGGGGCAATACATATTCTTCCCAGAATTTATCTTTATCAGCAAGCTTCTGTGTTAGTATAGGTCGACTTTCAAAACCACCACTTGGAGCTTCCCTACGGTCTTCGATCCTGCTCAGAATTTCAGCCAAGTAATGCTCAACCCGTGCAAGATTCATTTCATCAATAATACAAACATAATGCGTATTTTTATTCTCATGTGCTTCTCGAATGATTTCCAGCAACTGTCCAGGGCGGAACTTGCCCGGTAGATCGCAATACCCAAGTATATCAGAGCTGTCTGTCCAATCCGGACGAACCGGAATAAGTTTTGATATCCCACCGGTTGCCTCTGCAATAAGAGCTGGCAATTTTGACTTCCCAGTACCAGATACACCGGCAAGAATAACAAAGGGCTTAGTCTTGAGGGCTGTTATATATGCCGCAACCTGCCAGGGCTCAAATATAAAACCTTTGCTTTTAACAAATTGAATAATTTGATCTAAAGGATCTAAAGGAGGTGGCGTTTTATTTGCTTTGGTTTCTTCTTTCGGAGGTTTATCGAGGCCTGTTGTAGGTTGTTCAAGTTTATTTTTACAAGAAATTAAAAGCTTATGAGAATCGGCATCAGGGTCCCTATAAACTTTGAGTAGTTGGTTTATCCGTAGGATATTATTTTCTTTGGTATTTTGTTCAATAGCTTGATCATTATCTCTATCCAAATAAGTAGATTCTGTGGCTCCTAATGTTTTCCATTGCCAATTAGGTCCTATTTCTCTTTTCTCGATTATTTTAAATCTGATAAATTTTTCGAATTTACCAGTTACAACAAACTTGTTATCAAGATCAGCAAAAAACGAATTATTGTCATTTATTTCTGCTGGGATATCAACACGATCTATTTCAGTGAATAAGGAATACATTTTAGTTCTATCTCTATTAATAAAAAACACTTTTTCGCCTATAGACATTTGGCGAAACTTCTTGTCGTTCCAATAAAAATGGCGTTGATCAGGTGAGAATAATTTTTCTGAGTTTGGAGAGGCAGATGATGCTATTTCATATACTTTAACGTTAGCCATCGTTATCCCCCGAATATTTTGATTGATCTATCCCCAGTTTAATGAATGCTTGAGTTATGAACCTCTAAAGCCATTTCGTAAGCATCCCTAAAATCAAGCCCGGTATCCAGTGTTGGCTCAATAATCTTAAAACCGACATACATAAGACAGAGAAGGTGCTGTCCAATAAACGTCTCGCCGGGTAAAGTTTTTAAGGTGTAGCTTTTGTCTGGCGTTGTATAGTCAATTCCGGATGTGCCAAGAAGCCCTATTTCTGAGGAAATCTTAAAAATCTCTTCTTGTGTTTTCCCTTGAAAACGCTGTAGAGCATCCAGACAATATTTAAAAGTTTCAGAAGAAGCTTCTCTTAACGGTTCTGTTTCAAAATGTGATTTTGGAGCAAGCGGGGTTTGTGATGGGGTGGGAAAATCGTTTTTCCATTCGTACCAGTTGCGCAGCTTCAGCAGGTTTGCATATTCGTCTACTATCTCGTATTCGTCGCCAGGCTGGAAGGAATCGAGACGATTTTTCCAGATATCGAAAAGTTGCCTGCCTGTTTGAAATACAGCTGATGTTTTATAAGGAGCAACGTATTCTGTTCCGCCTTTGAAAAGATAATCAACAAAAAGAGCAGTCGCACAATTGAGAGCTATGTTGGCACGAAAAATGAGGGGGGGGTAAGTCTACTTATTTCTTTATTTCTCAATACTTGGAGAGCTTCTTGATGAAGCTGATTCAATGAAACAAACTGGCTGGATCTCATATTCTCATATTTCTCGTATAGACTGTATTCAACAAACATATCAAGCGGGCAGTTAAAAAGCTGATTGCAGATACCATGAATTATTTCAAGGATAACCTTCATTATTTTATCTTCAGGATAACCCTGTCTTTTTAATTTTAAGATATGGTTACTGATAACTTTGATAGCATGTTCTCTGGTATTTGCTGTTGTCATGAAGACCCGGTTGCGACCTGCATTTCGGGCATTCTGTTCCAGCACAATGTGTTCTATCTCATGGGCGACAAGATGAGGAATCATAGCTGGTACTCTCTTGCGGTATCGTATTATGTGCTTATCTCGATTATGCTTCCATGCCATTTGTGAGATGGCAGACACATATTCAAGGGTATTATCCTCGACAATCTGTACGGGAAATCCGGTCTGCTCTTCGACTTTCACTTTCTGATCCATGATGCTTTTCATAAGCTGATCATATACCTTTTCAGCAATATGTTTGTTTAATTCAAGATAGAGAGCATGAGCATGTTGATAGACTGTGTCGCTGCGTATGTCCTGAGATTTTGGCTGATCATACAACTTGTCAAGAATCTGTAAAGCAAGATCCGGACTGCCCATCGTTTTATGCAACAAAGCAAGTCCATAATATGTATTAGGGTATGAAGGGTCAGCAGCAAGGGCTTTTTCAAACAGTTCCTTTGCATCGGTGACTTTCCCCTGTTCCATTTTAAGGGCAGCATAATTGTTGAGCAGGATATTATCCTGCGGATTTATTGAAACCCCCTTTTCATAGTAGAAGACAGCTACGTCGAGATTATTCTCATGTTTTGCATATATGTTGCCTAACAGCACATATGTCCAAATATTGTTAGGATCAAGCTGCAAACACTCTGTAAGATGCTCCTTGGCTTTTGTTGTATTACCAGATTCAAGATAAGCCATTGCAAGATTGCGTCGAGCATCAACATGATGAGGTATCACATCAATTACCATTCTAAAATGCTTTATGGCTTGCGTGTATTCGCCTTTATTTGCTTCATTGACTGCCTTTTGAAAAGTTTTTAAAGCACTCTTGATTTCTTCAGGCTTACTTTCTTTAAGACGGATAATCGCAAAATTATCTTCGATGGATACTTCAATAGAAGAAGAAAGAAAACCATAGGAGTTTTTTATAATTGAGACTGCTTCTTCTGGAGGAAGAGATAAAAGATCTATTGGTTTAGCTGGATCAATAACAATATCTTTCAGCGGAATAGAAATGATTGCCATAAAACCTTTCTGTTTTATCCCTGCGCAATTATTTTAATTGTTGCTTGCCCCTTATTTTTTGGTATTTTTATAATGTCTCATTTTATAGCACAATATTTACTGCTTCTACAACTCCTTATATTTCTACTTTCATTTGGCAGGCTGATGAAAAACGCTCATCTGTTCATCTTGGCGGATTCCCCTCGTATGACGTGAAGAGGATGACGTGAAGAGGGACGTTGTTGAAAACTTTCACTTTACAGGCTGCACGCTTTATAGTAAGTGGCAAAATCCAGGGACATAACACATAGTCCAATCTTATATCGCCACTTCAAACGAGATCTTATCGTAGCGAAACTGAGGAATTTTTTTATCCCCTGTATCTGTTACCTCTATGATACCAAGTTCCTGAAGGTAGGCCACATCCTGCAGGACATTCTTCAAGTCTCTGTGCAGAATTTTCGCAAGGTCGTATACTGACGAGGGTTCTTTTTCCTTTATTGTTTTGAGAAGCTCAAGCCGTTTTTCAGTAAGTACCCTCCTCATTTCTCTGAGGTTACTAAAATACACTGCGGTTTTCTGCTTTATTTTCTTCCCTCTCGAAGCCTGCTCAAAAATTTCGCCAGCTTCTTTCAGTGAAGCATCAAGACTTTTTATGTCTATATAAATCTTTTTAATCTTCATCCCAGTCTCTCCTTTTCAGACGTTTGAGGTCGCTTTGAAAATCCTCCAAAAGCTTCCATATATTCTCGAAATGATAAGTTTCCTCTTTGCCCCCACAGTGCCTATGATATCCTTTCCCTTCAGCATTATCGTAACCCATCAATCTTTTGCCACTCTTTATATAAACAACTGAAAATTTTATATGACGAGTTTTTGGAAGTTGCCATACTTTTATTTCTACAATCTCATCACCCTTAATCTCCTTTGTGTGTAAAAGGAGTTTTGCCTCCATAGTTGGTATTATGTACCCACTAATGCTCTTTGTCAAGGATTAGCAGGGATTCTGAAATCCTGATGAGCGCAGTTCATCAGACTTAACCTTCTTCATAGATTTTCCCGAATTCCCACGACGCATTGGAATGGTTCCGCATTCCCTCGGCCCCTTGAATCCTTCTCTTAAAAGCTTATCTTCACCGAGGGATAGGACTTGAGCTTATCTCTCACGATATCCTTGATCTCTTCAAGCCTCTTTGAATTAATTCCGGGGGCGCGATACTAAAATAATTGACGCGGCTATAGAGGAATTATATAACCCTGTCTCATGGCACGAATTGCCGGAGTCTTAGCACCAACTATCCCATCTTATTACCCAACATGGTAATTGACGACAAAAGACATTTTTCTGCAAAGAAGATTACAGGCCCCATAAAGAATTGAAAGTAACCCCAGAATTGTCGAAAAAATCTTCAATTCGCATTCAGAACCCTATTTTCGACTTTTTCAAAGAGCCCGGCAATTTTGCTTGACACGTAGGAGTTTGTTCACTTAAATAAAAGGGAACTTCTTTCAGAAAGGATTAGCTTATGCGACTCCCCCGATTTGAATTTCTAAAACCGGTTTCACTTGAAGAGAGTTTGGGTCTCCTGGAGAAATACGGAGGGAAGACAAGGGTTCTCGCAGGCGGGACCGATCTCCTGGTCAACATGAAGTACGGTGTTCTCCGTCCTGAAACCGTGATAAGCATTAAGGGTATACCTGATCTCTGTTCAATTTTATCAGGGAGAGACAGGCAAACCATCATCGGTGCCTCTGTGAGCCTCTCGGAGCTTGCCGGCAACAGCCTCATTGCCGGGAAGTTTCCCGCCTTTCAATTGGCAGTCAGGTCAGTTGCTTCAAAACACATCCGAAACATGGCATCCATCGGAGGGAACATCTGCCTCGACACCCGGTGCTGGTACTACAACCAGTCGAAGCTGTGGAGGGATGCGAGAGAGCTCTGTCACAGGACCGGTGGCAAGGTATGCCATGCCATCAAAGGTTCAACGAGATGCCATGCAATCAACAGCTCCGATACAGTTCCGGCTCTCATAGCCCTCGATGCGAAGATTGAAGTCATGAAGAAAGGTCAGAAGCGCCTGATACCGGCAAAAGAGTTCTACCGGGATGACGGTATCCGCCATACCGTTTTAGAACCTGGTGAGATGGTGACATCCATACAGCTACCTGAAGGGAATGGCAACAGCCAATCAACCTTCATAAAGGTAAGTATGCGCAAGGGGATTGATTTTGCCACAGGGAGCATTGCTGCTGCTCTGAGCGTCAATGGGAAGGGAGTGAGCGGCGTCAGGTTAGTTGTCGGTTCCATCGCTTCAGCACCGGCACTCCTGGATAAGGCATCACAGCTCATTATAGAATCAGGACTTACGGAAAAATCCATTGAGAAGGCAGCAGAGATTGCCCGTTCAGAGGTCGGGACGCTGACAAACCTTTTTACCACTGCCGGGTACAAGCGGCATCTAACTCAGGTACTGGTAAAGCGGGCCCTCTCTGAGATCAAGGAAAAAATAGGGAGGACGAAGAAATGAAGAAGTTACTATCTCTCACCGTTAACGGTGATATGTATGAAGTTGCCGTTTCCCCCTGGAAGACACTTCTCGATGTCTTAAGGGATGACCTGGGTCTCATGGGCACAAAAAGGGGGTGCGGTATCGGTACCTGCGGCGTCTGTACCGTGATTATCGACGGCAAGGCGATCCTCTCCTGCCTGACTCTTGCCCTTGAGTGCGAGGGGAAGGCGATAACAACCATTGAGGGGATCAGCAGCGAGGGGTCGCTCCATCCTGTCCAGAAATCCTTTATTGAAAACGGGGCTATCCAGTGCGGTTACTGCTCGCCCGGTATTATCATGACTGCAAAGGCATTACTCGATGAAAATCCCCGCCCCAGCGATGATGAAATCAAAGAAGCCCTGGCCGGGACATTCTGCCGCTGTACCGGTCACGTGAAGATCATGGAAGCAGTAAAGAAAGCTGCACAGCCTGCCGGAGAGGGAGAGTCCCATGCCCCGGGGAAGTGAAAAGTATAGTGTCATAGGAAAGAGGCAGCCAAAGCTGGATGCGGTCCACAAGGCAACCGGGCGGTCCCAGTTCACCGACGATGTAGTTCTGCCCGGTATGCTCTACGGCAAGATTGTAAGAAGCACCATACCCCGCGGCAAAATCCTCAGCATCGATACCTCCAGGGCCGAAAAGGTGCCAGGCGTCAAAGCCGTCATCACGCACAAGGATACAGGTGGTCTCATGGTGGGACCTGATCAGCAGCTCCTCTGTGACGATATGGTTTACTATTTCGGGGATGAGGTTGCTGCTGTTGCCGCTGTGGACGAGGAGACCGCTATCGAGGCTGCCGGGCTCATCAAGGTCGAGTACGAGCCACTGCAACCCCTCCTCTCCATCGAAGAAGCAACTGCCGAGGGAGCGCCGGTACTCCATCAATACTTCGAGGATAACTATGCAGATGACATAACGATGAACTTTGGTGATGCCGAGAAGGCTTTTGCGGAATCAGAGCACATCCGGACTGACGAATTTATCGTCAATGCCGGCCACAATACCTTTGCCGAGCACCACGTCGTCATTGCCGACTTTACGCTGCCGGATAAGCTCTCCGTCTGGACCCCCATCCAGTCAGCCCTCCTCATTCAGAAGAGCATGGCCCAGGATTTCGGCCTGCCGGAAAGCAGCGTTCGCATCCTGAGCCTCAACACCGGAGGGGCCTTCTCGGGCAAACCATCTGCCAGACCCCACCACTCCATCGCAGCCCTTCTCTCCAGAAAGTCGGGGAGACCGGTCAAGATCAGGATCACCGCAGATGAGGAGTTCCTCGTGTGCAGGAGCGGTGGAAGGGGCACGTTTACCCTCAAGACAGGGGTGAAGAAGGACGGTACCCTCAAAGCAATAGAGGCCGATATACTCCACGACTGCGGAGCCTACATCGAGACCCAGTTTATCATGCTCCGTTTCTTCGGCTTAAGCTTGCAAATGCTCTACAAGCTGGATGCGGAGCGGTACCGGGGGAGACTTGTCTATACCAACAATCCCCCTTATTTTTTCCCTCACGGAGGCGGCCTGCTCGGATTGCGGTTTGCCTTCGACTCCCAGTTCGATCTCATCGCCCGGGATTTGGGGTTGGATCCGGTGGAACTGAGGCTCAAGAATGCCGTGGACAAGGGACACACGACACCGAGCAAGACCCACTATGCAAGCTGTGGCCTGAAAGAGTGCATCCGGAAGACGGCGAAAACGTCAGCGTGGAAGAAAAAGTACGGGAAGCTCCCGCCCTTCCGGGGGATCGGGATTGGATGCGGCGTCATCAACTCCGGGGGAAAAGGGTTGTACGATCATGACACCTCTGCTGCCTTTCTCAAGATAGGGGAGGACGGCAGGGTTTCTCTTTTCACCGGCCTGCCTGACATGGGACAGGGCTCCCACACGACTATGGCCATGATAGCCGCGGAGACCCTGGGGATCATGCCGGAGGATATTACCGTCATCTCCGGCGATACCGACGTTGCACCCATGGACATCGGTGCCTTTTCCCAGCGGGGTACTTTTACCACGGGGAATGCCGTGAAGGTGGCTGCCCTCGATGCGCGGAAACAGCTTGAGAAGACAGCATCAAAGAAATTCGGCACCAGGCCATCGGCACTGGTTTTCAGAGACAAGAAGGTGTACCCCAAAGGAACGCCTGAAAAGGCGGTATCGTTTGAAGATGTGGTGTCTGACACGCTTCACTCTGAGGAAGGCAGGTACGTCATGGGGAGAGGCTTCTACAACCCTCCTACCGAGCGCACCGACCCGGTGACCTTTGAGGGGAGTTCGACGCTTGCTTTTTCCTTCGGCGCCCAGATTGCGGAGGTAGAGGTTGATCCTGAGACTGGCATTGTGAAGCTCCTCAGGATGACTGTTGCCCACGATGTGGGACGTGCCATCAACCCCCTGGCAGTGGAGGGTCAGCTGGACGGGCAGGTCTTCAGCGGTATGGCCCAGACCCTGTTTGAGGAGTGTGCTATGGAAAACGGCATGGTCCTCAACTCTTCCCCGGTGGAGTACAAGCTCCCCAGGCCTTTCGAGATTCCCGAGATAGCCCATATCATTGTTGAGACCAATGATCCCTACGGCCCGTATGGAGCAAAAGAGGTGGGAGAAGGTCCCATCATGTGCACCGCACAGGCGATAGCCAATGCAGTCAGCAACGCCATCGGATACCCGGTAAAAGAACTGCCTATCACCCCTGAGCGGGTGCTGCAGGCACTGAGACAGAAGGGAAAGGACAATGCCCCGAAAAAGTGAAAAGTACAGTGTTGTAGGAAAACGGCAGCCGAGACTGGACGGAGTCCTGAAGGCAACTGGCCGCGCAGAATTCACCGATGATGTAATCCTGCCGGGCATGCTCCACGGCAAGATTGTACGGAGTCCCATCACCTACGGGAAGATACGGAACATCGATACCTCCAGGGCTGAAAAACTGCCCGGTGTCAAGGCTGTCATTACCCATAAAGATACGGGCGGCCTCATGTCCGGGCCTGACAAGCTGCTGCTCTGCGAACATACCGTCTATCATTTCGGTGATGAAGTTGCGGCGGTTGCGGCAATTGATGTAGATACCGCTACAGAGGCGGCAGGTCTCATCAAGATCGAGTACGAGCCGATGAAGCCTCTCCTCTCCATGGAAGAGGCAACGGCAGAGGGAGCGCCGGTACTCCATGACTTTCTCACAGACAACTATGCAGATGAAGTAAAGATGAATTTCGGTGACGTTGACAAAGCCTTTGCCGAATCAGATCACGTACGGATTGACGAGTACGCCATTCAGCCAACCCATAGCAGTTTCACCGAACAGCATGTTGTCCTTGCCGATTTTTCACTCCCGGACAGGCTGACAGTCTGGACGCCCGTTCAGGGGTCTTCTATTATCAAGAGCACGATGGCCCAAAGGTTAGGTCTTTCTGACAGCAGCGTCAGGATCATGAACCTGAATACAGGCGGAGCCTTCTGCGGAAGAGGAGCGGATAAGCCCCATCACTACCTTGCTGCCATTCTCTCCCGGAAAGCGGGAAGACCGGTTAAGATACGCTGCACGTCCGAAGAGGAGTTTGTCGTTTACCGGGGCGGCGGGAAATACAACTTCAGGATCAAGACCGGGGTGAAAAAGGATGGCACGCTGACCGCTCTGGAAGCCGAGATGCTTCATGATTGCGGTGCCTACATGGAGACCCAGTTCATCATGCTCAGGTTCGTCGGTTTCAATTTCCAGACCCTCTACAAGTTGCCGGCGTATCGCTACCGGGGGAGACTTGTATACACCAACAATCCGCCTTACTTTTTCCACCACGGTGCAGGTCTCGTGGCAAAGAGGTTTGCCCTCGACTCGCAGCTCAACCTCATTGCTCAGGATCTCAAGATGGATCCGGTAGAATTCAGGCTCAAGAATGCCGTTGATAAAGACTACACCACCCTCTGCGGATTTCACTATGCAACCTGCGGTCTGAAGGAGTGCATCAAAAAGGCATCGAAAAAGGCAAACTGGAAGAAGAAGTACGAAAAACTTCCACCCTACCGGGGCATCGGCATAGGGTGCGGGATGCTGCGCTCCGGAGGGAAAGGGATGTATGATCACGACACGTCAGCCGTGTTCATCAAGCTGGAAGAAGACGGCAAGGCGTTTCTTTTCACCGGACTGCCTGATATGGGCCAGGGCTCCCATACTGCCATGGCCATTATCGCGGCAGAGACACTGGGGATACAGGCAGAAGACATCAAGGTGGTCGCAGGAGACACTGACAGTACGCCCTTTGATGTGGGGGCAATATCACAGAGAGGTACCTTTACCACCGGGAATGCGACGATTAATGCCTGCCTTGATGCGAGGAAACAGCTGGCAAAGACTGCGGCAGAGAAATTCGGCGTGAAGCCCTCTGCCATCGTCTTCAGGGACAGGAAGGTATACCCGAAGGGGAAGCCGGAAAAGGCGGTATCATTCGAAGATATCGTTTCTGCCACGCTCCATTCAGAAGAGGGCAGGTATGTCATGGGCAGAGGATTCTATAACCCACCCACGAAGGGTTCCGATCTGATAACCTTCGAAGGTAATCCTTCGCTTGCCTATTCATTCGGCGCACAGATTGCCGAAGTGGAGGTTGACCCTGAGACCGGTATCGTAAAACTCCTCAGGATGACTGTTGCCCATGACGTGGGACGTGCCATCAACCCCATGGCAGTAGAAGGGCAGGTCTATAGCGGGATGGGACAGACGCTGACGGAGGAGTGTATCATGGAGGATGGACTGGTGATGAACCCGTCCCTGCTCGATTACAAGCTCCCCAGGGCTTTTGAGGTTCCGGAGATAGAGCACATTATCGTGGAGACGAAAGATCCCTACGGTCCCTTCGGGGCAAAAGAGGTAGGACAGGGTCCTATCCAGTGCACATCACAGGCGATAGCCAATGCCGTCAGCAACGCCATCGGGCATCCGATCAAGGAACTCCCCATAACGCCTGAGAGGGTATTGCGGGCAATCAGAGAGCGGGACAAGCGGTCTCAGTGATTTATCTTCACGCATTGCCATATCTTTACGGTAAGTGAGCAAGGTTCCTCTGTTAAGGATACGCGCCCTGTTTAAGCTGATGTCTAAAAAATACATCCCGTTGATCATTCCGTTGTTCATCACCGGTATCCTCCTCGCCTGTAGCCCTGCCGTCACAGCACAGGTTTTCGAAAAGGAGGTAGAGCCGGTAACGCTCATCCAGGCAACGCTCATAATGGCGAGGCTTGAACAACCGGGATTGACCCGCTATCAGTTTTCTAAGAAGGATTACGAGCTTGTCCATGCAGCGTTCGGCAACATGAACGGCCTGTCGGCAAAAGTCATCAAAGCAATGCCGATGAGTGCCATACCAGGCAGTGACCCGAAGAAAGCCAGTGGATGGTCAATGGAAATTGGTGATGCCTGGAGTGCCTTATTTCAGATAGAAAAGATCGAAATGATTTATCAGAAGTATACTTACAAAACCTGGCCTTTGGTTGAATTCAGGAGAGGGAAGATATTGTTCCTCGAAGATGGGATCCAGGTATCAGACGGCCTCGAGGCACGGGTGAACAAACGGATGTATATATTCAGGAAAGATGCCGGGTGGGTGAGCAACCAGGAGGAAAAATAGTTCCAGGTGAAACAGGTGACGGCGTCTATCTATCTACATTCGTGCGCATTGAATTCATTGCCAGATGTAATCCTCTTCCTCATAGCTCTCGTGTAAAAACGTTAAAAGAAGAACATAAATCTTTCTATCAACCGCTCCTGTTCATTGCCTGTTGATAACGTATGATTCATGAGATGGCAAAAGGCGGAATACGTGCAGCCGGAACAGATTGATCATTTTTTGAGCACCAGGAATGAATCAGTATTTCATAGAGTTACAAAAATGCTTCTTAAATTGTATATCTTGAGAATATGATCAGGATAGAAACGCCTGGACAGTGAACAGGGAGCCGCTATCAGGCAGCAGAGGCATAATCGGCAGCAGGTGGGAGGCTGAAAATTTATAAAAGGGATATGTCCAGAGAATATTTTTTCAGGCATGCGCTGCACGTGTGCATGGCTGCAGTTTTATTGCTCATACTTTCGAGTTGTGCTCCGCTGCGGCCAGCCTTTATCAAGCCGGGTGAGAGGGACAGGATCGTCGTCTTAACCAGCAATACCCCCTCCCGATCTCAGGAAAAGCAGTATTCCACTGCGCTTGGTTCAATTGGCTTTTATCCGGAAGGAGTGGCCGTAGCCGACAGCTCGCGTCTCACGCTATCAGAGATAAAGATTTTGATTATTCCCGGAGAGATTACCCCTGCCCTGGACAACACCTTTATACAGAAAGTTAAGAGCGAAGTTTACCAGGGACTCTGCGTAATAACGGAACAGCAGTCTGCGCTTGCAGCGGGGCTTGGCATCCAATTCAGTGACATGGATTTTGCTGTAGACGCCCTTGAAGACTCCCGCCATCCTGACATTCCTATCCAGTGGTCAGAGCCTCTTCAGGTGAGAGGGATTGACCCGCATGGCCTGACCATTTTTTGCAGGGATAGAGTTTCAGAAATTTCCGTTCTCGCAGGCGGAGTCCTGGGCAAAGGAAGATTCTTATTCCTCGGTGTCCCTTTGGATAAACCCGAGGGGTGGGGGTACTCACGGTTCCCCTTTTTGCATGAAACAGTCATCGAAACTTTTCACCTCAGGCCTTCTCTCAGACGCGACCGGCTCATGGTGTACCTTGACTGGGGTTTTCATTATGCGGAAGATCCAGCATCCCTTGCCCGGAGGCTCAAGGGCTATGGCATTAGCGAAATACACCTGAGTTCGTGGTATGACTTCAGACACTGCCAGGATTTCTTTACCCGCTTCATTACTGCCTGCCATGCCGAAGGTATCTTAGTCTATAGCTGGCTTGAGCTCCCCATGGTGACGAGGGAGTTCTGGGATGCCCATCCTGAGTGGAGGGAGAAGACAGCAACCGGAAGAGATGCAAGGGTTGACTGGAGATTCCTCATGGCCCTTGAAATTCCTGAATGTATGGAGGTGGTGCAGGGAGAGATCAAAAAGAGTATAGATACCTTTGACTGGGACGGCGTTGATCTCGCTGAGCTCTACTTTGAATCGCCACTCGGTGTTGAAGAACCGGAGAATTTTACCCCTTTGAGCGATGTTGTCCGGGCTGATTTCAGGAGCCAGTACGGTGTTGACCCGATTGAACTATTCAAACCTGAGAGTGTGCATTTTTATGAAAACGATGGGGAGACACTAAAGAGATTCTTTCATTATCGGGCTGAACTCTGCACCCGTTTGAACCGGGAGGTCCTGCTCTACGTTCAGAAGATTGGATCGCAGATAGCCGGGAGGCGCCTTGATCTAACCCTTACCCAGGTGGACAGCATCATTGATACAAGAATGAAGGAGAACATTGCTGTTGATCCGGATGCCTTCATGCGCCTCCAGCAGGAACTGGGATTCAATCTCCAGGTGGAAGACCCTTTTACCCTGTGGAGCCGCGGCCCGGACCGGTATCGGGTTATCGAAGCTGCCTACCGGAACAGGATAGCTTCCGGTGCGCGGTTCACTGTTGATGTAAACATTGTTAACCGGGTGGATACCCAGTATCCCACACGCAAGCAGACGGGCCTTGAGTTTCTTACCCTTCTCTCCGAGGCGTCTTCTCATGCTGACCAGGTGTGCCTCTATGCTGCCAATACACCCTATGACTTTGATTATGCCTATGCCCCTTATGCCCTGGCTGGGCTGGCACGTTCGAAAAAGATTGATGACAGACAGTATCAGGTGAGTGCACCCTATACCGTTCTGCTGGAGACAGATACCCTCAACAAGGAGTTTCTGGTGAATGGCAATTCCTGGCCCTGCGTGAATAAAAAAGGTGTGATACTTCCAGCTGGCAATTCTTTAGTAACAGAAGTCTCAGAATCTCGAGAAAGCCGAGATTGGTTGTTCATTACTGACCTAAATGGAGAAATCAAAGGGTGCTCAAGGGACGGGAGAGATATTATCTTGAGGTACAACGATAGGCGAAACGTGCTCGTAAGCCTCAACAGGAGACCAGCCAGAATAACCGTGAACGGGAAAGAGATATCCCTTCCCGTTTACCTTAAAGATGGCGGCGTGACCGTCTCCTGCCCTGCAGGGGAAAATGAAGTGGTGTTTATGGATGAAGAGACAGGGGTATTCCAGCACCAAACAAAATGATATTGAAGGAAACAGCCATAAAATATACCATAATAATTGCTTGCTATTTTAACCAGCTTATTTTATAGTATAAACTACTTGGGAAAGGAGGAATTATGGGGAAAAAAGCAACTTTTATGCTGGATGAGCAGATGATGAAACTTGCAAAGGAATATGTTGAAAAAGGTCACTTTAGATCAATGAATGCCCTTGTTGAAACCGCAATAAAAGATGAACTTGATGCGATAAAAAAAGATCAGATAAGAAAAGAAATTGTCCAGGCAGGCAGGGACCCATTATTTCTTTCTGATATAGAAGAGGTCGAGAAGGATTTTAAGCATTCAGATTTTGAAGAGAGAGAAAAATGAATTATAAGTGGGGAATATTCAGAGCAGACCTTAATCCTATTGTTGGCTCCGAACAAAGAGGAACCAGACCCGTTATCGTTGTCAGTGATGAGGACTTTAATATGGTTATGCCGGTGGTTACTATTTTACCAGTAACCTCATTAAAAGAAGGAAGGAAAGTATATCCAAATGAAGTTTTACTCACGAAAGGTTTTGCTGGACTATCACAGGACTCTATCGTTTTGGCTCATCAGATAAGGACAATTTCCAAACAAAGGCTTAAAGATAGAATTGGATCTGTTGGCAGGGATAACGTTCGGGAAGAGATAAATGATGCACTGAGAGTGCATTTGAATTTGTGAGCTACCTGCCTTGATCTGATCCCAGACCCTCGTGTATTTGGCGTTCTCGGCTCCGAAGTCGGTGATTACCTCGCTCTTGGCCTGCAGTTACGGTGAGCGAAGAAGAAAAGGGGGGTCGCTTCTTTATCTTTGATAACTTTTCACCTCTCCCCAACCACCAAGCCACATAACATATTTCCTTAAATTAGTTTTTGCCATTGCTGTAACGAGCCTTTTGTCAGCGGTGGACAACTTTTATTATGAACCGATAGCAGACTGACATCTATAAAGTCACTATCAGGCTTATCGTGCTCTGTCCTTCCTGAGCAGTTTCACACTGTCAGAGAAATGGATGTTTTCCTTGCGTAACCTTTCCCTGATTTCCGCCGCTTTCTGAAAAACATCGGGTGAAGATTTGCTCGATGTATTTCCATGAGCCTCTTTGCGCTTCCATTGTCGGGGATGAGGATTCTTCTTTGCCATTTACTCTGCTGCCTTGATCTGATCCCAGATTTTGGTAGTGGGTCATTTTGAAAAATTTTTTATTTTCTTTTGAGCATGAGTTATCTTATACAACTACTGATTATTAATATTGACAATATGTCTGCATAAATTATAGCATATAGCTGGAACTATATAGGATATAATTGAATCAACCCACAATTGGACTTCTTTCATAATATAAAATGGAACTAAACTTATCGAAATATAATGCCACGAGTCTTGGAATAAAGGTGACTTTGGAAGTCGGGAAGACAGTAATGGATGCACTAAAGCAATGCTATCCGCCACAGGCACCTAAAAAGCCGGATGAGTTTATCGAATTCGGAAGTGACTATAAAATTTCAAAAGGCAAGAGCCATAGCGCACGAGGTTTCGTGCAAAAGATGAACGACAAGGAATTTCAGGTATACCTTTATTATGCGGCGGATAAACTCGGTAAACTTTCAGGAGCATCTAAATTGCAACCCCTGGCTAAAATGTTGGGTTGCCTTATGCAGATAAAAGATAATTTAACTTTTGAAGTAGATACAAACTTTCATTATTCTGAGAAAAAGTTCAAAAGTCGTGTACTTCTACCAATAAAGCTATCAGATGATGATCTTTTTGATGAAGTGAGAGGGCTACGCTTGGTAAAATTAGCTGAGGGGAAAAAGCTTTTTTCTTTAATAATAGACTGTCCAAACAATGAAGATTATTACCATACCGTCTATTTTTCTTATGTTGGTAATATATCCGAGACATTACCAAAACTAATTCTTGAGGAAGCGGTGAACATTTCAAAGAGAGGACTTCATGAGTGATCTCAGTTGGCGACGAATACATTTGGGTGTCATTCCTTCCATTCGGTTGATGGATGTTGGAAAAGAAGGAGAGCATATTCCAATAAATGATCCAATGCTCCCTTTGATTATCGAACAATCAGTTAAAAAGGCGTTAATAGAAAAGGGCGGGAGCCGAGAAACTATCTCTTTATTGAAAGAAATAAAAGAACAATTGCAGATCATAGCTTCGGAAATCAAAGATTTAAAACCATATAAAGAGGAATTTGTAGTTTTTCGTGATATAACAAGAGAGGAAGCAAAAAAGGAAATAAGAGATTATTTTCAATCACCCCAGGACCATGCTGTCGGGTTTAGTGACCTTGTGAGAGACCTCGAATTGGATTTGAGATTAGTCGTAGAACTTTGTTCTGAATTGGAAGGCGAAGGTTTCATTGGCTAAAACCGATTCCATAAAAATGAAGGAACACGTTGTCCACAGAGAACCCGGAAGTGCTATCGAAGGAGATAAAATTCTTTTCCAATGCAGGAAGCCACCTAACTTTGGCAAGGCTCGTGGTTCTGAGTCACATAATTATTATTCCGGTTATCTCGCCATGAATGCTTATGCTGTGGTAGAACGTACTTTCAAGACTATCAGATCCTGATTTCCCCTTTTACTTGTTACCTTACGAAGAATAAAGGTGGTCGCTTCTTTATCTTTGATAACTTTTCTACTCTCCCCAACCACCAAGCCACATAACATATTTCCTTAAATTAGTTTTTGCCATTGCTGTAACGAGCCTTTTGTCAGCGGTGGACAACTTTTATTATGAACCGATAGCAGACTGACATCTATAGAGTCACTATCAGGTTTATCGTGCTCTGTCCTTCCTGAGCAGTTTCACACTGTCAGAGAAATGGATGTTTTTCTTGCGTAACCTTTCCCTGATTTCCGCCGCTTTCTGAAAAACATCGGGTGAAGATTTGCTCGATGTATTTCCATGAGCCTCCTTGCGCTTCCATTGTCGGGGATGAGGATTCTTCTTTGCCATTTACTCTGCTGCCTTGATCTGATCCCAGACCTTCGTGTACTTGGCGTTCTCGGCTCCGAGGTCGGTGATCACTTCGCTCTTGGCGCGGATTTCGGGCGAGAGGAAGATCGCCGGATTATTTTTGATCTCGTCGCTCAGCTTCGGGTAGGGACCGGTGTTGGGACACAGCGCGGATGGCGCCAAAACTTTTCGAGACGTTTTCAAATTCCAGAAACTCAGTCACAGCTTTTGACACGCACCTGATGTAATTGAGCGCAATATAAAATAGGATTGCCTGAGTGTCAATAAGAATACGAGAACAGTCCATACATCCCCTGGTGAAGAACAGGTGAGAGAATTATCTGTGGGTTGTCATGAGTTATCAAGTGAAATGGCTCAGAATCCAATATACCGGTGAGTCTGCATGAGATTCATTAAAATTTAGTATGAATTATGAGCTTATTTTATGGTATGATTTGGCCCCGGTTACATAGTTATTTGCGAGGAGAAAAGAATGAGCAGAAAGAAAATGCATCGGATTGGTATGGCACAAAGAGTTTGAGAGTTTTGCCGACTTTGTGGGCGTGCAGGTGCAAGGAAGGGCAGAACAGTAGGACAAACCATGATGTGAGGAGGCGGCAATGAAGGTAGTAGTCATAACCGGTAGCACAAGAGGTATCGGGCGCGGGCTTGCTGCAGAATTTTTAAAGAAGGGGTGCCCGGTTGTTATCAGTGGACGGAGCAAAGACAAGCTGGCGAAAGAGGTAGAACGTTTGGGAGAACGGTATGGCAGTGATAAGGTTGCAGGCCAGCCCTGTGATGTAACTGATGTTAGCCAGGTACAGACCCTGTGGAATGCGGCAAAAAATAAATTCGGCAGAGTGGACATCTGGATCAATAATGCAGGTATTACCCATACGACAAAATTATTTGTGGAGCTGGACCCTGGCGAGATCAGGCCGGTCATCGATACGAATATAACAGGCCTGATCTATGGTTCTCATGTTGCATTACGGGGGATGATGGAGCAGGGGTCCGGCCAGATTTACAACCTGAAAGGCCACGGGAGTGATGACCGGAAGCGGGCGGGTTTACTCATCTACGGTACAACCAAACGGGCGGTGCGGTATTTTACTGAGGCCTTAATTGAGGAGACAGAGGATACACCTGTGCAGGTTGGTACGTTAAGCCCGGGAATCGTCATCACAGATTTTCTCCTGGACGATATGCGGAAAATGCCGCCGGAGGAGTTAGCAACCGTGAAAGCGGTATATAATTGCCTGGCTGATACGGTAGAGACGGTCACCCCGTTTTTGGTAGAGAACATCTTGAAGAACGATCAGCACGGAGCGGAGATTGTCTGGCTTACTGACGAGAAGGCGAATGAGCGGTTCAATTCTGATGAGTATATGAACAGGGATTTTTTCAGCCAGTATGGACTGTGATACAGGATTGTGCTGAGGTACCCTATCTTTGAACAACAGAACCAAGAGGGAGAAGACCATGAGTGATAAGGCGAGGAACCGGAGTGTAGATACTCCAGAGAAGGAAAGACTGTGCAGCAGGTGCGGCCTGTGCATGGTGGATGCGTGGACACCAAAGGAAAGCATTCAGGGATGCGTCTTCACGATTGGCTGGCTTGGGAAACAGGAAGTCGAGATATTCGGGCGGGAGCGTTCTCTCCAGGACTCTGATGAAATGCTCCTCGGAATCAGCAGAGAGCGATTTGATGCCCGTATGAAAAAGCCGCTTTCCAAAATCCAGTTTACCGGGATTATCACGGGTATTGCCAAAAAGGCCTTTGAAACCGGTCTGGTTGAGGCTGTGGTTACCCTCCATCGCAGCAAGGAAGAGTACTTCTTTCCCGTGCCGGTGCTCGCCCGGTCAACAGAGGAGATACTCGCTTCAGGTGGAAGTAAACCGGTTCTGGCCCAGACCCTGGTCTCCCTTGAAAAGGCATATCAGCAGGGGATTAAACATCTGCTCGTGGTTGGCGCCGCCTGCCATGTCCACAACCTGCGTGAGTTCCAGCGGCAGTTTCCCTATCTGAAGAATATGGATATCTACGTGGTCGGCATTCCCTGTACGGATAACATCTACCCGAAGAACCTCCGGTTTATCCTGAGCAGGATTTCCCGCTCACACGAGACCGTCCGGCATTACGAATTCATGCAGGACTTCACGGTACACTTGAGGCATGTAGATGGCACCCTTGAAAGGGTTCCCTTCTTCAGCCTTCCGCCTGAGCTTTCTAGCGCTGAGGTCCTGACGCCGTGCTGCCGGAGCTGCTTTGATTACATGAATGGCCTTTCCGACATTACGGTCGGATACATGGCTGCACCGCTCGATACTGAGAAGATGAATCAGTGGGTCGTTGTCA
>Ga0315279_10001787_pt1 | contig 34576 bp, 32 predicted proteins | sample YL17G06_20_MG_FD_203694 | JGI IMG/M metagenome (GOLD analysis project Ga0315279, IMG submission 203694) | Sediment microbial communities from Yellowstone Lake, YNP, Wyoming, USA - YL17G06_20 | ecosystem: Environmental > Aquatic > Freshwater > Lake > Sediment | place: USA: Wyoming | collected...
CAACCTATCAGGGTTAAGGGAGGCAGGGAACACACTGAAGTCAGGGCTCTCACACCCAGGAAGTAGTTCGTTGTCCTGCCTTTCTAATCTCTAATTCTCTTATATCATAAGTAATAGTAGGAGGAAGAAGTCACCACGACACTTGACAATGTCTGTATAGTCAAACCCTGACTTCCACAAATTAACACCTTACCGTTTACACTTTGCGGTTAACGTTTTGTTGATTTGGGTTACTGCTTTGACAATACATCCTTCCAGTAGTCGTAAATTTTCATATATCCCGCTCGAGCCATGGCCCTGGTGAGGGGATGAAGGCGTCCTTTCTCCGGCCCCAGCTCTCTTACGGCATCCTCTTCCGAAGAAACCCGAATGGACCAGCCTCCTACCATATCGGCCAGTTCAAGAGGACCCATGGGAAGGCTATAGCCCAGCCTGAGAGCCTTATCTATTTCCTCCGGAGAGGCAACTCTCTCCCATACCATCTGGGTGGCCTCTTCTACCATCGCCCGATAGGCCCGATTGGCTAGAAACCCATAACTGATATCGCGGCAGACCACCGGTTCCTTTCCTAATTTCTTTGCAAGATCACAAGCCACTTCTACGGTCTCATGAGAAGTACGTCCCCCTCTGACCACCTCAACCAATTGCATGACAGCCACCGGATTAAAAAAATGGATCCCCACCACCTTTTCCGGTCTCTTGGTGGCGGAGGCCATCTCCGAGATGTTTAGATAAGAAGTATTTGAGGCCAGAATGGCATGGGCTGGAGCGCTTTCATCCAACTTCTTAAAGATTTCTTTCTTTAAGGCCATTTTTTCCACAGCCGCTTCGATGATCAGATCCGCTGCCTTTGAAGCCTCTTCGAGACTCGTAGTACCTTTTATTCGATTCAAAATATTCTTTTTCTCCTCTGCAGTGAGTTTACCCTTTGAAACAAAGAAACGTTCCAATCTTTGATCAATAGACTGAAACCCTTTCTTGACCAGATCGTCATTGATATCGACCATGCTCACCTCATAGCCCCCCATACGCGAAAGGACTTCAGCAATTTGTGCTCCCATCGTACCTGCACCGATGACAGTGGTCTTCTTAATTTCTCCGATCTTCATATCTCCCTCCTTTAATTTAAAATTAAAATTTAGAGCGTTGCTCGGTGGATCAACCTGCCCGTCGTGACCTGCCCGAGGACAACGATGTCTTCTAAAGTAAGATAATGATCCACGGAGGCGTCGAAGAGGAGTTGAACCGATGGTGGAAACTCTTCGTCGCCCTCCCATAGGACATACTGAAGAGGGACATAGGGAAAAGCCCGGAGGATGAAAGAGGCATCCCCCACCTCTACAGGTTCTCCCCCTGATTGGATCCCCGTCTCTTTAAACCATTTGGCTGATTTCCCAAATTTTCGCTGTAAAGGTTCGGTCACCCTTCTTGCAAAAACACCTGCATAGAGCAGACCTCCTGGAATATCTTTATAGGCCACCCATTTCCCTGTAAGGGGATATCCATCCGCATGGATGAGATAATGGAGTATAAGGATGCGGGTGACCAGAGAAACCACTTTCTGGGATGGGGAATAAAACTCTATCTGAGGAAATTGGAGATGGTAAGGTTCTGAAAAAAATGGGATCGTGATCTTCTCTCCGTCTTCCCCTTTTTGATAATCTGCTCCCGCCTTCTTTGCCCTCTCCTTCAGATTCATTCCTTGAATGGAGGCACAGGCCAAATCAAAGGACTGCTGGTAGTTTTTCTGCTTGGAGAGCTCCATCTTCCCTGAGATTCCAATAACCAAATCCCAAGTTCCAAATAAATTCCAATCACCCAAATCCGAAAAAAACATGTTCGGTCATTTGAAATTGGAGTTTGGAGCTTATTTGAGATTTGGAATTTGTTATTTGGGATTTTAGACGCTGTGCCTTCATTCCCCGATTTCTTGTCTTAACCTCCGGATGGTTTCTCCGTAGTCTTTCGTCTTGAAAATTCCTGTGCCTACGACGAAGATATCTCCACCGGCTTTTGAAACCTCTTTGATGTTCTCGACTTTGACTCCTCCATCCACTTCGATTTCCAGTCGATAGCAGTTCTGATCAATCATTTTCCTCAAACGTTCTATCTTTTTCAATGTGGAGGGGATAAAGGATTGCCCGCCAAACCCTGGGTTGACTGACATGAGAAGAACTAAATCAAGATGATCAAGGACAGGATAGAGGGTTTTTAACGACGTGGCGGGTTTGAGCACGATACCTGGCCTGACATTCAACTGACGAATCTTTTTAATCATTCGCTTGAGGTTGGGACATACTTCAGCGTGAATAGTGATCCAGTCGCTTCCTGCCTGGGCAAAAACTTCAATATACCGCTCAGGGTTCTCGATCATCAAATGGACATCGAGAGGCAAGGAGGTCAACTTCTTCAATCCTTGAACCACCAGAGGGCCGATGGTGATATTGGGCACGAAATGTCCATCCATTACATCGACATGAATTACATCCGCTCCACCTTTTTCAATCGCTCTTACCTCGTCACCGAGGCGACTGAAATCAGCAGACAAAATCGAAGGTGCTATTTTCTTCACCTTAACCTCCATGAACGATATAAGTTTTGGCGGTGCGTTCTGAAAACGCACCCTGTCTATTCATATTATTAAAATCGCGATGTTTATTCAACGAAATTAAACCAACTTCCACATCAGAGCAGACCCAGGAACGCAAACAAGCCAAAACCTATGATGATCAAACCCGAAATTCTGTTTAGCCACTGCAATCTCTTAAAATTGAACAACCCTTGCAAGATGCCAGTAAAACCACTCAGAATAAGCCACCACATTGCGGAACCGATGAAAACACCCAAGACCAAAATTCCTGCGGAGACATAGTGATCGCTTGCGCCGACAACTCCCAGCCCAGCGAAGACGGCTGCGAAGAAGAGAATGGTCATGGGATTGGTGAGGGTTAGAAAGAATGTGGACAGGTAGGCATTCCAAAGGCTATCCCCTTCGACGGGGGCTCCTAGTTCGGCTGGTTTGGAAAAGAATGTCTTCGCACCTATGATACAAAGCAATCCCCCTCCGATCAGATGAAATCCTATCCGCTGACCGATCAGAAAATTTGAAAGAAAGGTCAATCCGAAACCGGCAATGGCTCCATACAGGGCATCGGCTGTGGCAGCTCCCAGACCTGAAAGAACACCATTTATCCGACCCTGAGCCAAGGTCCGCCGGATGCATAAAATACCAATCGGTCCCACCGGCACGGCAATGGATAACCCAATGATCAATCCTTTAAGAAAAATATGGATGGAATGCATCCTCCTTTCTTTTCCCTGTAGGGTTATGATAATTTTATAAATCGGGCGACAAAAAAACCGTCCATATTATTTTTTGGGGGAAAGGTTTTAAAAAATCTGTTCTGGATCAATGAGTGGAATCCTTCAGATTTACCGTCTGCAATAAATGCCGACGCTACATTATCCATCCGATCCAATTGGAATTCTGGATGTTCATCTAAAAACTTTTCCACCACATCCTCATTCTCCTCATGGAAGACCGTGCAGGTGCTGTAAATGAAGACACCCCCTTCTTTCACATAAACCGAAAGATTTCTCAATATCGAAGACTGAAGCTCACTTAGTCTCTTGATCTCCTTCTCTCCTCTTCTCCACTTCAAATCCGGGTTCCTGCGAAGCGTCCCAAATCCTGAACAGGGGACATCCGCCAGAATTCGATCGAATTTTATTCCTTGAGGAACAGGAAGAATTTTAGTGGCATCTCCCTTGATCGTCTGGACCACCTTGATCCCCAATCGTTGACACATCTCTTCAATGAAATCTATTTTCCCCTTGCTGAGATCCAGGGCATAAATTTCTCCCCGGTTCTCCATTTTTTGAGCGATATGAGTAGTTTTACTACCCGGAGCAGCACAGGCATCTAAGATGCGTTCCTCTGGTTTCGGGTCTAAAATGGAGGTGACCAATTGAGAGGCTTCATCCTGAATGATATAAAGACCTTCTTTAATGAATGGAAGTTCTGAAGTGGGCGGAGGATCTTTCAGCACTATCCCCTCTTCTGAATAGGTGGTCGGAAATGGACTGAACTCCTTCTGCTTCAACTTTTCGATGAGATCTTTTCGATCCGTCTTTAAGGTGTTGGTTCGAAGCGTCAGAGGAGAGATTTGATTGTTGAACGTGCAGATCTTGAGGGTTTCTTCAACACCCATCTCCTTTACCCATCTCTCAACTAACCAGAGGGGATGGGATTGGATAACAGAGAGTCGGAGCGCTGGTTCTCCAGCAATATCTGGATAACGGATTTCATCTTTCTGCCGGATGGCGGAACGAAGCACGGCATTAACAAAACCTGCCCCTCCTTTTCCTCGGATCCGCTTCGCCAATTCGACCGACTCATTCACGGCTGCTGAAGATGGAGTTCTCGATAGAAAAAGAATTTGATAGAGTCCGAGGCGTAGGATATTGAGAGTTTCTGATTCGATTTTTTCAAAGATGATTTTTGAAAATTGGCGGATCACCCAATCGAGTTTTCCTTTCCAACGGAGTACCCCATAAGTCAATTCGGTAAGGAAAGAGCGGTCGAGAGAGGAAAGATATCGGTAACGTTTGAACGAATCGGTGAGAAGACGATCGGGATGAAGATCAGCCTCTTCAACCCGATTCAGGATATCGAGGCAGATCGCCCTTGGAGTTTTTTTTCTCAAAACCTTCCTGTCCTCGCCATTTCCTCAAGCCTGGCAATACGTTCTTCAATCGGTGGGTGGGTGCTGAAGAGAGAAAGGACTCCTCCCCTCCTTAATGGATTGACAATGAACATATGGGCAGTGGAGGGATTGGCCTCCATGGGAATCCTTTGGGCAGCTATTTCTAATTTTCCCAGAGCCTTTGCTAAAGAGAGAGGTTGGGCAAGATGGGCTCCGCCCTCATCGGCCAAATATTCCCTGGAGCGAGAAATCGCCATTTGAATCAGCATGGCTGCAATGGAGGCAACCATCGTAAAGAGGAGAACGAAAAGGAAATTACCACCTCCGCCTCCTTCATCATCATCAGACCGTCCTCCACCGAAGATGGCTCCCCAGCGTGCCATCGAAGAAAGCATGCTGATCGCACCAGCAATGGTGGCGGCAATCGTGCTGATGAGGATATCCCGGTGTTGGATATGGGAGAGTTCATGACCGATGACCCCCATCAGTTCTTCTTTCGATAAAATTCTCAGAATTCCCGATGTCACGGCAACGGCTGCATGTTCTGGATTTCTTCCTGTTGCGAAAGCATTGGGGGTATCGTTCTCAATGATATAGACCTTTGGCATGGGAAGGCTGGCCTTGTTCACCAGCTCTCCCACCATCTGATAGAGTTCAGGGACCTCACCTTGTGTGACTTGTCGTGCCCCATACATGCGAAGGACAATTTTATCGCTGAACCAGTAGGCGAAGAAATTCATCAGGGCTGCAAAAATAAAAGCATAGATTGCTCCGCTTCTTCCTCCGATGGCAGTTCCCACCAGGATAAAAATACCTGTCAACACCAACATCAAAATGAATGTCTTAAATTGATTCATGGATAGCTTGCCCTCCTTTTTCGACGGTAAATATAATCATAAGTCCTTGTTTTGTCAAATGGTAACGGGGCGTTGGGGCTCGAGGAAGTCTAAAATGGCGTCTCTCACTTTCTGAATATCCACTTTGGTATTGATGCATGGACCATTCGGCCTTTCGTTAAGAATTCCGATGACAGGGATCGGGTAACTATCCTGAATCCCACTGGTCAGATCGAGTTCACAGGCGACAGCCACGATGGCCTCTGGCCTGTTATCCACGATAATTCTTCTTGCCAACGTCCCTCCGGTCGCCACAGCGATCTTCACCTGATATTGATCGGAGAGCTCATTCAAATCTTTTATTTCACACTTCCCACAACCTTTGCAGTTTTTCACATTCCCTGTGATCTTGATCTCACAGTCAAAATCCTGGATGCAGTGGGGGAGGAGAATCAACAATCGATTAGGCCGGATCCGGTGATGGTTGGACCGAACAAGATGGTTATTCAATTCAATAAAAGATTGCTGAACCTTTTCTTTCGATACCCCCACCAATCGTCCCATTAAGATCATAAAGGGGAAAAGCACCTTAGCCACGATTCCTCTCAGTTTATGAGAGAGGAAGATATCTTTCCCTCTAAAGATGGTAAAGACAAGGAGAAGCCCGCCTGAAAGCATGAGAAACACTAAAACCGCGAGGACGATGGTGAAGAAGAGAGGAAGGAAGGGATGGATGTTCTTCAACCCCACCATTGGGACATACCAGAGCAGAAAGATGAGAAAGAAGAGGATCAAGCACGTAAAAACTAGAAGGCCGATGAAAATTCTCTTCCTGGGTTTAATGTCCAAAGTTTTCTCCAAAAAGACCTGAGACGTGATTCGTGGTTCGTGAGTCGTGTTTGAAAAAATCATTTTAAAAAAATGAATTTCAATTTCTTACAAATCACCCGTCACCAGCACGAAACCCGATATTCAACGAAAGACTGTCCCAACAGAGACGGGATGTCCCGAAAGAAAATCCCGGATGGTCATTCTCTTTCTCCCCTCCAATTGGACCTCTTTGATGAGGTAGGAATCCTTTCCTGTTTCTACTTCTATAAAATCTGATCCCACCCACACCACGGCTCCTGTCTTTCCAGTGGGCGTCCTTTCTTTTATTTCTCCTTTATAAATTTTTAGCAACTGGTCACCCCATTGGGCAAAGGCTCCAGGCCATGGGTTGAAGCCGCGGACTTGACGATCAATCTCTTTCGCTTCTTTCTTCCAAACAATATGGCCATCCTCTTTTTTAAGAGGAGGGGCATAGGTTGCTTTCGAATGATCCTGTGGGAGTGAACGAATATTTCCTGACTTCATCTTCTCCAGAGTCTCTCGCAGCAATCGAGCCCCGAAGGGAGCCAACCGATCATGGAGCGACTCACACGTTTCCTCATCTCCAATTGGAATCTCAGCCTGTAAAAGGATGTCTCCTGTATCCATGCCTTCGTCCATGATCATGGTCGTCACTCCTGTCACTTTCTCTCCCTTCAGGATCGCCCAGGCAATGGGAGCGGCCCCCCGATATTTTGGAAGTAAGGAGGCATGGACATTGACGGCTCCATATTTTGGAATTTTTAAAATGGATTTCGGTAAAATCTGACCGTAGGCTATCACGACGATGAGGTCCGGTTGAAGAATTTTTAACGCATCCTGAAACGCCTCCTCTTTCGCCTTCTCTGGCTGGAAAGGTTTGAGGCCATGCTGAAGCGCGAGCTCCTTTACAGGAGAAAATAAAACTTTTCTCCCTCTTCCCTTTTCCCTGTCTGGCTGAGTGACCACCGCGATCACTTCATCGAATCCCTCAAAAAGGGTTCTCAGGGTCGGGAGGGCAAAAGATGGAGTCCCAAAGAAAACGATCCGCCAAGGCGGTGCGTTCAAGGTCTTTCTTCCTTACGCTTTTCTTTCTTTAACTTATTCCGATAAATTTCTCTTTTCAGCCGACTCACTCTGTCCAAGATCAGTACGCCGTTAATGTGATCAATTTCGTGTTGGAGCGCAATGGCCAAAATTCCATCACCCTTGATCTCTATTTCCATCCCTCCGGGAGACAAGCCCCTGACACAGACCTTTTCCTTCCTTTTTACCTTTTCCAGGCAATCGGGTACGCTCAAACACCCTTCCTCGTGGTCGATCTCGCCTTCTTCAGAGATGATCTCAGGGTTAATCAGCGCAAAGAAGCTGTATTGGGGATCCATTGGGCTGACATCGAGAACGATCACTCTTCGAGAATCTCCGATCTGACAGGCGGCCAAACCAATTCCCCCTGCCTGAACCATGGTTTCTCTCATATCACGAATCAATTTTTTCACTTCCTCATCGATCCGGCCCACTTCCTTAGACCGTTTTCTCAAAATGGGATGTGGATATTTGAGAATTTCCAGAACCGCCATCTCTCTATCTCCGATACTTTTTCTTCCTATAGAATAACATAAAAAGAGAGGAAATGGCCAATAGGACACCGATCGCCTGGGAGGTTGAAAGAAAATCTCCCAATAGGAATCCCCTCGGATCACCTCTTAGAATTTCAATGAAAAAACGAGTGATCGCATAGAGGAAGAGAAAGAGCCAGAAGATTTGACCATCGAAAGTTTTTCTCTTCTCCATCCAATTTAAAAAGAAAAAGATAGCTAAGCCATTGACCGCATCGTAGAGTTGAGTGGGATGAAGTGGAACATTCAAACGGGCCAGTGATTCGGGATTTGTAAAAACGATTGCCCACGGCAGGGAGGTCTCTTTCCCATAACAGCATCCAGCCAAAAAGCAGCCTATCCTGCCAAAAGAGAGGCCCAAGGCAATCAGAGGGGAAATCAGGTCAGCTAATTTCCAGATGGGCAATCTGTGCCACCTCATATACCCAAGAGCAACAAGGATCGCAAGGATGAGTCCTCCATAAAAGACCAATCCTCCTTCCCATATTTTAAATATCTGCATGGGATGTTGGCGATAATCATCGAAATTGATCGAGACAAACAGGATTCTCGCTCCGAGGAAGGCTGACAAGATCGTGTAGAAGAAGAGATCGGCAATGTTCCCGAAAGGAATTCCTTCTCTTCTAGCCTTCAGGATGGCAAGAACCAATCCAACAATAAAACCGAGGGCGATGAAGAACCCGTAAGCGTAAATCGTAAAGCTGCCGAGTTGAAACAGGATGGGATACATAACTTATTTCAAATTCCAAATCCTAAATCTCAAATTACAAACAATTCCCAAGCTCCAATTTCAAATGACCAAAATAATTTTTCATATTTGGAATTTGGCTCATTGGAATTTATTTGGGATTGGGTGCTTGGGATTGGGTGCTTCTCCTGCGGTCTCGTATCAACAATTCTAAGGCCAGCATACCGATACCGACACAGATGGCCGAATCTGCGATGTTGAACGTAGGCCAAGGATTGAAGATGCGCCAAGGGAGAAAGGAAAGGTAAAATTGGAGAAAGTCGACTACTTCCCCATATTGGAGGCGGTCGATGAGGTTTCCAATGGCACCACCCAAAATCAGAGAAAATGGGAGAGCAAGGATCTTTTCATTCTCCTTGATTTTAATGAAGAGGAAGAAAACGCATCCAATCGCGATCAGCGAAACAATGACAAAGAGTACGGAACCGAGTCCACCTCTCTCTCCCCCGAAGATTCCAAAAGCTCCGCCTGTATTTCTCACATGGGTGAGATTGAAGAACCCCTGGATGACCTCAACCCTATGATAGAGAGCCAACTTCTGGACAATCACATATTTCGTCCACTGATCCAGTAAGAGAATCCCGAAACAGAAAATCAAAAGGACCCAATATTTACGTTTCATCCCTATCCTAACCCGGCCTAGCCGGAACCAAACAGGCTACGCAATCACAAATTTCAAATATCAAATTCCAAATGACCAAAATGTCTTACCTGTTAATTTGAATTTTGGTCATTGGAATTTATTTGGGATTTTGTGCTTGGGATTTGGTGCTCAACCCTGGATCGTTTCCACACACCTCTGGCAGATGGCCTGATGATCCGGATGGTGGCCCACACTCACATCATAGTTCCAACATCGTTCGCACTTTTTCCCTTCTGCCAGGAGTACCTCTGCCCTCACCTCTTTTTCATTCTTACCTTGATGAAGTGTGACCGAGGAGACAATAAAGATTGACTTCAGATCCTTCTCATAGGATTGAAGGAACGAAAAGATCTTTTCAGGAAGATGGAGATGAACCTGCGCATCCAATGAAAGTCCGATCTTCTTCTCCTTCCGAGCCTCTTCCAAGGCTTTGGTCACGACTGCCCGAATTTCCCAGATTCGTTCCCATCGCTCGTTCAGGGCATCGTCTAAAAATTCATTGACGACTTCCGGAAACGATGTGAGATGAACACTCTCTGCCTTTCCCGACTCTTGAGGGATGTATTTCCAAACCTCTTCCGTTGTGAAAGAAAGAATAGGAGCCATGAGGCAGGTCAGGGTCTTCAAAATCTGATCAAGGGCGGTCTGGGCCGATTTTCGGCCTTGGGAATGGGATGAAAATGTATAAAGCCGATCTTTCAAAATATCAAAATAGAGAGCGCTCATCTCCACTGCACAAAAATTCTGAATACTATGGTAAACAATGTGGAACTCAAAATGCTCATAGGCCTCGCGAACCCTGGAGACGAGTTTTTGAAGCTGATGGAGAGCCCACCGGTCCATTTCATGAAGCTCAGGATAGGAAACCCGGTCTTTCTCGGGGTTGAAGTCATAGAGATTTCCTAAAAGAAAACGATAGGTATTTCGGATCCGAAAGTAACTGTCGGCCAATCGTTTCAGGATCTCTTTGGAGATCTTAATGTCATCTTTGTAATCCTCTGCAGAGACCCAGAGCCTCAGGACATCTGCTCCCAATTGATTGATGACTTCTTCGGGTGCGATCACATTCCCCGCGGACTTGGACATCTTTTTTCCCTCTCCATCTACGACAAACCCATGGGTGAGGACGGAAAGATAAGGGGCACGGTTCCTTGTTCCGACAGAAGTGAGGAGGGAACTATGGAACCATCCCCGGTGTTGATCGCTTCCCTCCAGATAAAGACTGGCTGGAAACTCAAGATACTTTCGTTTCTCCAGAACCGCTGCATAGGAAACCCCTGAGTCAAACCAGACATCCAAAATGTCCATCTCCTTGGTAAAATCCTTCCCCCCACATTGAGCACATTGGGTCCCTTTGGGCAAAAGGTGACTAGCTTCCTCTTCAAACCAGATGTCTGCTCCCTTCTCCTCAAAAAGACGAACGACATAATCAATGGTCTCCTGATTGACCAGAGGTTGTTTACAGGCGGAGCAGTAAAAGACAGTAATGGGAATCCCCCAAGCCCTCTGTCTGGAGACACACCAATCGGGTCGGTTCTCAATCATTCCATAGATCCGATCTCTTCCCCAGGGAGGAATCCAGGTCACTTCATTGATTGATTTCAGTGCATTCTGTCTCAATCCTTTTTTATCCATGGAGATGAACCATTGCTCTGTTGCCCGAAAGATGATCGGGTCGTTGGTTCGCCAACAATGAGGATAGGAGTGCACCATCATCTCTTCTTTGAGGAGCGCCCCGACTTCAGCAAGTTTTTTATTCACTGCCTGATTGGCATCAAAAACGAACTGTCCTGCAAAGAAAAGGACATCCTTCATAAATCGGCCGTCGTCATCCACCGGGCTGTAAATATCCAAACCATATTTTACCCCACTTTCGTAGTCCTCTTGACCATGGCCGGGCGCTGTGTGAACACATCCTGTTCCGGCGTCGAGGGTCACATAGGAGGCGAGGATGATGAGCGAATCCCGGTCGAGGAAGGGATGCCGGCATTTGAACCCCTCTAATTTCTTCCCTGGAAATTTTTCCAATACTTCATATTTCTTAATTCTGAATTTCTCCATCACGTTTTCCAAGAGGCCCTCTGCTAAAATATAAACCTCCCCACCTACATCCACTGCCACATAAGTGAAATCTGGATGGAGCGCAATGGCTAAATTGGCTGGGATCGTCCAAGGAGTGGTGGTCCAGATGATGACGGAGACGGGTTTTCCCTGAAGGCTCGAGAACTCCTTCCCGATCTCAGAGACCATCTTGAATTTTACATAGATGGATGAAGAATGGTGGTCCTCATATTTTACCTCTGCCTCGGCTAACGCGGTCTTGCAAGTGGGGCACCAGTGAACCGGTTTCTTTCCTTTATAAACCGAACCGTTCAGAAGAAACTTTCCAAATTCCCTGACAATCGTTGCCTGGTATTCAAAATTCATGGTCAGATAGGGATCCTCCCACTCTCCAAAGACGCCAAGGCGTTTAAATTCCTCTCTTTGAATCCCAACAAATCTGGCGGCGTAATCCCGGCATCGCCTCCGGATTTCAACGATGGAAAGTTCTCCTTTCTTCGAACCAAGGCTCTTCTCCACCTCATGCTCAACGGGCAATCCATGACAGTCCCATCCCGGGACATAATGGCTATCAAATCCTGCCATGAACTTCGATTTCACGATGAAATCTTTCAGAATTTTATTTAAGGCAGTCCCGATGTGAATGTTCCCATTGGCATAGGGAGGGCCATCGTGAAGAATATATTTGGGCCTTCCTTTTGCTTGTTGACTTAATTGGTGATAAATACCCTTCCCCTCCCATGCTTTGAGGAGATCCGGTTCCCTCTTCGCCAAATTGGCCTTCATGGGGAAGTCGGTTTTGGGGAGATTCAATGTGGACCGGTAATCCATTGCCCTTCCTTCCTATACAGGTTCATCCTTAATGAATGAATTCTTTTCATTGAACAAAAATTGAAAATCTTTTATTTTTAGAGGTATCTAAATAACATAAAAACAGGAACTTAGCAATCTTTTAATGATTAGGAGGCTCAGATGAAGAGAAAGGAAAAGAGGGGAAAACTTGCCCCTCGATGGTCAAAAACGAGAGACTCTAAAAAAGAGTGGAGATCTATTTTAGAAGGAGTCCCCAAAGACTCCCCTTCCCTCTCCCAGGCTTATCAATTGACTCAAAGGGCCTCCCAGGCAGGATTCGATTGGCCAAGTATCGAGGGAGTTTTGAAAAAACTGGATGAAGAAATGGGAGAGTTTAGAGAAGCCCTTTCTCTACGAAATAGAAGAAAAATTCACGAAGAAATGGGGGATCTCCTGTTTGTATTGGCAAATGTTTCGCGGCTTCTCCAAATCAATCCGGAGGAGGCATTGAGAAAAACCTTGGAGAAATTCGTATCTCGATTTCATTATATTGAGACATCTCTCCGTAAGGAGGGCAGAACCCTTCAACAGTCTAACCTCATTGAAATGGACCGATTATGGGAGGAATCGAAAAAGAAGAAGGGATCTAAATAAGAAATTCAGCGACATTAATATTATATTCATTCGGATCAAGGGTCTTTACAATACTCCTCTTGAAATCTTTCGTCCCTTCATCCATCTCCCTCAGGTCCACCATCTTCCCTTTCCGATAATCTCCATCGCTATAATAAAGGAGGCAGACCTTGGGCCGATCGATCAGTTCTGAATCCTCCTGGATCTGGGAGACAATCCCCATCTCATTGGTATTTAATAAAACCAGTGTCCCAAGAGGAAAAATCCCGATCATATTGATGAAGACTTTGACGATGGCAGGGTCGAAGTCTTTTCCGCTCCGTTCCAGCATGAGTCCTAAAATTTTTTCGGAGACATAGGGGAACCGATTATATACCCTCGGCCTCACCAGGGCATCGTAAAAGTCGGCAATGGTGACGATCCTACCAAATAGGGTAATCTTTCTCTTACGGGTGAGCCTCGGGTATCCGGTCAAATCGTATTTCAGGTGGTGTTCAAATGCGGCATCGATCAATCGGGTTGAGAGTTCTCCCCACTCCTTCATTCTCATGACGATTTCCGCTCCCACGAGGGGATGGGCTCTCATCATTGTCCATTCTTGGGATGACAATTTCCCACTTTTGTTCAGGATCTCCTTTGGAATCTTGGTTTTTCCTATATCATGGAATAGACCTGCCATGCCGAGATGGGAGAGGTGCTTTTTGGGAATCCCGATCCTTTGGCCCAAAGCGATGGCATAGATGGCTACATTCACGGAATGATTGAAAGTGTATTCATCGTAATTCTTAATATTCGCCAAACCTAACAATGTCGACTCATCCTGCATGATGGCGTTTACAGCATTCTGCATGAGACGTTTGGCTTTTCGAATATTGAGCGCTTTTTGTTGATTAATGCTCTCGATGACTTCCTTGACTAAGCTAATGGATTTAAAATAGACCTCTTTCGAAAACTTCTTCTGATCCTCGGAATCGATATAGATCTCCTCGTCTTTAAAAAACTCCAATTTACCCGCATGGATGGATTCGATGTTTCGGTATTCTAATTGCTTTTTGACATAAAGGTAATTGCTCTCGTTATTCTCCTCCAGCCCTGAGAGGAGATAGATGAAATCTTTGAGATGCTCTGCCCCCACCTCTGCCGAAAACTCCACCTCCCCGATCCATCGCTTTTTCATCTCCTGCCAGAAAGCTTTAAAGATGGGATACATGTCGGCTTTGACGATGATCCGGATATTGTTGAAAAAGAAATTATCCCGAACGATTTTTAAGAAGAGATGGTCTTCCGATTGGATGATGCCATTGATCACCTGAAGACATTCTTTGGTGAGACGATCGATGATGACGTTCTTCCGATCATAGATCGTCGTTCCTTTAAGCAGTCGGTAGAATTTTCCAACAAATTCTGTCCCCAGTTTCGTAGGCAGATGTTCATGATCAAGGTGGGATTTTTCTTCCGGCATCAGAACATTGACTCCTTAGGGGGATGGGCTCTTCAACGCTTGTGCGCAGGCATCCCGGATAGATTCTTCCTTTGAATTTTTCCCTTCCTCCAAGATGGCTTTAGCCTCTGACGTTCCGATCATCGCTAGGGCGTTGGCTGCTCCAGTACGAATTTCATCTGTCTTCACTCGGCCGAACCAACTCTTTCGCTCCAACAGTTGCTGCAGCACTGGGATCGCTTCATTGGAACCCACCATCCCGATTGCATTGAAGAAGGCTTTTATTTCAGCCGGCTCTCTTTTATAAAAATCCTTGGATTGCACCACCTCTAATAGAGGAATCAGACCAGTCTTTTTACCACCCTTCCCTAAATTAATGGCCGCCATACAACGGATTCGAACATCATTGTCCGTGAGAGCCCTGACCAGTAATCCAATGGCCTTGGGACCACCGATGAGTCCCAGCGCCTGTACAGCCTCTCTCCTCACCCGAATCTCCTCATGATTGAATACCTTTTGGATGTAAGGGAGAGATTGCTCTTTTCCAATCCGACCTAAGATGTAGGTGATATTTCGAACCAGATACCACCGCCGATCATCAATAAAAGGAGTGAACAGTTCGATCGCATTCTTTCCGATTTCAGAAAGGGCATCGCAGAATACCCTTCTCGTCTTTGAATTTTTAAGCTCCCCCAACAATTTGATCAAGGGTTTGATCGAGTTTTTTTGAAGGAGTAAGAGATAGTCATTGACCTCCCCCAACCGAACTCCCTCTTCCCTCTCTAGAACCTTCCCAATCCGTTCGATCCGAACCTCTTCACCCGCTTCCGTGATGATTCTTCGGATATTTTCAATCTGCCAATCCTGCAGCTCATAAGTTTTGAGGATGATATAAACTCGTTTCAGAAGATCGCTTGCTTTGGTGAACTCACCAAGAGTCAAAAAGGCGTCCAATACTTTGATCAGGATATTGACTGCATCTTGATAAGGTTCATGCCCTTTTTCCAAGGCCAGAATTTCAAAGAGAATGTCCATGATATTGAATATAAAGGTCGGGTCGACCTCGGCTTCGACATCCTTTCTCAACCCTTCCACTTCGTCTGAGGTGAGTAAATAAACGCTTCGATCGGTAACGAATGAAAGAGGCTGCTCGGTCACCTTGGATAGGATTTCATCCAGATCGATCCCTTCCTCTGAACCTTCCTCTGCGAGTTCCACTTCCACCTGGTGGGCAAGGGGTTTAAAAACCAAATTTTTCCTGAATTGATCAACCGTCTCTGGGATGATGACGGGTGTCTCCTCCAAGAATTCATCCGTCGCCAAAAAACTGATGTGGACGAAATCTTTTTCCCACATCAGGGTGACGATATCATCCTCTAATTGATTGATGCTCTCACCTTGTTTGAGGATATCAATGATCCCTTGGACCTCCCACTCTTCCAAACCCTTTACGAACCGGATTTCTCTTAACCCGTCTCTATAGAGAAGAAAGGCAAGACTCGTCTTCACATCCCTATTCTCATATAAAATCTTTCCTTTAAAGGAGAGATCATATTCTCCAATCTGAATCACGAAAGACTGATATTTATTCATGAAGAATTGGAATTTTTTAAGAAGTTGTTCTCGGAACCCTTTGAGGGTGGGGTTGTCAGGGGGATAAAATCGAAAGGCCTTAATCGCCTTAATGAAGGCACTGATTAAATCTCGGGCGATAAGGAGCTCCTCATCCGTCTCCACTCCTTCGACTAATGGCATCTCACCACTGAGATCGAGAGCCTTTTTATCTGGTGAAACCTCTTCAGGCATAGGTTCCTATATCGTAACTTTTTGAGATGATTATATCTTTATGGATTTTAACATGATTTGTCAATGATTTTTTTTACCCTCTCCCCCTTGATCAATTCATCAATAGATGATATTTTACTTATTAGTTAATGATTTTAGATAATTATGAAGTCTCCTTCTCCCAATTCAACAAAAGGGTCACTCTATATTGTCTCTACTCCCATCGGGAACAGAGAGGACATCACCTTGAGGGCCCTCCGTATCTTAAAGGAAGTGGACTTAATCGCTGCAGAGGACACTCGACATACCATCCTCCTCCTCAGACACTTTGGGATCCAAACCCCACTCACCAGTTATTTCGAAGGAAATGAATTGAAAAAAAAGGAATTTATAATCTCTAAATTGAGGCAGGGCCATCGAGTTGCCCTTGTTTCGGATGCGGGGACACCCGGCATTTCTGACCCCGGGTTCCGACTTATTCAAACAGCCATTGAAAACCAGATTCCCATTGTTCCCATCCCCGGCCCCTCTGCAGTGATTACCGCCCTCAGCGTCTCTGGTCTTCCAACGGATGCCTTTCTTTTTAAGGGCTTCCTCCCTCACAAATCCAAAAAGAAAAAGGATTTTTTACAACAATTGGAGGGGATCAGAGAAACCCTAATCTTTTACGAATCCCCTCACCGCCTTTCAGAAACATTGAATAACATCTTCGATATCCTCGGGGATCGAGAAATGGTTCTCACCCGAGAATTAACAAAAGTCTATGAAGAAGTTATCAGGGGAAAAGTAAGTGAGATTCAAACTCAGATTGGAGAACGGAAGTTAAAGGGCGAAATTACTTTGGTCATCTCTGGGAAAACCCGGAAGGCAAAGATTGATGGGGAGAAACGGTGATGGGGAGATGGGGTAAATCTTTTTTGTCCTCGTGTCTTCCTCTCTCCCAATCTTCGCGTCTTATTTGATCTTCTGAATGTCCTTCTCCTTTCCAATGACGACCAAGACATCACTATCCTTAATCACAAACTCGGCTCGAGGCACCATGGTCAGGCGTTCTGGCAACATTTCCCTGATAGCAATCACTTCAATATGGTATCTGCTTCTCAGGTGAAGCTCTCCGATCGTCTTTCCCATAAAACTGGGAGGGGGTGCCATTTCAAAGATGGTATAATCCTTAGAAAGAGGAATATAATCGAGGACGTTCGGGGAAATCAGGCTTTTGGCCACCTTATCTGCCATCGCTCTTTCCGGAATGATCACCTCGGTGGCTCCCACCTTCTCTAAGACATGTTTATGATCCTCATTAGGGGCCTTGACAATAATGGTTTTCACCTTCATCTCTTTAAGATGAAGAGTGATTAAAGTACTGGCAGCCAGATCCTCTCCAAAAGAAACAATGACCACATCATCTGGCTGAATACCAATGGATTCTAAAATATCTTTATCCCTTCCATCGGCAAGGATCGCCTTCGTTGAAAAACCTTTGATCTTCTGAATGACCTCTTTATTCTTGTCAATGGCAATGACTTCAATCCCATTTTCATAAAGGTCTTTTGCAATGTTGAAACCAAAAATACCCAACCCTATCACCACGACTCGTTTCATCCATTCCCTCCTGCTTAACCTAATAAGACTCATTCTTCATTTCCTATTTCCTATTTCCCATTTATCATTTATCCTACCATGACCCCTTCTTCCGCATACGTCAACCCTTTCCCTCCGATGCTTCGAGAGAGAGAAAAAGCAAGGGTCAGAGGCCCTACCCTTCCTGCAAACATCATCAAAATAAGTGCATATTTCTGAAGATCATTCAACTTAGGTGTAATCCCCATGGATAATCCTACGGTTCCAAAAGCAGAAACAGTGTCAAAAAGATATTCTACAAAGAAATGACGGCTCTCTGCATGGGGAAGTTTCCCTTCCCCGGTGATCAGGAGTACAGATGTAATAATGGCGACTGAAAATGCTGATGCAAAGATGATGGAGATGGTACGGCTCATAATCTCCCTAGGAACCGTTCGATTGAAAATATTTACTTCTTCATTCCCTTTCAAGCGGTTCCAGATCATCATCACCAGAAGTGCAGCGCTGGTTGTTTTAACACCCCCACCTGTGGAGCCTGGAGAGGCTCCAATAAACATCAGGACAATCATCAGGAGAATGGTGGCATTGGTCAGGAGTCCTATATCCACGGTATTAAATCCAGCTGTCCGGGGCGTGACGGATTGGAAGAAAGAAGCCAGGATTTTGGTCAGGACTGATACATCTTTAATGATGTGATTTCTTTCAAATAGATAAAATAAGAAAGCACCAGAAAGAATGAGTATGGTGGTGGTGATGAGTACGATTTTCGAATGAACAGATAATTTTTTTTGTGTCCCTTTTAACCAGGAAAGTACTTCATATTGCACGATAAAACCGATGCCTCCATGAACAATCAAGCCCATGATCGTCAGATTGACGATGAGGTCTCCCTGATAACCCATCAGATTATCCGAGAAGAGTGAGTAACCACAATTATTGAAAGCAGAAATCGCGTTATAGACAGCATGATAAAGGGCTGTCCCGGGCGGAAAATCCATGGAAAATCGTATGAAGAGAAAGAGGGTTCCAATGGATTCGATAATGAAGGTAAACCAGAGGACCATTTTGGCTATCACAATGAAATCTCTTCGAGGCGTATGGAGAAATGTCGATTGGACAATGTCCCTTCCCTTGAAAGAGAGCCCACGACCCATTAAGACGAAAAAAACTGTTGAAAAGGTGATGATTCCCAATCCCCCAATCTGGAAAAGGAAGATCGTAATCACCTGACCCAATGTCGTCAGATCCTTGCCGACATCGATGACGACGAGACCCGTCACACAAACAGCAGATGTGGAAGTGAAGAGAGCATCCACAAACCGAAGATGATCCTTCGTCGCTGAAAAAGGAAACCGGAGAAGAATCCCACCTGTCAGGATCACTGCTGCGAAACTGAGGACAAAGATTCTTGGGGGTGAGAGATGCCTCGAAAAGAAGTTTTTAATTCGGATGCGAATCTTCATCGGAATGGATATTTTTAAGAACCTTTCAACTAAAACCAAATTGACCACCCCATATTACATGAAATTTCTTAAAAATCAAACTCCATTCTCAAGACGGATTGCTTCAGTTCCCAGAAATTATCCCCGAAACAAAGGCTTGTCTTTTTCTGAGAAAATTATATGATGTTTTCTATGCTCAACCCCTGAAGAGGGAATGGAAAAATCAATCGCTATGGTTTGGACTCTTCGCAAAAAAATCTTTATTGGTTATGGCATCACCCTCGCCTTGATGATTGTTGTGTTAATATGGGCTTTGGTTAATCTTCTTGATCTGGGCAAAGCCAGTGATGCTATCTTGAGGGAAAACTATAAGAGCATTCTTGCAGCCGAAAATATGGTTTACGCCATCGAGCGACAAGATAGTGCGACACTCCTCTTATTCCTCGGTTATGAGGATCAGGCATGGAAACAATTCCGCGATAATGAAAGTCTGTTTTTCCAATGGCTGGGCAGGGCAAGAGATAATATCACTATTGAAGGAGAAGAGAGGATTGTCAAGACGATTGAAAATGAATACAACACTTATCTAAATCATATCGCAGAACTCAAGCCTGTTTATAAATCTAACCTACAAAAAACGGCGACTTTTTATCACGAAATGATTCTCCCATCCTTTAATTCAGTTCGGAACGCATGCATTCATCTCCGTGAGATTAATCAAGAGACAATGTTTAAAGCAAGTGAACGGGCTCGTCATATCGCAAAGAGGGCGATTTGGTCGATGGTTATCATTGGTAGTGCTGCAATAGGAATTGGATTGGGATTCAGTTTATTCCTCTCAAATCTTCTCGTAAGACCTGCACGTCAGATGATGGAAGCGACAAAGAAGATCTCTGAAGGCAATTATGACGTGGAAATTTCAATCCAATCCTCTGACGAACTGGGCGATTTAACGCATGACTTTAATGAGATGGTCAAAAAGTTAAAAACATATCGCGACCTAAATATCGATCAAATCATGGCAGAGAAACGAAAGAGTGACGCCATCATTCGAAGTATCGATGATGGGATTGTGGTTGTCGATAATGAGTTCAGGGTAACCGATATGAATCCAACCGCAGCAAAAGCATTGAACATTAAATCTGACCAAATACAGAACAAGCATTTTCTTGAGGTGGTCAAGAATGAAATGTTGTTCAATTATGTGAAGCAGTCAGTTGAAACGGGCCAGCCCCCCTCCATTGAAGAGAAGAAGACTATTTTCACAGTTGAACAGGGAGAGAAACAACACCACTACCAATTTTCGATTACACCTGTGCATGGAAAGCCTGGCTCCCTGTTAGGGGTTGTATTACTTTTGCGTGATGTGACCCGTCTTACAGAACTGGATCGCCTCAAGAGCGAGTTCGTTATGACTGCCTCCCACGAGCTGCGAACCCCTCTAACGAGCATCGGGATGAGCATAAAACTCCTTCTTGAAAAAAGCATGGAGAAACTCGATGAGAAAGAACGTCAGCTTCTTTTAGTTGCCCATGAGGACCTTGAAAGGCTTAAAACTCTTGTCAACAACTTATTGGATCTTTCGAAAATTGAAGCAGGAAGGATGGAGATGGAGTCTGAAAACATTTCTATTGATAACCTCTGCCAGAACGCGGCAGATGTTTTAAAAACCCAAATCGATGCTAAAGGGGTTCATTTTACCTTAGATTTGCAACCACACCTGCCCAACGTCAAAGCAGACGCCAATAAGATCATCTGGGTGTTGACCAACCTGATCTCCAATGCCTTGCGTTACACTGACAGCGGAAGACATATTCGCCTCTCTGCTGAGCGGATTGGTCCCTATGTTCATGTTTCAGTCACCGATAATGGGCCGGGCATTCCGTTTGAAGCTCAATCCAAGATTTTTGACAAATTTGTGCAGATTAAAAGTGACAGAGCCCTTGGAGGAAGTGGACTTGGATTGACCATTTGCAGAGAGATCGTCCGTGCCCATGGAGGGACGATCTGGTTAGATTCAACCCCGGGGGAAGGAAGCACGTTTACCTTTACGCTCCCCATAGTAGAAAAATCTTAAAAGAGGTGTTCCATGATAAGCAAACCCATTTTGATCGTAGATGACGAAAAAAATATTCGCTTGACTCTTTCACAAGCCTTGGAAACTCTGGGTGCAGAAATCGATACCGCTGCAAACGGAGAAGAAGCCCTAGCAAAACTCAAAGGGAGAGAGTTCGGCTTGATCCTTTTGGACATCAGAATGCCAGGGATGGATGGAATGGAGGTCCTTCGCCGAGTTCGTGAGATACGGCCTGATATACGAATCATTATGATTACGGCTTATGGAACGATTGAATCGGCGGTAGAAGCTTTGAAACTGGGTGCGGTGGATTTTCTCCAGAAACCATTCGATCCAGAAGAGATCCGGGAATTAGTATCACGAGTGATAGATAGAGATAGACTCGATGAACATAAACTCATAGATTATGCATCTCACATCGAACTTGCAAAGAAATGCATCGGAGACCGCCATTTCGATGCAGCCGCCGAGCATGTACGCAAGGCTATCTTTATTGATCCCAGACGACCCGAGGCCTTTAATCTCTTTGGGGGGTTGATGGAGATACGTGGAGATCGTATTGAAGCACAGAAAAACTATCGGGCGGCCCTTTCCCTTGATCCGTCCTATGAACCCGCTATCAAAAACCTCCGTCGTTCAACAAGTGAAAAGTGGAGACAGGCAGGAGGCATTCTTCTTGAGGAGGTTAAAAAGGAAGAAAAATAATGATCACTTGGCAGCCCAGATCTTCACCCATCTTGCTGCAGCAAGAGCCGAGAGATTAGATATCACCCCCAAAAGACGGCGTTGATCGAACAAAAGATTCTTGAAATCGTACTGAATGCCAATGACACCGATCGTTTCTTCAAGCGATTTCATCGGTACGAAGAAGACCTTAATACTCGTCAGCGTTTGCGTACCCGCACCAGCAGTTTCACCGTGTAAATAGGTCCACTCTGCAACGGCCATCTCATTAGGAGTGAGGTCAATGTCAGGATTACCTCGAGCCCAAACCTGTAGCCTCCCATCTTTCCCGCTGAAAAGTATAAATGAGGCCGCATCAATAATCTTTGAAAGATACTTGATTGCTATATGACTGATGTGATCAAGGACCGTAGTACGAAATAGCGTCAAACTATTATTCCATTCAGTCGAATCCCGAACAAGACCCCCTAAAAACTGTTCAACTGGAGGAAGCATCAAAAACTCTTTACTCATCTCCTCGATCAGCGTAATACGCTTGACACGAATCTGTAAAGCAAGATTTTGCCGCTTTGTTATTTTGACAAGTTGCCCGATGATAATTGAAGTAAGGAAAAAAACCACAACATTGATGATATCATGAGGGTGATTTATGGTGAGGCTATATCTTGGCTCGGTGAAGAAAAAATCGAAGGTAAGGAGGCTAATGATGGAAGAGAACAAAGAAGGTCCGGTACCGAAAAGGAGGGCACTGGCAATCGTTGCAATCAAGTAGATGTAAACCAAGGACATGGGATTAACGAATCTTTCAAGGAGTAAGTTCAACAAGGTGACGGCGATAACCATCAAGATGGTGAGTAAGTAATCTTTGGGATTGAGAACAAGCCGTTCAGGCGTTGGTTTTACCTCTACCTCTCTTTTTTCAATCGTTGGCGTGATGAGATGCAGCTCAAACTCGCTCTGAGTGTGCAGCAGTCGCGATGCAGGCGAGCCTTTCCAGAATCCCAATAGCATGGAGTGGAGCGGTTTACCGATCACAATATGGTTAATATTATACTCACGGGCAAAACGGAGGATCTCCTTCGCTACATCTGTCCCTGAAAGGGTTGCAATTTTTGCTCCCAATTCCTCGGCAAGATTCAATGCCTCAGCGATATAAGCCTTATCCTTATCCGACATCTCTTTCAGGGCGGGGGTAGAGACATACACGGCATACCATTCTGCATGGGCATCTTTGGCAATGGTATACCCTTTGCGGAGAAGCTGTTTGGCATACGGACTTGGGGCAATACAGACCATTAATCTTTCTCCTGCCGGCCAGGGACCAGAAATGGCCTTCGCCCTCATATAATTTAAAAGCTCGGTATCCATTTTGTGAGCCGCCCGGGTGAGCGTCAACTCCCGAAGGGCGACGAGATTGCCGCGCTGGAAAAAGTTCTGCATCGCCCGTTCCGCCTGTTTGGGAATATATACTTTTCCTTCTCTCAGCCGCTCAAAGAGCTCTTCCAATGGAATGTCAATCACTTGAACTTCGTCAGCTCTATCCAAGAAGGTGTCAGGCAACGTTTCCTGCATACGGATTCCTGTGATCTTTTCGACGACATCGTTGAGGCTTTCAAAATGCTGAATATTCACCGTTGTGTAAACATCAATGCCACTTTCAAGCAATTCTTCAATATCCTGATATCGTTTCGGATGGCGGCTACCCGGGGCATTGGTGTGCGCGAGTTCATCCACCAATACTACTGCAGGCCGTCGTTTGAGGATGGCATCGACATCCAATTCTTCAAGCACAATGCCCTGATATTCAACACGCCGCCTTGGAATCACCTCCAACCCCTTTAGTAGTTCCTCGGTTTCGATTCGGCCATGGGTCTCTACAATGCCCAACACCACGTCCTCACCGCGTTTCTTCAACACACGTGCTTCGTTAAGCATCGTATACGTTTTTCCCACGCCAGGTGCATAGCCGAGAAATATCTTTAATCTTCCCCTCTTTTCTTCCTCACGCTGAACTTCCTTTAAGAGGGCATCTGGATCTGGCCTTGTATGATCCTTAGGACTGTTTTCTACTATCATCTCTCAGGACCGCCTTCCCTACTCGATTATACACTTCTAACAAAATTATCCTTATTTGACTTTCCTTGACGTCTCATCCAGTGCCAGGTTTAATTCAAGAACATTCACCCGCGGCTCACCCAAGACGCCAAATTCTCTTCCCTCGGTGTGCTTGCGTACAAGTTGTCTCACTTCATCCTCGCTGATTCGGCGTTCACGGGCAACTCGCGGAATCTGAAACTCAGCTGCTGCCGGGCTGATGTGCGGGTCAAGTCCCGATCCAGAAGAAGTGATGAGGTCGATCGGAATCTTTACGCTTGGATTTTCAGCGTGTAACTGTTTCGCACGCCCTCTCACCTGTTCCTCAAAAAGCTGCTTACTTGTCGACCCGAGATTCGTGGCGCCTGAAGCGGCTGCATCGTAACCCGAACCGGCCGCAGAAGGCCGCGAGTGGAAATAGCCTGGGCCTTTGAAAGGCTGCCCGATCAAACGAGATCCGATCACCTTCCCTTCTCTCTCAATAAGACTCCCGCGGGCTTTTTCTTTAAAGAGTAACTCTGATAATCCGGTCATAACAAACGGGTAAATGATTCCCAGAAGGACCGTAAGCACTATGGTTAAGGCGACAGCTGGGTAAATATGTTTGAGCAGATTCATGTTGACTCTCTCCATCACACCAGGCCAAAAAGGGAGATAAGGACATCGATTATCTTAATCCCCGCAAAAGGAATGACAATGCCGCCAAATCCGTAGATGAGCAAGTTGCGCCTTAGCACGACGGCTGCTCCCAACGGGCGATACTTGATGCCCCGCAATGCCAATGGAATCAATGCAACAATAATCAGCGCGTTGAAGATTACTGCTGACAAAATCGCCGACTCCGGTGTTGATAATTGCATGATATTCAGCGCGCTAAGGGGCCCACTTTTCGCACCAATCGCCATGTATAATGTTGAAAACATGGCTGGAATGATGGCAAAGTATTTGGACACATCATTCGCGATGGAAAAGGTCGTGAGCGCACCGCGTGTCATCAGTAGCTGCTTGCCAATCTCAACGATCTCAATGAGTTTTGTGGGGTTTGAATCAAGATCGACCATATTACCCGCCTCTTTAGCTGCCATCGTACCGGTGTTCATGGCCACGCCAACATCTGCCTGAGCGAGAGCCGGAGCATCATTTGTCCCATCGCCAGTCATCGCCACAAGTTTCCCTTGAGCCTGTTCGCGGCGGATAAGATCCATTTTGTCTTTCGGTTTCGCCTCAGCGAGAAAATCATCAACCCCTGCCTCACCGGCGATGGCTGCTGCGGTCAACGGATTATCCCCTGTAATCATAATGGTTTTTATGCCCATCTTTCTCAGTTGCTCGAACCGTTCTCGTATACCCCCTTTTACAATGTCCTTCAGATGAATAACCCCAAGCACGCGATCGCGATCAGCAACAACCAGAGGAGTCCCACCGGATTTCGAAATGGACCCAACAATTCTTCTCAGTTCAGCGGGTTCGATTCCTCCTTGAGAACTGACGAAGGAGATAATGGCATCTGGGGCGCCTTTTCTGATTGGGCGCCCACCGATGTCAACTCCTGACATTCGGGTCTGTGCAGAGAAAGGGATAAACTGCGCTTCCTGCGATGATAGGTCCCGTCCTCGCAGCCCATACTTTGTTTTTGCCAAAACCACGATCGAGCGCCCTTCCGGGGTTTCGTCCGACAAACTCGATAGTTGTGTGGCGTCAGCCATTTCTTTCTCTGTCACTCCACGAAGCGGAATGAATTCAGTGGCCTGTCGGTTACCAAGGGTAATCGTGCCGGTCTTGTCCAGAAGCAGGGTGTTTACATCGCCTGCTGCCTCGACCGCCCGGCCTGACATGGCCAATACGTTGTGCTGAATCAGTCGATCCATCCCTGCGATGCCGATTGCCGAAAGCAGCCCCCCGATCGTGGTCGGGATCAAACAAACGAGCAATGCCACCAGCACTGTAATCGAAGGCGGCGCAGCCCGGACAAAACTACCTGCCGCATTTGAGGCTTGAACGCTGTAAATCGCATACGGCAGTAGCGTTACGACTGCCAAGAGAAAGATGATCGCAAGCCCAGCCAGCAATATATTCAGTGCGATCTCGTTCGGTGTCTTCTGTCGTTCTGCGCCCTCAACTAGAGCAATCATACGATCCAGGAAGGTATCTCCGGGATTCGATCTGATGCGTACCTTGATCCAATCTGAAATCACGGTTGTCCCGCCCGTGACCGCCGAGCGGTCTCCTCCTGCTTCGCGAATGACAGGGGCACTTTCGCCAGTGATGGCTGATTCATCTACCGATGCAACGCCTTCGATGACCTCTCCGTCACCGGGGATGATTTCCCCAGCACGAACCAGTACGACATCGCCCTTTCGCAGTTTCGTACCAGAAACGAGCTCGGTCTTAACCTGCGCTATCCCCCTACCGATATCCCCAGTAATAAGATTGGCCATTGTTTCAGTCTTTGCCTTGCGAAGCGTGTCGGCCTGTGCTTTTCCCCGGCCTTCGGCCATAGCTTCTGCAAAATTGGCAAAAAGCACCGTGAACCAGAGCCACAGCGTAACCTGCACGGTGAAAAGCAAGTTGGCGGTATTGCCGACAGCAATGTCCCGAAGAATAAGCAGCGTCGTAAGGACACTGCCTATTTCAACGACGAACATAACCGGATTGCGCGCAACCTGCCGTGGGTCTAACTTCCTGATTGCATCCTTAATAGCCCGCTTGACTATCGACGGATCAAAGAGAGGTCTTTTCTTCGTTTTTCTTGCCATATCCCTCAGGCCTCGAACCACTCCATTATTCTGGGATTCAAAATAGCCCCCCTGATTCCATCAGAAAATGTTCCACGATCGGACCAAGCGAAAGCATCGGGAAAAAAGTTAGCGCACCAACAATGAGTATGACGCCGATCAGTAACACCACAAACAGAGGCGTGTGAACAGGAAATGTACCTGCTGAAGGAGGGACTATCTTCTTGGTTGCCAGATTGCCCGCTATGGCCATCATCGGAATAATCATCAGAAATCGACCGATCAGCATGGCAAGTCCTATCATGGTGTTATACCAGAGGGTATTTGCATTGAGCCCTGCAAAAGCCGAACCGTTATTTCCTGTACCCGAAACGAAAGCGTAAACAATCTCCGAGAGCCCGTGCGGTCCAGGGTTGTTGACCTTTGATGCCCCGTAGGTAGCAACGCTTGACCAGGCCGAAAGAACCAGAATCGAAAAGGCAAAGACAAGCACGTAAAGCATGGCCATCTTCACATCCTTCGCTTCTATCTTTTTGCCGAGGTACTCTGGGGTCCTTCCGACCATCAGCCCGGCAATAAAAACGGTCAGCACAATCATCACCAGCATGCCGTACATTCCTGCGCCCACGCCGCCGAAAATGATCTCCCCAAGCATGATGTTCAGCAGGGGTATCATCCCACCGAGGGGAGTGAATGAATCGTGCATGGAGTTGACCGCACCGCACGAGGCGTCAGTCGTGATGGTTGCAAACAGTGCGGAATTCACGATGCCGAAACGAACCTCTTTCCCTTCCATGTTACCGCCAGATTGCTGTTGGCCATCTGCTTCGGTTAGCACTTGCGTCACTCCATGTTGGTTAAAGATCGGATTGCCGCGAGCTTCGAAGTAATATACGGCGAAGAAGCCAACCAAGAAGAGTATTGCCATGGCAGAAAAGACTGCCCAGCCATGTTTCTGATTGCCGGTCATCCGTCCAAGCGTATAAGTTAAACCGGATGAAATGGCAAAGATGGCAATCATCTCCAGGAAATTCGAAAACGGTGTCGGATTCTCAAATGGATGAGCTGAGTTGGCATTAAAGAAGCCGCCACCGTTGGTACCTAATTCCTTGATGATCTCTTGCGATGCAACAGGGCCTTGAGCGATTGTCTGAACAGTCACAGTTTCAACAGTCTTATTGCCACGGTCATCCGTTTTTTCCACCTGCTGTGGCTCGACGAGTGTGACCTGTGTGTACGGTCTAAAGTTTTGCACCACTCCTTGGGAGACCAGGGCAAGTGCACCGATAATACAAAATGGAAGCAACACATAAAGTGTTGTGCGAGTGAGATCAACCCAGAAATTACCAAGGGTCTTTGTTTCACGCCGTGCAATACCCCGAATGAAGGCGATTGCAAGTACAATACCGGTGGCTGCTGAAACGAAATTATGGAAGGCCAGCCCTGCCATTTGAACGAGGTAGCTCATGGTTGATTCACCTGAGTAAGCTTGCCAATTGGTATTCGTAGTGAAACTCGAGGCTGTGTTGAATGCAAGATCCGGCGCCACACCGGGAAACCCTTGGGGATTGAGTGGCAAATAATATTGAAGCCGCTGAAGTCCATAGAGGACGAGCAGACCTGCCAGACTGAACATCAGCATGGCCGAAGTGTAGGTTGTCCAGTGCTGCTCCTCGTGTTCGTCAATGCGGCATATCCGATAGGTCAATCGCTCTAAAGGGCCGAATATCCTACCCAGGAAAATCCTCTCTCCGGAGAATACCTTGGTCATGTAAACACCAAGTGGCTTAGTCAGGGCAAGCAAAACCAGAAAATATATTCCGAGTTGCAAAAACCCGTTAAGAGTCATCGTATTTTCTCCATAGGGGCTGTCTCAGAATTTCTCAGGTTTAAGCAGCGCATACGTCAAATAGACAAGCAACCCAAAACCAATAATCCCGCTTATGATATATTCCCAATTCATTGTTCAACCCCTAATTAAAACCGATCGCAGGCGCGGACATACCAGAACGATACTCCAAAAAAGATTAAGCTCAATACAATGAAGATAATGTCAAACATCTCAAATGCCTCTCAATTTTTCAATACATTCAGACTCGATTAAATTTAATTTTCCCCTTTTAGATTCACTATATGCTTCTCCTGTTTGTTGGATCAATGGAAAACCCACTTCGCTCATAGTCCCTGAGTGACAGGTGGAACAATAAAGTTTGTTTATTCCCATCCTTTTTTTATCACATACACCTCAATCCAGGGTTCGTTTTTATATGGGCTGTTTACGATTCCATAAACGGTAATGAGATCATTTAGACCCAAGCGATAAACGCCTTGCTCCTTCGCTTCCTTTTTACTTATGAATAAATGATCAAAAAGAGGTTCATTTATTTCTTTTCCGCTCTGGACGATGAGTCCAACATAATAGGTAGAAAGGAATTTGGGACCATTCGTGTCATTCAGGAATTTATTTTCAAAACCTCCAAATCTGCAATGCAATTTTATTTGCTGCCCCAAAAAATCATTCGGTGATGCCTTCAATTTCCTCGCCAAGGCGAGAATCTCTTCATTCATACCAGGCTTTGAGGCTGTTCCAGGTTTTATTTGACTTTCAAGCGATGCTATCTTCTCCTTCAAGACCCTATTTTCTTCTTGAAGCTTAGCAAAGTCTTCATTCTCTTTGGCACATCCATATACAAGGCTTATGGCCAATGTGAGGACGATAACTGCCATAAAAAAGGTCATCATTCGATCACGGCCATGTGGGTCGATTAGGTCGATCATTACTTCTATCCCTCCATCCTCAAGCCGGTGGGCGAAGAATCCACCTGCCTGTAAAGAAAATAAACCCGATAGCAACAATCGTACCGGCAAACAGAAGAATATACATCTGCTTTCGAGTTGCGGCTGCCCTATTTCGGGCCAGATCGTTCGCATCACTCATATTCTGTTGATTCATCCGTAGGATCTCACCGGCCGTATCCTTAATCTGTAAGAACAACGGGAATAAGTCAGTAAAATAGGCGTTGCGCCGGACAGTGATCGGCGATCTCGAATCCTCCACCCTCTTAAGCGCTACCTTGTATTTGCCAAAAAGATCCTGGAGTTGATTTGCCTTTTCCCCTTCTCCCGGGAGGGTGATGTTATTGAGCTCGACCTGAAGTGCCATCTCAAAAACGAGTTCATTCTTGCGAATGAGTTCATCCCCTTTTTGGGTATATCCTAAAAGTTCGAAAAGTATTCCACTATCCATCCGCTCCAGGGCTTCTTTCATCTGTTGACATGCAATGACACTCCGGTAGTTCTCACGGAGAATAACGTCGATCGATTCTCCCAGTTTGGTGAGATGGATGATGCTTTGGATGCCTATGATCAGGATGATCAACAGCAATCCACCAAACCCAAGGGATAATTTCTGTCGAAGCCCAACCATTCGCCTTCCTCCTTTCTTCCAATCTTTAACCAACTCTCGGTTCCAATGCCCCCATCTCAAACATATTGCGGACAGCGAGCTTCACTTGAGCTGGTGTAAAAGGCTTCCTAAGACCTATAAACGCAATTTCAAACGACCTTCGCGACGCCTCCGCTAAGGCGCCCTAAAAAATGCTAATAGCAATTACCTTGTGGCCTTCCGTCTCAAGGCAGACAGACAGTGTCTTGCGGATGTTAACCTTATCGTCCACGATAAGAATATTTAACGACTCGTTTATTGTTGGAGTCATCTATGACTGAATTATAAAATCTTTCGCAGGGCTTGTTCGCTTTCCCGCTTGACGAGAGCGAGAACCTTGTCTTCCGGCTGAAATTCTGTCTCCCCATAGGGAATGATAACTTCTTCTCCCCGAATCACAGCAATAAAGATGGATCCTTCAGGAAGCGATAGATCCTTAATCTTCTTCTTTACAATGTGTGAAGAACGGGAGAGTTCTACTTCGACGATCTCTATATTTCCTTCTTTCAATGTGAGCAAGGGGATCATCATATCTCCGGCCTTTACCTGCTCCTGAATCACGGCATTGATGATCTTCGTTGCGCTGACAGAGGCATCAACCCCCAACCCAGTAAAAAGTTCTTCGTTCCTTGGATTGTTAACCCGTGCAATGGTCCGGGGACGGAGAAACATCAATTTTGCAATTTGACAGATTACTAGATTGTCTTCGTCATTGCCCGTCGTCGCCACAAGCACATCCGCCCGGTTGGCGCCAGCCTCTTTCAATACCTCGACCGTTGAACCATTTCCTTGCATGATCGCATCACGAAACTCCAAAGAAAGAAGTTCCACCTTGGAACGGTCTTCCTCAATGAGCATCACCTCATGACCTTCGGCCATCAACAAACTTCCGAGATGATATCCGACCTTGCCTGCGCCCACAATGATGATATACATGGCCTCCCCCCATTAGCTTTCCTGGATCGTCTGTAATAAATCTTTTATAACCAGATCGGTGGGACAAACCGTCTCCACGCCCAGTTCCTTATAGAGTCCTGCCAGAATGGAGTCGTGAACCACCGCGACCACCCTTTCTATCGGGAAATTTCGTTTCACTCTCTGAGTAATCATCAGATTCACATTATCCTTATCCGTCATGGCGAAAAGGATATCCGCCTTTTCTTGAAGTATCGGACGCACATAATCTTCCACCAGGCCATTGCCCACGATCCGCTTGCCAGAAAATTTTTCAGAGAGTCTCCGAAAAGCCTGCTGATTCCTGTCGAGAACCACTACCCGATGTCCAACCTCATCTAAACGGTTCGCCAGAACAGATCCTACTCTGCCACAACCGATAATCATCACCTTCATCCAGCCCCTCCCATTTTATCTACTCAGAAAGTTTGTCCAGAATCACTTCACAGGGAGCCCGACGCAGAACAAGATCAGAATCACGACCCAAGATATCCTGGGCCATCGTAACCTGGGACCGGATTCCCATCACAATTAAGTCGGCCTCCCAGTCTTTGGCCGCTCTGATAATTTCTTCCCCTGCAACTCGTCCCCGTCTCACCTCTCCTTTTGCCTGAAGTCCTCTCAGGCTAACAATCTCTTCTCCTCGCTTGATGATATCCTCTGCTTTGGATTCTGCTTCAGGCATGGGGGCCTCTAATGGAAGTGTTCTCGGAACTTCAAGAACAGTAACAAGATAAATCTCTGCCTTTTGTTCCTCTCCCAAACGACAAGCCAGTTCAATCCCCTTTTCTGAATAAAAGGTGCCGGAAGTCGGAACAAGGATTTTCTTGATTGCTCCAACAGCTCTTCTGGCTTTGGCTGCAGCTAAAGGAATGGCCCTGGGAACGTGAAACATCCACCACAGGAGCGCTCCCATGGACGCAGTAAAGACGAAAGCAAATACAGCCCCTAAAAAAGTGATTTGAATCTCAGATGCCATTTCTCCTGCCTCTTTGTTGAAAGTAAGTCCAGATCATTCTGATTCGAAACAAGCTGTAAAGCAATATGGCAATGGAGAAGATGAAGGATGGGATGGCCCATCTGAAAAAAATCGTCTGCCACATAATATAAACTCCTAATCCTACCATGAGGACAGTTGTAATAATCTGAAAATAATCCCGCCATCCTGGTTGTTCAGGGAGTTCTGGTGGTTTTCTCAACGGCCTTCCCCTTTTTTTGTTTGTCTCTTTCTGCCAGAGCGATTTTATACTGTTCGAGCAAATCAAATTCCTCTGCTGAAGTTAATATCTTTTTTTGCTCCTCCTCCCAGTTATGTTTCACACTACCAAAGACAGGCAACCCCTTCTTTTTCCGAAACCAGAAATAATAAATCAAACAGGCTAAAACCCATGCCGGGCCTGCAATACGGCCTATCTCATGGGTCAGAATAACCTCAAAAAGAATAAAACTGACTCCGATCATTCCGATGAAACCGAGGATGGGAACATCTACGGTCTTTCCTTTATGGTTCCATTTAAGGTTGAGGGGCATCTTGTAGGGCCTCGGGGAGTAAGGATCAGAAAAGCGAAGTTTGACCATTGAGATGAAAACGAGAAGATAACCACTCGCTGCACCGAAAGCATACATATTCCCCAATGTATCCATGGCGCTCGGTGTCAGAAAAGCAAGGAGTGCCTCAAGCATCCCTACCAAGGCAAAAAAGACGATTGTGCGGACCGGTGTCTGATATTTTGGATGAACTTTGTTAAACCAGGGAGTGATCAGATGAAGTTCACTCATGGAATAGGTCAACCGAGATGCACCCATCACACCGGTGTTGGAGGAAATCAATAAAATCGTCGCGCCCAGGATAGCGGCAAAGGGTCCGGCCATTGCCCCAAAAACAGGAATGGCATGAGCAAGCTTGGCCACGGGATCTCCTTGTGGAAATTCCTGCCAGGGGAGAACTCCAAGGCCCATGGTCGAGAACGCCAAGGCAAAGATGAACACTGTAAAAATCAAAGTGATGGAAGTTCGAGGAATGATCGTCGCGGGTCTCCTGGTCTCCTGGGCTGCCTGTGAAATCGACTCTAAGCCAACAAAAGAGATGATCGCAAGGGAAGAACCATACATGAATTCTTTCAAAGATGGGAATTGCGTCTTCCACTGAAAGACGAAAAGCTCCGGTTTCCATGCTAAGAGAAAACCAAGGACAATAATCGATGATTCAGTGATAATATCGATAGCGCCAATAATCTCGTTGAAGAGCGAGGATTCCCGAACTCCCCGGATGTTGAGCCAGATGAGGAAGACAATGAGGATGATGGTCTCGGCTGCCCACACAGGATTCACCTTTTTAAAGATCCATATGTCTATGGCAAAAGATTCTGGGGGCACGCCCAATATATAGGGCATAAAAAAGTTCATATACCCCGCTGAAGCGGTCGCAAAGAGGGCAATATCAATGGTGTAATCCAACAGAAGGGCTACCCCAGCCGCATAGCCCCAAAAATCTCCCAGACCCCTCAAGGCATAGTAATGGCCTCCTCCCGCAACAGGGTAGGTAGAAGCCATCTCCGTATACGAGAGTCCGATCATGATGTAGATGAGCCCAGCGACAAAAAAAGCAAGGCTTGCTCCACCATGGGCAGCGCCCATTACCAGACCTAAGGCTGCATAGATGTCCGCCCCTACGTCAGCATATCCCCACATGTAGGAACCCCAAACCGTCACATCTCTTCGGAGTTCCAGTTTCTCTACAGGGCAGGATGTCTCTAGTACTTTTTTTGCCATAAATGAAAAAAGCCAGGAGGAGATCCCCTAGCTTCCATCTCTTCCCTTAGTCGCCTACGGGGTTAGCTGTCGGGTTAGGATTAAGGGATATCCCTTCCGATATGTTCGGAATTCACCCCAAAAAATGGTTCCCCCGCTTATTTCAATTCGGCCACTTATTATATTAAATAAAAAACCGCTCTTTCTGTCAACAAAATAAAAGGGAACACCTTTTCATTTGCCATCAAAAGATATCTGCAGAGAAAATATAGATTTCTGTATCTTTTTCCTTCCATGCATTGGAAGGAAGGTTTGCCTTTTGGCAGGTGTGCTCCAAAAAGGTTTGACGGTCCCATCCATACTCTGTAGCCACTTGGGGCAGAAGAAGACCCGCCCACATGCCTTTCACAATATAGATTCCATGTTTCCCAACTTGAATTTCATTGACATCTGTGATCCGCTTAAGGGGAGTTAGCACGGATATTTCAAGTTCCAGTTCTGGAAGTTCATTTTCTTTCACAGGAGTAAAACGGGGATCTTTGAATGCTGCCGCCTCAGCCATTCTCTCAATCGTCTTATGAAGAGGCCCTTGTCCTTCAATGTATCCGATGCAACCCCTCAGTTGCCCTCTCTTATGAATGGTCACAAAGGCCCCTCGATTCTCTTTCAAAGTAGGTGATTCGACTTTAAAGTCTGGAAC